>JAAUXU010053479.1_pt1 | contig 13798 bp, 11 predicted proteins | sample 7278151 | NCBI WGS metagenome assembly JAAUXU01 (sample SAMN14350113, study PRJNA611818) | marine sediment metagenome | isolation source: surface marine sediment (1.8m) | place: French Polynesia: Moorea | collected 2018-08 | reverse complement strand
GTAGAGATAGCCATCAATAAACTGAAGGGAGTGTGGTGCATACCAACTCTTCCATTGGATGGAGACAACTTGGGCAGAGTTTTCATAGTACTTGGCCAAGTTTCTCTCCTTTCTGTTACCTCTGGTGTAAGTCCAGCCAAATAAGAGATCAGTGAATGTCTCTGCAACCCAGATGAGGATCTTGGCAAAACGCACCAACCAGTAGTGGTAAGCATCATCCATGATGATGCTTCAGTGCGATGCAGTGTCTATGTTAGCCGCAAAGGAGGATCACTGAACTGTCACAGCCAAGAATGGACATTGACTTCCCGGAGTCTTGAGCCTGCCCGTGATGTTTTGTCATCAGTGTCTCGTCAAACAACTTTGTGTCGTACATTTATTTTACTGGCTGAAGACACCTGTTTCGGTCGACTGAAGCGAAGTTAATGATAGACGTTGCTGTTTTGGACGCAATTCTTCTCCGATGTTTTAACCAAAATCTTGCACCTAAGATCATCCCATCACGTTTCTAAATATAGTGAAATACCGAAAATACCTTAAAATTGGTAGCTATTGTAACTCTGGGTTCGGCATGGGGTGAAATTAGTTTTCAAGTACTTCTTTTGCGGGTGGAAATTTCGTGTATTTTTTGGTGACTCCGAAGCAAAAGTATTTCGTTCAACGTGATCTTATTGTTGGTAACTAAATCTCGAGTAGTGGGTGCTCTTTACTTCTTCATGTGTTTGTTTAATGTGTTTTCCGAAGTAGGGCAGGAATCACATAGTTTATTACAACTGAGACACCTCGTGCGATGCCCGCCCGGGGGAGGGCAACATCGAGCAGCTGCTTCATGGTCACATTGTGACCTCTGAGGACCCGAACTGTTAAGTCAAGTATCGCTATTCCCAGACGCTTTACAATGCAGAGAAGTTGGCAAGGAGCAGCACTAACACGAAACTGAGATATCGTTGATCTGAGAGCAGTTAACTTGAGACTCGACTGCTGTTGGGTTCTTTTTGGCAATTGGGGGTTCGTTCTGGGAAATGTAAACCCTGCCCTTACTACAAGGAATAGCTCGTTATTCGTGGGTTCCTCGCACAGGATGGCCAAGAAGTGCTATTGGCATTTGCACCACGTGGAACATGCGGGTCTTGGAACAGCCTTAAGCTCAGTTGGTGTCCTTGAATGACCTCAAGTGCGTGTTCAACAATATGCATATTGAGACAGCATATAGAAACAGCATCAATGGCATAGAGCTGCGGAAACCGATGTTGACGGACAGAAAACCGTGAATTATTATTAGGACTGAAACACCCCAGTGAAACGCCTTTTCCGTCAGGGAGGCCATTTTCTTGAAAGTTGACCCAAGCAAGAAACTTTGATCATTTCGATCAGTCACACCTCACTTGCTAAGTCATGACTTGACTCAACTGCCTAACGACTAAAATGTTAGGTTAGTCAATGGAAATTGTATCCGGCCCAGTCAGGACCCTGACCTGTGCCAGAATATTTCGCATTTCTGCTGGTTGGCTTTATGGCAACCCCAACTTTGACTCCAAAGGGCTAAGACATTGTACAAACACCACCTCAAGACTTCTCATTAAAAAGGTTTTGGCAAATTGGGTTAATAAATGCCCAAAAAGTGTTCTTTTTTTCCTTGGATCTCAAGAACATCTCTGGGAGACTCAAAACTGCTTCCTTCATAAATTAACTAAAACTACGTCTGTAAGTTAGGGGACAAGAAAAAGTCACAATTTAAGATCGGTGTCGCTGCCAATACCCCAAAATCCGCGTATTGACGAGTGAAAATGCGCTCTAACTGAGAGATCAGTCGGTTTCCCCATGTTCTATTCAAATCCAGTCAGTGTATAAATGACACAGTCATGGCCACTTTGACTGGTCATTGCTCGACTCGACAGACCTCTTGGCTAAGATGCACTTGGTAACACAAGCGGACTCCATTGAATATTACGTGAAAAGTCTGATGAATGGAACTTGCAGTGTGACACTGTTCGAAATGACCTCTCTTCTTACCCTCCTGAGTCGTACTACATTGCCAATTCACTCTCATACAGAGGTAGGCCCGGCCTTTGGGCCCGTGGGCCCACCTGACGTTTACACGAAGGTCTTACTGCTGCAGGAAAGATTATCAGGACGCCCTCCAAGATTAGGTTTCCAGCTCCAGCCTGTTCTCATAAAAAGAACTTTCATGGAAAAATTGGGCTCGTAGCAAATTTGTGAGGCGCGACGACGTTGATTGCAAGAAGAGTTCATTCATCTCTGACTTAAAGTTCCCATTGTTCCAACAGCTGCAACCTCGACAATGAGCAACAATCAGCAGTGAAAGCTGCTCAAGAATTTTCATATCAGTGTTTTTGGAGAGGTCATGATGGATTTGTAGGTGAAATTGGGCATAGCAGATGGGGGCCACACGGGGCTGCAGGTGGGGCATAAACCCCACAGATCCTCGGCAGGGGCTGAGGCCCCGAATTGGGCCTACTTTCTGAGGAAGGAAATTGGCTGCCGGGGTGGAATGATTTGTGCCCAAACTTGGCCCGGTGTTGGGTGGTCCCTCAATATGGATGGGACCCAAGAAAGGTGGGAGGTCTGGAGGAATGGCACTCCCTGAATTGGAGGGGGGGGGTCATATGAGGTAAGGGCCTCCCGCACCCCCTGTTGTCACGAATGGGGACTGCTCAAAAAAAGCAGCTCTCCCGAAAAGGGCAATCCAAGTTGTCTCTCTGGCCATTGGGGTGTGTCAGTGAGGGGTCCTCCAATGAAGACCTAGGAGAGCTGGATAATTCATTCAAAGTCGTGTGTTTCCAGTATTTGATCACACTGTAACCCTTTCTTTAGGTAGAGACAGACCCAACGATGCTATTGACATGAACTTCTTTCCCCAGCGCCGGAAAAGCCGATATTTTCATACTTTGCCTGCCAACGACTTCTCCGGGGGGGGGGGGGGGAAGCAACTATTGGGCATCCCCTTCAATTTGGGGGATTTCTGATTTTGGCGCCCTTGGTGCGGCCGCGCTTGCACTGACAAATTTTCGTCCCTAAGGAGAAAAGGACAGTTCAACCCTGCCTTTCCATAAAAAGAGCATTCACCCGTCGTCTCCGGAATATAACGTAAGCTTGAGAACATAACAGCTTCACTCCAGTGGACAACGGATTTTTTTTACTTAAGAGCCTGTGACGTAGCGAGCAAGCCAAATCTGTCACTTCCGATTGCGCCAATTTTTTTGCACAGAAGTGTTGCAATTGGCCCGAATCGGTGTGCAAACAGCAGGACAGCGACCGAGTCTTCGTGGTCACTTGTGCGAATTCCAGATCGTCCTGCGGCCAAGAAGAGACACCCGAAGTCGGGGAAGAGAGTAACAAGTCTGGATTTGGTCAAGTCCAGATTGCCAGAGACGTCAGAGTCTCGGTGGGCAACTTGGTCACGGACAAGAAGGACAACATCGGCCGCATCCGGAGCAGTTTTAGCAAGACACGGACGAAATTATTGCGGAAATATTTGGGGACTGTTTTGTCCACGGTTACTCCATTTGTAGAAAAAGGAAGAAAGTTTGCTTTTTATGCGAAATTTGGGGCCTACTTTCGACTTTCTTTCGTGGGCAGAAGAAACCTTTTTGGGCCGGAGCTGAAAGTGGGCATTTCTTGGGGAGGGGAGGGTGGCAAAACAGCCAAATGTAATATTTAACGCCCAACTGTTGCTTTTCTTACGATGTTTTAGCCCAGAAAGGAGATATTTTGTGAAAAAGATAGCACTAAATGCGCGATTATCGGCATATTCTCCTATCTTTTTTCCCTCGAGAGGGGCGTAGCACATTCTGCCCTGCGTGGAGCCTTCACAGGGACATATTGTGTTTTGCCATATTGGGCATGTCCCAGTTTATCTTTGCACAGATGTACTCGAAGGTGTGCAATAAGTTCTGCTTCTGCGTCACCACCCACAGAGTCATGGAGATCAAGGTCTTCCTGACAGAGTGGATCGTCACCCCCAAAGATGTGGGTGGATGAGGCCAACTTTTGGCCTCAGAGGCCACTGGAGGTCACAATCGAGGTTGCAACACTATGAGCTAATCTCTGGATGTGTGACACAGGGTGAAATCTTCAAGTGAGCGCCATGGTCAAATTTTCACCTTTCCACCTGGATGGTGTGACTCTACTGTATGTTTAGGGCTGCCAGCCCGACAGCGGGACCTGCCAAGCTCAAAAGACATGGCCAGCCAAACTGGGGGAAGTACCCAGCTTTACCATCTGACCTCAATGTGCGACCTCGAGTGACCTCACATTGGAGCCCCCCGTGGGATCTTTTTCTGGGTAATGAGACAGCCTCGTGCCAACTCTGGTGCTGATCAATTCAGTGCTTTGGCCACACATTGACACCATAGGGAGCAAGCTCAGAGGCAGCTTGAGGCCAACTGTGCCTAGAAAGTTTCTTTTGACACCCTGTACCTCGTGCCAACTGTTGATACGCATTAGATCAACTTTTCCTCTCAACCGTCGATCTGATGTCGACTTGTTTGCTTCGCCCCGCACCGACGGGGACGCGTGGACACCCTGTAGCAGCTCTTTTGATCGCACAGCGATGGCGTCAAACACTTGCTGCGCACCCTGTCGTCTTTTCCACCTCTCATTGTCTCTGAAATGGCTCGCCAGGTCTTTGCACGTCAGTCAAGATGACGTTTGTGCGTGCGCGCGTGTGCGCTGCACGCACGCGCGCACATATTGCCACGAATGCACGTTTGCCCGTCATTCAGTGCCGCTCGCCTCCTTCGCCCGTGCACAGAGTACAGCGCAGCCAAGTTGTGACACTGCGCACTTGGTGCTGCTCAACATCTGGCTGCAGTCGAAAGTTGCGGAGGAAAGAGGTGCCAAAAGAAAACCGATACCAAATAACTCCAGGCTGGAGGAGAGGGAGGCAGTGGGAAAATAATACTAACTCTTCTGCCACCAACTTTCGTGACAATTCTTGTTAGAAGAAATGTCACTTGTTTCGCAATCGCTTCCAAAGTCTTTTTGTTTTTGGCACCCTGTATTTACGCTGGTGCCAAATTGATCCCGCCGCCGGGTGGAACATACGCATGAGCCACTTTGGTCCGTGCTTTATTTATTGAAACACACTTGGCCGCACAGTACAGAAGATCTCAGTCAGCACACACGAGACACAAGAAAACACGAAATGCTCGACCTCGATGCTGAGGCCGCGGCCTCAGACCAAGGGATTGCCTGGATTTCAGCTTGGGTCAGTCTGGAAGAGGATGATGATGAAACTAATGCACTTACAGGGCTGGATAGCAAGGGTGGTTGAAGAGGTGACCTCGGGCTGGAGGTGGACGAACAGCTACGAGTTGTGGGACTCGAGTCGAGAAATGGTGTGCAACTAGCGCAAGTTGCGCTCGGGGACGAGTGAAAGCATCGAAAAGGTACTCGACAAGCCTACAGTAGGATGGGAGGAATCAAAATGTCGCCACTTGATTCGAGTCCGGCTTGAGACACCATGATTCGATCCGAGTGACGCGGAGGGTTCGACTCGATACGAAATTGGGGTCTGGTTTGCCGGGCTCGACTCGATCGTCTCGACTCGATTCGAGTTAGCTCATCCCGATGCCCTCTGAAAAGTGCGGGAAGAAACAAAGCAGCAGCAACAGCAGCGAGTAGGGATTAGTATCCATGGAAATAATTTCCGGGAAGGGATTCTTTAAAAGGTGGAGAAATTTCCCCGAAGAAATATGAAAAGTTCCCCGGAAAAATCGGGAAGTGCCATACTCGTAAGTTAGACTTTGAGATTTGAGGTGAAAGAAACGTAGAGTTTCCTTTTTGGGTGACGTCATTCTAGTCTAGTTTGTTTGGGGGGGGACACCTTACAAATCCTTCCAGTCAGTCAGAGATCAGTCTTAGCTCTTGCCTACGTAGCAACTCTTCCTGACCAAGTCTGGTGCTCGGGAGCATCAATGCAATTCATCAAGTCTGGGTTGTCCCAGAGAGACTTCTTGGTGCGGCGTTTGTGCCCCGCCCCGGCGGACCCTGTTCCGGCGGACAAGGCCGGTCTGCGTCGCCGTCCTGGCCTGCACCTGGGCCAAGGCCTGGGTCCGTCGTCGAGCGTCTGAGGTCGGTCTCGTGGCCAAGATTCCTCCGCGAGAGCCCGGAATGCCATAAAGAAGAACTCATTGGCGTCCCCTCGACCACGCCGTGGCCCTGACCGTGGCCCCGGGCAGCGTCTGCGTGGGTCAGCTGAGTCTATGCAGAACACACACACACAAGAGACTTCTTCTGTTCGTAATCTATGTAGACAAGCTTTTGTCCCAGAGATTCCTCTCTGAGTGGAGCCTTAATGAAACGTCAGTCAGGGTTGACACTTAGAAGCAGAGACAAAACAACATTGATTCTTCGTCCTCTCCTTGGCACATTTGGGGCATCCTCAGGACGTTGGACGAGTTTTCTTCATCAGCTGAGTTTCAGGCTTTCTTTTCCCCGTCAAGTCTTTAGTGCAGACTTAAGGAGTCTTCGCTATTGGAGAAAAGAAGATGAAAGCCTGGGGAGAGATGAAATATTGTGTTTGAGTATTATTTTTTTTCTTTAAAGAAAGAAAAAATAGGGTAGAAACAGTTGAGGGGAGAGAGAAACACAGGGGTCAGCAGCAGCTGAGAGAAATAAAACACTGCTCTCAAGTGGGCTCCACAATCGGTTGAGGGCACGTAAAATATATTTCACATGTTTTCTCCACTTTGTATTGTGCTCTTTTTCTCTGTTTACTCACTCAGCTGGCAAATGTGGACGAGGTTGGCAGCTCAGCTGCGCTCGCATAAATGTGTTTCGGGGGAATATTTTTAAACTGCTTAAGCCGGATGCTGAAATTTAAGCCGGTTTCTTTCCAGCCCACTGGTGGCAGCTCGGGCCGGAGGAGGATACATCTGGCAAACCTGAGCGTCTGCCAAAGCACCAGAGGAAGTCCTGGCTTGACTTGCAAAAAAGAAGTTGAACAAACTGATCCTTCAATCAGTCTGAGCGCGCTCAAGCTCAACAAAGGACATTGGACCAATGTCCTGATAATCTGGACTAAAATCTCATTCTTTCCCTGGAAGTTTCCGGAGTCAGCTGATAAGACCAAACACGTGCTTCTGTATGTACAATTGAACATTTCTTTGATAAGCAGCAACTCTGAGAAAGGAAAAGGAAGCAATTCCTAGATGAGAAATATGGGAAAATTAGACTGAGAGAGAGCAAAAAAAGAAGAGGAAGAAATTGGTGCTTTAGCCAGAGAAATTGCGCCAAACTTCAAAGAGATCCCAAATTGATGTAGTCTCAATATCTGTAACTGTTCAAGGCTCGAGTGCACTCGAGCAAACTTGAACTGGGTCTGATCTACAGGGCGGCCCAAGGAGCCTGGTTGGGCCACCCTGTACCCCCTGGGTGCAGTACAGGGTGGGTGCGCTTGACTGGCTTCTTGAGAGCTCTGGAAGAGGCTCGAGCTTTACCTTTGTATGCATTATCCCTGGACCTCGGTGACGGCCAACTCGGACTCCTGCACGCCGTTGGGAGCAGTCGCCGACACCTCCGCCATCGTCGAGTTGATCGTCGTCAAGTTGATCGCCGTCCTCGGCGGCACCGAGGACAGATGTCTGTTGCCGGCAGGTGCGGAGGTGGCCGCGGGCGCCGCTACCGCCGCGGGCGCCGCTACCGCCGCGGGCGTCCCTACCGCCACGGGCGTTGGTGCTGATTGTTGCCGGCCGCCGCCTGCACCTCCGCCGCCGCCGCCGCAGCCGCCGCCGCCGTTCCCACCACGGGTGACTCTCGACGTGGTGGTCGTGTTGTTGTGCATGCGCTAAGGGAGGGAACGAACAATTGCAATTCTCGTTGCATTGCAAACTGTTGCAATTCTCCATTTAGTGCGAACAAGATCTGCAGCCCCCGAGGGTCCCCCCCCCCCAGCAAAACGATTGTAATCACAGATTCTACTGTGTCAATCTAAATGTGTTAACAGCATTGGTTGTTAAGCCGACATCGCTGCGAAATGCCACAATTTAACATTTGGAGATGCATCGACAGTTGCGAGAAGGTGGCAACATCAAAGATTTACAAGTCCGAAAGTCACTTTCCACTCTTTTCTGGTCGGGAAGGCCAAGATTGAGGCCTTCAACATGCGTGAGGATGGAATTTTTCACGTCCGTTGTCTGGATTTGTCAATAAGGGCCCAAATTTGAGGGTTTCTCAGTCTTTTCTTCTCCCTTTCTTTATTCTCCAGGCAAAAAAGCACTCTTACTAACGACCACAACTCGGATTTTTAGGTGAAAAGTTGAAAACAAAAAAAGGCTCAATTCCAGCACCGCAGAGGTCAGATGTTGAAGGCCTCAAAGAAAACTCTGACAGATCAGACAATCAGCTGAAGGATGCGTTAGACAAGCGCATTTTTGCCCCTCCTGAGGACAAAGATTTGATAGCAAGAAAGTTGGAAAAAATGCAGGCGAGCAGCGAAATTTAGAAGAATTTTCAAAATAAATTTTCCCGAAATGGCGAGAAACTGTCCACCTGAAATTCCGCGGTCCGCCGTAATGAGGGCCAAAAATGTACTTTGAGGTGAAGAAAGAAGCCTTGGGGACGTTAATCAGTCCACAAATGATCCCTCAGCTTCACCTGATTGGTGTTGAACATGGTCATGACCTTCATGACGGTCTGTCTGAACACCAGGTCCTTGCAGTAGATGGCGAAGTTGAGCGAGCTGTTGAGGACGATGAGCAGGTGGTTGAAGACGACGGCGCTGCCCAACCAGGAGGGGAACTCGATGACTTCTCCGCCGGATTCCTAAACAGAGAAAGGGGTGAATGAACAAATGCCTGGTGGGAGGGAAAAGGGGGTATTTTGGTCAGGTGTCTGTTTGTTTGCGGGAAGAATGAGAAAAAATGTGTGCCTGTGACAGAAGTTGTGCTCGTAAATCAAGCACATACTGAAAATAGAGGATTGTTTTTTGCGCCTCCGTCTCGTGTATCGGATTTGCTTACGACGCGTCCAACCGTGAGCACAGGAGGGGGGTGTGGAGGGGCCGGGGGGAGGGGGTAAGCCCCAACTTTGGACCCGTTCACCCCCTTTCACCACAAAGAAACGCTGTCAGCTGCAGTAAACAAGCCCATTTCTCCGTCTGCCCCTCTACCCCTTCCTTCACAGCACCAGTCCTATGCTATATCCGTTAACTTTCGTACATGTGAAGAAAGTTTTTTTCATTCTTTCCTCCTTCCTGCCAATTGGTCCAGATGAGCTGACGTTGCTCTCCAGATTCACTGCTGCGCCGTCCGGGGGGGGGTCATTCCCCCCCCCCCTCCCCCCTCCTGTGGGGAACGATGAGTGACGCAGAGCGCGGATGGCAAAAGCTCCCGCTTCAGTGAACAGTTTTGTTGGGCACAAAAAAGCTAGTTACCCCTCAAAAACCACCATTCAGGAAGTTTGACTCCCTCTCCACAGCGTGAAACCCTCCCCCTCCTTCCACTCACAGACGTTTTCTCACAGATGAATGCCCTTCAAGCAATTTTCCGTCTAAATCTTCGGAGTTTGTGAAAGGATGCAAGATACACTTTTGGTCGATATAGCTTGTCTCCTGCCAGGAAAGCGTCTCCAAGTGACAACAACGAGTTTGTACGAGCGCAATGGATATCAACTCCAGGTATAATGAAATGTAAAACCTTTTTCCGGGCTACACTGTGAGCGGCCAAAAACGCGGCAAGAGAGAATTTGCCGTAAAAGTGCACATTCTTTAGAATGAACCACTTTGATCAGCTGTGCGACTCGCGAGATGTCGCAAATTGCCATCATTTTTTCCCCTCACTGCATCTGCAGACGCGATTTGTTGTGGGTAAGCGCACATTCAGACGTCTAAGGAGTGGCTGCAACTCGCAGGAAAGCGGGGGAGAAACCCGGGAAAGCCGAGGAAACCCCGAGAAAACCAAAGGAAACCCGCGGCACTGCAGGAAAAGCATGAGGAGGCGTCTGCACTACCTCGTTCTGCCTTCTTCTGATCCAGGCAAAACTTGAGATTTGACAAACCCATCCAAGAACTGTTGAATCTGTACAAAAGCTTGGACTTGTTTTGTGAAAATCCCCACTGCTGCAACTCATGCACATTCACGCTCAGGTTGTGGGACACCCTGTACGCAGCAGCAGCCAGCAGCACACTTGGGGGTGGAGGTTCGATTTATAGACGACTTTTCTGTGCTCACCTTGTCACAGTAATGAAATTTGTGCAGTGTTGGACACTTGCCAGAGAGCCACAAATTCGATTTGTTCCACCCTTTTGAACTCTGCTGCACGTAAGAGTTGCTTTTTTATGGAAGGAAATGGTCACCAAATGTCCAACGGCCTCGGCGGCCTCCTCAGCCTCGCCGCTCGGGTGTCAACTCAATGTCACTGACCTATGCAAGATGCTGGGGCACCAGTGGACTCGGGGTCCGGCCACCAACCCGACATCTCCAATCTTCGCAATTCTCGGAGCAATGACTGAAACTGTTGGGACTGAGCGGAGCTCGAGTGCAGTGACCTCAGCCAAAGCTGCCGACAGAGCTGAGCTCAAGCATCAGACACACTCAGACTCCGTCTGATATACACAAAGGCTGCTATGGATCCAAGAAAGATATGGATTGTGTGTGGTAACAAATTAAACCTTTTTGTTCTCTTCTGCTCAGCTCAGCTTGTCTTCGCATTAGACATCACTAAAGGACTAGAGTGGTGTAACTATGTATTGACCACGCAGACTGTAGCACTATACATATCCGCCTTGGACTTGACCGCACGAGCGTCGTGTTATAAAATGACCCAAAGAGGGTGCATATGAGAACACATCATGTGTCATTAATTTTTAATTTATCGCCCTTTTGAAATATCGATATTTAACCGGTTGCAAAGCGTTGAATCACAATATGTCCCTGCGGAGAGGAAAATATAGGGCAAGACTATTTCTCTCCAGACAGAAAATAAGCGGGGAAATATTCCCCAAACCGTGCATGATAACTTTATGTTACCGCTGCGCATTGCAGCACTATATTTCCCCTCAGGCAGTCAAGGTCAAAGGAGGGAAGTTCAGTTCACATCCGCAGCCGCAATGTGTAATGTAACGGCCGTGGATTTCTGAATACTTCCCAACTGTCACAGAGACAGTGCAGATCTTATAGGGACAAGGACAAGCAGGCCTGGAGCATCAAGTTCAAAACTGCTGCTCTGAGCAATGTTGCATTCAATTTTCAGTGAATTTTTGCCATGTCAGATGGTTTATGCAGAAATTGATTGTGATATTGGAGTTTTGCAAGGGGAAATTGACCTGGGTTGGGATTTATATAAATTTATATTTCCTGGTCTTGCCTAACAAGAGGGAAATATAGAGAAAAAATAAATCCTACCCAAGCAAAAAAATTTGGGAAGTATTCAGAAACCCATGGCATTTAAGTGTGAACTTCTTATTCAGATCCTTCGAGCAGCGACGAAATTATGCAGTGAGAGGTTGACACCCTACCTGACTTTGGGCAACTCCAGACCCCAGGAGGAAAGCATTGGGCAAGACCAAGACTCTGATTTACTTCTTTGAGATCTTCCCTCGGATCAATGCACTCGATGCTGGTCTTTAATGCCGCGTTCAAGTGTCTCAGCCTGCATCTACCGTGTGTCTCAGCAAAAGCGATCGGTGAAACAATCGTTGTGCTGAAGTTTGGAGCTACGGAAAGGTACAAATATCCTCCAGAAAGCTGAGCTCGCCCTTTGTCAGCGTGGCACGCCCACATTCAGCACCTGGACTGCACCGCCTTCACACCAGCCCGGCCCTCTGTCCCTGAGCACGCCACGCCGGCCACTTTGTTCTGGATGCCGCGGTGCAGGGGGGACAAGCGGGGGCTGCCAGATGGACCAAAGTGTTCGGGACCCGAGTCCCAGCCCTTCCGACCCGACGAGTCCTTGGGCCGATGTGCGCCTGCCAGTCCGGACCGACCGGGTCCCCTTCGACTCCGGGTGACCTCTTCTGGATGCGTCTTGACCCGCCAAAGTCTGACTTTGTACCAGACGCTTTCTTTTCTCTCACAAAAAGTCCCTCAACATTTGAGCACAACAGTGCGTTTTCTGCACTGATCGCTTCGGCCCGAGTACCGGGTGCGCCTGCATCACGCACATTGGGCAATATTGGAAATGGGGAGAGCTTTGAATTCCCTCAATGGTGCCATATCCATGTGATGCATAGAAGAGGCTGAAGATTTGGGGCCATCCATAAAGTTGGGTACTCCAGTCACTATTTCACCAGGTTTACATCCCAAAATCGATGTACTTGTGCAGCCCATAAGGCATCACCCTCGTGCTGCTCAAAAACAGTTTCCATAAACTTTTCTGCTGGACAGATATTTTGGGCACTTTATTTAGTAGTTCACAGTCAATCCTCGAGATGGGGAACCCCTGATGTCTTTGCGAAATTTTGCTTTTTCATTTCATTTTAGTTTGACGTAGCCCAGAGATTGATCCTGAGCCCCGATGACCCCGAAAAGGCCTGCATTAAAAATATTCGCTTGAACTTTCGAGGCTCTGACTCGGATCAGACTCGAGCTCTCGAATCACTTCCGAATCCGCAAAAGTGATATCGACGTGACCGAACTCGAGTCAGTCCCGATCTGACTCCGGGTTGAGTCGAAAACACTGGGAACCGAAATTGCATTCAAAACCGAATTTGACTTTTTTGTTTGTCGAGATGCATCCAATAAATTGAGTAACATATGATAACACCTCAATGTGTTGTCCCAGAAGGGCTTCAGTAGTCACGACAGCAAGAACAAAGGCCAGCAATGATTATTTCTTCAGTTCATGGAAATTGACCGAGACCAATATTTATGATATTTAGGATTCTTACTTGACTGCAACTCCAGGAGGCTTAATTGTGACTCTCTAGAACTATGTCCTCCCAGAACATGAATGCTGAGCTAGACCAACAACGAGGTTCGACCGTGGGCATCCACAAGCTGTCCCACCTTATGTCACACGTGGACTTCACAGTCAAAAGGTGCTTTGCTGCTGGCAACATGGAAGTCACTTCAAAGTGCACGGTGATTGCAGCTCTTGCGACAACTTGGTCGTGTCAGTGCTGACTCAAGTTGCAGGGGATGCACGGCAACGTTGTCATCTGAGTCGTGTCCACTTCATGCTCTGGCCTCATGTTGTAAGAGTTCAAGGGGCACAGCCCGATTCAAGTCGAGCTGGCCCGAAGCCCGAGCCAGCCCAGGTTCGGATGCAACTTTCTCAGAAGCGTTTGGCTGCATCTTGCTCAGGTGACAGCTGCAGTCCAAGTCCATTCAGTCAGATCCACAAATTAAGCCTCTGTTTGACCCAACCTAATAAGACATGCACGAACTGTGCGCATGCAGAGAGGTGTCACCCCCAGCAGAAGACAAGTATGCAAATGCCGTGGACTTGATGAAGTTTGGGTCCGCACAGGACAAAGGATTAGCGCATCACGTACAGGACCTACAGTGCAGTGCAAGCCTGTGCGACCCATGCCAGATAATCGAGATACTCGACGTCTCGAGACCGAATATCGCGACTTTCGGCGCGTGCTTAATGCCCTAGAATAATAAATGGGCTGGGGGCAGGGTCTTAGACAATACATTTTTTGGTATTGTAATACAATACTCCATACCTTTCCAAAAAAAGTACTTAATACAGTACTCAATACTTACTGCCAAAAGTATTTAATGCAATTTCAATACTTTCCCAAAAAAGTATTGAATGCAATTTCAATACTTTCCCAAAAAAGTATTGAATGCAATTTCAATACTTTCCCAAAAAAGTATTGAATGCAATT
>JAAUXU010143601.1_pt1 | contig 13802 bp, 13 predicted proteins | sample 7278151 | NCBI WGS metagenome assembly JAAUXU01 (sample SAMN14350113, study PRJNA611818) | marine sediment metagenome | isolation source: surface marine sediment (1.8m) | place: French Polynesia: Moorea | collected 2018-08 | reverse complement strand
CTACTACAACTCCATGCAGTAGTAGTAGTTCTACGAGTACTAGCGCGGCGGCGGCGGCGGCGGGGATGTTGCTGCTGCCGCTGCACCCGCTCTGGCGGCCAGCGACGGCAACGGGTGAAGCCGTCCCGGTTTTTCGCAAAGACGAACAAAGTATTTTTGCGAGGAGCGCTCGCGGCAGCAGCTACTTCATCGGGGGTGCGTTTTGCGCGTGCGTTTTCGCGAGAGCGCGCTCGTCTAGCTGCAGTGTGTCTCGGTCGTTAAGGCGTCTGCTGCTGTTGCTGCTCCTCACGCGGACCCCGTCCTTTTCTATTCCACCTACTCTCTCTCTCTCTCACACACACACACACGCACGCACGCACGCACGCACGCACGCACGCACGCAGAGCGATAGTAGTAGCGAATTCGCGAATCGGCCTGGCTTTTGCGCGCGCTCCACACCGAGTGCATCTTTCCTGCCGGCCGGCCGTCGGTGCCGGAGTCGTCCGCCACCGCGAATTCGCGACCCCTCGTCTGGGCGTCAGTCTGCTTGCAAGCGGAGACGTCTGAAAAGAGGTAGGGGGAGGGAATGTTGCTGCTGCCGCTCCACGAGAGGAGGAAAGGAGCGAGAAGAGAGCAGAGAAGGGCGCGTACGTAGTACGTTGTTCTACACCCACTGCATACACAGGACTACGTAGGAACAGAAAGAGGGTGGGTTGGGGGAGAAAGAGTGGAAGAAAGAGAAGACCACACACTCACCCATGCTGGAGAGAGAGAGAGAGAGAGCTGTTTCCAATAGTAAAGAGGCAACAAGAGGCAACGACGCCGGCTGCTTTGTGTTTCTGCCAGCCAGAGAGCGAGGAGGGGGTCTTTTTTTCGCAAGGGGGGGGGGGAGAGGATGAGGAGAAAGGGGTGTGTGTATGTATGTATACGTGTGTGTGTGAGAGAGAGGGAGGATTTTTGCCAGGGAAGGAGGAAGGAAGAGTTATGGTCGACGAGGGAGAGAAACAACGTAGTGATCGAGCTGTGGGCAGCAGCGATGCACTTTTTTCTTTGAGGAAATAATGAGCGCCAAAGCTTGGCTGTGATGGAGGCGAGGAATGAGAAGAGGGTGGTTAAAATATCTTGCGCTTTAATGCACAATAAAGAGTGCTCCATTTCTGTGCTTAATACCCGTAAGTGTACGTTTTCGACTGGGATGTACGCACATGTATATGTACCCTGCGACGAGATGCCGCATCCTCACGGCATGAGGCACACGTAGGGGTTGAATTGGCGGTCAAGGTAAGCCTGTTTCAGCCACGGATATCTATATATATACATGGCCCGGGGAAAAGCTGATAATACAGCTTAAGCGCTTTGCTGAGTCGTTGGAATGACTGATCGTGCTTCTTTGTTGTCCCCTTAACAAGAATGAATTTGACTTGACAGTCGAGGAAGTAGGAAAATTGTTTTCGTGTAGGAAAAGGAGGTGTCCGTCACTCTTATACTAGGGAGGAAAGTAGAAAGAAAAACAAAGTCGTCTCATAGCGAGAAAATGATTGACGGCGAGGCTAAACTCAACTGTCTGCCTTAAGCCGCCACTCAAAGGGTTGAGTTCAGTCATGTCAAGGACCGGTAACAACTGCTTGACGCCATTGACGACACGACCGCGGTGGCCGCGGCCGGCCCGTGCCTGCCGGACGGGGCAGGAGACCCAGCTGCCGCCGAAGCTTTGGTCAGAGTGCGCGATTTTCCAAGAGTATCATACAGCGGACGTAATTAAACTGCACTTCCAATATCTCCCCCCCCCTAATGCACATCCTTTGTCAGTCATAAAGAAAGAGAAAAAGCTTTTCGTTGTCTCCAAGAATCGTGTCAACGACAGAAGCATGCATGTACATGGTACACACTTGACACTCTTATCATTATCAAACATAGCAATTAGTAAAAACAGCTCTACTCACACACTACGACGCGTGGTGTACAACAGGCTGTGCGCTCAGTAACTGCACAGCAACCGTTCATTTGGAAGGTATCGAAGGGCACACGTACGTACACATGTGTAATACTGTACGTTGAAGAAGGACAGCAATCGCCTCTTTGCAATTGCTGTCGGGACATATGTACTGATACTTGTAGCAGAAGGATGGATGGATCAGGTGATATAATATAGTACACCATCTACTTAGAATACTCGAGAGAGAAAGACTCATCTCTTTAGGTAAATGACGAAGACTCATTTACACCGAAAGACGCTATCTACGACTAGGCTAAATGAGAGAAAGGATGGAAGGAGAGTAAAAAAAAAAGTTCTTCCTGCTGTCTAGAGATCATTTCGAGTACTGCAGAGGGGAAAAAAAGGCCCAAAACCATGGACTGAATAACTGGATGGGCTTATGCGGTTGTGCTGGCAACACTCCACTATAAAGTTGGGATGACATTTTCTCTCTGGCCCCTCCAGCCAGATCGTTTCAGTTGTCTTACAGAAATGAAATCCCATTTGTCCTAAATTCTCCCCACCTTGGAACGTGTTGTGTGTGTGTGTGTGTGCTCGACGACGCGTCCGCCGTGTGATACGCGGATTTAGTCCGTACACACCAGCCCGTGCAACTGAAGATTAGGCAAAAAGAGGTGTTTGTTGCCTCCACTATGTGTTCTGTCTGTTTGAAGTCGACCGAGCTTGACTCAAAACTGTGGGTCTTCTTCTTTACGGCTCATACTTTGTCTTACAGAGAGAAAGGCAAGGAATCATTGGTGTATCGCCAAAAAGGTACACCCGAAATGGGGTAGAAGAGCTTGATTTTTGCAAAGCCGCGTAAGAGGGGATAAGAAGTACGGCGATGTCATGGGAGAAAGATGAACACAGAAAGAGCAAAGGACGCTGCAAATCTCTTTTCGCCTTAGGGCCTCCGACGCCGAAATTACAAAAAAAATGGAGGACAGTGGTTGCATCGTACGTTGTAGTGCGCACACCAGGGGTTGAGAGAGTAGCAGCCAGAGGACGGAGGCCGTGTTTTCCAAAACAAAGGCCAGCCTTAGCAGCAGCAACGACAAGTGGTTGACTCACTTGCACTGTGTTACAATTTTCCTTGCTTTGTGATACCATTGTCTTCTCTGGCAGTGACGTCTGGCTTTCCTGAATATCCTTGGCTTTTGGCGTAGTACGTCACACAGACGAGAGTTTCTTTTTCTAGGTCAAAGACTTCATCAGCACCGCTTGACCTGAGGCTTCTTGGACTTGGGCACTGATGGCAAGGTCGGCTGTGACCGTTGCATGCTACTCGCACATATGTGATGCAATGGGCTGTCATGACATGCCTGGAAGAGAGCGAACGAGACAGCATTAAGTCATAAGTGAATAAGGGTTTACCACTTTTGAATGGCGACCAGGACACACACAGGGTTGTCTTGGGGAGGGCATCCCTTCGAGCAAGTGCACTTCTGGCCGCTCTTATTCTGGCAGACTGCGCGCCAGGAGTCGCCCGGTTACGTGGCACATAAGTGGGAAATAAAAATTGCAACAGGAGGAAAATGTTGAGACTGCAACAGCTACATAAACGGCTGAGAAGAGCCAAGCAGAAGGTACAGGGGGAACCACCTAAGCTTTTTTTTCCCCTACTGCGAGAAGAGTGATCTCTTCACTCATTGTACGGTTAAGGTTCCGCTGGCTGCGTAAACACCGCCAGAGCTCATGTGGCTGTGAAGTCTCAGCCTCTCGACAAACTACTTCTCAGGGCAAGAACTGGCGACTGCTACTACGCTCAGTTGCGCCACAGTACAAAAAGTGCGACTCTTCAGTACTCCAGGGCATGAGGGCTGTTTATTCTACTCTGTTTCTTCAGTTTGTTCAGTAATTTAGGCATAAGGTAGAAGAACATTTATACATGTATAATAATGATGGGTGGAACCATGAGCAACACTGTATTTGCTCTTGCAATGAAGTCGGTGCGCGCTAAAGGTTGCCATAGATGATGCCAGGCAGTTTGTCATTGTGCAGAGGTGTGCAGCTTCGAGTCAGCTGAGCCATTCATAATGCGTTTACCGTCTGGCCGTATCACTAACTGCACTTTGGACAGGGGGGAAAAAAGTCCAACGTACGTACGTGCACTGCTTTTTTTTTCCTTTTCATAGTGTACTCCACGTACATTTGCTAGGCCTCATACGAGAGAAGTACTCGGTGACGGAACGAAGCAGTATTTACCCTTCGTATCATCTGCTGCACTCGGCGTGCAGTCGACTGCTGCATTGTGGGCGCACCAAAGTGCAGTGCTGAAAAAAAATGAGTCATTTGTCGAGGCAACGCGCGGCGATCGCTTTGCAACGTGCGTAAATAAGCACACGTGCTGAAGGTTAACGCCCCTGTTAAGTGACATAACACAAGTTGAGGACATTTTTTTGATCGGCAAAGGGCGTTGAACCTCGGACGAACTTGCTTACCTTTTCAATCCACCAGCACGAGTGTGAAGAGTGAAAAGGCCAACCAGACCTTATTGCGAAATGTATCCGTCCATGTAGCGGTTTGGCTGGGGCACACTTTGTCCTCGACAGTGTATACGAGTTGCAACAGCACTTAGCAAGTCTCATTATGAACTGACAGTTGCTTCCTAGCTTTATCACAAAAAGGGTTGTTTTTTTTCATCATGTCAAACACTTGTCGCGATTCTTTTTTCCTTACTTTTCAGTCACACGTACACACACTCACTGAGACAACTGACTGATTCGTAATTATTATGCTAAACACAATAGGTCGCTCTCAGGAAGTCCTCTAAAAGTGTGCCTCCATCTCTGGCGCGCCACTGCTGGCGCTGCTGCTGCAGTTTCGCAAACATGCGAATTTTCAACTGTGCGTGTGCACGAACAGTGTGTACTTGGTGGTGGCCAGCAGAGGAGGAGGGCACGCCTGGGCCTCCCGACTATTGCTAATGTCTGCGGCCGCCGCCGCCGCCGCCGCCGTCGTCGTCGTCGCAGCCGCTGCTGCTGCTGCTGCTGCTCCTGCTGGCGCCGCCGCCGCTGCCTGAGTCGCCTGGCAGAAATCAAGCCTTGCCAAAATGTCCCTCCTCCTTCTGTCTAGCAAGCTGGTAAAAGTGCTGCTACATACATACTCTTACTTATTTTCAGCACGTATGTACAGTACATACGAGTTAGCACGAGAAACCGCTCTTTCTGCGCCGCTGCATGCCTCTGACCGCTGCAATGCAATCACCCCTCGTACGTACAGTACTGATCGGCGTTGTGCTGTTATGTCGCGCTGCAGCACAGACTGGGGCATTGAATTCCTGGCAGTATTCTTGACCCGCCGATCTGTACGTATGTTCATTCTACGAGGAGTTCCGCGGAGTTCGTGTAGTACATGTACGTGCTTAAGTCTTTTCCCAGGAAGAATCTCTTGTCTGGGGCTTATACACATGTGCTGGGCACATTGGCACACGTGATAAGAAGTAATCAATAACTACACTGGCCAAGCTCAAAGCTAAATGTCATATGCTGCACATGCTTGGTCTTTTCTTGACTTAAACAAATGTGGTCATAGCGGCGAGTCAAATCGTCTCTGGCACAGTCCTTGGAAGGTAAGTTCCATTTATAAATTGAGCCATTTCTACGTACGTACGTACGTTACGTGTACATGAGCTGTCTCCGCCTAGAATGCCCCTTAAAACTGTTAAGCTGTTCAAGCTGGCAGGCAGGCTGGCAGGCAGGCACGCAGGCAGGCGGGCAGGCTGATGGGCAGAAGGCTTTTTTTTTTGCAAATGCCTCAGGCCCATTCGGCCTGTGCCGGGATGAGGCCCAGCGACCATGAGAAAAAAAAAAGAGAGGCGCACATATGCTACTGTTGCGACGTACTACACTGGGAGAGGCAATTTTGTTGCTATTGCTGGGCGCTCTGAAGTGATTCCTCAACACGGACTCCGTCGTGACCCCGTATGCACTGTTCATATGTGGTACTGCGTGTATACATGGACAGTGCTGTAAGTGCCATCAGAACCACCACTGGGCATAAGTGAGCCGTCCCGTACGTGTGTGTGGACGTGCTCCAGTACACATTGTTGCGAAGAAACTGCTGCTACTGCCCCGCGTTGAGGATCTGGTCGGCGAGAAAGATAAACAGGGCTAGTAACTTATTGAGGGACTGCCTGTTATAAATGATCCCGTGTTTCCTTAAAGTCTGCGTCGAGTTTTGTGCTGCGTGTATACAGTGGGAAACAACTTTAAGCTCATGCACAGAATGGCGAGTCTTTAATGTTGTAATCATTGCTCACACACTGTTTTGCTTAATGCGTGAGTACAATTGTATACCCATACACACACACGGAACCGAGACCCTCACGGACGGCATAATACCTACTGTTGGGGGCGCTCCCAAGGTGATTCACGTTAAAATATGGTGCGGCGTTCATCAGGTGTAGGAGCTGGAGCGGGTCTGAGTAACTGACGTGAATGCCAAGATGTTTAGCTTTCAGCATTGGGGCTGGAGATTTGGGGGCAAAATATAGAACTTGAATTTGGGGGGGGGGGGCACAAATGGTGAGACAGCGCAAAGCTATTCTCGCACTTTCCGCCCGCCCGCCAACGGTGTCAAGGACGCGCTCAAGCTAGTAGGCCCAGAGGAACAGCTCGGACCAGGGTAGACAGTTGAAGCAAAAGCCCTCAAGTACCGAGTACCTACGTATGAGGCTTAATCCTGGCCGAAAGTGCTTAAGTACGCACCAAAGTAGGTCGTGAAGTCCTTGACGTCGGTGCAGGTGTTGACGAGTGACAAAAAAATTACGATTTTTGCCCTTAGTCCAGATGGTCAAAACAGCTTCGTCTACGTATAACTTACCTTCGCCGACAAATGTTATGATGGTGACAAAGCAAAGACGCTGGAGATGTTCAAGCACGTCCATTCGTTATCTTACAGTGACTGTCTCGCCCTCAACGAATCACTCAATCTTCAGTATGTGAGCATAAACGTTGAACCAGACTAAGCTGGGTGTTTTATCAAAAAATAAGTGTGTGGCTATGATTGGCCTTAAACGTTGAACCAGACTAAGCAAGAGGTCTTAACAACAACCAAGTCTATGATGGGCCTTAAATGTTGAACCAGACTAAGCAAGAGGTCTTAACAACAACCAAGTCTATGATGGGCCTTAAACGTTGAACCAGACTAAGCTGGGTGTTTTATCAATAAATAAGTGTGTAGCTATGATAAGTGTGACAGAAGTAAAGCCTGCGGTCAACGTGTGTACTGACGTGACACACATTGTTGCGGCTACATAGGTGGACGTCCACTCTGGGTGATTGTGCATCGCTGATTGAATGACTCGATCAAAGAGCTTTTCAACCTACTGTCTACTTTGCGTAAGCCATTCAGAGTCTCCTACTAATTCTGAGTAAAATGCATCGGGCCAAGCTGAAACGATGTCATCACAGGCGTTGCCTTCTACGCAAGCAGTGAATGAATAAACGTCTGTCTGCGTCAGGAAAGGTGAACGCACGAGCAAGAGATGCAGTTTTCTTGCGCAATTTCTGCGTACGTGCCTATGCGGAACGAGGAAGAAAGTAGATCTGGTAGCGAACACCAGTTTTTTTTTTTGTGTGTGTCCGCTCCTTATCCAAAGCATGAGCACAGTAGTGAGTCTGTTCAGGCTTTGATCAGAGATCAAGCGCGTCCCAGGAAATCTAGCTCGACGGAAAGAACTCCTTGGACGGAGGGCCAAGACTCTGAGGTCAGCTCTCCTGTTTGTCAATTTTGACTGCCTCGATCTGCTCTTATCTTACAGAGATAGTATAAGAATAGTGGCTGGCTTATTCCGGCGCGCCTTTAAAACAAATCATTCATGCGCCGAAAGTACACAGAATGTGCGGTCGAGTCACAATTATTGCGGTTTGCTGAACAGATTGAGGGAACTTTTACTATTCTCAGAACAAGAAGAAGTTGTTTGATCGCTTCAATCTCTCAGCCGGAGTCGTTAGACGTAATGGTGAAATAGCTCCCGCTAATTTTGAATGCTCAACTCGAGCTGGGCTTAATAAAGGAGTCCGTGGAGAACGTTTCAACTGCTCCATTCCACGATAACGGCCGCAATCTGATTTTTTCATCCCCTCTTTTCTTTTGACCGTTCAATCCATCCATCTTGCTAATGAGAGTTTGTTCCTACGAATGCCCAAACACACACGCACGCACGCACGCACGCACGCACACACACACACACACACACACATGCCGTTAGCTGCCTTCACGCTCATTCTTTTCTTGGGGCGGAATGGCTGGGGTTGCTGTTGCATTCTCGCGGAGCCAAATCGGCAGGCAAAAATAAATTCGCGATACTTCTTTTCTTTTGACTTTTCTTTTTCCGCCAGATATTCCCAGTTCTTGGTGCCTGTTGAGTGGCAAACGACCGTAAGATTGTGTGGTCCAGATTTACAACACTGCAGCACTTTTCTCATGCTTCAATTTCACGCACGTCCGCAGGTACAGTAAACGAACAGACCTAATACGTGCTCGACGAACACGTTCGGAGATTGAAATACATAGAAATGTGCGTGTTTTACTGTCTGTTGTGTCTTTCTCGCTGTTCCATCATCCAAAGCGCTGCCTGTGGTTGGATCAACCAAGGCCTCGCTCTTGACGTGACCGTTGGGGAAGAACGGCCGAAAAAAAAAAAAACCTGTCCAACAACTTCTTTTCACATATAAGAATAACCGCTCTATTCACTTTGCACTCCAGGCCTCAGCTATATTGATTCATTACTCAAGAGTTAGGGGGGCTTCTGAGAAGATCAAGGAAGGACGATAAAAGACACTGGTCTTGAATAAATGCCAGTGACGAAATCTCACTACTTGAGAGACGCCAGGAGAGTCGAAGCTTGCTGATGTGACTGAAGCTCAGCTGTCAAGTGTCTGGAGTGTTTCGTCTTTAGCACAAAAAAAGCAGAGAAAGAAAGCTCAATGTTTTGTGGCGAACATAAGGCTCTTGTACTTTTTGACCTGTGAGGATCAATGTTTCTGTCAAGGAGGACTGTCAGCCAGCCTCTGCCTACTTTATTTTAAGAACACTTTGACGTGCAGTCCAGATCTGATGTATAATCGAGGCTCGTATTGTTGACTCAGACCATGAAAGCCAAAGTCACCACAGTTCCAGACCATGACAGTGGACAACTTGATGTGGAACCCCCCGCATTCCTTCACCCTTCCCCCCGGTGAGGATCAGCGCCTGTCGATGAGAGTCACATGCTGAAGGTGAGCCTCCTTTCTTTTGACATCAATAATGCCACTCAGTCGTCGAATGCACAGACGTGCTTGTGTGACTTAAAGGAGGTCGCCCTGACCTGCGTTATTGCGTCATCGTAGGCCCTTATTGGTCCACCACACCTTGACATGGAGAGGAAGGTGGACCGAGGCCTTTAAGTAGAAAAACTGTTGCACTCCCTCCGCCACCACTTCCTCCGACTGGGCACGTAGCCTAGCCGAAAGTACACCGGAGTAGGCCCTAGGCCTGTCTTAATAAATACTTATGAAAGACATATTGCTGCTGCTATGACAACGCTCCGTTAATGAAGCCAGCATGCCTGACACAGTCTCTGCGGCGCGCCAGGAGGCAAAAAGTCCACGTCGAAAAGAAGCTGCCAGAACTTAGGACCCGATCGCACTTGTGAAGTTCTCACCTGTGCATTTATGAATCATGGTCGATTCCCGGTAAACTGATTTCCAAACTTCTACATACTTGACCTAATATCGTGCACACCACGCCATGCATGTAAATACAGCATTATAAGTTTGACGACTTCGAAGCTGGCACGTGGCCGTTAATGAATACGTATCCATCAGCACCTGAACTTAACTACTTATTAGCAAAGTATGTCAATCGGGCTCGTCACCCTCATGAAGATTTTCCCCTGGTCTCCTGGACTCTTGGCAGTGGCGCAGTTCAGAAGCAAGTTGCAAATTCATTATTCCGCAAACACAACAGGCTGTGCTGAAGACCACAAAATGTCCTCCATTTAACATTTCAGCTTGAAAAAAAAAGGGGGGGGGACTTAGCAATCTATTATGTACCCTTCCTTTGACTCATCATCACCCCGCATCGTCGTCGTCGTCGTCGTCGTCGCCACCATCGTTGTTGTTGTGAGAATCGGCTGGTTATGCAATCAGGCATTGTGCCAAAGGGCCTTCTTCTCACCCACCGCCTGCACCGAGTGCGTCTAGCAACAGGAGATACCTTGCGCATGCATTCTCACCCATGTGGTTCACCTTGCACGCAATGCACCCGCCACCACCAGTCTACGTGTTTATTGTTCAAGGTGAGAGCTCTGATGTAGTAATAGTCGTCCAATCAACGGGCTCACAGACCCACTAGGACACAGCCAGTGGCATCCAGACATCTAAGACGCTCGTGCAATAACGTGTTTCCTCAGAATATGGATTCTTAAGTCCTGGGGAATGCAGTTCCCCCCCCCCCTCGTCCTCCTCCTCTCAGTCAAGCGGTATTTACCTAAGGCCTTGTAGTGATACGCAGTGCATATTGCAATTTCGTACTGGTGTCGTCACTGCAGTGAATTAATCGTCTCCACATGGAGATCTTGTCTTCATGTTGTGCTGCACTATTTAGCGACAAAGGCTGGAGTAATTCTCGCTTAGCCAAGCTTTGAGGCCACCTAACTGCCTACGGCGTTGCCCCATTTCGTGTCTACTGATGTCTGGGAAGCCGCGCCCGTGACGAGGCCTACGCAGTTTACGGCCCTCAAGCCAGCAGCAGCCCTAGGCAACGCTCAAGTATACGCCGTATAAAGCCATACAAGAACCGCAAGCTCGCGATTTTTTTTTCGCCAGAGTGTAGATACATGCACATATGACAGCTTGGCAGCACTTACGAGTGCGTGTACCGTATACAGGTTACGCTGAACACTTACGTGTACGTACGTGCATGCAACGTGCAGGGATGCGAGCGTCTTAGGGAGCGTCAACAATGCACATTTCAGCAGGCTTCCTGTTGGTCCCCAGCTGGGAGACGGAGTCGGCCGCGTTCCCCTTGGTCAAGACACAGCCGCACTCCGACATTTGAGATTTCTCCTAAAAGTGCACATATTCAACTGCGGTTTTTCATTGCCACACGATTCAGGAGCAGCAAGGTTCTTCCCTCCAAAGGGTTACGCGTTCGTCCACGTAGACCTTGATGGCGGCGCGGGCAAAAGTGATAGATGCAGCGAGCGCAGCAGCCGGGGTTGACCTTGGCAGTGATTGCTGCTGCAACTGCACTCATAGATATGGCCCGTACATATGTACTGCGGGCTGCAAGGGAAGCGCTCGTATGCAGCGAAGACAAAGGAAATAGAAGAAGGGTTAAAACACATGCTGGAGGAGGACGAGAATGATATATCGAAGAGGAGGAGGAAAAGGGAGGCGACATTTTACGTTCGTACCGAAGGAATCCGGCCTGGACTGCTGGAGGCTGGTGATGGAGGAGGCGGCTGCGGCCAAGGAGACGTGTACATCATGCCAGGAACAGGTGTCAAAATTCAATTCTGACTCCTACACCATCAGGCCACACTGGAACATGTTGAGTACGCACTGTGTTTGGCGGAGGCTCATGTCCAGGAATGTTGCCTGCACGTCCGTGGACAGAGACTGAGACAATAGCCAGAGAAGAAAAAATATTGCTTCCTTGACTGACATCAAAGAAGACGACGAGATAGATAAGTTATCCCAACAACTTGGATCTGGAGAGATTGAAAAGAACAAGTGATGAAGCCTGGAGACAGATGAAATTTCCAGTAATAACGGCTCCAGCATTGTGTTAGCTGCGGACAATTGTGAAAGAAGAAAACTTGGTGAATCTTTTTGAATGATGCACTTCCAGTGGAGGAGCGAACCAGGCCTTCAGGGAGTTGGAATTAACTGTGCACGCAGAAGTTATGAGAGCGCATGTGAATTAACAGCCAGCGTCCATGCAGTACTTTGGACAGACGTACGTACGTACTTTCTGGCTCAGCGAGGACTGGGGAGGACTTCCCTGGGGATCCAAGCGTAGTACGAGCGAAATTCAAATGTGCTTTGTTGTCGAAATGAGCTATGCCCCTGCTCATTGTCATAACAACGGCCTCATTTGACATGTCATTACAGTATTGAATAAATTTTGACACTGACGCGCGTGTCGTTGGCAGTCAGGGTTGCCAGGGTGGCCCAGAACAACCAGAAAGTGTCTAGTGCAAGATTAGCCTAAGTTGTCTGTCTGTCTGTCCGTCCGTCTGTCCGTCCGTCTGTCTGTCCGTCTGTCTGTCTGTCCGTCTGTCCGCCTGTCCGTCTGTCCGTCTGTCCGTCTGTCCGCCTGTCCGTCTGTCCGTCTGTCTGTCCGTCTGTCTGTCCGTCAGGGACTGTAGCCAACGCTCGTCTCGGTGCTTTCTGCATCAAGTATTGATGCGAAACAGAACCGGTGTTTTCCTCCTGCGCATCCCTCGCCAACGGCGGCGTGGCGAGGCCTCCACGGCCTCCACGTGGGCCTTATGCAAGTTTAAAGCCCTGTTGCTCCTCGTTAGGACCTCTTCTGCTTAGCTCCTTTCGATAGAAAACCCACTTGCTTCTCCACGATTGAAGAGGAGGAAGCCGAAAAATCCCGGAGAACGAAAACAAGTCTTTCTTCTCAGGTCCCTTTTCGTACGTTCACTGCATGTGCAAGGAGGTTAAAAACCTGTGTGTCGGCGAGAAGAAAGACGAGAAGTGTGCAATCGTTCTCTCATCCTCTCACTCATCCTTTCCCCCTTTTCTCATCTTCTTCCAAAGCTCATCCATTGACTGGGTTTTTCTTACCTTTCTTCTGGAATCACTTACTGCTAAGGTAGCTATTACGCACATTTCTCTCCTGCTGTCGATGCATAAAATCCCATGTTGAATTCGCAGGGAAAGACAGATGGAAGAAGCGGGGAAGACGTCAAAATGTGACGGAGATATTCGTATTGGCGGACTGACAGTTGCAATTTCTCTCTTCCGTGATGATCTGTCCCTTTTCTAATCTCTTAGTCTACCTTTGCATCTGGCCATATTCTTAAGTGGTTCGGGGCCCTTCATATTGTACCGGGACAGGTGAGGCGGCCTCAATCAGAGACGTTATCACACTGACACCGCAGTAGAAAAGTCGCAACTCCAAGATATAATTTTTTTTTTCTTCCAACAAAAGGACCCCCCCTCCTCTTGCAAGGCCCATACTATTTAGAATTTCCGCCCCATTTTCTGCCAATGGGCTTCTACTCATACCACGAGACAGCACTGAAGTGGAGTATGTGAAATCGCGAACCCAAGAGTCGGAGCGACAGCCAGGGCTGCCACAGCTGGAAGAAAATCTGTGGCAACGAACACAGAGGAAAACTATCTACGAGGTATTGACGGTGACAGTTGAAAGCGTTGGCCACTCTGCACCAGTGGAGTGAGTTGGCAATTTTTTTTTTTTTTTTTTTACAAAAATTACCACTTCTCTGATATCGAGAACTGATACAACTTTGCAGGCATTTTTTTGCGCCAACCAGGTATCACTTCGTAGGTGCGCCATGGAGACGCTGGCCAGGGTTGGGACAGCAACTATGCAGTAAAGCTCAGCTTCCATCGATGCTCCGATCCTTAGGGATCGCCGTTGAGCTCACAAAAAAAAACCTGAAGGAAAGTTAGGATTAAAAACAGCTCACAGTTTTCTTGGTAATCCTCGACAGTTTCTTTCCCCGCTGAATTTGAATCGGGGCTTGGCCAAATGGTCTAAAACAGTGAAGTGAAGAGCGCTCACACTTATGGAAAGGACAGCCAGAAGCAGTCATAAAAACTTTCGCGGGCAGCTCATGGAGAGAGCGACTGCACCAGCCTAAAGACTTGAAGCTCACACG
>JAAUXU010140368.1_pt1 | contig 13802 bp, 9 predicted proteins | sample 7278151 | NCBI WGS metagenome assembly JAAUXU01 (sample SAMN14350113, study PRJNA611818) | marine sediment metagenome | isolation source: surface marine sediment (1.8m) | place: French Polynesia: Moorea | collected 2018-08 | reverse complement strand
CTGCAGGACGACTGAACCTAACTTAACCTAACCCTTCAAGCCCCCTAGTTGGCTGCAGCTGATGTTCGCTGACGGCAACTGAAAGTGGGACCACATTGCTCACCTAAGCCTGATCGTGAGCGAGGTTCGCTCTCTCCTCCTCTTCCTTGCGTCCGTGATATTCAAGGAGCTGGCACCAGCAGCAGCGTTATCCTAGACGCAAAATATTGGGTTGAAGGAGCAGTCAAAAAGGAGCTAAAGCTGTTTAGCGGTTGAAAGTAGAGCTAGGGTGGTAAGAACAACCGTGGGCTGCTGCAAAGTCAATAGATCCGAGCAAGGAAGACCATACCTTTTTCTTGACCAGACGCAAAGGTTGTGGGAACTAAGGTGCTTTTTCTGAACTTCCTAGTTTGCCCACGAGTGAGGATCTTTTACACTGATATTTAAACGAAGGCTGTTAGAACCTTTGTCTCGCAACTCACAAGTTTCTTTTGCAAACGAGTCTTTTGTGTTGTTGAGACCATAATGGATGAAATGAGAGCCTGCTTGTCTGATTTCAATTCCAGTGCTGTTATTTTTTTTCTGTATGAACACATAACTTTGATCTTAGAAAAGCCTAAATATTTAAACTGGACTAAGGCAAGTTTAATGCTACCCAAAGAATGAAAAGATTAATGACATGTGGAATACCAAATCAGGACAAAATGAACATTGGCGAAAAAAGCCACATATGCAAATGGTTACGATGGGGCCAGACCATAATTTTCTATAAGCCAAAGCCCAAAACGGCCAGGCCCGCAACACCACTAATGAATGACTCTAAGATGTGTACTTTTTCGCTATAATTCTGGCCCGCGTGCTGGGAGAAGCCCCCTCGGCCGACTTGGGGTTCAGCCCGACTCGGCACCCAAACACGAGCCCACTCCGGCTCAACTTTGGGAGGCACCTGGCGTTTTACTTTCACGCCAGCTGCCGTCGGCCATCTCCACGATTGTCGCAATGATTTAAGAGTCAACGGGCTCAATTTTCAGCCAAGGGCTAGCTAAATTTAACGGCTAGCTAAATTTAACCTTGACTTAGCCTCAAAAAAGCAAAGTAAATCTGCCTTATAAACTACAGGCTCACCCCATGTTCGAACGGAGCACAGGCTCGAGCCGGGCTCAGTCGAAATAGGTCAGCTTGGGCCGAGGCAGAAACCCGAGGCAACAGGAGTCTAGTGATGGGGGCGAGCCGGATGTTTTCGGCTCGAGCCGAGCTACCGTTTCCAGCCGTCTGGGCAGTCTCGCGGTTCGGCTCGCGAAGTTTCCGAGTCGGGCTTGATTCGGCCTCATCATTAACAGATTTTTTTTCAGCCCCCGTCAGATCGGAGCTCAGAAGTCTACGTAGGAATGTCTTTTAGCTGCTGACTCAGCTCGAACTCACATCCTTGAATGCGGCTCAAAAAGTTCGGTTATGAAACCATCTATAGAGCTTGGAGGTAACGGTCGGTGAAGCAATCAGCTACTAACACGACACTTACAGTCCGGCTTACAGCAACAGCTACGAATTATTCATTACTTTGAATAATTGATACCACAGCAGACCAGAATTCACAGCCCTAAGGAGCAGCTCGTGAGCTTTCAGTCTAGTGGCAAAACCTGAGGTTACCTCGAGCCCACACTTTCGTAGCCTTCTTCACCCATTTTTCACAGTGAATATTGATCAATGAACATTACAAAAGGTTTGGTCCTACTCGAATAAGTGTCCAAATCCACTCTTTTTGGCATCCGAGAGTCAGTGCCCCACTAAAGCAAAAATGAGTAAAACGGAGCAAAAAGCAGGGTCAAAAAGAGCTGAAAATGTAGCTGTCCTCATTGAGGCACGTCCGAGCCATGGTCCAAATCCTTGATGTCCCAAATTCTCTATTGCTGTTTTGATTGCACCTTTCCTCAGCTTTCCACCCTTTGATGCTCGAAGAAGCAAACGTTGTACAGCGCACGCACGGTCACTATCACTAAGGCTTAGCTTTGCATTAATGTCATTTGATGTTGCATCATTCAAATTATCATGATTAGATGCTTTCCGTCTCAAGCGACATAAACGAGAGATGCACAAAAAACTTTGCATTTGATCGCTTTCAGCTACAAGAAGCTCAAGCAAGAAATGGTGTGGGCTCCCCTGAAATAACTTTTCCATATGCTAATACTGTTAGACTATATCCATCTATTTTGACCGATGCAGTCAAGAATTCGGTATGAAAACCAAAATAGGCCACTTCTTCCAGGACGGACGGAGTCCGTTTCCTAAATCGTGTTTATCGTTGACTCGCGAATAATTGTCGCTAGATGGCTCGACCATAGACTAGTTTCTCTAGTCTTAGTTGTAGTTCGCCCTCGTCCAAGCCCTCCAAGGCTGACAGTGCACGCTGAGTCATCTGCAGAGGTTAAAAACTTGCAAAGTGGCAATTTCGGTATTATGCCAATTGGCAACTCTGCGTCTCTGCCCCACGCACGTTTAGCCCTTTGTTGAACTTATTGGGCTACTTCGCGCGAAGCCCAAGCCTAGCAGTGCCTTGCATAGCCTGGAATAATTGTGATACTCTTTTCGACGCAGATTTAAGTGTCTGCACTAATGGAAATTAACTTCCTTTGGCCTCACTCACACCTATGGTGTTCCCTCTGTCCTCGGGACAATGAGATTACGAAGCTTTAGGGACAAAAATTTCTGGTCACATTTCCTGCCCTGAACGATCTGAGCAGTGCAGACGGTGCACTGTGCGCGTGCGCGTGCAACGCCTGCTGCGGTGCGAAGTGAAAACGAACGAGCCGGACTGGTGGAGTGAGTCCAAGGTCCTCCGCCGCCATGTCCTCCGGGTTTTCGGGGTCGACTTCGGCCTCCCAACGCTGGTACTTCTCGCAGCACCAGCTGGACAACACCCCGTCCGCCCGGGGCGGCCTGGCCAGGGATCGAGAACTCAGCTACCGACAGCAGGCCGCGAACTTCATCCAGGACATGGGACAGAGGCTGCAAGTGTGAGTGCCCAGACCTCTAGGAATTCCATCCCATCCAGGGGTTCCTTACCAAGATAAAGACTGTGGTCGTCATTAGGCGTCCATAGAGGGGAGGGAAAGGTCGCGATCTTAATGACGCAACAAAATGGCTGATGTCCGTCATAGAATGGCGGTTAAAGCGATAAGCAGGAAACTTTGAGCTCGAAAGTTAAACCTCTTGACCCCGGGATTCCTGCCGGAGACTTCATCGCATTTTAGTGTACGAAAAGATGTCTGGACCGCTGAATGTGGGACCAGACAAACAGCTTGTGTTTGGTCTTCCGATCACGCTGTTTGTGGTTGCAGAGCGGGGTTCAGCCAGCAAAATTTGCACTGCTTTTTGCGTATTTGCAGTACCCAGCTGTGCATCAACACCGCGATCGTGTACATGCAGCGCTTCTACATGTTCCACTCGTTCCTGAGATTCCACCGAAACACCATGGCATCGGCTGCACTCTTTCTGGCCGCTAAGGTATAGACTGTTTTGTCTTCTCCACTGGCAAATTTTACGTCAAGTTGCTGATTTCTCCAAGGTTGAAGAGCAGCCCCGAAAACTCGAGCACGTGATCAAGGTCGCGCACATCTGCCTGCACAGGGATCACCCCCAGCTGGACTCCAGGTCTGAGGCTTATATGGTAAGCAGAATTTTGCAAAATTTGCAAGGTAAGAAGTAGACACGAGGACGAGGTATTTCTCTCGTATTTCAGGAGCAAGCTGCTGAGCTTGTTGCGAACGAGAACATCTTGCTGCAGACTTTGGGGTTCGACGTGGCTATCGACCATCCGCATACGCACGTGGTTAGGTGCTGTCAGCTGGTCAAGGCCACAAAGGAGCTCGCTCAAACGTCCTATTTCATGGCTACGAACAGGTAAGCAAAGCTTAATCATGATGCTTTCGCAGCGAACAATAAACAGCTAGTTAAGGCCTCGCCATAACTGGAGTTGCGTGTTTCATCGCATATTTTCTCTCTAGTCTGCACCTTACAACGATGTGCCTGCGCTACCCCCCGACGATCGTGGCGTGCGTGTGCATCCACCTAGCGTGCAAGTGGTCGAACTACAAGATCCCGACGTCCTCGGAGGGAAAGCCTTGGTTTCAGTACGTTGATTCCAAGACCACACAGGAACTCCTTGACAAGCTCACTCAAGAGTTCCTTGAGATCTTCAACAAGTGTCCATCCCGGCTCAAGAAGAAGATCATGGCCTCCACTGAAGCGGTCAGTTGGGAGACAAGATTATTAGGGCTGACATATTTATAAGATTGATCACGTGTCCTTTTTACTGATAGACTAAGCAGGAGGAAGAGCGTAGGGCCAAGGGCGACATCACCCCTAGTCAGTACCAGCCCGACTTCAGTGTGCGCAGGGGAGAGGCACAGTCAACGTCGTCTGCGTCGGGTATCCCAAAGCCGGTGGCGGCAAAGCCGGCTGCGGCAAAGCCGACGGCGCCTGCCCAACTTGCGCCAGGAGCGTCCAACCAGAGGACAGCGGCGCAGCATCCGGCTCATGTCAGATCAGGTACGAGAAACAGACGTTTCAAAACATGAACCAAAGGCTTCAAAATGTTATTTTTATAGACAAGCACCGTCCTCTTGTCGCCTCCTCATCGAAACGGCCGTTTTCTCATCACGAACACCGCGAGGACCACAAACGCCGCCGTACTATGGAAGACCCGTCGCAGAGACCTCAACTCGCACCACAACAGTTGCTGCCTTCTTCAAGCAGAAGCAGTCACGCCTTAAGCTCACAACCACCGAGGTCCTCGAGACCGCCGCAGCTCTCGTCCGCTGCGACCGCGGCGGTCCCAAAAGTGCCCCAGCCGCAGCAACAGCCGCAGCAACAACCGCAGCAGCAGCAACAGCAACAGCAGCAGCAGCAGCATCCATTCAGCAAGCATTCCAGTTCTTCCCAGCCCCAGCAGCATCAGAAGAGTCACCACCATCATGGACATCATCATGGTCACCACCATCAGAGTCATCATAGCCGGCAACATCAACAGCAACATAGTAGCAATCATCATCACAGCGTTCACCATCATCACCATCACCACCACCATGATAAGAGCAGAAGCCATGCTCATCAACACAAGCCGCCGCAAGCAGCCGCGAGCTCTCATCACACTAGACCCCCTCTGCCTCCGGCTGACGTTCCAAAGAAGCAACCGCCGCCACCTCCTTTGCCTCCGCCTTCATCTCAGCCGCCCAACAAAGCTCCCGAGCTTCCCAAGAGGTCGATCTTTGACATAGACCTGGGCAGCAGCCCTCTGGAGTCGGGGCTGAATCATCTGTTGGACCCTATCACCTCACCAGCCAACCTCAGCGACGTCAGCGATCTTGACATGATCCAGAGCAGCCATCATCATCATCCAGCGGCCGACGTCGAGCCAGGCGAAATCCTGGACGACAGCAGCAAGGACGAGAATTTGACTGTTGGCAGCGCGGACGTCTCAGTAATGTTGGGCCTTGGCAAGCCCGTCGCACCGCCGGCCTCCGCATCCTCTGCGACTACCTCAATGCCCACGGTGTCAAAGATGCTTTCCGAGCAGCCCAAGACTGAGAGGCAGTCTAAGGTCTTGTTAGATGACTTTAAGAGGAGGTTATTTGGTGAGGACGAGGACGAGGACAACAAAAGAAGCCACGGCAATTCGTCCTTGCCTAGCGCGTCTTTGGCGCCAAACGTTTTCGGCTTGGCAGCGACGAACGCCGCCAGCCCGGCCAAGAAACATCGTAATAACGAGAAGAAGCGATCGCTGTTCTCGCCGCCCTCGGAGCAGCCTCCACAGCCTCAAATAACAGCTGCTCCCGCGACGGAATCGAGACCGCGCACGCAGAGTAGCTCCAGCTCCAAAGTTGAGAGCCCGTCCGTCAAGATGTCCCGGCAGGATGAGTTGAGCGGCTATGACAAGATGAGGGACGGAAAAACGCACTTCAAGCTGCCCAACAAAGCTACCGTGGACGCCAAACAGGGCGTGACAGTGGCGACCAGTGTCAAGCCCATGATGGTTAGCATTCCGCTGGACGCCGCTGCGGCGACTGGGGTGCCCACGTACAGCAACAGCGGCAAGCACAAGAAGGAAAAGAAGCGCAAAAAAGAAAAGAAGGAGAAAAAAGAAAAGAAGGAGAAGCGCGAGCGCGACGAGTCCGGTGAGGGCGCCAACGCCAGCGGCAGCAAGAAGAAGAAAAGCAAGGACAAAGACAGAGATCGGGAGCGGAGTAGCAAACACGCCGCGGCCGCGTCCTCCGCCGTCGCCGAATCTGGAGGTGGCGGCGGGCTAAAGTTGAAACTGAAGCTGCCCACTCCGTCCTCGAACGACTTAATCGCCGCTGGTGCCACCACGTCCATCACTGCTGGTGAGACCACCTCTATCGCCCCTGGCGCCCCCACCAAGCTCAGGATCAGTCTCGGCGGCGGCAGCGGCTTGTCCGAGGCGGCCACCGCGGCCAACAAAATGTCTCGCGTCATGGGCACGCCGCTCGATCTTGAGAGCTCCGTATATAGGAACTTCAAGAAATGAACACACCTTGCTTAACTTTTATATGACTCAAACTGTACATGCAGCCATGTGCGAGGTCTACTGACACTGACTTACACACGTTATGCCTGAAAGAATGTTTGAAGGATGAAAATCCTAGGCTAAAGTTAAAATCATGTTGAGGGATTGGGAATTCCCTCAAATCTTCACTGTACTTTCCCGCTTTACCCCACCCCATCCCACTCCCATTCCTATTCCCACCCTCGGCTGCTGCTGTCTGCCTGTAATAAAAGGGAATTGTTCTTACTGCAGCAAATGTTATTCATACTGAAAAAATCTAAAAACCAACAAAAAACACCACTAGTTTTGTACTATTGTTTTCCTCCTTTTTCCCTTACTCTACCATGCGCCTAAGAGCATTGCAGAAAACGAATAAATTGGAAAGAAAGCTCATGTTGTCTTGCATTGTCCTGACGGACCTCTCGACTGGGAGTTGTTGCATAATGCATTTGTGCAGCGCAATTGGCAAAAGTACAAGCCTCGACTTCAAGATGGGTTCTTCGACAGTTCTCGTCCTAATTTGCATTGTCCGAGGGAGTCTTGCTTATGATGTCCTCGTTGTCGCCGGTGGTTACTTCCACGAGGGCGGAACAGACCACTTACTCAGGTCAGTGTTGCCTGGTCGAGAAGCAGAAAGGTTCTTCTTCTAGGACACACACGTTTCCAGCTCTGTGGAAGTTGTGGGGCGTCACAACTCGTGCGAAATCGCGCCCTTGCCCGAGCCCAGGGTCGGCGTGACACTGGCCAGGCTGAAGAGGACTCTGGTGGCTTGTGGCGGGTTCAACGGGCTAGAGGAGAGGTTGAGGAACCTCATAGGTAGATTTTTCCTGGTGAAATCCACACTGCGATTTTCGCTTGCAGATCCGAGTGTTTCACTTACTTTCCCCGTCTCCGCCGCTGGCTACCCCAGCCCGAGCTACCGAAGCCCAGCGTGTTCCATGCCGCCGTCGGAGAGGGGAGCAACTTGTTCATCGCCGGGGGCAGGAAGTTCAATAGAGATGTAAACGTAGCGCAACAAGTAGACGAATCATATAAGGATGGCGCAAAATCCTTTCGTAGAACCAGACTTGGCAATACGACGACGACGTCTGGCGCTACGACGCCAGCAGGATGAGCTGGCGAAGGATGCCCAGTCTGGGAAGGCCAATAGGTGGATATTTAACATCACTGCTTATTGGGTTGTTATATTGTCGTATGATCAGCGGACGGGTGCTTGTTGGCGTTGGACGGCGCCCTGATGTACCTCGGCGGCTCGATCGGACGTTACCGTTACGCCGATGAGCCAAGCAAAGTCTTGACGCTCCTGCGCCGGAGCAACCGCTGGAACGAGACTGGCGTGGTGCCACCCATGCTGGTGGCCAGGATGTGGCACTCCTGCGTCATCGCCAGGATCGGCGAGCAGGTAATGAACAAGTGAACAAGTCATTTCGGCAAATTGCTGTCCGGTAAGCGCGATTCAGACGGACTGACTACTGGTCGAGTGCACGTAAATGTCTTCATAGCTGTTCTTGAAATCTACATGCAAATTTGCATGATTTCGTTTCTGTCTCGCCCTCAGGTCGGCATTGTTGTTGCTGGCGGCTACTACAACGGCCTCTCCACAATGTTCTATCCCCTCAACAATAACTACAACAAGGAGTGGGAGTGGATGGGCAATCTCCCCAGTGAGCGCAAATGGGGCCCGGCCTTAGGCATTGTGAACGGAGTCCTCACAATAGCAGGCAATATACGTAGTATATTAATGTGAGTAAGATGTACGAGTCCAATATTTATTCAGGTGGTCAGAACTACGGCGACTTGACCCTAGACGAGTTTAAGGACTCGGTCTGGGTGAGATCGGCCACCAAAACCTTAAGGCGTAAGAGGGAGTTCGCCGGATTTGTCACAGCTCCGAGCCAGTGGTTTTCTCAATGTTAATAGTTAAGTTACAATTTCTTGTAAATTAAGTGCTAAGAAGGGCAGCAATTGCTTCTCCGTCGCTTCCTCGATTTGATATGACTGCTGCATCGCTTGACTTCATGCTTTTAAATTGTTCGTCAAACTTTAGTTCTTTAGTTGTCAGATCTTCTTCACTAACGCTAACTGCGTACACTTTAGCGTCGTCACTAAGCAGAACCACTCGGTCAGACTCGTTTGAGGCAAAAACCCTGCATATTCTTTTCTTGGATCCACGAACATCCAAGGAAATTTGTCTTTTCGTCAATTTGTTCTTCTCATCTCCAAGAACTAAGCAGCAGCCCTCTTTGGTGAGGACCACCATGAAGCTCAGGCCCACCAGAGTCACCTGCGACACCCCTTCTTCAGTCAAGGCCCAAGGAGCTTCGAAATCCGCCAGAATCTGGCGAAATCTCTTCATCCCGAATCGATTTCCCTCATTTCGGCCGGCCACTAGAACTTGGCCCGCGGGGTCCTTGAGGGCCAGCCCCCCCTCGCCGCAGGAGACCTCGGTTACGACGTAATCTGGTCTGACGAGAAGTTGCTTTGGAGTGGAATCTATATTGAAAGTATCATCTGCTCCCCAGGCAAAAAGTTCACCTTCCGAGGTGACAGCGGCCACCATCTTGGTGCAACAGCTCACCTTGGTCACCTCATCACCCAGCAGCGCCTCCACGATCTTTGGGCGGCCGACGTCGGCGGGTGGGTCGCCGCCATGGCCGAGGCATCCACCGCTGCCGCTGCCGTACGTCAACAAGATGCCGCGGTCAGTGACCAGGCAACAGAATCCGCCGCTGTCGCCGCCACCAGTGGCCACAAGGGTGATGACGATACCGCTGAGGCCGTCGATCACACGCGGCACCGACCAGGAGAATTCGTCAAATTCCTCGCGACGCCATTCAAAGACTTTACCCTCGCTGGTGGCACCGACGACGCTGCTATCGCGAGTGGCGCAAATGCAACGCAGTTCAGGCGAAGTCTGCGGCGGCTGCAGGGTAGCGACCGCGCTGTTCCCGCCAGCCACGATGACGACAACGCTCTTCCTGCTGTCGTCATTGAACGGCGAGGCTGCACGGCGGCCGCCGGGATTGATGCGGCTGGTCGGCTCCTCAATATCCTCAACGATTCTGCTGACTGAGAGCGGCCGCGGTAGTCGAGCTGTGCAGGGTAGCGCGCCGAGGCTGGTGGGAATCTTATACACGTACGGCACTAGCCACGGGTGCGCCATAAGCTCCGAAAGCGTCGGCCTGGTCGCCGGGTCCAGCGCCAGCAGCAGCGAGAGCAATTGGCGTAGTGCCGGCGAGTATTGGGCGGGTGGTGGTGTCGCGACTGCACCGCGCATGATCTTGAGGACAAGCGCCGGCAGCGTTGGCGCCTCGAAAGCCCGGCGCAGGGTGCACATTTCGTAAAGGATGCACCCGAGGGCCCAGACGTCACTCTTCTGGTTGTAGGGCTTCCCCTCGCAGAGTTCTGGGCTGATGTAGCAGGGCGTGCCCACGACGCTATACGCCTTGCTCTTGGTAGACAGGATCTTGCTTATGCCGAAGTCGCCCACCTGCGAAATTGAACCAAAATTGCCATGAGCGCTCGTTTACACTTCCAGGTCGTGGTTAGTGTATTGAGGTGAGGCCATTTAAAAGCGCAAATGCGCCTTAAGTGTAACGCCGTAACCGAACTGACCTTGATGTGGTTCTTGTTCTTGGTGAGGAAGATGTTCTGAGTCTTGAGGTCTCTAAACACAGAGGCAGTATCGCAAGTACGGTAAATGTATTTTTACAACCAATTGCAGCTTGATATGACAACTGTGCTGGTATGCATACCTGTGAAGGACATTTCTATCATGGACCAACTGCAGGGGCAGAACAATCTGCAAAAGGGATAAAAGCAATAGGTAAATTTGCATAGTAATTACTTGAGATAAGCACACCTGCGCAAAGAGATTCGCAATTTCTTCCTCGGAAAGGAGCTCTTCTCTGGCCTCGAGAAAGTCGAACAAAGTTCCTCCGGCTGCATATTCCATCACGATCATCATAGACTTGTCCTCGATGAAGTTCTCGTAGTACTCGATGATGTTGGGATGATTGAGCATGGCCAACACTTTGACCTCATTGAGCGTCGCTTGGCGGTCAAATTTGCTCAGTTGCTCCACCGGAATCTCCTTGATGATGACCTCGCGCCGGTCGCTGAGCCGCTGGCACAGGAACACGGAGCCGAAGGCCCCGCGTCCAACCATCTTGAGTTTCTCGTACTGATCCATGTTGATATTTAGTTCCGTCCGATCCCAACTGTCTCTAGTAGTGTTATCAATGTCCAGGATGTGATCATGTTAGTTCTGCCAAATCTTAGCATTCTCTTTCGCAATCTTGACAGAGTCGTCTGTCTCCAGAATGTACTCGACGAGCCTGCGGACTGCGAGGCTTACATTGACGGAATCCTTGGCGGAGGTCTCGAACCACGCGAGGAGTCCATTGTCTCTTACGTAGGCGCTGTACTTATTCCTGGCCACGCGCACGTTGGGCAGGTCGCACTTGTTGGCCAATAGCAACACAGGCATGGCGCGGTTGGCTGCGCTCTGATCACCGCTGTTGGACTGCAACTACGGTTGCAGCATTGTATTTGCGATGTTGCACCTGCCACTTTTTCGGGTACTACCTGGTTGTTGTATCTGTTGTCGTCAAAGAGCTTCTCGGTGACGTCTGTGAGCCATGCGAGCGCAGCGTCAAACGTGTCTGGGCGAGCCAGGTCGAAGACGATGATTGCGCCGTTGGCATACTTATAGAGGACGCGGGTGAGGCCGCCAAAGCGCTCGTGGCCGGCGACGTCCCACAGCTGAACGTGCACCACTTGACCATCGACCTCCACCTTAGCATGTAGAGCATAACATATACGTACGTATACGTACGTATGCAACGTGTAATGGAACCTACGAAGTGACTAAGAAAAAGGTAACTGAAGGACTGAAGAAGATCTCTAATGGCAATGGCGCACCCGCAAAGTAAAGGCTTGAACAGAGTGCCCAATATTTACCATAGGTAGGCCTTACAATGCAAATACGAGGACTAAAACAACAAGACATGGCCGGAGGCTCCTCCGTACAACTTTGCACAGTGCTCCTTACATGTTGCACTACCTTTTTAAGGCTGTAGCCAGAGTCTATTGAGACCTTGTATCCTTGTCCCTCGTCCCCCTCCGTGTACTTCCTGATGAGCGAGGTCTTCCCGACGCCCAAGTCACCCAGTACCAGCAACTTCAAGAAGATCTCCTGCTTCGCCACCAAGTCAATTACAGAAGCAGCCATGGCAACAACTAGAATGACTCAATGCTTTCTGAGCTTTCTTCACTTTTCATACCTGAGTCTTTTTCTCCATCGCTCTAAGATCGGTTCACTTAGGCAGAATTTGTGTACCTTGAAAAGGGATGTCCAAGCATAGACGAGACTACTCCTTGCGTTAACTTAGACAACCTTTACCTGCGATATGGAAAAATCTATAAGCCCTTCCAAGCAACTGCCATTTACACACCACGTCACCTGATCTTGAACATGAGGCAAACAAAGGAGACAAAGACCCCTCCACTTGGAAAAATACGCAGGTTTAGGATACACATATGTCCAATTGGAAATGACATGACAGACCATGCCAAAGTTGCGCAATGGCAGTGTCACAAGGGGGTTCCATCTTTACCATTTATCACCATATAAAGAATTAAACCGAGGAGGGTCTTTGGGACCATCTACCCAGCAGGGCGATCTCTTCCATGGGGTTACCCCCCAGTTGAGTGCACGTCACGACAGGGTGACCCCGGTAGAGCGCAAGTACAGCAGAGCGCAAGTACCGTTTCAGCGCAAGTACCGTTTCAGTGCACCCAGAAGAGCGCAACCATTTAAGTGCAGTCATGACCGACTACAGCGCATCCAGTAGAGCGCAAGTACAGCAGAGCACATGTCCTTTCGAAAACGTACAGCGAGGTCAAACCCGGACAAAAAGACATACTGTCGAAGTCTGACCCAGCTTTTCTACCTACTAAACACCTACATGTATAGCATGTGGGATCGGACCACAGGGCTCGAGGTCTGGGAAAAGAATGTGGTTATGTCTTAAAAGCTACCACGGGGGCTGAGTCTGACCACGAAGACCATGAAAGCAGTTGTTCATAGTATAATGTACAGGACTTAAATGGTAGGATCATACACGAACATGAACGATTGACGACCAGGTGCTGGATTGAGTCAAGAAATGTAAAGTTTCAAGTGTTAAGCATACGAAATCATGCTCACTCATATATTTGGGACACTTATCATTGTTTGGGGGCTTGATCCCAGCCGGGGCCCTCTTTTTTAGCCAAAAATACGGCGTTTTCTCTGACTTACTTTTTTCTGCGCTCATGTGGTACTTGCGCTCTTCTGGGTGCGCTGAACTGGCACTTGCGCTCCACTGTGTCCTGGGCTGTATTGTCCTGGGCTGTAATGTCATGCGCTCTAGTGGCACCACGCTCTACTGGCTGCACTAAAAGGGGTTGTGCTCTCGTGACCGGTCACTCTTCCACGCGCACTCCCAGCCCCTCCATGAAGCAGTTGGTCCCCCCACTGCTGTACAGCTCCTTAGTAAGAAATCAGGGGATTTTCAAAGAACTTTACTAAATAAAGTCCAAAATCTGCCTAAAAAATCAAAAATCTTATTTTTTGCAAAACTGTACAGTAGGCACAGTTTTCGTAAAAAAATTTCAAATCTAAGCTTCTCAGGGGTTCTCACTGTTGGCAGAGAAGGTGTCCCCTTGCTATACTGCCCACTTGTCACACCTCTGAGCAGGCCGAGCACATTGCTAAGTAGGAGCACACACAAAAGCTTTTGCATCCAACCTTTCTAGCCCTAGCCTAGGAACTCATGGTAAATGTGCTCCCAGACCTACAGGGGAAAACCCACCCTAATGTCCACTTCCTGATGGAGTATAAAACCATATGTTCTGTGCCACAACTAACACCTCTGACGAATCATTAATGAGCCCTGATCCTGCTTGACAATGTCGCTCACAAGTTTACATGTTTTCTTTCATCAGGATTTCATGCTCCCAATGCACTCACTCATCGTCTCCTACATAAAAATGGACGGACCTTATAGGGCACCTCTCTTCAAGTGCTTGAGATGTACCTTGTCTCAAAGATCAGCAAAGGAAAGGTCACCGGCTTCACGCTCCGGATTATCATAGATCTCAGTCAGGCGAGCTACAATGTACGGCGTGAGCAGTATTTGGCTTGAAGATGAATCAACACATGGCTTCACTCTGCCTGCGCAAGTGCATGAAATGCTGCTTACATCAGTGGAGAGAATAT
>JAAUXU010064447.1_pt1 | contig 13807 bp, 13 predicted proteins | sample 7278151 | NCBI WGS metagenome assembly JAAUXU01 (sample SAMN14350113, study PRJNA611818) | marine sediment metagenome | isolation source: surface marine sediment (1.8m) | place: French Polynesia: Moorea | collected 2018-08 | reverse complement strand
GTTCACATACTATAAACATACACACTCTGCTTTCCCCCGCATGGTAAGTACATACGCGGAGCAACAATACTCTGTACGTATTGGGGCACACACGCAAGCTGTGGCGACGGCGACGGCGGCGGCGGCGGCGGCGTTCTCATCATCATCAGGTCTGATTCATTGGCCTCCTTTTCTAGCGGAGGCTTTGAGAAATGTCTGTCGTGGTCGATCAGTTAGCTGGAGCGAGCGTGTCAATAAGCTATTTCTCACCTGTCTGTCTGTCAGTCAGCAGTCAGGGAGCCAATAGACCTGTCGAAAAGTATGCAAATAGTAGCGCAGTCACATCATGCAATGAGTGTGTACAAACACAAAGACAGAGAGGAAATAGAACGGGAGGCAGAAGAATTGGGGCTCTCCCAACAAGGATACGCATGGGAGTACGACAGAAGTGCGTACTGCACCTCAGTCTGCTTGGTTCCTGGTGTCCGTTTTTGCACAGCAGACAAGGACGTGAATGTTTGTTTTAGCATGCGAGTCAGGCTTATAATAATGCACCATAGCTTGGCACTTTGGTGCCGCTTAGCGAGAATGACTTCGGGCACTCAATGTAGCCGCCACCAGCTGCAACCACATGCTCCAGTCGGTGCCGGAACTTGCCAAAAGAGGAACATGAATTACGTATCAAGCTACTGCAACTGACCTGACTACTGCGTGGCTCAGAATGGTGTGCAAGCTATCACATTGCTGATGCAATGTTTGTTGCATACACTTTCACCAGGGATGGGCTGAATTATGCATAAGGGGCTACAACCACTGCTTCTCTCACAAAAGTTTGGACCACCGGATTGCGTAAGCGTTGATGGAGCGATGAAGGTTCAACACTCACTCACCGTTGATACGCATCTTCATACACTGATTTGTCAACTTTTCGTCGCCCCAATCTGTAGATGAATAGATCAATCGCGGGCTCTCTGAAGGAGGATGACTAGCAAAAGAAGCAGCCATTCATCGAATGGCTGCATCCTTTTTTTTTTTCCTCCTTCCACGAAGCCCTCTTCAATAAAACCGCAATAATGACGACGTCGACTTTACCGATTGCTTCTTTCCGATCATTCATTCGTGAACAAAGAGCCCCTAGGCGTGGTGCATGAAGACTTTACGACCGAGTAGTCAGGGCTGCAGTGGACACTGCTGTACTGCTACTTGCAGCATGCACGTCCATGGACGTGCGTACATAGACGAAAGCACACAAACAAGAAGAAAAATAGTGTGCATATCTGCTTGGCTTCTACTGTTAATGACTGTGCAGTGAGCCGTGATCTCTCTGGTGTCGCCCGGGGCCTTCAAGACAGATCGGAAACACCGGTAGCTACCAAACCAACGATCGATTTGTCCGGAGTCCGGAGCAGATCTGAGCAGAGCTGAGCAGAGCTGAGCAGAGCTGAGCAGAGCTGAGCAGAGCTGAGCAGAGCTGAGCAGAGCAGGAGAGAAGAGAGGCAATTAAATCGTCTCTCCAGGCGCGGAAGCGACCGTCATGTTAATCAGACTTCGCTCTGCGAGAACAGAAATTAAGTCAAAAAACCAACCTGCCTCCAGATGGGAAATGAAGCAAGCAGAGGGCAGGAAGAGAGATAAAGAATCGTCGTTTTCAGTTATGGGCGATTTCCTGTGTCTGGAGATTGAAATAGATTGATTTTTAGTGCTCTTTGGGCTCCCCCTCCTTCTCCTCCACCTCCTCCTTCTGGATGTCAGGCTTGGTTTTTAGTAGGCGAAGAAGCAGAAGAAAGACTTCCGACAGAGTAAAAAAAAAAAGTTGCTTGTCTATGTATTTACTGAGAGAGCTGGAGAAGACAGGACACACACATCAACGGCCAACTTGACTTGGCGATTCGTTCTGTCTCCTCTCCTTTTGTCACTGAAGCTTTGATCTTTTGAAGCATCGTCATCATCATTTCCTTTGACACCCAAGTCATCAGGCCGTGACAAAAGCTCAGGTTAACCGAAAACCCTCTTCTTTTTCCTCTGTGCCAACAACAAAATCGCCCTTTTCGCATGGCGTACGTAGACGGGTATGTTCAGGTACCCCCACATGTTCGAGTCCTTGCCCATCTGTCTAATAAAGTGGCGATTGTGGCGACTGTCAAAATACCTCTCCCTCCCCTGCTCGTTGTCCCTTTGAGTGATGGCAATGAAGCACAACCTGCCGACAATGGAGCTGAGTCAATAAGTGACAAAAGACAGGGAGGGGAACGAAAGAAGGCGGATCCGATATCGACATCAATCCTACTCACTCTGTGGAGGAGAAGAACAAAAAGGGGGGGAAGGAGAAGGCAGAAATACCTTCGGATTTGTCACGACTCGTCCGGAGAGCGACACTCTTTAACCTGTCCCTGGCAAAGGAGACCTACAAACACACGTCCGTGCACTCCATCATACGTGACAGTGGACGACGAGCAGAGCAGCTGGAGAAGAAGGCTTTCCGCAGTAGGAAATGCACTTTCCAGACAGACAGGCAGACAGACAGACAGACAGACAGACAGACCGAATGAGCGTAGGTACAAAATCAGTGCCTCATTCGTCCCTACTTAGTCCTACTTGTCTGCTCTCGGCCATTGTCGCTGTGTCTGATGGAAAATGCGGCCCATCAGGTGAAGAGGGCGGAGAAGAACCAAAGAAAGGCTTATCCCAGCCAGCCTTCGGATCAAGCACACACAATGGCATCGGTGGCTTTGATTGCGCGAGCATGAACTGTGTGATCCATGGCATTATTACACAGAGAGGTGCTCGAGCGAGCGTCGCTCCCTCGCTTTAGCGTCACTCCGCGTTAGGATCAGGTCGGTCTGGCTCCCATCCCGCGGCCTCGGCCGTCGTGGACACCGTTTTCATACCATCCCTATGAATGACTACGATGGATGACTTGTTTGTGTCCGCCTGCCTGCCTGCCTGCCTGCCTGCCTGCCTGCCTGCCTGCCTGCCTGCCTAAGTCGGTGTTCCTGAGTGAGTCACCAGCTTTTTATCGCCATTAATTCCATAGCGATCTTGTCTCTTCGTCGTCCTCACTCTCTTCGCCTCGTTTCCCCGAATATTGTGCTCCTTTGGTGGCCGTTGGAGCAAGGCGAGTGACCGAACAAGAAGGCTCTTGTGTTGTACAACAAAAAAGCAATATCCGCACCGTGATAAACCAGCTTTGTATTCGTGAGTGAACGCCATAGTTTCGTCCTTACTTATCTGGCAATGGTGGTGATATATGAGAGAGGGAAAATATGGGAACGATCGGTGGTCGTCGCCAGGGCCGGCGACTTCCAAGTTAATAGGAAACCAGATCTGATAGTAAAGATTGATAGGGGCAGGCGAAACGCGAGTTCAACCAATTGTATTTCACATGCCTGGCATGACTCGCCTTAGCTGGCCCCAAATCTTGCCATTCTGGCAGGCAAGACGTGTGCCACCACCACGCATGCAACCCGAAATCAAAGGGGGAAAGAAGGGGGGGGGGAAAGTTAACCTGGCTTTTTTTTATCACAGTCTAATAAACTCAGTTATGCCTCCTCAAACAGCGACGGCGGCGGCCGCATCGGTTTTTAATTTGGAAATGGAAGGGGGGAGGTTTCACGTATTAGTGCACTCACGCGCAGTCGTTAATGTTATAGTACAACCGCCTCTCTCACTCATTCAGGTCCGCTCTATTAGCGATGAATCCGAGCTCGAGCCCAAGCAAGCTGCTTCTCTCTCGAGCTCGAGTTGCTCTGGTTGCGTCCTGGTTCTGGGTTGCATAGCCAGCTCAGCTTCTGGCCTGCAGATCCAGCTTAGGCAAGGTCTGGAGACGCAGCTAGGCTCTGGCCTGCAGATCCAGCTTAGGCAAGGTCTGGAGATGCAGCTTAGGCTCTGGCCTGCAGATCCGGCTTAGGCAAGGTCTGGAGATGCAGCTTAGGCTCTGGGCTGCAGATCCAGCTTAGGCAAGGTCTGGAGATGCAGCTTAGGCTCTGGCCTGCAGATCCAGCTCAGGTTCTGGGCTGCAGATCCAGCTTAGGCCCTGGCCTGCAGATCCAACTTAGGCTCTAGGCTGCACATCCAGCTTAGGCAAGGTCTGGAGATGCAGCTTAGGCTCTGGCCTGCAGTTCCAGCTGAGGCTCTGGCTTGCAGATCCAGCTTAGGCTCTGGCCTGCAGATCCAGCTGAGGCTCTGGCCTGCAGATCCAGCTTAGGCAAGGTCTGGAGATGCAGCTAGGCTCTGGCCTGCAGATGCAGGTTAGGCTCTGGCCTGCATATCCAGCTTAGGCTCTGGCCTGCAGATGCAGCTTAGGCTCTGGCCTGCAGATGCAGCTGAGGCAAGGTCTGGAGATCCAGCTAGGCTCTGGCCTGCAGATCCACATCAGGCTCGGTCCAGAGGGCTCGCAGCTCATCACTACCGGCAGGGTTGAGCGTAGGCGTGCGTCGTGTCATTCCCGCTTAAAAACGCCCCGAAGGATTATTATGGCAAGGTGCGCACATTTTCTCCCTTCTCCTATGCTGGGGCTGGGCTCCCGGGGCAATCAATATTGTAACGGAAAAGGGGTCTCCGCGGAATCCAGCCAGCTAATGTACTAATTGTGATTAGTCGCCCGCCTGGGCTGGCCGGGCTGTCTGGGCTGTCCGCCTGCAATTACCGAATGGTGGAGAGTATTTGTTCGGCTAATTATTGATATGGGACTGACTGTCTCTGTCTGTCATGTTAGCCGCCCCCAGCCCCATGCATGTCCGTATGTACGCTTGGAACAAGTAGCCTCTCTTTGTAAATACACTCATAACTCGCCATTACGTTTGTTCCACTAGACGCATGATTGTAGTATCTGGAGCCTGCAAATTTTCTCCTGAGCACATAATATGCGCACGCGTGAGCAGGGAACATTACTGTAAAATGCGAGTATTGGGAGGAAGAGGCCTTATAGCCGACACACAAGAAGTTTGCAGGGGCTGCCGTTCGACCTGCTATTATGTGCAGACAAGTTTGCGGGCAAGAAAAAAAAAAGGAGAGGTAAGTAGTGTAATACTGAAACATTTCCACTCGGAAATGAGCTCATAACGTAGTAATTTTGCCACTTGTATTCAGGTTTTGGTGGCCGATTTCGGACATTTTCCCATCGTTGTTTTCCCTTATTGGGAGAGCAGTTTTGTTAGTTACTCTTCTCATTATGACAACTGCGACTTCATTTAACTCGGCAGAAAAGCTTAAGAAATGAAGAAAAATCTCCTCTCCCTCGACTTCTGCATTCGAGTCGAGCAAGAAACCCGCATTAAGCACAACAAAAGTTGAACAGAGCTGTTAATTCATCGAGAGCCTTTGTCTTCAGAGGAAAGTATTTCCATTCTTTTCGGGGGGCAAATGACTTCCTTTCTGATTACTATTACTGTATGTGTAGCTGAAGCCACTGTACTGTGTGTTCTCACCATGACCGACGATGCTGAGAGCAGAGTAGAAGAGAGCTGTGGGGTCGAGGATTCTTCCTTTGTCAGTCCTGAAACAATGAACAGGAAGGGATTAACCATCTTTATCATAACAAAGAATGTGACAAAGCGTGAATATTTTTCTTCGCTGGCGCATCTTTCACAAGAGTGACTAAGAACAATCCAGATCACTCCAACCAGAAATCAAAAGCTCTGTGTTGTTGTTTCGCACATTCTTTATCATCCTGACAGCGGCAATTTCCCTCTGCTAGAAAGCAAAACTGGCTCAAAGGAGGAGGAAAAGCTTGGAAAACTAATGATAATGATTCCTTGCAAGAAAGAGGAAGGGTGTTTTCGAGAAAAGAATCCCCCCTTGCTTAGGGCCAGAAAAAGCCCTGGTCAAGCCATCATCATTCGTCATGGCAGCCTCAATAGCCAATGGCCTGAGAGCCTCTCTTCAAAAGTCGTCATCCATCTATATTTATCTCGCTCCCTTGACCCGATCGCGGCAAAAAGTGGCGGCCTTTTCGGCCTTTTTGTCTCGCTTCCGGCTTCACTTCCGACGGCGCTTCCGCCGTCGCATTCAAAGGCAAACGACGATGATGCACAAACACCACGCAGATCACTTAAATGGACCGTGCTTGCTTACACTCTGGCGGACGGGGCGGACGGGGTTGACGGCGGCCAACTTTTGGGTCACAACACTCGTGGGTGTCACCCACCGACCGCAGCAGCTCTGCAGTGCACACGTTGTGGGCGGTCAGGGAGAACGAGAGAAAATCCTTGACCATGTCCATGTAATTATCCGGCGGAACAGACTTGGGGTCACCAAATGGCTTGTACTCGTACACTATGGACATGTTGCTTGCTCTCTCTCCCCCAGCGATTGACAAGTTCCTCTTTTCCCACGAGAGCATGATACAGCAATTCCCCCCCCCCCTCCTGTACGAACACAATGGTGCATACGTAGTAGTAAGTTTCCCCTCCCTCGACTGAAAGATAACTTGGCGAAAACTCGGTTAGACGATGACGGGCAATATTCGCTCACTCGTGAACGCTACGAATATCGTGAGAGAAGGAGAAAGTGAGGAGTGATCGCCAAATGGCCAAGTACAACAACTCCTACTTAATGGAGACAAGAGTCGAGTCTCCTGCACTGAGCATCAGCGGGATTTGGCGGAAATTCGTTTGTCCCTGCCCGGATCAATTGAGTCCCAAGTTGAGTGAGTATCGCAATCCGAATCTGGCTCGCTCGACCGAACAAGGCAGATTGGTCAAGACGGGCGAGTCCGGCGAAAAAAAAAAGGGGTGGATTTCGCTTGCTGCCTCCCCCCGGTCTCGTATGGATCCTTTTCCTCTCCGGGCTTTATCTCTCTGCCTGTCGCACTCTCTCAAGACCGCCCTTTCTCTTACGACGGTGCCATCTTGATAGTGAGAAATGGATCCGCGTTTTTGTCTCGCCTACTCTCCTCTCTCGGCCATTCAATCCATTTCCAATCAGGGAAAGATCTCTCCGAGAATGGCATTTCTTGCTCCAGTATACACAACTAAGATGAGAGGATCGCTCTTTCGCCAAAAGGTTTCGGGAAAGAAGAAGCAGCTCTTGAAAGAAATATGTCGCGGTAAAAAAGGCCTTTGTGAGTGAGCAAACAGAGAGGCTCTCCAGAGTTTTGGGGAAGAAAGCAAGCAAGCAGCTCGAGCCGCAACAACGAGGGGGGCTTTTACACAGAAACAAATATGATCGAAATGTCAACAAAACGGCAAATATGACGGCGGCATCGCCGTGACATTTGGAGTTCGACTCCACCCAAGTGTTATCGAATTGGCAGCCAGGGCAAACAACGATTTCGGCGACGCCCGCAAAAGTCGACTTTGTTTCGGCCCAGAGAGGCCTGGCATTTTTTTGTCACCTATCAACGCTTAGATCGATGGGACGGGCGAGAGAGCGCAAGAAAATGCGATACCCGAAAATGTATTGGTTCGGGCAAAAAGGACGCGGGCGAGGAGATCGGACTGGAAATAACAAAGCGATGTCAGATATATCATTAATGCTTTTGCTACTTGGCAAAAAAGATCTCTCTTCCTCCCCCTCTCGATACTGCTGCAGCAGAGCACAATCCATAAGAAAAACTCGGCCAAACGAACGTTGCTCTTTCTCCCCCCCCCCCCCCCATCCTCCTCAGTGTATATGTGTATATGTCCCCGACGGCGGCTTCCATTGGGATGTCTGTTCTGCTTCAAAACCAATCTGCTTTATGAGCTTTTTTCTTGCCTGATGAGAGACATGCAATGCTGCTCATATGGGGAGAGTTTGCTATTCTAACCCTTTTCCGTGTTGTGCTTGGCTCTGTACTAACGAAAATCTTCATTCAAATCAACGGGTCCATCTTTTTTTTTTTTTCAAGCACTCTTTTTATCCCTGCCCATATTTATTGCCCATCATATCTTATCAAAGGGCGATCCGATATGTTTGGCTGGCTCTCTGCATTTGCATGGGTGACAGTTACCAATTGAATCCTTTTTGTTGCCTCCCAAACTCCGTATTGGCATTAATGTTGCCATTTTTCACGCTCGGCGGCGGGCAGACAGGCAGGCTGTGAACGGCGGGAGAGAAGAATGTCTGATCTGGAGAGATAAGCGATTAGAGTGATCGGTGGCGGGCGCGCAGCTAAAACTCGAGGGATATTTGAACAGCTGTAAATCCAATAAGCGCGCGCATTCACCCAGGCAACGGCAGGACCCTAAGGTAGGTGGGTGAGTAGGTGAGTGAGTGGGTGGGGAGGGAGTTGTGCCAAGGAGTACATATATAATGGGTGCCATCCAATACATTGCGACATGATTGCTCATGTTTCTCACATTCAATAATGCGGGAAAACAATTTCTGTTTGCATATACAAGTACCTACAATAGGGACGGGAGGACTGTGCAGTACCGCATTCGCACTGCAGTCTCTCTCTCTCTCTCTCTCTCTCTCTCTCTCTCTCTCTCTCGCCTCCTTCACTCAAGTAGACGTAGTCGAAGTCGCAGTGGTGGTAGCAGTGCCATTAGTCAGAGGTGATTGAGGGCACGGCCGTCCCCATAATTTGGTGCGGGTGTCCCCCCCCCCAAGCAGGACAGACCAGAGGACAAGAGACTGACTGGGTTGGCACATGCTCGGTCGGTGTCACTGGCGGCCGTTTTAGCGGTTTCACGACAAGATATATGGGAGATCGCCTCTCTCAGCGTGAAGCTCCACACTGATTGACAACGCTTGATCTTGTCCACTGCTGCCTCCCACAGCCACCAACTTATTTAGGAGAAAGAGAGAGCCTCTTTTCCCTCCCTGGACTACAAAAAGACATGCAGAAATAGACCTAAATATTCAGCTCGGAGAGGATATCTAACCCTGATGCAGTCGATAATGGTGAAATGCGTGCACTCAAGCAGTGGCAGATGGAGGAGGATCGAAAAACTGTAAAACGCTCACCAACAAGAAATTGATAGAATATTCCATTCAGTTCTTTTCCCCTTTTTTTATTGGAATAAGAGATAAGGCTTGGATGGTCCTGCCATCCTCTCCAATCAGCCTTAAACATGTCAACATGAAGCGCGAACACACCGACATACAAAACGGCTTCACACACAACATCATCAATAGTGAATGCTCACACGCCATTGAGTCGGCGCCGAATTCGAAAAGAGCCGATCGGATTCCATTGAGTGTTGTCAGCAGCGGTGGCGTCGAGAACAGCAGCAGCAGCGGCGGCGGCGGCAGCAGCAGCAGCAGCAGCAGCCACTGCAACAACATCAACAGCAGCAGCAACAGCAGAGTTCACATCTGATCTTTTCATCACCTGTTCTCAGCACCGTGAAAGGGAGCAAAGTGGCTTCGACGGACGCACTCGTCCGCGTTGACGTTCGGGCTGAGGTGGTCAACACCAATCAGACAGAGCTTCACACGATGCGCGGACGCATGGGCGGACATCCGGTGGGAGAGACATTTAAGTTCCCTTCTCCACTTCAAGTCCTTCACCACAGGCCACCCCAACATGAGCAGCTCTGCACACGAGGTCGACTTCAAGAGCTGCCTCAACCTCACTCGTGTGCGGAAGGGAAGTTGAGCTTAAACATGCCTGACCGCCTCAAGATCTCCAGTCAACATCTGGCTTGACACAGAGACAACCAAGTGATTGGGATGTTGATGGCTGACGTGACTCTGACTGACGTCAGCAAGACAGACACAAGCCTCCTGTCCAGCCGCAACCTCGTGCAGTGCGAGTGGGGGGCTTCATATTCTCCCCGGACAGGAAGCCCAGGTGCCTGGAGCGAGCCAAACTTCTACTGGAGGGGAAGGGAAACCCGTCCAATGCATCCAAGGAGCCGTTCTGGACGGATATATAAGTTTAATTTATCTGCACGCCCACGCGCACGGCCTGACGTCGTCGTGCTTGCTCGTGATGTTTCAAAACGTCGTCAGGCTCTAATGCATGAGCTGAAATACGAGGAATTCGGTAACACTCATGCGTTATCACAGGGGCGTCTGACTTTTTGGGTGATGGTGAGTCGCTGAAATCACCTTGGGAAACTGATCGATGGGTCGGCACTTGATTAAAGTAATGGTGAGTCAGAAGTCCTTTATACCAATACTCCTCTTTTTGCGACGAACGAAGCGTTCAGTTTCCCATCCACTGCCACCGGGGGCGATATTTAACGTGATGGATGATATTTCAAGAGTCCACTAACGGATAAGATACTCTGCACTGAGACGTTTTCCCTTCACAGCAATTGAACATGAATAAAGTGCATCCCGACGAGTTTAGGCGAAAAGAATAGCAGAGCTTTCCTGGCTGGAGACACAGTCTATCCATTAATAGCGTCACTCACGCCAAGGAAAAAAAAAAACACCCTGGAGTGTTTTAGGTGCACTCGCTCATACGACACCGCTGTCGCTGCATTTTGGCACTTGAGCTTGTTAGGACCATGGCAAAAGTACAGCTGTCACTCCACAAGATGTCCAATGCCGCGAAATCAGAATTCCTCAGCATAAAAAGGAGCTCTCATCACTCAGCCTATAATAATTGGATGATGAAGTAGTTTTTGACACTGAGATCTGCTCTACTTGGCTCTGTCTTGGCAGAGCAGCCGACTCGTGGAAAGTAACAAGAGGGGTAGAGGGGAAAAGAACGCAATAATAATAATAATGATCCCCCTTCTTCCACTTTAGTACGTTGATGTGCGGGCGTGTTTTCCCATAGCCAAAACATGTGCAAGCTATTAAACATGGCAGTTTTTGCCGGCGGAAGAAGTGCTGAAGGCTTTGGCGGCTGCGCAGCCAAATAAAAATGCGGCTTTGCTCGATCGTCGATGCCTTTTTTGCCAGGATTTCTCTCTTCCCCATTCCTCTGACAACATCGGAAGCAGCAAAACGTTTCTTTTTCCCCCCAACAACGCCAACAACTCTAATGGGCTGGAAAGATTGACGGCGCTGGCGAGGGCGGCTGAAGAAAGTTTCTGGCGGCCGCGATCGCAACTCTCTTTCAACAGTGCGTAAGTATTACAGCAGACAGAGAAGCGAAGAGCGAATTCTGCCATCCATCTCTCCCTCTCCTACTCCTCTGCGTCGACGTAATTAATGCGTGAGCAAATAAATTCGTTGAAATGTAGATGAAGGAGGAAAGGCGAAGTTTTCAGTTGTTGTTCTGCCTCGTAATGCGACGCCGTCGCCGACGCCGTCGCCTGCGATGTCGCCTGCGACGTCGCCTCCGACGTCGCCGCCACCACCTCCCTGAGGTGCTGCGGGTGTTCCAGTCAAATTTCCTGGAAATGGCCAACTTTGGGGCAAAACGGAGTAAATCCGATGTCTCCACACATCTGTGGAGCAAGAGGTGGGTGCGCGCGCGTCCGAATCGTGGATCAAAAGTTGGGTCGTGGTAGGGCAAAGTGAACAACGCACTTTCCTGTGTTTCGACTTAATGAACAAAATTCCCGCGACAGTCTTGAGCACGCCAATTGGGCGAGAGCAGCGCAAGACACAACACAAAGTTTATCAGATTTATGTAAAATCGGCTAAATTTGCCCCCTCCCTGGATATCGTTTGTGTGTGTGTGTGTGGGGGGGGAATTCTCCATCTTCCCTCTGTCCGCGTGTCAGCAATCAACACTCGCGCGTGTCTATGTAGAGGGGGGGGGAATTTTTCTCGCTTTCATCTGCAGTAGCAGCCTGCTTTTAGTGGATATCAAGACATCAAAGCGATCATTTTCTGCTGATGTCCAGTTGTAGCAAAGTGGGCGAGCGAGCGAAGAGATAAAGAACAGCCGACGTGTGATCTGGAATCCAATTTCGGATTCGAACCAACCAGCCTTTCCCCCAAAGAGCTTCTTCTCCCCAACACTTTCATCGCCCAACTTTTTAGGGCGTTCGATCTGGCAGCATTTGGGCCAAATTGCGCTTTGCTCTCGCCGGATGCTATCTCTTTAGAGGGGGGCGGCAAGACAGCGATACTAAGACGACTGATCGTATACCTTCTTTAAAGCCCAGTAAAAGTTGGAAAGCTTTGGTGCGCGCCTCCATCTCCGTACAGTACAGTGGTGGAGGCCGGCACTCAATCTGACAACGACTCTATTGTCACGTCCTCTGCAAAGAGAGAGATTTCTGTAAAATTGGTTTGTTTCTCCGGAGAGATCTTCTTCAGGCGCAGATGATATGTAACTGCTTCTTCGAATTCCATATTGAGATGGCATCGAGAGAGGAGAGAGACGTGTCCCAGCAATGAAATGGCGGATGATGATTCTCTCTCTGTGAGAGAAACTGCTGGCACTTTGGCGGAATAAGAAGTGCTTTCTCTCCCTCTCACTTCTCCGCACCCCCCACATCTGATGATGGATAGTGAAAACATATAGAAATGTCGCCTACACGCGGTCAGATCAGGAGAAATTATGGGCAGTAACTCGAGGTTTCTTACCGCTTTCATGGCTTTTCTACGATTCCCTCGGTCCTTGCTTGGCTCCAACACTACTGAAGCGCTTGTATGTGGACTTGTGTGTCTGCGCACACTCGTCAATTATTGATATGTGTGACGGCGAAGCCAAACTTTGGTCGCCACAAGCAGAATTATTCGATAACGCGGTATTTGTTAACTTATCAGTATAATGCCATCCATCTGCCGTGCAAAGACAAATGCATAGCCAATACTTTCGGCACACGACTGAACTTTCCTACGAAAAATGTCATCGAATTGCGACGGCAAATGTCATTTTATTTGTAACAACTTCGCGTCTCCGAATACACAACAATACTCACAGACATGGGCGGACTCACTCACATGTGGACTTTTAACCGTTGTCCGTTGAAGAACAAACATGTTGGGTATTGAGGATATAAAGACTTGAAGTCACAATTGAGAAAAATGAAAGCCCTCGGTCTGAGAGGTAGCCATGTCGGGGCGAGGAAGTTCATGCCCCCCACCCACCCCCCCCCACCCCAGTGCCAAGTGAACCTCCTAAAGTTCAGGGGGGGTCCTCCCCTCCCCCTCCCCTGTCGGGGATTTTGGGTGAGTGATGCTTTCTTTGTACTGTTTGTTTTGGTAGGGTTTTTTAAGGTCATATATAACCTATAATGTCCTACGAACATATGTTTTACACTGAATGTGACCCGGTCAAAAAAAAAGTGTGCACGAGATATTTGCCCTTTGAGACTTCTCCGTAGAAGCCATCCTAAGTGCCCTTAAAAACGCCTTTACTTTGCCCTCAATTACGCGGACATACTGTATATATACGTGCTCACGCACAGTACACACATGGAATGATGACTGATGACCAAGACCAAATATCCATTAAGCGACAGAAAATTCGGAGGAGGAGGAAAAATATCAATTGGTGCATCTATCATGTTTTTTTTCGTGTCAGCCTTAATCAATCAGCTCCAGCTCAGCGGGGCTCACGCTTAAGTAACTTCCTCTCTCTTTTCTTGTTCTTGTGTGTGCTGCCATTAGCAGTGTTTCCGCCCCAATAGGTATAGAGAAATGGCCTGCCTGATCCCCTCATCCTCCTCTCACTTTCTATCTGGACATTGGCTAATATGTTCAAGTTGTCTCGGAGGAAAAGGAGGAGGGGTCGGCGACCAGGGCCGCTTTGGACGTGCTGCTGGAGGACGAACGAAGCTGTGCAGTACCGGGCAGTACCTGAGGACAGTACCGAGGCTGACTGGACCAGACCGTACCTATGCTGGCTGTTCTGTCCTCGTCAGACTAGAAAGTAGTTTATCGTGAGCCCCCTCAAACGAAGAGCACATGAAGCAGCGCTGTATTGCACCTTATACCTGCACGAGTACGGTTTTTAGGAGCAGATGCTTCTAGACAGCAGGCTAAAATACCACTCGCACCCTTACTGCAACCTCGTAATAATTTTTTTTCGGGGGGGGGGGGGGGG
>JAAUXU010086058.1_pt1 | contig 13811 bp, 14 predicted proteins | sample 7278151 | NCBI WGS metagenome assembly JAAUXU01 (sample SAMN14350113, study PRJNA611818) | marine sediment metagenome | isolation source: surface marine sediment (1.8m) | place: French Polynesia: Moorea | collected 2018-08 | reverse complement strand
TCTCTCTCTCTCTCTCTCTCTCTCTCTCTCTCTCTCTCTCTCTCTCTCTCTCTCTCTCTCTCTCTCTTTCCTCTCTCTCCTCTTTCCTCCTCTTGGTTTTATGTCAAAACAGCAGCCGCAGCAGCCGCCATGTGATCCAAGAGAAGAGATATGACATAACAAACAGGTATTATTGGACTCTTGCACTAAGGAGAGTGAACAGCCAATTTAAATAAATAATCCGCTCACACAAAATACATTTTTAGATGCTCTCAGTGCAGGAATTGTGATCTTTTTTTCTCGGTCAACAGCGCTGCAGCTTCTCTCCAGCCACTTCCCGTCGCCGGAGTTGCCAAACAGAAGATCGAGGACCCTGGCCAAATGCAGCCGGGATGTCAGGAGCAACAGCTCCAACGCCATTGAGACGGCGTCTGTGCCAACTCTGGCTGGCTTCCCCCTCTCCATCTGATTCATACAGTCACACAAGGGAGGGAGGGGAAGCAGCCCGGAAAAAAGGGTCAGCCACGCGGAACTGCTAATCCTGACCAGACGTGGCAACCTCGTGAGCAGTGTGTGTCTGGTAGAGGCAACTCAAGCAATCTTTTTCTCTGCCTGACTTGGAGACCCGCCCCGAGGGGCGTCACCCGAAGTCCGGTCTGTCACCCCCTGCCCCCCCAGCACCTTCGTCCCTGAGTACATCTCCGTGAAGTCGTCCGTGCTCGACGTGACGTCTCTTCTGGCAGAAGGAACAAAAGATCTGACGAGAGCCAGGTGAAGCCTTCAAATTGGCCCGAGGGGGGGAATCGATGAATAAAAATTATTCCATAGTCGATTCCATAGAACGAAAAACTTCTTTTTAGGAAAGAAGCCAAAAGGAGTGAGAAAATCGGAGAAAGCAAAGGGCTGATAAAAGTCTTCTGATGTTGAATTCCATTAGAGATGATGTCTGGACTGACATTTAAATGCCGCAAGTGTTCATCTGGCCGAGGAAAAAAAAAACAATTTTTTCTTAGTAGCAAAGGGAAAAACGGGAGGCAAAAATGTCACGTGATCGTGTCTAAGTACGAAAATTGTTAGCTGAATCGACCTTTTTTTTAAAAAAAAAAAGAGAGAGAGAGAGAGAAAAGTTCGAAGCCTTTTATAGGAAATCCAAGCGCTGCCTCTTTTGAACATGTGGTGGAATAAAAAACTCGGATTGCCAGCATAATAATAGTCTCCTTTGGTGCGTCTGTTTGTGCGTCTGTCCGTAAGTATCAAAGAGAGAGTACAAAAGCTTCCAAATGAGCCGAAATATCTTCCCTTCTTTTGAAGTGAGTAATGCCAACTATTATGCCGAGGCTTAAGGGCCGGTCACACTCGCGAATTTCGGGAGCAAAATGTGTGGAGATGATTTTTTTATATAAAAAACTAAATAAATAACATAAGAATGCTTTGCCCAAGTCTCTTTTATGTTATTCTCAACAGGGCGCGACCGTTGTGAGAACCTCTGGAGCAAAAGGAGAAGAAGCTCATAACTCAGTCCAAAAAAAAAGAAGGGAAGAAAAGTGCGCAGTAGATTCTTCTCTCTTCCTTAACCCTTTCTATTCTGGGCTCCTCCATCCAATAGATTATTCTTTAAATTGATATTTTGTGTTTTAAGGCGGGGAAGGCGAGAAAAGGGGCTTCTTCGTCTTCCACTCCATTCGTGCGCGCAGGGGGGGGGGGGAGTCAGAGCAGTGACCCCGAGACAATTTTACACCCTCAAAGTGAGACATCTTTGAGGTTAGATAAAAGTCAGTGGAGAAGAAGAAGAAGGAGGGGGAGAAATGCTCCTGTCGACTTTATCTGCCCAATCTCATCATGAGCACGAGGGTTTTTCCCCCCTCTTCTTTTGGCCTGATTTATACGTCTGCGCAGGTCACAAAGTCGAATCTTTGGTTCGGTGCAGTCAGTGCCAAAAAAAAAAAGACAGAAAAAATGCATATTTTCCTCCGATTTTTCCGCATTTGTCAGAAGGCCCAACGGAAGGGGAGGCCTGATAAGGCCCATTAGCGACGGCGCCGCAGAGTCTGAACGTATGAAACACCTGTGATAGAAAGAAGAAAAAGAGCAGCACGCACGCACGCACGCACGCACACAAGCACCTCATATTTCTCAATCGCACCAATGCGTTAACTCGCACGCACAAAGAGAGGAGACACAAGAAGTCAGGCCTGAGATAGGCCCGGCATGCCTGTCTCAGGCCCCTACACATGTGTGAGACAACAAATACGCGTGCTCGATGGTGTGAGTCGGATTGTCTCGCCAGCCGGGCAGGGATCACCTGCTCCAACTTGTACCTGACGCCGCTGATCACGAGGGCGAAGCACAGCAGCCACACAGGGGGCGAGAGCAACGCCTCTGACTGAGCGGAACTCGGGCAGAATCACTGGCAGCGTCAGCAACTGGACAGCTGTTGCTGTCCTCCGACTCCTGACGAGCGACTTGGACATGTCCAAGTCACGGAGACGTTGGCCACTTCCCTTGTCTGGACGAGTTTTCACCGCAACTTTTCCTCGGTGGGGCAGAAATTGGCCACAATGCTCGACTTTGCCTCGGGAGAGAACTCATTAGGCCCATAACTGGGATGGGCCTCTTTAACCTGGGTCATGACTTCGCCATTTCCTGCATCCCCCCCCTAAATTGAGCACGATTTCGCATTAGGCGGAGGCCCAAACAAGTCAAATAAAGCTAGCTGCAAAAGTGGAAAATGTGTGAAAGTTATAGAGAGCAATTTTAGCTTGACTGACTAATTGATAGTAGCAGCCTAAAGACGGGCTTGATGCACATTTTGGTCGTCATTTTGTCACCAGCAGAGCCCTGGAAAGGCTCAAACTTTCCGATACACATGACTGGTGGAAAGTTCCAACATCTCCAGCTGAGCTGAAGTGGATCGATCTAAATATAGGCTGGCAACTAACAAAGTATAACACTTTCATGCCATATTTAGTTCAGGTTTACTTCACATTGTGCCATCGTTGGTTGCGAGTCAAACTCTGGTCAAGACGAATCAATAGAACTAAGTTGGGCTGAACCACTTAAGAGGGATCCTGAGTATGGACGTATCAATTATACTAAGACATTCTTAAATACAATGAAAGTATCTGTTTGGCCACTATTGATGAGGGAGTCTCAGTGTGTGAAGACCTGCCTAAGTCACATGTTTAGTGACCTAAAAGAAAAAATAATCGCACAAAGACAGAGGAGTGCAAAAAAAAGGGACCAATTTTCCAGTCGTACACAGTTTGGCGAGATTTTCACGGCCCAGAGACAAAAAAAAACTAATTTTTTTTAAAGCAGGCCTCAACAAGGCCTGAGTGGGCCATAATTCAGCGAAATTATCCGGCAAATCGATGCCTTGTCCAGGAGATTTATCGCAAAGGAGAAAAAAAAATTGGTCCGCCCGTTTCTGCCACACGGAAAATGAGTCGATTTCTGTCTACGTTTTCCCCAAAAGTGGCAGCAGCAGCGGACAAAAAAATCGTACGACATTTGGCATTTTTTTCCTGACTCGGCCAGAAGAAAAAGGGCGAACGAGTCAGGACACGTGTGAGAAGAGGCCAAGCAGCAACAGCAGCTATGATGTGCTGTGCTGTAGTACCAAAAATGGTGGCACCCATGCTACAACAGCTTAGAAAGCCCTGGTAGCAGCAGCTTTCTCCTGCTGTTGCCGCTGCTGCCAACAACCAGCCATCAGCATGTGTGGCTCAGCTGCAGCCTCACATATTTGGAAAGAAGTGTACAAAAATAACTATGCAGCAGTGAAAAAAAGAAAAAAAAATCATAGATGTGCTCGGTCTCGCTGCTCAGGGGTGCCTCTGCCATATTTTTCCGCCGATATTTCTGGCGCAGCAAATTCAGGGAAACCGCGTGAAAGAATAGAAAATCAGGCGGCAGCTACAGATGTGAGGACACAAAGAAGATGAAAAATGCTTTTTCCTGCATATTTTGGTCGAGGCTGGGCTTTTTGTCCCTCAGAGGACCTCGTCCCTCAATGAATTACTGCAAAAAAGCAATTTTCCGCCAAAAGAAAGCTTGACTAAAGCTTCTAGAGGGGGACCCCATCCTCTCTGCCTCCTCCAAAAAGCCATTGGCCTCCTTTCTCAGCAATTCTCCCAGATCTTTTGCCTCTGAGGTTGGTCGAAGAGCCCCAGATAGGCACTCCCTCACTATGTTTGGAAGAGCTGGCTGCCTGCACTGCCGGTCTGCACTGCCGGTCTGCACTGCCGGTCTGCACCGCCGGTCTGCACTGACGGCCCGTCCGGGAGGGCAGGAACCCAAGAATAGGAAGAGAGAGAAAATAGTTTCTTCTTCCCCAGCACAAATCCATCTTTGCTCTGCCTCCATCGAAAGCCTCTGTTAGCTCCAGAAGCCTCCAAAAAGGAATAATAAAAAAAGGAATCTCAAAATGAACAGTTGCGCAGGAAAAAAGACCACATCTTGAATCTGAAAACATTCACAACTTTCTTATCTTCTTTTCTCAATGATGAAAAACGAAGACAGTTTCGGTCTCTCCCTTCAGAACCATTAGCAGACGGAAATTCATTTCCTTTTCCCGCATTTTCACACCTTTTCAACTGCCAGAAATCGTTTTTTTCCCGTATTTTTGTTTCTGGGGAAGTCGCTGGTCTGAAAATGGTCCCTCTCTGCTAATGATTCGGGGAGAAAAAAAACGGTCAAGTTAACAAACAAGAACCTATCAATTATTAAAGGAGACCTGAGGGGTCCGAAGTAAAATAGACCCACCTGAGGGGAGGGGGAGGGGGAGGGGGGGGTTCAGGGGTCCAGACCCCTCTTTCCTATTCAAAAATTTCCAACAACAGCTGAAGTCCTAAGTATGGATAAAGACAGGGTTTGTTTAGGTACTTTGAGTCATTTTTCTCTGCCCAACGAGAGTCTTTTGGTAGCGGTGGGGAGAGGAAGACAAAGACCAGGACTGATGCGGTTATTTTCTTCACTGTCAGGCCTTGCCAGGCCTTGCCAGGCCAGGCCTGTCTTGGAGAGCCGGGAACAACAGGTGAGAAGAATAAATGCGACAGTGCAAAAACAGCATTAGAAAACTACCTTAAAAGTTCATTATCGATTTGTCTGCTGCATAAATAAAAAGAAAAAAAAAGAGGGGGAGCAGAATTGATCACACATTTGCGTGACTGGAGTAGAATCCGTTAAAAAAAAACTAAATGAGTCGACTTCTATGGGGTTGTTGACCTCGGTGAGACAGATGAAGTTATCCTTGAACTTTGTGCATTACAGCTTCGGTGTGTGCGTGTGTGCGTGCGTGCAGTAGTGGTAGTAGCGCGTTGGTGCGCTTGCGTGCAAACACACGAAGAGGTGTGCGCTTCAACACCCCCCCCCCTCCCCCTCCCCCATGGTTGGCGGCATCGGGGAGGTGCCCAGAAAGGATTCAACGCAGGGAGGGGGTGGGGACGGACTCGGACGCGGACTTCCTGGCCGGACTTGTTGTCCAAGTCCGCGGGAGGGAGGGAGGACAGTCAACGAGGGTTGGGGGCCAAGAAAAAGGTGAAGATGCTCGATTGAGCTGATGCCATCATTTACTTGCCTCCTCTTTCAAATTTTTCTTCACTTTCCGTCAAAAAATTTTGATTTTTAATCAGCCGTCAAGAGGAGAGGAAACTTTCCTGAAAGTTTGTGAGCCAACAAATCGATCCTGGAAAGTAAGTTGAAGTTGAACGAGTGATCGGACGAGGATGATTCCAAAGGACCTCGGGGATTGATAACCGGCACGAGCGCGTTGGCGTCCTACTGGTGCCAAGCAAAACAAGAGCGGCCAAACGTCACATCAGCACTGATCCAGTCTGGCCAAGTTGTGGGATTAACACAGCTCCGGACAATGGACCCGGAGGAGCCATCACCGGGCCAGACCCTTTTTTTCTCCTCTGGGGCCTTCCCCCCCTTGAATTTCGCATATGTTGGTCATAAATATGAAGGATGAAACTCACCCAGACAAAAAAAGGCCAACATTCATCCATCTGCAGTTTCTGTGGGTGGAAATCTCTGTTTTACAGCTGCCAAATCATGCTTCTCTTGATAATTGCTCTTGTCTGATGGAGTAGGGAGGAGGCACAGCTGTAATTATGTCATCAGACGCAGGAAGAAGCAGCAGTTTTATGGTGTGCACACACACACACCAAATGGCTGCAGCTGTCTTCATTTCACCCAATTTTCTCCAGCCAAAGAAGATGTTCCTGAGTCAAAATGCTCCAATAACCACAACCTTCAGCAGCAAAAAAGAGAAGCTGAACCGCAAAGAAGCGATTTCCACGCTGCAATGTGAGGCGCAAAAAAGCAGCCAGAGAAAATGCACCTTATGAAGAAATGAAGGAGAAGAGCAGAAAAAAACAGGTGCATCAAGCCATGTTGAGTATTGCACGCGCGCGCTTCTCTGTGTGTCTGCGCGCGTGCGCTCAAGTCAGTCGTTAGCGCGCGCTCGGGTGGTTAACTTTTCTTTGTTACGACTAAACAGAGAGACGACTGCGGCGGCGGCGGCGGCGGCGAAAGGCATGAGTTCCACGTGGAACCAGAAGAGGTGAGTGATCTCAGAAGGTCGTTCGCCCCTGCCCCCAGCGCGCCAGCGGCCCCCGCGCGCGCCAGCGGCGCGCCAGCGGCGCGCCAGAAGAACGCCAGCGGGATCCACGTCGATATCAGTGATCTGGCTGAAGTTGCAACAAGTCGTAAGAGACTTTGTTCTCTCCGTCTTCGTTTCTCTCATTGTGTAGGGCGAGAAAAGGTCGTTGCAGCATCACATGTTGGCGGCCCCATGGATGTTAGCACAGTCACCAAGCACCATCATAGGTGACTTGAATAAGTAATGATATGTGCACTTTTTTTGCTGCACTGTCTGTCAAGTAGAGCTCTGGCCCTGCGTGCCTGGGCTTGCTGCGCCTGCGCGTGTGTGAGGGAGACACACAGACAAACAGACGGACAGACAATTGACACAACAAATGTGGTTTTTTTCTCTCCCATTTTGTATCCTTGTCACTGGGTGCGTAAAGACTCCCCCAGGTCAAGGATTTTGCCCCCGAGTTCTGGTTCTCCCTGATCAACGACCTGGGTCCGGTGCACCACCACCTGACGTGACGGAACATGACCCGGGGCGTCACACGCGCGCGCACACACACACAACAGGAGTCTTCTCGTCCACTGTACACAGAAAGATGGCATCTTGATGCACTGAGCCAAGCACTTGGACTTGGAGCAGGTTCACACTGACAACTGATCCTGGGCTTGGCTTGGCCGGGGTCCAAATTCAGGATCAATTTTCGGCATCCCGGAGCTTCGGGGTGTCCAAATTCAGGATCAGTATTGGGCTGGGATTGTCCAGTGTTAGACAGAAGGGTCTCAAGTACGTACAGAGCCAAGGCAAACATTTTTTACCATATTTTCTTTCTTTTCTTTTCTTTTTTTATTTTTCAAGGAAAAAAAAACCACCTTGCCCCTTTTTGCTGACGAGCCAAACTTTTCCCCCCGCCCTGAGAATAACGCATCCGTGACGTCCAGCGAGAATCCAGTTTTCTGCACAAGTTGCCCGTTGAATGCATGACAAAATTGGCTCGGGAAACCCTCCGGGTCCTGGGAGTCCTGACTTGGCACCCAGAGAAACCCTGACCAGCCTTGAAGTTGGAGAAGTTTCTCCTGACAACCCTGCTCTGTCTGTGCACCAACTCCAAACCTTTGGCTCCCTCCCTCTCCAGCAGGACCGGGGCTTGCAACATCCCCCCCCCAGATGTGACGTCAGTGATGTCATCCTTGCGTGCATCTGACGTTGGCTTGGATCCATCTCCAAAAGCTTTGCAAGTGCAGAATATTTTTGCTTTTTTTCGCTCTTCCACGCACACCAAGTTGATTGCAAGGTCTTAGTGCAACTCGGAGAGCGCGCGCGCGTTTGACAGAGAGAGATTGGGAGGAAGGGGTGACAAAATGCACAAACTCATCCTCTTCCTGCCCCCCCCCCCCAAAAAAAACCCCAGTCACTGTGTGCAGAACCCATTTTTGCGAGCAGCTGAGGCACTTTCATTCGCAGATTGCCTTGTTTTGCAATTTCTGCGCAACTTGCGTTGCCCACAAATAAAGTTGCTCACTTTGGGTCTGGATGAATCCAGGACGGCCCAAGCACTATCAGACTTGCCACATTTCTGCACCTGTGGACGTTCCTCTCCTTCGTCAGCAGGCTCGAGTTTCAAGTACGAGTGGAGACTCCTGCATCACTACGTGTGATCCAGCAGCAACTGATTGTCGATGGCCCAGTTGGTGACGTTCGGCTCCTTCGCCGCGGAGGACTTGGCGGCCTCCACCACTTGTTGGCCACCCTGTAACCACCAGTTCTTTCCCAGTCAGCTCTCTCTTTCCCTCGTGCGTGCGTGCGCGCGTGCGCGCGTGCGCGCACTTCGCAACCAGGGAGAGGGAGGGAGAAGAAGACACAAAACGTCTTTTTGCACACTTTTTTTTTTGCAAGCCAATTGTCAAAACTAACGCGACAATCTCAGGATGCGGCTGAAAACTGGAACGCCCCCCTCGAACGTTGACTGATGAGCATTTCCCACACTTTGCCACAGGAATTCCCGATAAAGCTGACATAAAATTAAGGGAATTCCAACCAAGACGTCTCTCTCGGTCACGCAAATGCGATCCTTTTCCAGCCCAGCCGCTTTTTTCCCCCTCTACAGGGTGGACCACGGAGACTCCGCCATGTTTGTTTTTGTCCCCCCTGACTTGAATTGCCTTTGTCCACCCTGTGCGCACGCAGACCTACAGACAGAGTGGACTAAGGAGATTGATTCTTTTCCCAGCTTGAACATGAGTTGCAAGTCGTGTTGCTGCACCCGGTAGCTGCATGGGGCAGAGCGCGACGGCCGCGGTGGCCTCCAGGCAGATCTGCCCTACCAGACTCAGCCTCTCCTACCTGTGCCAGAAGATGCATTACGGAGAGCGGAGAAATTTTATGCAAAAAATCAGTCATTTGAAGAGCGGAAAAGGTAAAAAAGAATTCTCGATTGCGTGTTTGCGCACACTCGCGAGGCGCGCGCACGCGCACAACTTTGAATGCGTGCTGACTGTACAAAAAAATTTCCTGCTGAAAGGCCTCGCAAGACTTTACATGTGAATGCTTAAATACTATGAGAAAATACAACTCTAAAGCTACCAAACAAAGGTGGGTGGGGGTTTTTGGCCAAGCCAACAGGCTTTTTTTCCTTTTCCTAAGTTCAAACAAGCAGACAACAAGTGGATTCCAGACGTCTAGACTTAGTGAAGGGGGGGGGGCACTGCATAGGGCCAATATTGAAAAAAAATCTTTTTTTTCTTTCCTATTTCTACTTTTTTTCTGTCAATGCACAGCACGTGATAAAAGTTGCTGAAGTATACGAACTGACTAGCTTCCATTGACCTAAATGCATGTCTGCTCTGTCAGACATGCAGTGAAGCCCTCCTGCCTGCTGAGTAGCACTGCGGCAACAGTCCAGAAGGTCAACAACAGCAGTGACATCTCTGCGGACACCTCGGTGACTCCTGGGCCAATCACTGGCCCCCTGAGTGAATGCATTCACTGTGCCAGAGTCATTACAGCCTGAGAAATGTCAGCTGCAGCCACTTTGTTGTCCTCATTGTCAAGAGAAGTATGGCTTAGCCATTTAAATAATGCGTCTTCTGGGGGACTTAATTATAAATCTTCTTAAAGGAAATATGGCCTCTCCTCGACCTCATGCGTGCAACAATTTCCAACTCATAAATTAGCTGGAGGTAAAAAGTTGCCAAAACATCGAGCCACAAGAGGGGGGGAGACAAAAGAGAAATTAAGGTGTCAAGACTTGTGTGGGAAATGCTTTCCAGGCAGGGAAAAAATTGGGAAAACCCCCGTGCGTGCATTTGACGACAGCCAAATAAAGTGTAAACATGCATGTGCGTTCACGCTGGAGGTCCAGCAGTGGAGTCGGTGCGCAAAAAAGAGAGAAAAATTAGTCAAGTGCACACTGTGCAAATGTTTGCTCGACCCAGTTTTTTGCACAAATCGATGACGCCCTTATTTTGAGGCCTGCGGGGCCCAGGCCTTTAAGCTGTCGGCGTTGTTCTTATCGTCGGAACAAGGTAAGTGAATAGCTCGTCAAGTGTGCCAAAAAAAAGAGGCCAAACTTGGCATTTGGTGGCCAGAGAAGGAGTCTGGCCGAGCTCTGCGTGTCGAAGGCCTCTGAATTCAGGAAGTCTCCCCAGAGGTGCAAGGCCTACACATGGGCCTACTTCAACTCTCCCGTTCTCTCAGTTCAGCTTCCTGTCATGACAAAAGCAGAAAATGGATTTGTTTCTGCTACTCAGTTTTCGCACATTTTGCAACGAGCAAAAAGAAAAGAGAGAGAAAGAAAAACTAGAGCTGTTAAGAAGGTCTAGACTCTGCCAGGCCTGCTGAGTCTGGCGCAGCAGAACAAAATGAAACAAAAGTTGCAAGAAGCCTACAATTTTAGGAGCTTTGCAACTTCTGCTGGGCCCCTCTTGTTTCCTACAATCTGATACGTCTAATTAGGGGAAATTGTGCGTGTGGTCTTGATGCATTTCAGTGCCAACTCAGCAGGATGTTTTGGAGCCTTGATAAGCGCACAATTTGGAGAGAGAGAGACAGAAAAAAGGGCCTGGCTGGGCCTGGCTGGGCCTGGCTGGGCCGGATTGGCAGCGACCTAGAGAGAGAGAGAGAGACACGCACACACAGATCCCATTCAAGGCAAGTCTCCTTCGTGCGAAAAAAAAAAATTTGCGAAACCACCGCCATGAAAAATTGCAATTTGTGACGGCAGAAAAGAAATTTTAGAAGAAATTATGGCTGACCTGTCCGCATTTTTTTTTCCTGATTTTTCAGACTGATAAAGCCTGCATTTAAAATGCTAATGACTGAGAAGTTCTGCAGACATAAAAAAGTTGGCCAAAAGTTCAAAAGGCCAAAAAAAGGGGAAAAAAAGTTGCTGACTTTAGGGAAGAGAAACTGCGGGAAAACACGCACTTTTTATGGGGAAAAGGAGGAGGAAACCTGAAATGTGTCGGATCTGAGGATACGTTTCACAAAATCCGGAGACGTCAAAACAGCTTTTTAAGGCAGCTAAAACTCCACACATTTTCAGGCAGCTACTAAAAAAAACCCGAGCAGTCAGGAGTGCCTGGTGAAGGCAGCCACGACCTCTCAAGGCCAGCCGACGGACACACAGACGGACACACAGACAGACAGACAGACAGACAAAAAAGTGACTAAAGTGTGTGGAGCTAAACAAACTTAACGATTTGTGTGACAAATGGCTACCAGTGATGGAGGCGGGCTAAAAGCCCTGGCAACTCTGCCGTCGCATCACCCAAACAGGGCATTTTGTGACATCGTCTCCAAGGGCGTCATAACTTCGACACGTGACTTCGGGACAGACTAACGAAAGACTTCTTCAGCAACAGCGTTGCCACGATCCCCCGACTGGGATTCGTCGACGACTTGGAAAAGTGGCAAACCCTGCGATGTACGAATAGCATCTTGTTTTGGACACCACTGGGTGTAAAAGCACTGCCCAAAGTTGGCTCCAACGGCCGTGAACACGACGCAACTATTGTATGAGTCACAAAGTGGTCTCTCTTCACTCACGCCGACCGCCTTTTAAGGCACACACTGTAAATCCTCTTTAGGGCCCCTCGGAGACGTTCTGATAAACACACAGATTTATGAACTGTCTCGAACAAAACCTTGACCTTCTTCCTGTCCGAGACCAGTTGTAAGTAGACAACAAATAAATATATGTATATAAGCTTATCAGTGCCTTCCATCACTCTCTTTCCTTCCTACCTGATTCGGAGTTGGAGCTGTGGTTGGAGCTGGTGGCTGAGCACTCTGAGAGCGACCTGCGCTTGTGGATTGCGTCCATCTGGCTGGAAAGCAGCTCCAGACGACGCCTCAGGTACCTCTGTTCGCGCAAAAGGTTGTCCTTCTGGCTCGTGCCCTTGCGCTCCTTCTCCTCAAGGGTCTGGAGACAAGAGACAAAGAGAGTGGTCAGACGTGGGCACAGGGAAGATGGAAAGTGGCAACACTGACATGTGCACATGGAGTGAAAACCCTGGAGCAAAGGCCTGCAGCAAGGTCTCCAGCAAGGCCTGCAGCAAGGCCTGCAGCAAGGCCTGCAGCAAGGCCTGCAGCAAGGCCCGGAACAAGGCCTCACTCATTGACCGAGCCGGCACCGGCAAGTCGAAAGTACAGTGGGAGTCAAAAAAAGAATCGCGAAATAAAACAAGGCCTGCAATGGACCCATGTTGAATAGCTTGGCACTGGCAATTGTGGTGTGCAAAAAAAGGGCCCAAGACGAAGGCCTGGAATGAATGCGCATGCATGGGTTTCTTTTGCAGACTTGCAAAAAAAAAACACCTCAAACAAGTCTTGGACTGAGTGGAAAAAAACCGGCATGACCAGATCAGACTGCAACACTGGCCTAGATTTTTGTCTATGTTGCTTCTAACAGGGTGTTTTGTTGCTCTGGCAGGGGCCTGATCAGTCCTGGCTAGATGCTCGACGCTGACGCTGGCTGGGCACCGCAACAACTGGGTCGACACGTCCGACGTCCAGTGCGTGCCCGCCTGGGCCATCTTGGCCACCCAGGGGCCTTTCCTCAGGGTTTTCCAGCATGCCCCCCCCCGTCAAACCTTACCTTGATGTAGTGCTTCGCCTTCTTGAGCAGTCCCAGTGTCGTGTGCCTGGAGCTGTCGGCCCCCACCGGCACCATATCCTTCAACTTCTCCAGGCAGTTGCGCAAGTGCGCGCGGCGGTTCTTCTCCAGCTCATTGTGGGTAGACCTAGGGGAGGGTTTGGGAGTGTTCTCTTTATTATTTATTCATGATTCATGATAAAAAAAAATGCCTTCATCCTCATTGCAAACAACCGGTCATTGAAGACCCGGTCACACTCTTTGGGTGCTCCCGAACGAGACCAGTGTCAATGTCAGTACAAGCAGCGGGTCTTTTTTTTAACTTGCAACTCTTCTTGGTTCACCCTGTACAGAAGAAGTAACGTGGTCTTTGTGGCAAAAGCTAATTCCACCCTGTAATTTTCTCTTATGTGGGTCTCTCAGGGTCACTCACACAATAAGAGAAATGCACTCACTCATTCACTTCCCCGAATTACGAGACAAGCACGTGATCTTTTCTCCCCCATTTTTTTTATCCGGGACAACACGTGCGTCTGGGCGAATCAGCGCCACCGGAGACCCGGGGAGCTCGGGTTCGCAAGTGCGTACTCCACCAGACAGAGCAGAAGACGCAGCAACAACACTCGACTGCCATGCATTTGTGAGTGGCTCTTACGACCGACTCTGCCCGTTTGGGTGGCTTCCGAGGTTCTCCGAGCGGTTGTCTGGTCGAGTTCGGCCCGGATGTAGCTGGTTTGGCTCCCAGACAAAAGTGCTTAAGAACAATGGTGCGAAATCTCCGGGCCGAAAGTACTTTCCATGGAAATTCGCCCAGGAAATCCATGCCAACAGATAAAATCCTCTAATACTACATTGACTGCGTAGAACCTGAGTAGCATGACTCCTACTACGCAATAACCCTGCAGCAGCAGCTGCCGACAGCTGCAGCAGCAGCCGACAGGGCAGCGACGGGGGCAGCAGCAGCTGCTGCTGCCCCGCCTGACAAAACTGTCAAGAAAGACCCGCGCACACGGAGAGGAAAGTCAAGCTGGGGGAAGGGGGGAACGGGGGGGGGGGGCGTTTGGGGGGGGGGGGGGGGCGGCCGGGGGGGGGGGGGGGGGGGGGGGGGCGGGGGACGCGGGTTGGGGGGGGGGGGGGGTGGGG
>JAAUXU010061967.1_pt1 | contig 13817 bp, 15 predicted proteins | sample 7278151 | NCBI WGS metagenome assembly JAAUXU01 (sample SAMN14350113, study PRJNA611818) | marine sediment metagenome | isolation source: surface marine sediment (1.8m) | place: French Polynesia: Moorea | collected 2018-08 | reverse complement strand
CCTCCCTCTTTCTTTTTTTCACGCGCCAGATTAATTGCCCGATAAATTAATTTGGTGACAGATAAGCCAGGAAAAATGAGCGCGGGGGCAGAGCTCCAAAAACGAGAATTCCTTCTTTTGGCGCCACCCGCTGCGGAGAGAGAGCTCGGAGGAGCGAAGACCGAATGCCCAAATCTCCGATTGATAAAAAAATTGCAAACTGCTTATACAGTACAGTATTCGTTCTCCTCCGAAATCCCGCGCCCGCGATTCAAATTCTTTGTGCGATCTTTTTTCCTCCTCCCTCCTTTTCCGAAACCGCGCGCGCCATTTTTTTTGTCCCCTCTCCCTTCCCAGTAATTCTCTGTGTTGTGTGTATCCCGGTAGCGCCGTCGGCACATGCCACGTCAAAATCATAAAAGAGAGGAGGAGGAAAAGGTTTCTCCCTCTTCGTCCCCTTGCATCTGCCATTCCTGCACTGGTTGACTGGCGCCCGCCCCGCTCAAGAGGAGGGACAGTTCCAACCACTGCCTATGCGGCGTCGACGACGAAGACCGTTTCTAACCGGCAATTCCATTCCACCGAATGTCAACCCGCAGTAATGTAGCACTAAGAGAAAAAGAGAACGGAAAGTGGAAAAAGTACCAAGACTAAGCGCTGAGCGATTGCAGACACGAGAATTGTCATTATGCCGCCCATGTCGCTCGAAGCCCGACCATACGAGAGGCGACATTCTAAGCAGACGGGCTGCCGGACTGCGGGCTCGCAGCGGGAGGGATTTTTTTGCCTTTCCTCTTTCCCCTCTCTTTCGCAGCTCGTTAGAGCGCGCTCGCCCGATTGTTCACGGCTGAATGGGTTAATTAATGGGTCCGAGCGTCGCTCGTCCCTCCACAACCAAAATAGCGACTCGTTTTCTCTCCCGGGATCGCAAGTGCGCAGACGAAACAAGACAATGAGCACCCAACCAACCAAACCCTTGCTTTTTTAGTCACTCCTCTTCCAAAGGGACCTTCCAGCTTCGTTTTCTACGTACAGTACCAGTACCGGTACATTGTAGTGCACTTGCTCCAGGAGCCAACGACCCCTCCCCCTCCTATGCGGGCTTCCTTCGCCCTCCTTCCCACATGCTATTATGCGAAGAGAGCAGATGCTCCGTGCGGAGTCCTCCGCCCTCCCTTTCTCCCTTCCTCGGACTGCTTTTCCTTTTCCTACTATCCGCACAGGCAGCGCAGCAAGGGAATGGATCGAGGGGCTTCTCCCACCCTATACCGACTGGCTGCTGCAGATGGAAGGACGGAGAGACGAGAGGGGAGGGGGTTTGGATATGGGAAGGAAGGAGGGGCTTATCCGTCCATCCCGTGTCGGTGCTCCTAGAGCGAAGAGAGGGAGAGGGACACAAAAGGATTGTACCGTGAGGAAAAAATGCATCATCACAGACGGGGAGAAGGAAGAAGGAGCGATGCCGACAGAGAAAATAACAGCTTTTTTCCACTCTCTTTCGCCCATCCTCCGTTTTTACAACATGTGCATCCTTGCCTAATGAGCGTCGTCAGCCACTCCCCTCTCCTGTTCCTTTTGAAAAGTTTTTTTAATTGAAGGGGAGGGGCGACTGGGGGGACAGAGAGGCGACTTTGACATCTGTCCGCAATTTTCTTTCCCTTCCAACCCCCCCGGGGGAAAGAGGGACCCAGGCTGGAAACAAAGCCACCTATACAGCACATACTACAGAGGGAGGACGCACGCGTGCTTTATCTGTTGGCTGAAACAGGAGGACGAACTGCACATGGGGGAAGAGGGGTTCCTTTATAATGTAAAGGGACCTATGCTGTACACAGGGAGGATAAGAGAAGGGGGCAGCTGCGGGGGAAAATTAACCGAGAGGAGGGGCTTGGCCCGACTTTTTTCCTTCCCTCCTATCGGCTTGACATGAACACGGAAAAAAACGTCGATTTAACCGTCTCTTTGTGCAGGTGTAATTGCACCTTGCAGCCCTCGCACATCACAAGGACGAGGAGACTCGAGTTCTTCCGGGAAAAAGCAAAATACTATTTCGACGTTAATTTCTTTCTTTTTTTCAAAAAGTTTCGGATCTGGGAAACGACGAAATGTGATGCCGTTCTTTCTTTGTGCCACGTCCGTTGGAATGATTCTTTTTACACTCGCTGGGAAGAGGGAAGGAGGGGAGCTCATTGAAATCCGTACGTCCCCGTTCTCAAAACGACAAACAAGTGAAGCCGCCGCCACACGACGACCGACCGACCGGGATAGTTTGCGTCTGTGAGAGGATGGACATCTGCCCCCTCCTCTTTCCTCCTCTTTCTCTCGATAAACAGGCAGTGAATTCGACGCCGGTGGCGGTGACGGTTTTTCTTCCCTCGACATCATTGTTCCGCTAACATTGCCGCAGCAAAACAAACACTCGCTTTCCTTCACGCATTTTCTTGCGATACACAGGTGTCCATAGGTGGCTGTATGTCTGCAGCCGCGTAGTATACATACGCACAACAAAACTTTTTACCCGCCTCCCTCCATCACTCAGCCATGCAGTTGTCGTTTGGCAGAGAGAAGCCGGCCGGCAATTTTCAACACCCACTCCGCGACACAGCGGCTTCACCCGCCCGGGGTCGAGTGGGAAGTAGAAATAGCGCAAGTGGACTGGCTATCCTTCCATACGTAACATGCAGCCATTTCACCGCTGTTCTGTACGTACAGGACAACGCGAAGTGTTTTCCGTTGTTCTGCGGGCGGCGGAGGGGGGAAGGGGAAGAGGCGGGCGCCGGCGCACCTGCTCCTTTTCCCCTTCCAAGCGGAAGAAAAAGAGGGGGCGAAAACGGCCAAGTGAAACGAAGGAGTAGAAAAGCGGAAACAAATAGGAACTAGGCAATTTTTCAGGAATACCTGAATCTCCCTAGTCTGAGAGAACATTCGGGACCTCTCTTCCTCATCTATGCTCCTTTGGGATCATTTTTTCTGCATTCACTCCCTCCCTCGGATACATTTCCATTTGCGACCTTTCCATGAGTGCATTTCACTGGCATTTGATCTGCATTTGAGGGAGGAAAACAAAATAGGAGCCTCTGGAGTGCTTTCCTCCGCGCTCATATGCGCTTTGGTCCACAGCCGATCGAGGAACCCCTAAACGATATGAGGATCCGGCGAAATTTGAAATTCAAATTTCAATTCGACCCCCCTTTTTTACGTCACGTGATCCTGGAGGGAGTTGCTGGATTCCGAAATTTATCGGCGCGTTGTGGCTCTTTATTGTAGCGTCATCAGTACAAAAGTGCACACCCTGTTCCCTTGGTTTTCTTTCACTTTTTGGCGTCTCCGCTTTGACTGTGTCATGCCCGTGGACATATAAACTGAATGGTACATAGTATGTCCTAAAAGAAGGGGAAATCGAGCTGGGCTGTGTTCAACTGCAAGGAAGGCGAAACAAAAGTCTTTCCTCTTTCCACCACTCTCTCCCTTCGTTTGGCTTCGCTGTCCTCTTCCTCTTTCCTCCCCCCGTCTTCTTCCCTCGCATCTGCTTCCCCTAAACTAAATTGTTGCAAACAAAAGAGCGGAGGGAGGGGAACGGCGACGGCTTTGGCACAAAAACTGCTTTTCCTTCCCTCTCCCCTCCTCCTCCTCTTCATGAAAACTCAGCCGTGATTACGGGGTAACCGTCGTCCGTCCACACATGCTGCCTTGTTGGTGGTCAGAGCATTTGCCCCCTCGAAATTTGATACGCAGCGCTGGACAGACATAGGGCTGGACTCGAGTTTCCTTTCTTTCCTTCATTTTGGCGACGAAATATGACGAACTCCACTGGAAAGGGGATTGAATGATGTACGTAAACTGGCATGAGGGAAAACCCATGGCGACCTATCGCTCGTTCAGCTTTTGCTCGCTGTACCCACCGTTGTTCGTAAAAGTACATAGTACAGTACAGCATTCCGCTCGGTTGCTTTCACGGTTGGTCGCTCCAGCGAGTGGAGGCAGCCAGCCAGACCCACTTGACAATCAGCCGAGTCCAGCAGTGGCCCAAGGGAGGGAGGGAGAAGAATGTGGCTAGAGCACAAGTAGCGGAGGAAAGGAGAGGAGGGGAGAGGAGCGAGGGCAAATGTGGATACATTCTCTGTTCATGGTCTCTTGGGAGCGCCTCCTTTTTGGCACTGTCCTAGCGTACCAAAAAATGTAGCACCTGCACGTTTCAGTACGTACAAAAGCACGGAAAAGTAATGACTCTGAGCGAAGAACGAGAAAAGGATTTTTTATGGTTTGGCTCAGACGCTTCCATTCAACCCTTTCTCTCCTTCTGCTCCTACGCATAATTTTTCATCTGTCACGGCTCTCCCTCCTTCCCCTCATGGCTCTCGAAAATCATGGAGGACCTCCATCCATCCCTGAAAAGCCATCTGACCCCCCACGCAGGGAGCAGAGACACTTCTCAACCAAAGTTTGACGTTTGGGGCGACGTTTGAGGGAAGTGGTGCACCGTGAGTGGCACTCTGCAGAGATCACTTCGGCGAAGAGGGAGGGAAGCTCTCAAATATTTAGCAGGGGCATTTCTACCCCTCAACCCTTCACGCCAGCCTACGTCTCTCTCTCCCCCGCCGCTCCTCGCGAGAATATTGAATAAATTTCTTGGTTTCAATATATGGGCTTTCGCTGTTTTCCTCTTCCCTCGTCTCTACTGTCAATATTCGAAGAAGAGGGAGTGGAAAGAGAGGTGGGGATGCTCCCGAAGAGAAAGAAGCAGGAAATAAGAGGGGAGTGAGACGTCATTCGTACCAACTCGTCTCATCTCACACACTCTTCCTCTCTCTTTCCCATTCACGTTGTTTAGGGGCCTCGCGTTTTCCAGCTCCTCTTCTTCCCCCAGCACGCTTCCCAACTCCCTATCCCTCCCTCCAACAATTCCCCGCTTCGAAATGGCCATGGGGAGAGGGTATTTCTTTTGCAAATATGAAAATGTTGCTCTTCCGTTCACGATAGATCGTTTTTGTTCCTTTTCCAGGTGAGTTTCTTACAGAGGAGGCAAATCTCCACAGACCTCTGGGTCGTGAGTTGCATCTATCGAATTTCACAAATTCTTTGAGTATTGTACTGTGGGCTCCAAAACAAGGGACCAAGAGACAATACGCGGTTTGCAAACGGAGAACCAAATCCATCTCCGATTGATAGTTCGTAGCGGTCTAATATGTGGAAGGAAAGTCTACGGCAAATAAGAGGGCGTTTTCTCACAAGACACGAACGTCTGGTGCCCCTGCTATGGAGCATTTGCAAGGGACGGAGCACAACAAATAATGCACCATTATCAAACAACAATGTGATTTATTGGATTTAAGGGGAAGGGGGAACTGATTGCACCAACAAATGCCTCAACTGCCCAATGGTTATGTTCGGTAACCCGGTTAAACACTATATAGTAGTAATCTCCTAGTTTTCCTTTCGTGCTAGTACTCCTATGCTTCCTGGAAAGAGATCCCACTTCGCGTGTACGAACGTACCTCTTCTTGCCCTTGCATGATTGATGCCATGGTAAAAATCTTCTTCCCCTTGTTCTTTTCTCAAAAGCTAAGGTAGCAGGGTATGGCGAAAGAGAGAAAATTTGAGAAACTTGTACTTCATTGGAGGCTTCCCACTTCAAAATGGTGCCAATTTACGACAGCGATGGGGGCAAGTGGGGAGATATTCTATGCCGCCCATGCTTTCCTATTTCTACTTTTCGACACTCCATTCCATTAGATTTTTCATCGCAGGTGTCTGTCTGTCTCCCTCACATGATGAGTCAGTAGCAGATAAGAAGAGGAACATGATTTGCCACCAGTTCTGGAGTTCCGTCGTCGGCTTTTTTGAAATTTATTGTGTGGGGCGTATGTAGTACTGCTGCGCCACGAGCTCCGAAGCAGCTCCTTTCCTCTCTCGTATTCAACCATCGTACCATCTGCCGCCCCCGGTCATGCAGGAGAAGAGGGGAAGGGGCTGTGGCGGCGGTGTCCGTTGGAGATAGCAGGATGAGAGAAGGATGGGGAAAAGACTCACATGTAGCAGCTAGACGAATGGAAATGGGATTCGCCAAACTGTGTCGGCACAACTCCGAGCGAAACATAGTAAGACTCCCCGTGACTCGAATCCCATACTAATTGGTGGTCGTCGTTCGCGTGCCACAACGTTGAGATGGGATGAGAAGGTGAACTCTTCGACGGCGTAGGACTAGGAAGAGGATAGCCACACAGCACGGTACAAGAGCATCGCAAAACTTAAGTGTACATCATAACGATTTTGTCTACCTTCACGTGAGGCTTTGTACTTTGGTACCTCCCATTTCTGCAAAGAAGGATTAACCCCATCGCCCAGCCCAGTTCGCAGCAAAGACCGATTAGCTTAGACGACGCTCCGTTATGGGGAAGGGAGATAATTTCTCGATCCCCTTAAGAAGCAGGAGAAACTCATCCCGTGCATGAGGTACGAACCAGCTCTGGTAAATGATTTCTTTTTTCCTCCTTTTCCTCTTCCACTCATGGTCCGACTGGGACTTCTCCTCAATGATTTATGGTGGGAGCCACCGCCTTCTTTTTCTTTTATTTGGTATCCCACGAAGATCGTTCTTACCTTCTCTTGGTAGCAAAAAAATCACCTTTGTTCGCCGGCCTCTCATCCTCATGCAAAAATCAGGAGGCGAATGAGAGTAAGTGGACGAGATTTTAGGAAAGCAGAGAAGGCAGGAGGAAGGGAAAAACATCCCCTCCCATCAAATTCCCAAGGAAGCGATCGTTGCTGAGACTTTCAAATTGCGGCGGCAGACAGTCTAACTGTCCATGATTAAGACAGCCAATGCTTTCAACGGTTTCCCTGGATTCAAAGATATTTTGCGAGGAAAAAGCAGGAGGGGGCGAAATGTCAGGGATCATATTGGCAGAGGAATATGAAGGAGGCAAAATACCCTTTCTTCTCCTACTGCATTTTGAGGAGCAGGTTTGATGGCGCTCTCAATCAGCTATTTTTCCTCCGCCGCAAAATGATTGACTGTTTTTGCCTCCCCCTCCTTTTCCGGCAAATTTGTAGAGTAGCCTACCTGGAAGGCGGGAATCTATTTGCAGCATTTGTAACCCTAGCAAAAAAGTCTGAATAGCGAAGAAACAAAATCAAAGTCGATTGCACACAACTTATCAAGGTTCCTTTGTTCGCTTTCCCTTTTTTTCATTCTCCCTCTCTGCAATCCATTAACGGTCTGGGAGGTGTACTCCTTGTACTGTGATAGGTCCAAGGAAACCGCCCCGGCAGCGAGTCCAGTCCGTCTGTCTAGGACCCGATTTCTCCCCCTCCTTAGTTATCCGTTTCCTATCAATTGCGTCAATTTCCCATCCTCGCGCGTAGTATTTTTTTCCCGTCCGTCAGCCCCCGTACGCATCTGTCTGCGCACACTCGCGCTGCGCCGCCCGGCCAAGCGCACTCCGGCCGCCGCCGCCGCCGCCGCCGCCGCCGCCGCCGCCGCCGGGGGAGGGGAGGGAGGCATGCAACGGGGATGGGAAAAGAAAGGAACCAAGAAGAAGATGGATACTCAATATCTGATATCGGTAGTCCGAAGACCTTGCGCCGCCGCCGCCGCAGACAGAAAGGGGGGATTCCTCTTCCCCTCTTTTCTTTTTTTTCCTCGTGAGTGAGTGACCCCCTTCCTCTTCCTGCTTCGTCCAGACGCTAAGGATGTATCGGAGGAGGAGGAGGAAAAGATGGACACGAACCGCGATGAATGAGGGCGAGGTTGCATATACGAGTGGCGGCGGAGGCCGGTTTGTGGCAGGTTACTTATGATTGCAGTGGGATCGAAAGACACAGGTTGCAACTTTCGAACTTCGACGGAAAGGGAAAGTCCGTTTATCGGAATATCGGTGACAGAAATCCCCCCCGCCCCAGAGGAGATGTCATCCGAGGACTTTATACGCCTGGTCTGCACAGTAGGAGGATGCATCTGAGAAGAAAGTTTCTCAGAGCCTTTTTCAATGGTAGGAATAGCTTTCATTGTCCCTCGCTATCTCTAAAGGAGGAGGTACTAATTGCTTCGTCACACAAGGAGAGAGAGAGGGGGGTTCTTCTCCTTTTTTGCCGCCTCCCGTCATCCTCTTGCGCTAACTTGGAAGCCAAACATATTGACACAGGCCGCCGCCACGAAGAAGAGGAGGGAGAGACGAAAGTCGCCCACTGCTCTTTTTTGTCAGCCCAGACTGGAGTCGCACACCCAAAAAAGGGCGAGGGAAGATCCTCCTGTTGATGTTCCGCAGCGAGCGACCGAGGCCGTTGTTCCGGGCTGCGTTCCCTTCGGCACTGCAGGAGGAAGGGAGCAAAAAGGAGGAAAAGAGGAACATCCCCCGAGGCTGTTTACCAACAAAGCGAGGCGAAAGGGAGGGGAGGGGAAAGGAAGGACGGCTGCGATGATGTTACTGCGTCCAAATCAAGAAGATGTGTTCTCTTCCTATCTTCAACTTTTTTACCCAACCAAGAACCTTCCTTTCACAACTGTTGGAGGCACTTGAAGCCCCTTATCCTCCATCCGCTTCCCTTCCCCCAACCCACTTGAGGTCAATTCTGGCAAGAGGTGGAGCGGAAAAGGAGGAGGAGGAAGAAGAAGAATAGGAGGAGAAGGCTTGAAATTCCAAAAGCCATTTATCTCTCAACCACCTTCCCCATTCTGTTCCTTCCTCTTCGCTCGATCTATTCCCTTCCCCTACATCTCGAGACGGGATGGGGAGAATAGATAGGATAAGAGGAAGGAAGGGAGAAGAAGTCCCCCTTCCACTTTCCTTAGACCGTGAGGTGTCTGAGAGAGATTCATCCTCTCCTTCCCCTCTTCCTCCTTCCCCGTTGTTTTGGCATGATGTTAATGGCTCCCTTCGCCTGGGGCGGGCTGCTGCAGGATGCTCCTCCTCCTCCTCTTCCCTTGCGCACACAAACCATCTTTCTTCCTGCAGGGGAGAATGGGGTGAGATAGGGAAGGGGAGAAGAGTTAGTTAAGGAAAAGGAGGAAGGGAGAGAGGGGGAGTTGCCACAATTTTCCTCTGAATAATTAGCTGTCGACGCGAAAAAGTTTTGCGTGTGTATGAACACAGCACAAAATGCAGCAATTTCTTAAACGAGAGAGCACATAGCTCTGTAACGTTTTGGAATCTTGGGGCAAAAAGAATTTAAGGTCCGAGCAGCAAGCTGTTGCCCAAAGGGTAGCAGAGAGAGGAAGGAGGAAAGCGAGGGGAAGGTCTTAAAAGATTCGCCATCTCATCCCATTCCCCTTTCCTTCTCTTCCTCCCCCTTTTTTCTTAAGACCCCTCCTCCCTTCCTCTTCCCCTTTCCCCTTCTGCTCCGCATCCAGCCCGTGCTCCCACGGGAGAAGCCTCAAACAATCCAATTAAATATTCCCAGCGCCTTTGTTAGTCGGTCGGGAGAGGGGGGGGGGGAGGGGAACAATTGTCCGGGGGGCATCGCGGGGGGAGGAGGAGAGGGAGATGGGAATCAGGTGAGTGACGAAGGAGGAAGGAGAAAGAAAAAGACAAGAAGACTTGTGTTCCTTGCCTCTTCCTGGCTCTTGCTTGTTCTCTTCCTCGTCGGTGGCTCCAAGAAGTTGTGTGGCGTTGGGTTGCCTGTGTTTTTTTTGCGGGCTGATTTCCCCCCCTCTGTTTGTTGCTGGATGATAGAGAGGAGAGTCTTTTTCTTTTGCCCCCTCCCTCCTTTCCTTCCAGCCCTTTTTCTTTCCCCGAATAACAAGGCAGAAAAAAGATGGGACGGGGCAAGGACGAAGAAGGTGGACCTGCCTCCCGCACCCTCTTACAGCCTCTCTCCGACACGAAAGGGGAGCTTTTTCGATTTCAAAACGTCAATCTCCGATCCCCTCCTTCCCCGTGATCTGTGAGAGGGCCGCGGCGGCCAAAAATGCTTCTCCAATCACCGCGGGAGAGGGGAGGGGGGACTTTCGGTGGTCACATGCAAGCCGGAGGAGGGAAGGGGAGGAACTGAAGTAAACAAGCCAAAAGGAGATGGACCAACGTAGGAAAACGGAAGGGGAATTTACCAAAGATATAGCATTGATGGAAAGGGGCAATCATTAAATAGCTCTAAACGTATCTTCATTTTACTATGGTATACTGTACTGTACCGGTATACCTCTTTGTTTTTGGGAGCCTTTTTTTGCTACATAACTTTCCATAACATTTTTCATGGTGACTTTCCTCTTCCTCCTGCATTTTCCTCTTCTTCCTTCCTACCCTGCTGTGTCAGAGGTGACCAGGAAAAAAACCTACTCACCAGCTTTTTTCGGACATTTTTCCAGAAAAGGAGGAGGTAGAAAGGGGTAGAAAGAACAAACATCTATTCCTCTCTTTACTTTTTTACCCCTTGTCTTCTCCCCCTCCCTCCCTCCCTCTTGCATTTTGCCGAAAATGAAAATTGTGTCAGGAATCGAGCGTGATCCGTCTTCCCCCTCCTTCCAATTCTGCCGGCAGCCCCTCTCAATACCCCGCTCCCGCCCTCGCGCCCTCGCTCGACAAGATTCTTAAGAGGGGAAAAGAGGTCTGTTTGAAGAAGGGGGGGGGACGTGGGGTCGGCAATTGACGTTCACGTGGAACACATACAAGACGGACTAAAAGAATTGCCGCCTTTTTACATTGTGCTATTTACGATTTTCCTTAAACAAAAAGGAACAACAGCCGAGCGACGCTTGAAATTAGTCACACTCTCGGTCTCTCTTTCTCCCTTTATGTTCTCTTGTTTGCTTTCTCCTATTTTCTGACTCGGCTCCGCTTCCCCTTCACGCTCTCGAGGGTGGGAGGAGAAAAAACGATTAGCGGTGGGTGGTTAGATGACTCCGCCGAATTGAGGTGCAGCACCCTTCCACTTTCCCACCTCCCACTTGCAAGAGTTGGTGCAGAATAAGGAATGCAGAAACGAACGACGAAGGGAGGCAATTCCTCGCTCCTTTTTACGCCCCGCCGTCCTGTTTACCTTTTTTGTGTCGCGAGCGCGTAGAATGTGAGTTGAGTAACGAATGTCCCAATTCAATTCAAGCACCTTGCCCACCCAGCCCTGCGCTACTGTCTCCATGGACACACGGGAGAAAAGGGGTGGTGGAGGGAGTGCTGGGGCCCCATTACGCGACACACAGAGATAGACTCACTCACTCACACGCTTGAGGCGCATTTTTTGCCCCATTGTGTGCCGCCACCGCTCCACCAGCAACTCCAAGTTTAGTGTGGTCCAAGAAAAGAAAGGACGGAGGAAGTACGCGGAAGGAGGGTGTCTCTTTCTTGTGGCCCATTGTGTCCTTCCTTCGCCTTCCTTTCGTCCGTCCCCTCCCTCCCCCTCTTTTGCTTAAGTGTGTGCGGCAACATTAGGTGAGAAAAGAACCTTTTTTCCTCTCGACTGGCTGTGTGCCCACAAGCGCCTCTCACCACGCTATTGCAGCCTCATTTCAAAATAAAAGTTTTTGGTCAGCAAATACGGTACTAAAGTAGTATACAATGCTGAGACATGATGAAATAAAAAAGTTCAAGAACGCTCCTGGCTGATGGTTCCCTCCTCCCCAGGTTAGAATATTCGGCGTAGAATCGCTGAGAAACACATCAGTATCTTTTTAATTGACAGGTGTTTTTCGCATTTCCCCCTTTCTCGGCCGTCGCCTCCTCCCCCGCGGCGGCTGTCACGCATTTACGCGGGAGATATATGGGAAACGGCAGCAATAGGGGAACGACAGTGCACGTTATGAAGGCGCGTACGTGCAACCAACTGACCCGCCCTCCCTGTCCAAGCCCAAGGGAGGGAGACTTTCTTTCGGCCACCCGCCGAGAAAACTCATTTGAGGAGTTGTGTCGGAGGACGCGTCTTCGTATTTTTCGTTTGCGTGCCACACCAGCGGAGGAGGAGGGGGAAGCGGAGTTTTACCGATGAATTATTGCCCGAGAATTAATGAGGAAAGAAGGGAACGGGACAACGTAGGAAAAGAAGGAGACGATGACGAAAAGGATGGGTGGGTCCCTCTTCACCTGGCTGTTGTAAGGAAAAAAATAACAAGGCGAAATTCTCGTAATTGCCCTTTTTATGGGAGGCGACTATGGGTGCCGCTAATTGTCGGAGACACTTTCAAGAATTGATGATGCTCCCCCTTCCTCCCGCTCTCGGTAGACCTTTCTTCCCGCCTTTCGCCGTATAATTCGGCCGTTTTCATTTAGCAGATGGCGTCGAGGATGGGTTAGTGGCGAATAGAAGAAAGTTTGTTTTCTAGTGGCGTGTAATCCGGATAAATGAGGAAAAAGACGGGAAACCGGAAAAAAACTTTGGTGTCAGCAAAAAAAAAGTTTCTCCCCTTTCCGCTACGCAGCGGCTTTTTGAAAATTCACCCCTCTCTCCGCCTCCTTCTTGCCAAGATGTTTGTCGGTGTAACAAGCGAAATCTGCTCTTGATTCCTCTCCCTCCCTTCACCTCCTTTTTTCACTCTTTCTCTTGCAATCTTGTTTCACACCTTCTGGTCAATTTGGCGGGGGAAAGGAAGGGGAAACACAACAGCCCGCCTCTCTCCTTCCCCTGCAACCGTCCGTCCCTCCTTCTTTGAAGTGAACAAATAAAAAATATCGGACTTTTTTACGCCGGGAAATTTGTCAAACAAAGAGCCCCCTCCTTCTCTCTCCCTTCTTCAGGAAAATGTTTCCCTTCCCTCTTTTTGGAGAACCACCGCCCACATCTTAAGGCGGAAAGCGACGGACGTCGTCGTCGTCCCCTTCCTTCCTTCCACTCTTCACCGGTGGTAGAAGAGGAGGAGACCAAATTGGCTGCAGAACCGCGGAGGAAAGGAGGGAGGGGGAGGAAAAGGGTCCTAACAAGGAGAGGTGGGAGGAGTCCCTCCTGGCCCCACTCTTTCGTCTTTGTCCACGCCGCATTTTAAAGAATGTTTTATGTCAAGTCGTGTGTTTTTACGTCAGGCGGCAATTTTGCCCTCTTCAGTTTGCCTTTTTTCCTCCTCTTCCTCGAGTGTGGCCAATTCATCCTGTCCTCCAAGTGGAGGCCGACGCAATTGAAAAACAAAATTGGATCCAGGAGTGGATAACGATGATGAAGGCGGCGGCGGCGACAAAATAGCCCATCTCATTCCTTCTCCGATATGCCAAAGCAGGAGGGAGAAGGGAGGTGTTGAGGCCACTGCGACTTTTTATTTTTCCGAAACGCAATTTCGGTGAAGTGATGGGACTTCCATCCTCTCTCTATTTTCGAGTGCTTCTGCCCACACAGTCCAGCAACCCCCTCCGCTCTCTGAATAATTCAACCTCGAATTAGTCGCCCCCCCCCCCTTCTCGTCGTCCCCCTCCCCATCCTCTGAATATCTGCAAGCAATAATTCAATAGTCACTCTGGTCCCCCTCCCTCCTGTTTTCCAAGCAATCTTTTCTGTTATCCGGGAAAAGGACGCGCGAGAGATGTTTATTATTCGCCGCATCGCGTGCGGCGGCGGCGGCGGCGGCGGCGGCGGCGGCGGCAGGGGACAAGTTTCCATCGACTTCGTCGTCGGTCAGAAAAACTAATTAGGGAGACACTGCTGGTTGCGGCGGACGAGGGAGGATTAATAAACTTTTTCCCGAAAAAGAAAAACATCGGAAAAAGAAAATCAGGGCGAGTCCGCATTGCATTATCGGACATTTCTTTTTTCCGCCTCTCATATATGTCAAAGCGACGACGTTATTAGCGGACGTCGCCGTCGTCGTCTCGTTTCGCCACGTCAGGGGGAGCAAGCAATTCCACTCTTCCCCCGTCTCACGCCCCGCTTGGTTTCCCAGAAATAAGGAGCGGAAAAGGAAAATAGGCGCAGAAAGCGAAGTTGTT
>JAAUXU010086335.1_pt1 | contig 13818 bp, 13 predicted proteins | sample 7278151 | NCBI WGS metagenome assembly JAAUXU01 (sample SAMN14350113, study PRJNA611818) | marine sediment metagenome | isolation source: surface marine sediment (1.8m) | place: French Polynesia: Moorea | collected 2018-08 | reverse complement strand
TTATTTACTTTTTACTTTTTTTTTAATTAAAAATAACATGCTTATCGGCCATTCCTAAATTTTTAAAATTTTTTTAAAAACACGGGGGCCCCCCCCCCCCCCCCCCCAACTCCTTGATGCCGTCACCCCTAACCCACACCAACACCACCAACACCCAGATTCACGCAACCCATGTAGCTATGACGGATCATATGGGCCTGTACAGGATGAGCGTAATACACTTCTTCCTGTATCTGGTGGTGCTGCTGAGGACGAGCATGTCATCCTTGATGCTCTGAGCGTACAGGTGGTCCAGGGTCACGTGGCTGGGCTCGGGCAGCAGCACTGGATCGGAATGGTCACTCGGCTCCTTGTTCAACAGAACCTATGGGTAGGAAGTTAGAAGGTGGAACATATAGTTAGTTTGCACAATTTCAACGTAGTGACCAGGTATAAAAGCTTTGAGGATTTCATGTGCTTCGTCGACGACTCACACTGTAGGAATTCTTTTGATCTGCTCAAAATGAGGTCAATAAAATCAAAAGGATAATTAATTCTAATTCTAGAGATGTGCTCACAAAAGGTGCTAATTCAGACCACCACGTCAGAGGCAGACTGGCTGCCTGTGATATACTTCAGAGGCAGCCAGGAAGCCATCATGTTCCTGAGGGAGGATGCGGGGTGGCCGCAGCCTGTGTCTGACCTATAAGATGCGACTTAAATCGTCAGCATAGCTGCAGTATAAATCGTGACCATGAAAACACTTTCGTGTGATTAAAACCTCTCACTACATGACTGAATAACTTGGCAAGTGACCACCTTTTTCTGGCAGTCACTTGACAGATACGTACACTTGATCCACTTATCCAGTGATCCGCTTCAGCATATTCTACTGTATTTTTTCAAATTTCTCGAATTCCAGAGTTGCTTCTGTCCCGACCAGTTGATTTGCTTAATTGCTTATATCCACATTGTAGAACTTGAGGATTTGTCCTTTGGCTTAAAAGTGAATGAAGCTCAGACAAAACAGAGTTAACCGTTTATACAACAGATGTTGTCGTCACTTACGCCAATCAGAAGAGAGGAATTTGCTATGGACTAAGACACGACCATGGAATGAACGTCACAAAATATTAGATATTGAAGACAAGTTTTAGTCAGACTGAATGATTCTCACCTGTAAGAGATGAGGTGGAAGGATTGGTGGCCCCTTGGTCTTTGAGTCCTGAAAGAACTTTTCTCCAGGCTTCTCCTGCGTCCACTCGTTTATGTCCCTGCGGTCCTCGTCGTTCAGGGCGCCCGTATCCATGCGGTCGTCTTTGAGGGTGAAGCTGTCACACGCCAGGGCCTCAAATACGTCCATGTCGCTGCGATTAACCTGTTTGAAAATGACCGTCGTCGTCATCATCGTGAAGCAGCAGCTTATGTCCTTACCTGTATGACGTTCCAGACTTTGCCGTTGACCGACGTCCTGTACTTCTGCTTCTGGTCACACCTCCAGTCGCCGTTCACGTAGAACTTATAGTAGATCTAGAAAAGTTATTAAGCTCCAATCGTGCGAATCAACAATAAGACCAAAAACATCACAACTAGAGCCAAAAAATAGACAACTTTCTTTCTATTGTTAGCTGTTTTATTGGTCAGAGGCTCCACGGTAGAGTTACACAGCTACAACCCACCTCTCCCTCTGGGCAGTCGATGACTCTCAGAAAGTCGGTCTCCCCCGCGGGTTTGCTCATCTCCTGACACTTCCAGTTGGTCATGGTCCCCGTGATATAGACCCTTAGGTCATGGTTCTTGGGCAAGGAAGCACCTGAGAGAAAATTACAATAACGTTGGAACAGCTCGTTTTACTCTTTAAACTCACCAGTGAACTTGAAAAGAGTGGGAATGAGCTTTTTCTCGTGCGCCCCCCGGCGGCGGCGGGCGTTGGCGGCAGCCGCAGCCGCGGCTGCAGCGCGGTTAATCCTGCAGAAGATCAAGTAAAGCTTAGACGCACTTTTTATATCGACGAACTCTCCTGTTCGCACCGTGCCGCATGCCCGTTTCCGATTGTGGTCGCCCTGGCCCTATGCCTAGGCACGTTCAGGCCTACGATGGTGTCGTTGGGGTTGAAGATCTCATCCAACGGGACCTGAAAGCAAGCAAACAAACTTGAAAGTTTGTCCTCCGCCACCGAAGGGTAAACAGAGTTGGAGAACAGCCTTGGAGATGTAAGTTTAGGGTTTTCTTTTATTCCTGTGCACCCCTTGTGCCCAAAGCGTTCCAAAGCCTCTTTTGCAGCCTCTTTCAAGTAGAAATCTGAGTACTCAAGAGAGGGGCTCAAGGAAAGGCTCGTGTGAAGGCCGCCGAACACGATATTGTGCGAGAACGAGTGTGGCACAAGGACTGCAAGAATGTTCCTCGGGGGTCCCACGATCCAGAGACTTACAATTGGCGGTCCTTCCTCATCTGCGGTAGCGCTCTTGATGGTGAGGACGGGTCCTTGGTCCTCGGAAGACCGCCTTGATCTCCTACCCGGCATGAATAGCGACGTCATGTCGATCGAAGGACGGCGGAACTTCTTAGAGGACTTGGGTGACTTGGTGCTGCCGCCGCCGAGTTCTAACTTAGGCGACTTGGTGCCAGCGCTGCCAGAGCTGGCACCGCCGCTCAGGGCGAGAGCCGCTTCCCGGAGGACGTCGCGGGCGGCGTCGATGGATCCCCGGCGTCCGGAATGACGCGGGGTATCAAGTTGAGGAGGCGACGACGTGTTGTGCTCAGGATCTGCGACGAGAGAGACGTGTACAGGTGTGGCAACGGGCTCGCGGTGGCACCAGCTAACCACGACTCACTGCATAGAACCGGACGAGCAGGAACGAGTTATGAGGCAGCAAGGTTATGTTGCGGAGAACAAGGTTAGTGACTACTTAAGCATAGGTTCTGTGACTGAGCACGCTGTCCTCCTTACCCAAAACGGTGTTGCAGGCAGCAGCTGCTGCTTTGTTGTCGCGTACTTGCTGCTGCTGCTGTTGCTGCTGCTGTTGTTGCTGCTGCTCTTCAGCTGCTGCTGTCGCATCGCTGCTGTTACGCCGCGAGCGCGATCGGCGGCCTCCAAGACCTGCAAAGAGAGGAAGACTCTCAAAGACTTGTGGCATCTTTGCATTGTGCACGCCAGGAAAGGTTCAGGTTATGCTATGGAATCACAATAATAGATCCTATGTAGGGTGGGCCCGCATTCTTTGGGCCTTTTCCGCAAGCAACAATACGCATGATGTGTCTGTTCAACCGAAAACCAGTGTCTGAATTAGTCAAACATTAGTTCAGCTTCTCCTATTGCTGGAATGCTGCGACGTTGATTTTGAGCATTGACCACTGCTGATGTTGGAGGCTCTCTTATAGCAACAAAATGGCATGGTCTGGTGCAAAAGCAGCTTGCTAATTTGTTGGGCGAATTCTTTAATTCTTACAATTAACTTTCACTGATTCTCCAACCTTTCAAAAGCTACGGAGGTCTTTTCCCAATGATACAGGACTTTTTGAGCCATTTAACTTTTTTTGGGGGAAGAAGTCCCACAAATGGGACTTTGTGAAACGTAGAAATGAGGATTGACGAATCACCTAAAATTCTGTGTTATACTTATTTTTAGTAGTCACGAAAAAAGGAGGCAATCACACAATCAGCTGAGCAGTTCTATATATACATGTCAGCACACACAGACCTTGGCATAAGTAATTTCAGTGAGAAGAAACTTAGTGCATTAGGCTGCGTGGAGTCATTTTTGAGTGGAACTCAGAAAGTCCTGACAAACGAAAAAATGGGCCCCATAGGTGGTGTAAGGGTGTTCAGATGGTGCCACCCCGAGATTTAGGTGGGCCAGAGAAGGCAGAATCTCTCCACAAAAATTTCTCTACTTTTCACAAAAAGAAAAAAAGGGCCCCCAAACAGCCAGCGCCGGCATGGGGTAATCTGTGGGTCACCACAGTTTGAGTGCTCTAGTGTCACCATGGGGACTCAAAACTGTGAACCAATGTACTCAAAGTTTTGTCACTGTCTGAAGAACTCATTCCATGCCAAAATTTCACTCAAAAATGACTCCACACAGCCTAATGCACTAAGTTTTTTCTCACTGAAATTACTCATGCCAAGGTCTGTACAAAGACAAATAGCCACGGCCGGCAAGTCCCTGCCATTGCTGGAAAAGGCAAGGAAGTTTCAACAGAGCCCAGCCAGTGAAGGCAAATCCTCTAAAGGGCTAGTTGACAAAGAAATTTCAGTTTCAGATGTTTGTAATATTAACCTCATGCATGGAGGAACACTATTCATGGTAACAAAATATGTTGTGCCAGCGTGAGTTGCAATTGACATCATTTTTCTTGCACTGGCAGCATCTTGTGCGACACTTTGACGATGATGCACAATGACAGCGCATCATGCTCTGACCACCAACAGCGAACAGTAGTTTTGCACATTGGTGGACTGACAGCTTGGGACTGTCCTTGACTTCCTTCATGGACAGATGTTGCTCTTCCACAACTTTGTACTCACTGGGGTAAAAGGTTGAGTCAAGGGCACCATGTTCAGTCCAGATGTTGATGCCAGCCTTTTCTGGGTGAGGAATCCATCCAACAACCCCCAAGATATTGAGAAGGTCTGCCTTTGAGCAATCAAATTGTGGGATCTGTGTCAGTATATTGGTACCAACTTTGACCTTGTCGGACTTGAGGCACTTCTGTGACCTCTCCACCATCATTTCAACCTGCCTTTTGGTGGCCTTTTTACCCAGGAGCTCTAGCTCTGACAAGGTTGTCCCCCCTCACAGCCTTAGCAGATGTCACATGTTGAGGCTCAGACTTCCTCTCCTTGCCCTGTACTTCTCCCCTATCTTTGTCAGTTGTCACAAGGCTGTTGAGATCTTCCTCAGTCTCAAGAGTGTTCCGGATGTGGTTGAGAATTGTTGATATGGGGGCAGATCTGTATGGGATACCAAAGAGCATTTCATGGGGTTACATTCCAGTAGCGTGTTGAGTGTAGTATTCTTCTGCAACTGCATTATGGGGAGCATAGCAGCCCATGCGGTAGTCTTGTTGTCCATCACTATTTTTTTGACATGGCCTTGACATCCCCATTACATTTTTCCACTGACCTTTGAGTGGGTGGCTTCCTGGGCTTTCCTTGAACAATTTTCAAATGTAGCCAAAGGTTCTTCACCTCTAGCATAGTGCAATTGACAAACTCACAACCATGATCAATTTGGAGAATGTCTGGCACCCCACAGGCGCGGAATGCATCAATCAGATTCATGGCAATGACTGCAGCAGCCTCTGTCATCAGAGGATGCAGGATGCAGAACTTCGTGTAGTGGTCCTGGATGTTTAGGACAAACTTGAATTTCTGATCTGGACATGACTGATAGTCACTGATGTCAACTTGGATTCTTCCATTAAACTTTTGGGTGACGATTGGCTTGAACACAATGCCAGCCTGCTGGAAAAGAGAATTCTTGGAGCAGGTTGAGCACAGCTTGATAAAGACCTCCACCATGTCCTTGGTCAGGTTGATGATGCAACTGTCCTTTAGTTTCTTCATCATCCTGCCTCTTCCACCATGACCAGTGTTCATGTGAGCCTCAAGGAGGGTTTAAAACATTTCAGATGTGTCAGCATAGACGTACAGGTCTTGTACAGACACCAGGTTGGTTGAGGGGCACCTAATGAGCCTCCCATGTCCACTAATGTTGACCAACACAAGGTTGCAGATATCCTTGCAGTTAGCAATGCTCTCCTTCTTGATCATGCCTGACTGCAGACCCTAAATCTGCTTAATAAAGGCATCCATTTCCTCTTTCATGTCGAGTCACCAGGCTTTTCTCTTAGTACGCTACTCCTCCAGATATGCCATAAACTTTTCCATGTGGGCCTCAATGCCTGCCTGTCCCGTAGTAGTTGTAGTGGCGGCTCCAGCAGTACTTTCTCTCATAGTGGCTCCTGTAGTTGTTGTACTCACAGCTCCCATAGTAGCAGCACATATAGTTTCTCTTGTAGTTGCCATAGCTGTTGTAGCAGTAGCAGCGTAGCAGCAGCACATGTAGCAATCAGACTCATGTGTACTAATTGCATGCAGGTCCAGCCATTTAAGTCTACAGCAGCTAGGCTGCAGACAAACTCAATTTCTTCCTATCTTTTTCCAGCAATACCAGGGACTTGCCGGCAGTGGCCCTTCGCCATTATATACGCTAACACATAGATGGTGAGTTTTCCTGACTTGCGGTAATGGCGAGGGCAACAATGGCGACGACGCTGATGTCCTTGGCGGCTGTGACGTCATCGAACACCCAGCTGACAATTGTTCTTTTGAGCTTTAGAACTCAAGCATAAACTCTCATCAGTCCCAGATCTGGTCGCTATGAATGTGTGTGCATGTGTGCGTACAGAGCACACAAAAATACCAGCAGTAAAACCTACTTTTTCTTCACAGAGCGCATTGTGTGAATACGTGATGAAAAGGCGCTCTTGCACTGGCGATCTAGATATCAACAGCTGCTCAGCACGGTTCACAAGGCCCAAATGTGTCGAGTGTCAACGCACCCGCAGCAACTTGGGGAAGGTCCCAATTGCGATCCTTCAGTATCCTCATTAGGAATCGGCACGAAAAAGAAAAAATGTATCCCACTAGCAGGAGGAGGCTGTGCTTTAGGCGCACTTACAAGTTTCATGACTTCTTTCCGTAGAGTGCAAATAAAAATTCCGCCAGTGTCAGCGCACCTTCAGATTGCAGCCCCCTTACTGTGAAGGTCAACAACAATTGGCCTGAATCACTACTAAGCATGCTTTACACACTTTAAAGGCAACGGCGGCACGAGCTCAGATAAGAAGATTAGTACTGGAAAAGAAGGTTAAAACGTACCAAAAAAGGTCGGTCTTTAAAGGCTCAGTCTCTTCGTCTCACTCACCTGCAGATCGAACAACTTTCTTGTACATTTCTTGTGTGCTGGAGGCTGAACAGATCACACAACCTCAAACAATGTTGCTTTCCGCAGTAATGAGACAAACATCGTAAGAGGAAATCTGATTTCGGAAGCCAACAATGAGGTGTTGTTTGTTGTCGACCGCGTAGAACTTTTCAGATTTTCAATTTTTGCACAAAGTTTTCCCACCGTTGGCTTTGCTTGGCCTGGGCTCCAGAAGAAAATGGTTGGGGAAATCTCATTTTGGAAGATTTTGCTGTGGGATGATAATCAGAGAACCGGAATGATAGATCTTCTCTTTAGGCCTTTAAGGCAGTATGTGTCGAAAAAAAAGCAACAGTCCAAGAACCAGTAGAAATGGCAAAAAAACGCTTCAAAAACTTTTGTGTGACTCAGAGTGAGCTCCATAGATGGGGCATGCTAAAAGCTACCTGAAAAACCTGTTCCATGCCTCTCCATTGATGGAGAAATGATTTGCTTCGCAGGGCGGCTCCTTGACTAACAAGGCTGGTTTTTCTGCGTTTCACCATAAGCCACACACTCGACATACCGAGAAAATAAAGTGACCCTCTTCGTCGATTCACTCACTTCTTTCCAACTCAACCAAGGCTTGTCAGGACAGTCCGACGCGTATCCCCGCCAAAGCCTTGGAGACGTGTTCCAACCACACGTGGATCATTGTGACAGGTTCAAGGAGAGTGACCAAGGACTTAGACACCAACTCAAATACCAAACCCATGTTGCCTGGTCAGTTTGTGTGTTGAGCAGACTCTACACACGGCAAGGCATGTCTGCTTGCTCTCGAGAGTGCTCTCGAGTGTGGGCAAACGGGCCCGAGACCGCAGGCAGACCTAGATGGGTCTGCACACACAGAACCCCCCCCCTTGATGGATGACACAAGGCTTTCTGCACGAGTTTCTGCGACGACCAACAATCCTTCATACACTGGTACAAACATTTGCAGGAACATCATAGTTGGCTACCACGTCTGACCTGGAGGGACTGTTTTGGAGCTGTCTCGAGGAAATTTCCAAGAGTTTTCCAGCATCACCTCGACGAAAAGTGGGAATGAAACCGAGATCCAGCCTGCACTGACAAACGGTGTTATTAGGAACAATCAAGAGGCCGCACTCACAACCCGCGGCTACGAGAAACCTTGATAATTCGTAGGAACGCCTACTTCCACTTCATCGAAAACCGTTTGGTTCTATTCTCTTTGTAACATGAAGCCTCTTTTGAGTGATTTACTCAGTTCACTTTGTAAGGTCACGATTCCCCTCGTCCTCCTCCCCCTCCAAGAAACAGACTGAAGGTTCAAGCCAAATAGTGACGATACTGCTTATTCACAACCTGTTGGCCGACGTCGCAAAGGACACCTTCAACACCTACTGTGGTATAACAAAAGAAATTTTCCCGTTCAATTGAATGGGGAAATTGGACCTGGTCAAGTTGAAATAATCAGTCGAGATTGCTCATCGAGAGCAAAAAAACGTTTTATCAAGGATCTCGTGCTGATACCGAAAATTAGCACTTTCTCACCCCAAAACTTTGCCGGCTCTAATTCCACCAATTCCTCAAGGAAGTGGTTGATGTTGTTGATCTTGAAGCTGTCATACTCGCTCCGGCTTTTATCCATTCTGCTAAATTTGTCTCCGGATGGGCAATTTGAATTCACTTGTGATGATGCTGAAAAATCAGCCGTACTCTTAGCTCTTTGTCACTTCTGAATTTGAAATTCAGCCCATTATGAGAAGCCCAAGTTATTGGAAGTAAGTGGACCCCGTCAAACGTGTTGCAACGACTGCAAGTGTCGTGCACATGACGGCCGCGGCCGCCGAGGCCAACCCTGCGCTCACCTGGAATGTGCAGTGAGGCCTTCATGCTTCTGCCCCCCTTCTTTGTCACCAAGGATCAGGCAACTCAATGTTGCTTCTTCCTCAGGCTCCGTGGTACTGACGGACTGCACAAAAAGCTTTCTTTCTCTTACTCGAACTCCTCTCTCTATCAAGTGTCTGAGGCAGCTTTCATGGGCAAGGAATAACGTTTCTTACCTTGTGCGTCCTTTGGGCGCTTTAGCGGCACGTAAATTAGAGCACCCAATGTGCAGCAGTTCAGCCAGAAGGAAAGTGATACCACAGTGGAATCCGGATAGAAACAACACCATAGCAAATCTAAAACAATTTCTTGCATTCAAATTTTGCTCATGTCCCGGCTGCCAATGTCCCCATTCCACTGCGGTGGAGGCAGAAATTTCGGGTAAACATATAATTTTTTTTAGAAAACTCAGCTGACCCTTTTTGGTTCTAAAATTTTGGTCCAAACTCTGTCTTGGCCGATCGTTCGGATTGGGATGACTTTCCGAAAGTGCCTCCGGCAAATGCTTGTATTGAGGCATTCAAAGAAGTACCTCAAAGAGTGACTGCGACCAAAACCCGGGATGGCGATTTTGCTTTGCAACACATTGGACACTGATTGTGGTTTTGTCTTATGACTTTTTTTCAGCTGCCAGAGACATAAAAAGTAATGAATGAAATTGTTTCTAACTAGAAACTGTTTATTTTTCGTGCCCTCTGCCCTCTTTGGTCTAACGTCCCCAACATCCGGGTGTTAGTGCGGAATGTTTCCGCTGAAGCTGAATACTAAACTGAAGTCTCCTTTGGTCTATCCATAGATACATTTAGACGCATCAGAAATATGACATAATGCATTGATGCTGTTCTGATTCCACCACACAGTGTCCCACAGACACCGAACATTTTAAAACGGCTTTATCTCAGCTCCTACTGGACGGCAGTGTAGTGTGATAAATAGGGTTTATGCTACATTGACCGTGAACTCTAAAATATCAGTTTGACTCAACAGTTTCCTACCCCTGATTCAAACCTGCGGATGCAGATGGCGGCCATGTCGAACAACCCTTACAACATTGCCAAAAATGTGGAGAATGAGCTGTCAGAACTAAAATGTCTAATAATCACACAAATCCCATTTATCATACTACAACCTGCAAAAGGAATTTCCAAAATCGGTCCAGTAGGAGATGAGATAAAGCCATTTTAAAATAGTCGGTATCCTTGGCAAACCCTGTACTTTTGTCACGTTTGTTGGCAGCTTTGGAGGAAGACGAGAGTCATTTTTTCCATTTCGCGGTTAATGCACTCAGCATTACGCACTTTCACTCTTTTAAAGAGATTTTTATTGACGATCTGATAATGAAAAAGCATCGTATCGACGATATTCCATGCTTTTCCCGAGTACCATTTGATGCTCGATCCGATACTTGATATGTCACGACCCATAACGTATTGATTACGGATATCGCTGGAGAACTTAATGATGTGAAAAAGAGGTACAATTCTCTAGAAAATTGTATCCCCAAACTCATATCCACACATATGCCTATGTTCGCCGGTGAAGTCATTGCTGCGATTGTCCCCGTCCCCACCCTCGACCTCGACCTCAACGTCAACCTCAACCTCAACCACTATGTCTCCGATCTCGTAAGCACTAACTGTGCTGCAGAAATGCATGGAAAAGCTCGATGATGCTACTCTGCCACTCCTCTTCTGAAACAGTGCATGTAGAAGACTCCTGGCCAAACTCAAGTCATACAGTAACATTATTACGCGCCACTTGAGGATCTGCCAAGTGGTGGTCGGACTCTCCAGAGAGAGACGTTACCTCCAAGACAGTGGATGTCGACAAAAAAGGCACGAAGAAGTGATGTGACGAGGCTCTTCTTGCCTTTCTTTCATCCTCACGAGGGATAGCAGACTGTTTAGGCAGCAGAGAAGGACAGCACCTATCAAAACTTTGTCAAGTCAAAGTTCTGGCTTTACTGTGCCAAAAATTTAAAGCGAAAAGGGCTGGAGTATAAAAAGTTACACATGAAAATGCAAGACTTCTTTGAGTGGGGGGCCTGATGTGACGTATTATCCTAAGGTGTTTTTTCGTCTTACTTGCAGAGTTCACTGTAGTAGTAGGAGTAGAAGTGGAAGAAGAACTCACCCAAAGCATTATTGATCCGTTGCAGCGAAGGACTGAGCGGCGGGCCGCCGCCGCCACCGCTGCTCCGTCGCTCCCGACTGCGCTCTCTGACGGCCGCCGACGGCGCCAAGAGCGGGTTGCCGTGGACCTTCATTCCGGTTACGCCGACGCCACCGACTCTGGGATCGGCGCCTTCGCTGACCCGCCGCCAGTTGGCGCCACTCTTGTTGCCCCCGGCCTCCATGTCGAAATCACTGGTGCGGATGACGGGCACGGGCAACGAGATGCGCTTCTGCATGGGAGGACGTCTGGTGGAGGAGCAAGAGGGAGATGAGCAAGAAAAATCTGCACAGATGGCTGAATGAACATTGGTCTACGTCATAGGAAGTCATAATGAAAAGCCAGAGGTGCTTTCAAGATGCCTTTCTTCAGCTTAATGTAAGATGCTTCTTCCACGTTAAGTGTATTTTGCCATTTACCACTTAAGTCAGCGTCTTTGTCAATTGCGCTAGAGTGAGGCAGAGTGGGATCTAACATTGGATCTGAGGCAATCCAATGACCTGGTGCAATCCTGCTTCTACCCAAATTGATGAGAGATGGATGATCAAAGAACGCTTAATTCCCTTGATCTTTTTGCTCTTGGGGAAATGCACAAGCAGCACTTGTCAACATCAGTCAGGTGTGGTCGAGGATCACGAAACTTCGTTGAAACAGGACGAAATTTCGTGTGCATCCTCAAGTGCGTCCAAAGTGGCTGGATAAACCGTGAATGGCAGTCACGTCGAGCACGAGAGGCATTGATCAATATCGAACAAGAATCCCATGCATCAGCTCGAAAATGTGTGCTGACCAAATGAGATTTGCTAATGCCAGGCCTCAGAAGAGGCCTGCTGAAAAATTGCCTGCTGCTTTCACAACCTTGTGCTTGATAAAACATCCATTCACGGAGAGAAACTGTCCATTTGAGCTCCTCTGAATTACTTAAGAGCTCCGATCATGCGGAGAAGTTTCATTTTTGCTCTGACTGAGCCCGCAGATGTGGGCAACTTCACATAAGAGAATCGGCTCTCAAACTTAAATCACAATTTTCTATAATCCCCCTTATCCCCATCCCGTTGAAGAGGAGCGGATCGCATCACTCTACGGAGGAGATTTGCCACTCAATGGCTCTGGAGGCGGGCGCCAACTGCCCCCATGACCGGCAGCAGAGTGAAGAATTCTTCAATAACTCTTCCCTTCAGCTTAGGATACATGAGCGTTGCCAACGTCCACGAGGGTCCCGGGAGAGGGAGGATGTTCTGCTCAGGCTGTCCCCGCTCTGGCCGACTCTAAATTGCCAAAGTGCCATTCGAGCCGTGGTTCTTAAGGTGCAGCAGCTGAGAACGCCCACGACAGCCCCATTTTCTGCTTGCAGCCCAATATCTAATCTCTATCACGTATAAGGAGCCTTCTCAGTCGCGTCTGTAATGAAGTTTTCTCTAGGGAGAAGACCCAGAGGGGTGGGTGGGAAGAAAGTCACGCTGCAAAGCTTTTGGCAGCGAGAAGTAACAACACAACTTTTAATATACAAGTGCAGGAGGAGTGAGAAAGTTGCTTGAAGAAAGATTTGATGCTCACCTCTTGGCGCCACCTTGGCCGTCTCCTTGGCCACTGCCTCCGGCCTGCACGACGTCGTTGTAAGTGCTGCGGGCGCTGTGCGCGCCGGAGGAGTTGCTGGAGGAGTCGCAGTCCTGCGGATGACACAGAGATGAAACAACACCAACGGAACACGTGTACTTCTCCGCGTGCGTCCTCTACCTGGCTGCATTGTCTCTGCTGGTAGTGGCCTGGATGGTTGCCCATGACCTTTCTGATGTCGTCTGGTGCACCAGTCAAGTACGTCTGCCAGGGAACTCAATATGCAAACTGCGCAGCAGATCCTGAGTCCACTCCTGCTCGTAGTTTCTGCCAGAGCATCAAAAATAGAGATGAAAAAATCTGCCAAGTCCTCACTGGTCAGTCACATTTCTTTTGGCCAAAGACATTTTCTGCTAATAGTGAAACGTCAGGCAGCGAGAGGTGTCTGATTTCCCTTTCTGTGCAAGAGGTTTTTCTTCTGAGGTTGCATAAGACAGCAAATTGATGATGTTTTGCTTTGCTCCTTCATCGTTTAGTTAGGGAACAATGATGTGTGTACTCTTTACACTTTTCCACACGCGTTCTCCAGGTTGAACTCATCATTGTCTCCCTGTCCACACCTGAAGATTCACACCTCTTTTTGTTGTACCTGTTGCCTCAGCTGACTAAGCTGAATTCACTGTTGTTGTTTTTTTAATTTTTCTTTTATTTTTTAAGCTGCTGCCGTTGGAATTGGTCTGCTGCTCCTTCCCTCTGCGTCCTTGGAACTCACACCGACAGTGGAGGAAGGAGACTCAACGAGTGTGCGCTAGGGATGGACACAGATTTAATTTCGCTTCTTCACGGGCTCGAGAAACCGTGGACGTTTTGACACAGAAATAAAATTTAGATGGTGAAAAAATGGATGAAGTGGCCAATTTTGTAAGGGCGAAAAAAAATCCCACATCATTTGATCTACAAACAAGAGTGAAGTAAATATTGGTAGCATCCGTGCCTGTTTTTGCAGGATGTAATTTTGATGTGGGTGTGTCAGCCTTAAGTAGGAAGGAGAGAGCGAGATGAAGCGCGTGTGTACGCGCACAGAGTGTTGAGGCAGTCAGGTCGTGAGCGAAGCAAAACTGGAATTGGAAGCATGCAGTGCACTGACTGGTGACTGCACTGCTCTTCCCCTTCCTTCCTGTCTGCCTTCCTTCCCTCGTCTGTATTTATTTATTTTATCCATAAACCATGTCCATGTGTCAACGTGATGCCACCGTCGAGGACTTGCTTAAACATCCTGTGTTGCGTT
>JAAUXU010039557.1_pt1 | contig 13819 bp, 13 predicted proteins | sample 7278151 | NCBI WGS metagenome assembly JAAUXU01 (sample SAMN14350113, study PRJNA611818) | marine sediment metagenome | isolation source: surface marine sediment (1.8m) | place: French Polynesia: Moorea | collected 2018-08 | reverse complement strand
CTATCTGTCCGTCTGTGCATCTATCTGTTCGTCTGTGCATCTATCTGTCTGTCTATGCATCTATCTGTCAGTATGTGCATCTATCTGTCCGTTTGTGCATCTATCTGTCAGTCAGTGCATCTATCTGTCAGTCTGTGCATCTATCTGTCCCTCTGTGCATCTATCTGTCCGTCTGTGCAGCTATCTGTCCATCTGTGCATCTATCTGTCCGTCTGTGCATCTATCTGTTCGTCTGTGCATCTATCTGTCTGTCTATGCATCTATCTGTCCGTTTGTGCATCTATCTGTCCGTTTGTGCATCTATCTGTCAGTCCGTGCATCTATCTGTCCGTCTGTGCACCTATCTGTCTGTCTGTGCATCTATCTGTCTGTCTGTGCATCTATCTGTCCGTCTGTGCATCTATCTGTTCATCTGTGCATCTATCTGTCTGTCTGTGCATCTATCTGTCTGTCTGTGCATCTATCTGCCCGTCTATGCATCTATCTGTCTGTCTGTGCATCTATCTGTCCCTTTGAAAGCCCTGTTTTTTGTTAAAGCCATTACGAACGACTGGTAGCAATCGCTCATTCAAGCCTAAAGTCAGAGTTAAGCACTTAGAACTTCTTTTCATTCAGACTGAAGAAGAGCACAGTGATGATAAAGTGAAGCTGGGAGGCCCTGTTCGCTCAGACTAAAATCATACCAGTAAGAAATTAAATCTGGGAAGCCCTGCTCGTTTAGGCTGAAACCGTAGTGCTTCCAAGCGGTTCAACTCTGCTCAGTCACACCACAACCGAGTCAAAAAAAGACTTTGCCTCTTTGTAGACTGAAACCATAACAATAATAATAAAGATGGAGAACTTGTAAAAAGAGTCGGGGAAAATTAGAAGAACCCTGGAAATCCCTGCTGAAATCGCAGTTAAAAAAAGCCCTAGAAACCCTGTTCAGCTCTGGCTAAACTCATATTTCCGAGCTGAAGAGGCTATTTTTTATCGGTTCCTTCTTTTTCTTGCGCTCTTAAATCCTTCAAAAAGTTGAAATGAACCTCGACTTCTCCTTCCCTCTCGCTTCTGTGTTATCATCCTCGTCGAACCGGAAGAGGCCTCGAAGAAAAAAAAATGAGGCCACCGAATCCGAGGCTGCGGATTTCCCCTCCTCTTTCCAGTCCAATAGGTACTGTGGAAGGGGAGAAGGAGACAAAATCTCCTTTGACGTGTGGAAATCAGCAATGAAGTCTCTTTTTCTGCAAAAATAACCCTTTTTGGGGGAAACAAAACGAAGGGAAACGGGAAGGGGATGTTGGCAGATAAGACAAATCTTACTTGTCCCATTTCCCAAGAGGGATCACACATTTTGTCAAAGGCTGTTTTCGTTCAGTCAACAAAAAGTATCGTGACACAATCCACATGTCGACAAACAAGATTACGCATTAGTCTATTGAAATTCGTAAAAGTTTACTCGTTCCTCTCCACTTCACCTACAAATCACTCCTGAGCTTGTTCATTTGGCCTAAAAAGTCACGGTCCCGTCTATTTGACGTAGGAAATTCACGCTTTTTTGTCCATTTGACCCAAAACTCACATATGCCACCTGACATGTCATCGCAAGTCATAACATTTGGCCTAAAAAGTCACGGTCTCGCCTATTTGACGTAAGAAATTCACGCTTTTTTGTCCATTTGACCCAAAACTCACATATGCCACCTGACATGTCATCGCAAGTCATAGCATTTGGCCTAAAAAGTCACGGTCTCGCCTATTTGACGTAAGAAATTCACGCTTTTTTGTCCTTTTTGTCCAAAAGTCACATGTGACACCTAAGGTGGGTGCCACTTGGCCTAACAAATTGTGCTTTGGCTCGTCCGTTTCACCGAAAAATTACACTCTAGTCTATTTCACCTAAGAAATCTCTTGGACCTTGCTTAAGCCTCTCCGGATCACGAATGAGGTGATGGCCAAGCAGCATTGGTCGACAAGGGCAGCCACTTGGATGCCAAGTTGCCGAGGACCCCAGTTGCGTGCCCATCGTCTGCAGGATCAGTAGCGTCAGCATGATGTCCATTATTGATAGGCTTGATCCTTCCTATTCAACGGGTCTGGATCAATACTTGAGGAGGTCTGAAGAGCCCCTTTATAGTCTGGACACCTTTTGGCTGATCTCACTCAAGCCATCATCACTCAATTCCTCGTCTCACTTGTTAAGCAGACTCATATTTCTTTTAAAAAAATGACTGCCATATTGTTATCGAACTTCAATTGACATATTTTGTATTGTCCCTATGACTGTAGAGAAATGTGAACAGAGCCAAGAAGGAGACTCTGGAAATGGCTATTTCACTACGGACTTAAACAACCACTGCTGGCTCATTTGCACTGGCCACACGCAGAGTTTCCTTGGGAAACTCTTTAGAAGACCGTCTGCAAGCGGTCGTGCGTGGCAACCCTGGTGGGGAATTAGTGAATAAAATGACGAAAGTTGGTTATGACGAAGTGCACTCGTCTTCTTCCTTCGCCACATAGGGTCAGTCCCAATCATTCATTCACAGGGTGGCCACAAACACTGTCCGCAACTGGTCGCATATGGCAACCCTGATTGATCACTGCACGTCGTCAGCTGTGTTTACGGCGGAAAAAGGACAGTTTCTTTATCATGCTAAACATAGTGTTAGGTCACGTGGCCTTATGGCCAACAGGGTGGCCACAAGCACTGGAAAACTCAGAGATCCTCCGAAGGTGGTAACCCTGAATAGAGTATCTTGAATGAAAACACACGGCGGGTGACTTTTATAAAAAAAAAATACACTTATTTCAGTCGGTAACACAGTGGAACTTGAACAGTCGAAGTAAAAAAATAGCTAGGACTTCTCAATCAACTAGTACAGTGTTCAAGCAGAAAAATTAAATACGAGTATGATTGGGAGCCAATGTTGGCATGTAATATTTGTGTACGATAGAGTAAAGACCGTGCATCTGTTTCTGCAGAGCATCTGTCACGATTTTGGTATCTGCATTTGCATCTGCACCGGGACATTTGTATGTGGATTGGCAAGTGGACAAATTGGCCCGAGCCACGTTCAAGCTCCAGCCAAAGCTGAGCCCAACTACATCCCTGCTCTGGACATCTGGTCAGGGTGTTTGTGGTACTGTTAAGTAGATTTGCGCATAAACAGCCTGACTGCTGTTTTTAGGCCATCTTTTCTGAAAATTGAGGCAAGCTTTGAGTCAACTGTGTTAACTTGGACGCTTGAATCTGCATCCAACATCTCAACAATACAGTCCTTGAGATCACTTTTTGAGACCAGAATTTTGAGCCAAACTCAATCAGTCTGAACTAAAACTCAAAAGTGTACAGATTTGCCCATATCCAAATGAACCCACCACAACTCTGTGCAATTTCTGGTTTCTATTGTTTCCTCGGTCTGATAGAATTAGATGAACTCACTAGATAACATTAATAAAAAACTTGGCTGGCCTCGATTTCGCTGTCTGCTTTATTGAGATGTTCACTTCAAAACGATTTTTTCCCACGCAGAAAGTGGTCCCATTTGTCAGAATTCCATTGTACAAAACAACGCAGAATTCCTGTCAGTGGACAAAATTCTGACCATTGACTGATGTCCTCAATTCCCATGAATCTCTTTATGCTGAAGCGTTCGTGCACGTGTTAGTTTGTTAAAAAAAAACATTGTGTAATCTATATGCACCCTTAGTTCTTTCAGCTCTCTTAACATATTCATTCTGGGGCTGCAAAGATAAGCTCATGTCTAGAGTTTCGAGATTAAGACTCTTTTTTTTATTTCCAGCCAAATTTGGCAAAAAAAACCTCCACCGCCATCGTGACTGCTGAAGGATCTCGTAAAGGAGGAAAAGTGCTACTTTTTTGGCGTGACGCAGCTTAACAAAAAAAAGACCAAAAAAAAAATTCGCATTGCTTTTGTTGTGCCAAACTTTCACTGTGAACGTTCGTACACAATCTGGCGGTGAAAACGATGTCAGACACAGGACAGACATTACTTGGCATGACCTGCAGGTGTGCGCACGCGCTGCAGGCGCCCAACAGCAAAGTCACATAGGTCTTGATTCACTGTTCTGGTCAAGTCGGACGAGTTCCTGAAAGACTCGCAGTGACAACGGCTGCGGCACTTTGAGGAGCGACAGTCACGAAACCTACTTTATTGGCACTGACCGGGTGCCAAAAGAAGAGAGCGCCGAAGGACGGGACAAAGTGGATTCGACCTTACGACCTTGGGGAAGGCGAGCGCGGACCTGGACTTGGACACTATGTCCAAGGGGATGAGTGTGCGCCACTTTCCTACCGCGTCGGTCCAGGGCCCAGAATGATCTTGACTTTCAGGGCTCTGCAGAACTTTCATGACTTGTGCGATGTGACTCGAATGACTTTCCATTTCCTCCCTATTGGAATATTAAGTTGATGGCATTTTTTGTCCTCTCTGCTTCCGGTGAAGAGGCAAGGTTGCCACAGAGCGAGAGAGGAATGTGCCAACATAACCACATGCCTCGTGTCGGGCCCAGAGATGCCACTCATGGCCTTCCGCGCCTCCCAAAGCAATGACCAAGTTCTGAAGCACTCGCCGCAAGGACCAGCTGAGGGCCACGTACTCAGGGGCCCTGATGCTCTCAGTGCTCAGCGCGAGCGCGCTCAAACACTGGTAGCGCCACCCGGAGGGGTGGAAACCCGCATGGGTGGAAAGAAAAAGAAACCAGTAGTAGAACAACAGCCTCGACAGAGCTGCTCAGACTCGAGGCAAAAAAAGTGGGAGATCAGGGTTGCCAGATGAAAGGAAACACAGTGGGACAAAAGCAAGTTTAATGTATGCGCTCGTGCACGAAAGACGAAGATCCTGTATGATGAAAACAGAATTTTCACACGATCAAGCTTTAAGTGAGAGCACAAGACAGAACTCACAGTCACAGCATGATTGGATGTAGTTTTAAAAGAAATCCATAGGTGTCTAGGGTGTGTACTAAAAGAGAATATATGTTCGAGTATTCGAGTTAGGCAGGTGCGTGCGCCGTTGGACCCGGACGGCCCAAACTGGGCATGGCATTTTGGTGCGAGTCAGGTCATGGCCGCGAGTGATCGGGTCTAACTTGGGGCCTACCTGGGGCCTGAAGGGCTCTTTTGGGGTGAAGGAGGCCCTCAAATCAAAAAGTGTATTGAAGTCACACACACTCCAAACAAATTGAAACTCTAAATCGCCATCAGCCTTTGGCAGACTAACGAACAATTGCTTCAACTTTTCCCCCAAGGTATTTCTGCTCGTTTTTGCACTAATACAGAGCACTACATAAGAATCGCAGCATTCTCTGAATTGATTAGTGTGACGATTGTGGGCAGTTTTTCTTTATATTACACAAACCTTTAAATGACCGGGAGACACCGAACTGCACCAAAATCAGCTCTGCAAGTGCCAAAATAATCAAGAAAGTGACCTTAAAAACTAACAAGACAAACTGTTTTTGCACTGCACCAAAAAGGAAGTGGCCAAGAACACTCTTTGCACTGCCAGCCCTTTGTCTCCTGCCAGTGGCGTCAGTTTCACGTGGTGACTGTCAAACAACCTTCTTATCCTAAACACGCACTCAAGCCAGAGAAGATATGGCTGACTCAGCGTGAACGTCCGACAAGATAGAGGCCAAGGGCATCTATCACAGCGGACCAGACAAAGGCGGACTACGTGATACCGGCTTCGGACGTCGGGACGATGGCGAAGGTCATGGGGGCTCTTGCCAGGCTCTCGTGGCCATCCTGGACATGGTGGGCGCGTCCCACAAGCTCTGCCACGACGATCAGGGCCGCGGCCGAAGGCCCGTCTTCGGGCCGATGCTGACCATCTCCTGCTTCTTGCCGTTGGCTTGCTTGTCGTTCTGCATTCGAATCCGAAGTTTCATTGGCTCAGGTAGCGGAGACTTTCCGACAACCGACACTAGTGGGCTGCTTTGAAACAACGAAGATCTTCACAGCACACACAAGCTCTGCATTATATAATGCGCTCGCACACACGAGCTCTGCACTCGCGACACACACACACGCACACAAACTCACGGAAGCTCTGGGCTACACACACCCATATGCTCTCTTTCACAAGGAGCTCGATACTACACCCACCCACACACAAAGAGAAGCTGTGTGCCACACGGACATACTTAGAAGCTATGTTACCTCACACACACACCAGCTCTGCACTGCGCGCGCACCTGCGCACACACTCGATACTGTGCTCGCGCACACACACGCATTATTTGTTGCCAGGAGACCTTTGTTCCCATTTGTCAATGGGTTTTTCACGAATATTCTACTTTCCGTCGGCCTCCATTCTTAGTACAGTGCAACACTTTTAACAAGGATCACTGGATCAAAAGAGCTTGACTCCTATTCAGTCACTCAGGGAAGTAGATGAAAGCTTGCACTTCTCCAGCATGAATTCGAACAGCCAGATCAACGCCATCAACAGCGCTCAAGAGCCCTCCCACTTCAGGCAATGACTGCAGACTAAAGTCTTGGCCTTGAGGTTAGACCAAAGTTCGACTGGCACCTAACCAAGGCAAGCCCAGACTGACAAGGTCTGGCCAAAAATTGCTCAAGAGTCTTTCTCATAAGAAAGAACTTTTACTAGTACAACTTTTTTGGTAGCGTGAAGTTTATTACTGAAATGGCAAAAAAACACAAAAGCATTCGAATTTCTGTCACAGAAGACAGCCCTAACCACCCAGCTGAAGATGAGCCCAAAATCTGGAGGAAGGTCATTTTTTTTTGATAATCCAGTGGCTCTCGTGAGTGCCAAATGGGTCAGACAGCTTACGAGCATTCCACTGTCTTATACCCATTACATAAAACACATTGTGTGCTGCGTACAGGACAACTACGAGCATTCAGTCTTCATTAAATGTTCTTACCCATGCAACCCTGTGTCCGCATGCGTGTGTGTTCACCAAAGTCATCATAAAGCATTTCTTCATTCTATGTGGTATAATAAGTAACAAAGAGAAGTAACCAATGAGTTGATTTGAGGACTTGAGGCCAATCCATGACTGTCGGGAAGCTCAGGTGCTCTGCAGGAGCTCCTGATTGAGGTCCTTGTACTTCTCACCCATAGCACAATTTCGCCATAGTTGTGCTGTAGGTGAAGGTTGTGTCAGACAAGGAGAAATTTTGACCAAGGTTGTGTCAGACAAGTAGGAGTTCAAATGGGACTTCAAGTAGGAGTTTTGACCAAGGTTGGGTGGGTCCGACAAGTAGGAGTTTTGACCAAGGTTGGGTGGGCCAGACAAGTAGGAGTTCAAGTGAGACTTCAAGTAGGAGTTCTGACCAAGTTGGGTTATTCAAGGAGAAGTTCAAAGAGGAATATCCTATCGGGCATGACACTTCATGGCACGGGTGACAGGAAATTCTGATGCTGACAGGAATTTCTGCCTGCGGTATAGTTTCAGTGGCCGGACAAGGTCTGATCTTGGCACATTCCTGTGAGCTTCATGATCACTTGGCCCACAAAGTGTCTCACCGGCTTGGAACTTCTGCTGCTCGTGAGACTTTCCAAAGATCAATGCTTGTGCAGCCAATGTCACGAAACCTCGAGCAGAAATTGAGACAGGCATGACTCTTCAGCGTCCGCCCAGAGTAGAAATGTTACTCCTGCTCATGAGGACTTCTGCATGACCAAAGTTGAATCCGTAGTGACACAACGAAGAAGTCCAAAGTTCCTCCATCCCTTGAGTTGAAACTCAAAAAAATGTGACAGTGTAAATGAACTCTAGTGTTTGTCCTCCTCCCTCAGGCCACAGCTGAAGCGTCTCCTCTCATCCAAAATAAATAAGGAAGAAGCTGGAGCATTTTTGTCCCCCCAGACATGTTTTTTTTTCAAATTGCTGAGCTTGTGTGCATGGTTTAAAGAGAGAGAAGGAGCGGCTTTCTTGTGTGTGGGGAGAAGCAGAATCTTTTGGGCTCTCTCAGTCCCTTCAGAGACACCGGGGGGGAGGAGGAGAGCTCCTCCTCCTCCTCCTCCTCCCCGCCTTATATAACCTTATGGAACAAAACAAGTGTTTGTCCTACTTTTCTGGTCACTACAGGGGTTCGCACTAAATTCAGATTTGAACGTCTGTTCTTTGCTTTATTTGTCGGCTGACTTTGTGAGACAAGAAGAAAAACTTCACTTTCATAATTAGAAGAAGCAGAAATGACCTCAGAAAGTTTTCACTAAAAGTTTGTGAACAGCCATAAAAGAGAACCAATCTCAGTTTAGTGTGATCCTTTGTAGATGGGAAGGTAAAAAAAAAGAGAGACTTTCTTTGTGTGACTCAGTGGATCCGAAAAGATTCTTAAGCCTTTTACCCTTTATCTTTGCTCCATGATAAAACTCCTGCTATTGCCAAGTACTGCTCTAGGTACTGTAAGTGTTACTTCTCTCTCTCCGTCTGGGTGTCAAGACTTTCTAGCTTTGCACGCATTTCGTTCATTATGGGAGCTCACTTTCAATGCTGTGCGTCACCAAGGAGGAAGACAAGAGGGAGGACGCCATCATCTCCGTGGCCAGCACCAGCAGGGTGGACAGGACCGAGTCAGGACGCTGGGTCGAGGAAGGAGATGTTGTGTAAGTAACAAGAAGAAGAAAAGGAAAAAACCTACTTGCATCCGGGTCATGTGGCTGTTTGGTGTGGTGTCAGGGACCCGAAGGGAACCCTTCAGGTCAGGGAGGGTGCTTTTAAAAATCCACTTTTCTGGGCCAGATCCTCTCAAGGACTTTGGGCTTGGCTCCCATTTTCTGGGGACTCCCGGGGTCTCCAGGAGCCCGGTGGGCCCGATTGGCTGAAAGCCTAGGACCAGTCCGGAGTGAGCGTCAGGACTGAATCCACGACGCGGACAGTAGTGATGTCGCGAGTCCTCAGATTTCGCCAAACGTTGGGCGGAACTTTCCAAGCAAATATCCCAAATTTGAACTAGGCCTACGGGGCTTGGGCTCAAGGCCGACAATTGGAGGCTCGTGTCACCCCTAGTCAAGGCAGTCAGTTCTAGATCACAACCAAGCTTTAACCGGTTCCTGCTTGTTTCGTCCAGCTGGGATTATGACCAGGTAGTGAAAAAATTGGCTTGCAATGTTTTGCTGTGTTTTTCCCAAGCAACTTTTGCACACCGAATGCAACTGCTCAAGTCTGACGTGGTGAAGCACAAGTGTGTTCACGGGTTTGCTTTTTGGGAATCCTTTGACCTCGGCCTCGGGGTGTGCCAAATCCCAGTGGAGGAGGGAGACCCTGTGGAACCGAAGAATTGCACATGCAAACATTCACTTTTAACTTTTATTGAGTGTGCATTGTTCTGACAGCGTCTGTTTTGTTCTTTGGGATCCTTGACAGAGCCTCTGGCAACCGTTGCATCAATGGAATATTGACAACGCGTTCAAATGCAATTTATTCTTATCAACCTTTCACAATGTCTCACGTAGACAGTGCGCACTGTTGTGTCTGCATTATAAGCAATGTTATGTGTATTGTGATACTCAATTGCGATGTCAAAGCACGTGGCGATTGACATCGCTAATATAATGACATGGCATACAAAGATTTATAATGTTAGTACACAATATGACTTACAATGTTAGTACACAATATGACTTACAATGTTAACACACATTACGATTTAAAATGTTATTACGCATTATGATTGACAATGCTAACCCACATTATGATTTATAAGGCGACTTTCAACATCAAAACACATGATTTGCAATGTTATAACATAAACTGTGATGCACAATTTTATACACGTTGTGATTTATAAGGTACATCACGATTTATGACGTTAAGGCACATTATGACTTACTATAGCATAAAGCACACGTTGATTTTCATTGTTATATACTCAATTTTTTCGCCCACGTTGTCTTTTTACAATGCTATTCACATTGTTCTACTCATTTTCTGACACTCTGTAGCACACAATCTCGTGCGCATTGTCCCGTGTTGTATCCACAGTTAAACATACATTATTTCACTGTTGCTGAGTTGTGCCACTGAAAGCAACTCTGACAGTCAGGTTGGGGTCCGACTATGCAGAAGTGTGAGTCGATCTGGCAACCCTGGCAATCTGCCAGTGCAGACGCACCCTAAACGTTGTTGTTGTTCACGACTTTTTTTCCACCAAGCTTCGTTTTTCTGTGACTCACGCAGAATCTAATCCTTGCAGTACTGACTTCTCAGGAGATGAAAGGATTAAGGCAAACAAACTAGACTTCAGCCGAAGCTTTCGGAGACGACGGACAAGATGACGACGAGGAGAGAGAAGAAGAGGAAAAATGAAAGTCAACATAGTTGAAAATTACCTTGGTAAGAGAGAATTTAGAGGTAAAAAAGAACCTGTTGCAGTTCATACGGATGAAATTGTGCATAAAATAACTTTGCTGAAAGAGTCGTCGCTTAAGTGAGAGCTTTCTGACCCGGAAAGTTACCATTATGGACTTTCCTCATGTCAACTTTTTTGGAAGGGAAAGAGGGACAGTCTGCATTGCACGACTACAGGGTGTGCCAGTGAAAGTGTTGCTTCCAGACTTCTGCATTGCAGAACTTTCCTGCGGTGCTGTACAGGTCGGCTCAAATTCAGGGGTGGCCGTCATTTCCATGCACAATGTGCAGACGTCCACGAGCTTGGGGAACGAGTACAACTTCTTCATTGCCAACTCTTGATTGAGCTTGTAGTATCTTTTTTTTGCACGTATCTCTGTCTGGGCCCAGCAAAGAAAAGGAGATCTCCCAAAGCAGATTTGTCACTGGTTCGAAGAAGTAGCTTAAACTTGTCTAGCAAAATGTTGTTTATTCATGAATGCTCGGGCAGTACTTGCAACAATGACAAAATCTACCTTTGGAGTTGTGGCCACAGAAAATCTACTTACATCGTTGGCCTTGATTACTTACATAGCTGTTGAGAAAACCGAATCTTTAAGACGGTGTCTGCAATTAAAGTATGTATCAAAAGTTACTAACGCGGGCTTTTCCACGTCAGTATTAAAGTGACTGTCTTAGGAACACTGCTGCACAGAACCTCTGGGAAGCTTGAGGCCTCAGCAGCTTAGGTTCGTGGACAAAACTGAGCATCGATGGCAACACTGGCCACTGAGACAACAAAACTTTACTACATACGCACCGTCTTTCACTAAAGCGCTCACTTTTGCCAGGCACTGTGGAAGAGCCTTTTTGCACCCAGATGACAATGTACAAAAAGTTGCGTCATAACTGTACAGATCTGTACTCTCACCAGCGTTGCCAGGATGCTCCAGCAGAGGAAGTTGCTGAAAACAGCTGAAACAACCTGTAGGTCTGTGGGCACAGCAGTGTTCCAGCAGATGTGGAACATACCTGAGGGGATCAGAGGAGGTTGCCTCAAAACAGCTGAAACAACCTGTAGATCTGTACCTTTGGGCACAGCACCGTTCCAGCAGATGTGGAACATACCTGAGGGGATCAGAGGAGGTTGCCTCAAAACAGCTGAAACAACCTGTACTGAACTGCACTGAGTGACACAACATTTTCTTGATTCCTCACATGTCTATACACTTCTCACAGATGCTCGTGGCAGCACTCGATTATTGCCCAGCAGGACGGATATTGCTGGCGTGATCAGGGAAACCAATTGACCGATGCAAGGGCTGATATTTGGCAGGAAGGGGGGGGGGAGGGGAAGGAAGGGGGGTAGCAATTTCCCCCCCCCCCACCACGCCCCTCCAGGCCTTTTTTCCTTCCTCACTGCGGATTATTTCTCTTTCTGGGAGAGCAGAAAAGTCTTGCAATGTCATAAAGTAGCACGATGTTGTGAAGGGAGAGAGAGAGAGGAAAAGTTCCTTCGACCCTGCTGGATTTGCACTGCAATAGCTGTGCTCAAGTTGTAGCTGTTGTGTCTCTCAGCATTGGTCCAATTGCTGAGTGCAAATCCATGCAAGCTGCCCAATCTAATCAATGCTTCTACTGTTCTGTCTTGGACGTTCTGTACAGTGAACTCCGTTTATAGCAGCAGCAGCCTTGGACCGAGGGTCTTCTGCTGCAGAGCAGAACTTGATCAGGAGCACGCAGGTGCCTGTTACGACTGTCACACTGTCAACAAGAGGTGCGTCTTGTCGGTCTCGGCAGAGGTTGCGTCAATGGCCAACTTTTTCTATCATAGTCGTTAAAGAAACCATCTGACTTTGTCCATATCAAAAGAATTTACTACAGACTGAGGCTATGACGCCAGTCGACATTTCTCACTCAGCCACAGAGTGTTGGGAGCAGAAAACCCACTCAGATCTGCAATCATACGCGAGCTTTATTCTAGCGATGTTATTAAGAAAAAAAAAACTTCAGGATTCACTTCTGCTTCAATCTCAGTGAATGTGTTCAATCAGTGGAAACCACATCTCTGTCGTCTTTAAAAGCACCGAATTAGAGCGAGTTTCTACGAGCCTTCAACCCGAGACTCACTTGAAGGCAGATGCAAAGTTAGTCTGTATTAAGTCGCAACCGAGACATAATCATAATTGACGGAAAAGGGTCTCGCTGCGTCGATCTTAAAGCAAACCCACATAAAGTAGCGGAAACAAACTCTCATGAAGGTGAAATGATGTACACAAATCCCCCAAATGTAAATTCATCTAAAGCTTTTTGAGAAGTAGAAAAAAATGCAAACCTCTTTACAACAGTGCTACTCTGCTTCAAGGAAGTTTGAACAGCTTTAAAGTAGCCGTCAACATGAAATAACGCAAAGTTTTGTAAAGTAAAGTAATGCGTCATATGTCTTTTTACAGCACCGTAAATCTTCTTAAGGAAGTTTGAAGAAGCCTTTATCATGCAGTAACGCAAAGTTCTGTAAAGTAAAGCCATACAAGAGTGACAAAAGCAAAGAAAACCTTTTAAGAGTAAAGCAAAGCTCGATAAAGTAGCCTTTGGCGCAGTTGAGATTCTCATCGAAGTGACTTTGCCATTGACCAAATTCTCCATGAAAGCCACACAAGGCGTGGCCTTTCCTGCTTCCCCCTCTCTCCACACACGGCCTTTTGGCCTTTTGTGTACAATTCGTCATCAAAAGGTCATAACCGCACCGACAACATGGATCAAACACGCAAGAACAATATCATCCTGACCCCATTTTTCCACTCACTTCTGCACAAGTGTGCAAAAAATAACCCACAACCGCAAAATGAAACTGTTGAGCGAATTTCTATGAGTTTTTTTCACCTCAACCCTTTAAGCTGGCAACATTTTTGGGTAGCCAAAAATTTGCAGGGTGTCCATTTTGACATGGGAGAAAAAATCGCGACCTTTGATCTTCGAGGGGGAAAAAATGCCTCAAAGAATCAGGCCTTTTTCTATTTTGTGCCATTAGATTGAGACAGTGAGAGACTTTGCAATCTTCTCTTCTTCCCTCCTCATTAGAATTCAGTTAGTATAAAAAGGTGCGCGAGATTTGAAAGAGGAGAAGGTTGAAAAATCCTTTCAAGTGTTCTTCCTGACTACATTTCCAAGTTGGGGTTTGTACACGTGGTCTGGATGCGTCTTAAGGCCGAACTTGTGGTACTTTGAGCTGGAGGCTTTTTAAACTATGTTTTAAACTACGCCACGAGTTCTTAGGGAGAACTTGTATAAAGGTGAAAATATATGTGAACAGCGGAAAATATCGCTCGGAACTACTCATGGTCTCCCCCAGGGCAGTAATAAAGATGGTGCGACGAATTGATTTCTTTCAAATTTTATCGTCTTCTGTCAGATCCAGTCTGTCAATATAAAAGGATTGATGACAGCGTTGCCAGACTGGCGGTGTCAGGGAGATGCCAGCCAAGACACTAACAGGGTCTCGCAGACT
>JAAUXU010179110.1_pt1 | contig 13823 bp, 10 predicted proteins | sample 7278151 | NCBI WGS metagenome assembly JAAUXU01 (sample SAMN14350113, study PRJNA611818) | marine sediment metagenome | isolation source: surface marine sediment (1.8m) | place: French Polynesia: Moorea | collected 2018-08 | reverse complement strand
TAGTGGATGTGACTCCGGGACTAGTGGATGTGACTCCGGGACTAGTGGATGTGACTCCGGGACTAGTGGATGTGACTCCGGGACTAGTGGATGTGACCACAGGGGGACTAGTGGATGTGACCAAGGGGAGACTAGTGGATGTGACCACGGGGGCCTCTCCTGTATCTTCTTCTTCCTGCTCTTCCTCAGTTGTGGTAGCTGTGACTGGATTTTCTGACGTCAGTGAGGTCACTTTGACAATAGTCAGCTTCAGTCGAGGCTCTTCTGAACTGGAGGATTCCAGCTCAACTTCATCAGAGACTGTTCCATTTTCGATCCCGAGAAGTTTGTCTTTCAGCTTCAGAGCCTTTTTCTTCAAAATTTGCAAAAATTCTGGACGCTCCTCAGGAGTCTTGAAAGGAGAAGTGGTGATCCTGACTACCTTCTCGGTCGTGGTCGACGTGGTACTCAGTTCCTCGTCTTCCTCACTATTGGAGTTAACCTCGTCCGAGTACACAGTGGTTGTGATGTCTTCAATGTCGATCTCTGGTCTGTGATCAACCTTGGCAGCCTCGAGTAGAAGCTTAATTTTCCTCTTCTCTGGGTCAATTACTTCATCTTCTTCTTCTTCACCTAACACTGTATGGTCAAATTTGAGATCACTGCTGTCAATAAAAATGGAGTCCAGATCATCACCAGGTGAAGGCTTGATCAAAGTCACCAATCTTCTTTCTTGGGGTGGGACAGTTCCACCCGAAAACCGGAACTGTGCCGGAGTGGGAGGCCGATGAGGAGCTCGGATGAAGTCCCCAGACGGCCTCGTTAGAGTGACAACAGGCCTGCCACTTGGAATGGCAGATGGCGGCAGCGACTTCACGATGTCCCTGTTGGGAAGAGTCTTCACCACCACAGGTTTAGGCCCTCTCTTCCTGTTGGTGAGCGATATCCTCGGTACCTCTTTTAGGTTCAGCTCAGCCGCCTTCTTCCTCTTGATCAGCACCACCTGTGACTTGGAGAGTGGCAACACCCCTCGAGGAGCTGTCTCTGGCAGCCTTCTCTGGGGCTTTGCAGTCGATTTCTGTAGCGCCTCAAGCACCAGCGGCTTCTTGGTCTTGGGCGGTGGCCTTTGAGTGGGGAAGCGGAACTTATTCTCCGGGTTTGGCTCAAACCTGCGGTAGAGAAATGGCGGGCTCATGTGAATCATTCATAAGTATTGGTAAGTTACTCTCTCTACGGGCTCTAAAAAGATCTGCGACTGACCTGATGTAACTGCCATCGTCGAATGCCGGCGTGGTCTCCTCCTTGCTGTCAATGTCCACCACTCTGAGTGGCAGCTCCTGGTGTCCGGGCGTGTCACCAGGCGGGCAGTCGTGACGAACCCGGCGGACGATGTACGGCCAGTCGCATACATTTTTCTGCGGATGAAAGTAGAGCGCTGGTCCACAGTGTTTGTGCTCGAGCCCAGCCCAGTCCGAGCAGTGGTAGAAGTAATGGCAGTCGTCGGGGTCAGGGAAGTACGAGTCGTGCTCGGTGCGGCAGTCGATGATCACGCCGTCCCGACCCACCAGGCTCTGACCTGGTGAGAAGAAAAGTCATGGAGATAAGGGCGTTATTCGTCCGTGTTCGAACAAGTCGACCCAAAGTAGCTACTCATCGTCATTTTCATTTTGACTATGAATCTCCGTGATGAAATTTTCATGAGCAGGGCAAAACTTGAGTATTTTAGATAATCTGCTCTGTCATCACAGGCCTCAGTGAATAGAGGCGAGTGTCCTTGGCAATGTCATCATGAGCATATTTCTAAGGAAAGTTCAAAATGCTTGATTGGCGTGGTTAACACGCATGTCTCATGACAGACTTACCATTCTCCATGGGTCTTGGCGCCACCACAGCGATGGTGCCCAAGAACACAATCGTCCCGAGCATGCTTGTTTTTCCGACTTGATCTGGTAATCGTGGCCTCATCTTGAACTCACATTTTGACCGTCACATCACGTTCGTCGCCCCGTCAGTTCCTAAGTCGAGCCTAGAGGACGACAACATTTGATCACTGGTCTGTACTGATTTCTCCTCACTCTTCTCTCCACGAAGCCCTGAAAGCAACTGAATGAGGAGTTGTTTTGGTGGAGCTCAGTAACGCGCGCGCTCCATCCACACATTTTCGTACGCGCACGCCTAGGAAAATTACGCATGCGTCAGCGCGTATGCGTAGTCACAAAAAAGCGTAAAAAGCGCGTCACAGAAAATGCGGCCGCAGCCAAAAGTGGATCGACGGGGAAATGGAAAAAAGCCCCCGGCTGTTCCAAGTTCCCCCTACAGCTATTCCCGTTCTCACGCTTTTGCACTTCACATACTTCTTATTGAATCAGTCTGTTTGGAGGAGACAAAAAATCACCCCAGTTAATGGTGCCTCAGCCATGATGATCATGCTAAGGCCCTTCATAAGTTAATGTATTGCAAAGGCCTTCATCAGAAACTTCAGGCGGCTGCTTATTGATTCAATACGGTTGTTTTTTCTTGACATGTTCCAGACTACCAAGAACCACTTCGATGATCAATTGCTTGCGTCCAAGAATTTGCCCGTGTCTACACTTGGGGAAGGTCAGGAGAGAAATCTTGACACAAACAAAGGCTTCACAATTTAGGCAGTCATTAAGACGATTGATCTCGGTTAACTCACTTTATGCCGAGAAACCAGGAAGCCCTGAAGCAACTGCTCCGATCTCCTGGCAAGCAGTGACCACAGCTACTTACGCTTTTAGCGCCGGCCCAAAAAATTATTCTGTCTGCGGCTGACTGACGCATTTTTCCACCACGCCGGTCCTGCCGCAGCTGCCACTGACGCGCCGCCGGCGCTGCTGCCGGTGCTGGCGGCGATGACCCTCAGACCGGCTCCCCCCTCCCCCCCCGGTGTTCCCCCGGGGCGAGGTCAGGGGAAAGAAAACCGCTGAGTGAAGGGGAGGGGGGTAAGGAAAAGAGTCTCGGGACGGAGATTTTTGTTTTCATGCTTGCCAATACCTCAGAGTCCCACAACTATGTACGCTTTCAGTACGAACTCCCCCGTGTGGATGCTGCTACTATTGTTGGTGTCCACGTTACCTGGCAACTCTGCTGTGTTCAAGTGTACCAATTTCTCAGCCAAATTGGCACGACTTTTGCTCATACGAGGGCGAAACAGTTCTCCACTCCAGTAGGGCATACTAAAGTGTCTATTTCCCTCGGTCGACAATGACTTTTCTTTCTCAGATTTAAGCAGAAAATGTTGCATTTGTTGGGCATGAGATACTAATGAAGATGTGGTCAAATAGTTTTCAAAATGAGTTGCGTAATATGCCCAACTTGATTTGAAATTTATGTAGTGAGCTTCTGTTGTAAATTCGCTGCTAAAGTAGATTTCAATTCTGGTGGTTTTCGGGGTCAAAATCACACAACAAAATTTGACATGATTCAATTTGTTAGAAAAATATTTTTACAGCAGGTCCTGAAAACAAAACTTGCAACTTATTTTACAGTATTATACAACCTTCAATCCAAAGTTAAAACTCTTTTTTTTTTTCATTTGACTACAAATTTTGGATACCCTCGGGGAATTCCAATATCCGACCTAGTCTAGTGTTTTTAGAATGAAGTAAACTCTTGATTCGCACGGATTTTGTGATGGCAGCCACGTAGACGACTTCAGTATCTCCTCCACTGTAAGCGTCCTCTTGAGGGGAGACTTTTGGCACCCACAATGGCTTAAAACCAGGCTCCAAGACAACGTGGACGGATAAAAGTACTTTCATTATTTTCTCATTGTACAAAGCTTCCCGTGACACCTTCATTGAGGGATCAATCTTTTGTCTCAGGACTCTGACTTTTTCCAGCTCGACGCTTAAAATTGGCCCACATTTTTGTGCCGGGGAAATGCCCGGGCTTATTTTCCTTTATGGGCGGAGGAACAAGGAAGAAAAAAGGGCGTCGACGCCGACTGCACGAACACACTTGCACGTGCTCCAAGTTGCATGCCTCTCAATAACATTCTTGGGCAACTACGCACATGGCTTCATGCTCAGTCGTTGCTGCTCAAGGCAACGTTGGCCATGTTTCTCTACGCAAAACGATGAAAAGTACAAGACAGAGTCACGATGCCCACAGAAGTGACAGTCAGACTTTGAAGGGGGGGGAGGACTGGACTTCAAAATCTGACGGTGAGGAGAATCATGGACAGCTTGTCTATAAATCGCCAATCCACGCACCTCAGGCTGTCCACGCGCTTCACGTTGGCCATGCACTCGGTGCGACCTGCAACCCGATCCATTTTTGGTCACTTTAAGACTGGCTGATGTACCCACCTCACGCAACTCTCCTCTCCAGGGTTGCCAAGTTGTTTCATTTTTGTGAAGCGATTTTTTGTAATCTTCGTCGTCAAGTGGCAAGTATGACGTATTTCTTGGTCAGCGTTCGACTACTTTTCACCCCCTCCCCTTTGCTCCGTAGTTTGGTGTCATCATACATAGTTACTGATGATAAGTACAAATACTGGACAGATGAAATAGCTAACCTAAATGACTTGTGCATGCAATGCAACGTTGGACCTCGATTTCAGCCTCGAAATGGCCTCGAAATGCCCAAAGAGACATTTTGAGCATCCGCATGCTCCAAATTGGGCATCCTCCCAATGCTCCTCTACGCATAAGAGGGGCTACCACAAAAGCAGCCACGACTTCTCCGGTTCATAGCTACTTTTGCTTGTAAAGTAAAGCTCTGAATTCTCCTTCTCTTCGAGAGCTTTTACTTTTCTTTTTACTTTCTTACCAATGATGCACAACTGAAGAACATGAAAAAAACCTTGGTTAGATAGAGCATTTCTCAAAGCAGTGAAACTCAAACGATGCTATAAAAAGCAGGTACCACTTAACTGCTACATAATAATCATTTGTCTTATCCTCATTCCCTGAAAGTACGTATGTGAATGAATTATGATCCTTTGCCCCCACCCCCTCGCATCTATTAATTGTTCTGACAGACTTTCATGACTTTAAAAGTGTTTTCGTGACACATTTATAAAACGGCAAGAGTTGCAAAACATACAACACACTATGCTCATCTAGTCAGTTCCTGAGCATTTACTTTTTGCATCCGACATTCAAACATGTGGCTTTGTCTCACGTGTTTAACACACTTGGGGTCATTTTAGCCCCAAAGAGGTTGGAACATCATGTGAATGAATCTCTGGCTTAATAACTGTGCACACCCGCCAAGGCTATGGCGAAGATCCCGTGCACAAGCTCGGTATTTGCAGATCAGAGTTGGCACAATGAGTAACTTGTGTTAACTCTGCCTTCACTTCACCCCGGGGTTACGCCAGCCGGAGGTTGCATTTTGATGCGCTCAAGGTGCAGTGATCGTTCTGACATTCACATTTGCTCCAGCAAAGTGCTGGAGCAATGAGCGATTTGCGCCATGTTTTACAACTTGTGGTACATACGTCCCCTCACGGGCCTTCCTTCATAGCCAGGACTCCATCATAGTTGTATGAGGAGCAGACTTTTTTTTTCCTTGGCGATTGATTGCTTCACTTGGTCGTTTAATGCAGTGCTCGTACGCATTAGGTGGAAACCGGGTCGACGGCGTCAAGAACAATGTGGTCAAGGAGGAGAGGTTCCATAATGTGGAGCTTCTCGATGACGAATGTGGCAACTTCCTATTCCAGACCTCGAGGCTGTCGGACTCATCCCACTGCCGGCTTTTTGCGCACGTCTCAGCGGATGCCCAAAATATCTCTTTGGGCAGGAATTTTAGACACACTTAAAATTTTAGACACACTCAAGCATCAATCGGACTCACAATTTCAAGTGTCTGACCGAGTTCTCGAATGCCTGCACAGGAACAGCAAATAATTTCGGTGAAATTCGACATTTTCCTCTTTGGCAGAGCTCCTGTTCTTGGTTCGCCAAGCATCCGTTAGAAGAGGCAGCCTTGAGAAGAACACTTTGTTGGATCGATGTGGAAGTGAGCAAAAGTTCTTTCTGCTGCCACAACTTTAGATCACTTTTCTCCACTTCCAGAGTCAACGACTCATTTTCTCAAAGTATCTTTAATTCCTAGCGTGGACTTGACCCTTCTGAAATAATTCTTCTTTATGGTGTCCCTTTTTCTTTGTATAATACTGAATACAGTCATTTTGGACTCTTAAAGCGCCCTCCGGCTTAGACAAAGACTTACTGACCCCCAAGCTTGTCTAGGCCTACGTCCGTCTGAGGCCAGGCCTAGGCCTTGTTGCAATCCGTCTCAGTCTGGAGGACACACATTTCCCAGCCGCATCCGTGACCATTCGACCTGCCTTTTTAATTGTTTATCTTGGCCTACATTAGCGATTCCCCCGGCGGCCCGAACGACGTCCTCGGCGGCATGTCCTGCATCCTTGGCCGCGATAGTCACGAGGTCGTCAGCCTTGGGGACGAGTTACACGGCAATTGCGAGGGTCGTTGACTGTGTTCATGACTACTTGTAATCACTGGGACAGAGACCGCGTGCCCCTTTAAATCTTTCATATTACCCCTTCGCTTCTGGTGGCATTTTTCACGCTTCTACTGCGCAAGCTCCAGATGCTCTTTTATTTGTCTAATCTAATCGAGACCTCTCGGCGTGAGCTTGACCAATCCTTTGACGAAGCAACAATCATTGATGATTGTGCGACATCATGCATGCCTATCTGTTTGTGAGTCAATGATGCGTTAATGTCAAGGAAACAGCGTTCAAAAGCAGGCTGTTTATTAATGATTCGCCACGGGATTGCTAACGGCGTGATCGTCAGTGAGTGGTGATTGCGACGCCTGGGTAAGTCTGGTGTGCAGTGCAGATAAGCAAAGAGCAAACTTGGCTCATATTAAGGCAGGAGAAGAGCCAGCAGCAAAGTTTGCCAAGAACAATGCGAGGAGCAGAGACAGACAGGGCATGCCAAAAGAAATTTTGCATCCACAGCATAGAGCTGTCTAGAGGGACGTGCAGAAACTGCCCTCGTCTCGCTACAGTGTGACCCATAAGTCTTGGGACACCTATGAACTTGGCTCATGGTCTCCCTATTCGAATTTCGTGAAGACGAAGGTTGGGGTCAAACACTACTGCTAAGGACGACTTCGACCAAGAAATGATCCATGACTGGCGCGCTGCAGTGCAGATGCTCAAGGCCACGGCTGCAGGAGGTTGTTACCAATAAAATGATGACGCACGGAGTAGTTAATTATACTATGTTTGAATAATATGACTTCACTGATTACTAACAATCTGATTTTAATAATGATTGGTGCCAGCATTTGGATGATAAGATCTGACTTTCTTGGAATTGTCAAAATCGACACTGAGACATCAATGGTTCCAAGGACACGAGCGTTCCATGTCCTCAAATACGAGGGTCACCCTGTACCAAGAAATTTCTGGTGCGAACTCTTTTCACTGGCCGCTTTGATGCTGTCAAAGTCAACTATGTCAATGCCGACTGCTCAAGTAGTTACATTTTCACGATTTTTAACTAGGCATTGCCGACGTCATGTGCTTGAGCTACGATAGCAGTTATTCATCCTCAGTCAGCAGGCTGGTTCGGCCGTCCCCAGGACGCATCTGTAGTAGTGCAGAAAATAAACGTTTGGCGGAAGTAAAAGTTTCCGTCGAGGAGGCATTCATTTCTTTAAAAAAAAACATGGCTGACAAACAATGAAGAAGAAGTAGGAAACATTATTCTCTCGCGCGCGCTGAAGCTACGATTCTTCACGCCTGAATCGCAACTTCTTGTTCCGTCTTTGTTTATTTACAAAGCTTTGGTGCACCAAAATGGTTCAATTGGATGGTGCCAACAATGTTTTACTTCCACTTGGAAGTAAAACGTCTTTAGCAAGAACTTTGCTCGTCTTTTTGGCAACACTTGCTAAGTGATATGGCTGTTTCTAGTGGAGACGCTGCTCTTTCCGCACCATCCATCACTCTGTATAATTACAATATGGTCCAAAAAGTGGCCTGAAGGGGAGGGTGAGCATAAGTGGAGTCGTTCATGTGGCTGAGGCTGTGGAAGTTGCTGTAGTCATTTTGAGTAACTGTAGATGAGATGCGAGATACTTCGCAGCAGGACATAGATTAACATTTGTTGGAAGAATCATTAGGGTGACTGATTTCATTCCTTTTCTCCTCTGTTGTGGCTCAGGGCTGCTGGTGGAAGACGTTGGTGAGTCTCTTCGATGAGGAGTAGAAATCTGCGACTGCAGATTTTCCGCTGTTATAAAATCTATGATCGCTGATGTCTCCCTCATTTGGATGATTTGACTAGTTTGGTCTCCATGTTTTGCTCGCGTTTTCTTCCATTTGTTTGAGTAGGAGTGGTTCTGCATGCTTCCCAAGTCCTTCTCGCTTGATTTTCTCCTCTTTGTTGAGCTTGTGTAGCTTGCATTGATTTGTATGGTGCTTGTTGCACGTTCTGCGGTTTAGTGTTTGTAACTGCTGCATCTGCCTTTGAGATCTTGACTAGTACTTGGCTTCTTTTTCTGTCCGTACAGATTCTGTCCTTCGTTGGCAAGTTGCAGCAAGGAGGCCTTGGCTCAAATGTTTCATCTGAAATTTTGTGCGTTAAAACTACACACTTAGGTTTCCTTTCACTTTATTTTCTTGCATCCCACACCTCTGGACAGAGCTGAAGCCTTGGAGACTGACATCCTCACTATTGGAGAATGGTGATCCACTTAGTGAAGGCTCGACATTGATTGTTTCAAAAGAAATCATAGCAGAGGATCAACCATATCAATATCTGTCTCCAAGATGGTCATACGTCCTTGAGTACCACAGATCGGCGTTTGCTCTTGCATGTGCTCACGTATGCAATCATCGAGATTGGCCTCGATGCATTTCCTAAAATGGACTTGCTGTTGTTACACCGACAATGTTGCCATGTTGTGGTTCTGAATTCTTTCAAGCAGGCCGACACTTATGACACGTTGTGATCTCCGCTTAAGAGAAAAGCGTTACTGAGTGTATCTTGCTTGTGTATAGCAAGTGTTGTGTAGCAGGTCCTGGTACTAGCGTAATTTCATTGTCAGTATCTGTATGATGATATTATCTTTCTTGATGTACAGGTCATTCAAGTCTGTTGGAAAAACATCTGCGCACCATACAGAACATACCGGTGATGTACAAGAATATCGACGAGTCTATAAAAACTACTACGAGTAAGAGCGAAATTTCGTCCCAGTTTCTTTTCTTTACATACTTTATGCATGCATACTGAAAGTTATTGGTAGCACTTCGAGATTTGCTTATGTTCAGCCTTTAATTCTCTAAGCTGGGCACTTTTAGAGAAAGTTGTAGGAATATCGACTGCATTTGATCTATTGGTCCATCACAGCATCCGCTGATGTGTAACTGTACGTAGAACTGCATGAATGGCATGATCGCTATAAAGACTTTCTTCTTTTTACACCGTCAAAAAGCTTCATTCAGGTCTTAAAAGCTCAAGTTTTTACTTCACTTTAGAGTAAAAATGTGTACTCAACGCAGCCCCGACGGTATAAACAAAACTTTACCTTCGAGGTGTTGCGAAGATATATATTTGGTTGGACATTCACTTTTCCCAAGTAAAACCAAATTGAACATTCAAGGTCTTCAGCTGCGACTTGCTCACATTTCTCAGTTTTTTTGCATCTTCGCACAATGTTAACTAACTGCAAGGTTACGAGAAAAGCTCGAGTTCACCTGGTTTTTTTTGTTGCTTGTTTAGCAAACGTTACTGCGTATAAATAGGAGCTGACTGTTCTAGCATGCGTGATTAGCAGCTTTCTTGACCATCACATTCTCTGAGCTGAGACCTCCTGCTGACAGGAAGTAACGGGGGGGGATTCCTGGAGCATACCTGACCTACCTCATGCATGTGCATTAACGAAGGAAGGTTGGATTTTCACTCAGCTCCACCACCTGTAGAGCGACAGAAGTGGGGTAGTAGCCTTAGGTGAGTTGTACAGGGTCGTTCAAATATTTTTTTTTAATTTCATCCATATTGGTATCAAGGTAGAGATGAAAGATCCAGGCAATGCGCAGTTGATGAGACTCGACTACTGACACATTGCAAAAATCAGGTTCCAAAGCAAACAAAGGAGCTGGAGCTGGTCGACATATCGGTGATAGTCGGTGTAGGCCTTAAGGCCTGTGCCCAAGGCCTCAGAGAGATAAAGACCACCGTGCATGATGGGTGCAATCAGACTAAGAGCACGCGTCCCACCAGCCCAGGGACGACCAGAAGAGGAATGGCAAGTGGAAACTCCGGACTTTCTGAACGACCCTGTACTCGTCACTGCGATATGCGGTCGAAGAGAAGCTGCTGATGCAGTAGCTCTGTCAGAAGATTCACCCCATGACTGTTGCTGTTGTTGCAAAAAACAGTGGATAAAGAAGTGTCATTAGGAGATGTTGTCGTCCAAGGCCCCGCAGAGCCAAGGCTCCTCGTAGGCCAACGCCTTGCCGAAGCCAATGGCACAGCTTTGTCGCTCGCTATATTTCAATGGCAATCAATTTCTTCACTGCAATTGACTCTGTTTGGGTCCACCCTCCTTTCTTGTACACAGAACCTATGGTTCGCAAATGGTGCCTTAATTTTCCTTCACCTGCGCACGCATTGACGCAGTAAAAATCCATCGCTAATCGCATTGTCTTCACCTGTTATCAAGTCCTGCACTTCCTGGTTGTTGCTGTTGTTGTTGCCGTAGTTGTTCTCTCACCTTTAGGAGTCTGTGGAGAAAGGTGAAGCCTCTGGGTGGTCCCAACGTGGACAGCGGCAACATAACTTTGGGGCATCGCAGACGCCCCCCACATAAGGAAATCGCCGCTTACTTACAAGTCTTCACTGAGCAATTCCGCCTTGACCTTGAGTGCCGACAGTAAGACAAGAGGGCCTAACGTCATCTGTACAGCGTGAGTCACAAAAAAACGCACTCAGAGTGGGAGGAGACGTATCAATCCAAAAGCTCAGTGTCGTTGCGGTCACTTCTTAAGCCCTTCTTTTGACTCGTATTACAGGCCCAACTGCAGGCCCTACAGTGTGAGTCACAAAGAGTCCAACAGGTTGTCACTCTTTTTTGGGCGGGGGGGGGGGCAACGTTCAGCCTTTTTTTCTTGTCTCATACTGCATGAACTTGGTGGTCGCATGTACTGCAGTTCTTTGGGGCAACTCTGTCCCAAGGTCAGGCGTGAAAAGGAGAGCAACGACAGCGTCATGATGGCAATTTATCAAATTTGTTGTCGTTGCTGCTGGAAGAAAATCACTCTTGGCTCTTATTTTTTCAGTCACGTTCCATAAATTCCTCCACCCCAATTTCCCCTCCCCCCCCCCCGTGACAGCGATCTAATTTTCCTCAACCATTGTCATTCTTGACAGGAAGGGCAAAAAAATTAGCGTCTTCGCTAGGCTGCGAAAAATGTGCGTGCATAAGTTTGAAAAAAAAAAAGTACGTGAACTTTGAAAAAACTTGCTTGTTTTTATGGTTTTTATGGTGCTGCGTAACAGACAGACTAAGAGAAAGGTTACAGTTCATGTGTGCAGGATAGCGGCCTGTAATGTCATGCAAGCAGGAGATGAGGGGAAACAATCTTTTTCACCTTCTTCCCAACCCCTCGAACGTCTCATTCGTGCTCCGTCCAGCTACCATGGATGGCTCGAAAAGACGCTATAGGTGAACGCATATGTTAAATTTCAAGGTCAGCGTCATTGTCCCACACACTGGGCCTAATTTCCTCATGCATATCTCTGCATGTTGCTTCCTCAAGTATGTACAAGTGTATATGATGCAGCCGGACCCAAAAGGCCCAGAGGAGCTAACGAACTTCAAAGTCGTGGAGGAATTTCGGATGAAAGCCGAAAGAACTAACGGCCTGACAAATTTGATACTACCCATGTGTTTATTTATGCGCATGTAAACATTATATCCGCGTGATTCGCCATAGTCAGGATCCCCCCCCCTCCAGGTTGTGGGATCGTGAGGAGGCTTTGGAAGTTAAAGACTAGCCATTGAGACGACTTTTGATCCGATCTTGGTGGCATTTTAGTCGTGGCAACTGCACTGACCCCTGCAACAAGCAGTGCAATATATCCTCCCTCGAGGCTCGTACGTCGCATACATGTGTGGCTCACGCATGCATGCCAATCGAGGCCAGGCACTCATTCAAGTCTGCTAAAATGTCTTTTACCACGAGTGTAGAATTTGACATATACCAAACTATACATACATATATATACAGTGGTGGTGGTGTCGTTGTTGTTGGTGCTTTTTTTTGCTTCAATAGAAGAATTTGTCATAGCCAAAAAGGCGAAGACGAGGTGAATATTGAATTCTATGTCGGCGAAGCTTCTCTTTTTGCTACTTTTTTCACCCTGTGCCTGTGTCAGTTTTGCATATCGATCGCGTGCCGGGGAAAAATCTTTTTTTGATTATGTCCCGCAAGAGTCGTACTTGAAATGCCTGCAGACTTGTAACTAGTTAGAATTTTAGGTAAAAACTGCAAAAAGCTAAAAAAGACAATAAGCATGCAGTAAGGTTGAAAAGAAGAACAAGAGAAAAATGCAACAGGCAATGAAATTCCGGAAAAAAACGATGGTGAAAAAGTTGCATTTAAAAATGAATAAGCAGGAAAAAGCCCTTAAAATGCAACTTGCGGAGCCTTAATTGCTAAAATCCTTCACCTAAAATTTCCAGGTGTACACATTCCTCGTATGTGGATACAGTGTGTGCAAAAAAGACATGCACACAAGGTCTCGTTGTGCAACCAATTCGCATATTTTTAATGACCCACGCTAGTTCCCCTCGTCATTAATGCTTTCCTTGTTTGGCTTCGGTTTCCTTGTCCCGGGGGCATCAGTGCCTTATGATTACTCTCATTAAGTCCTTAGGCCTCCCAGGAAGCAACTCCGTCGTCGTCGTTCTGGCCTATTTAACACCCGAGCTGGCAAACCCTGATACAGGGTGTGAAGAAATTGGAGTCATCTTGCGGGACAACACTTGTTTGTGTTATCTATTCATAGGGGATTTAAGCACGTAATAAACAACAGCCAGCCTTCGATGTAGTAGTAAAGATTCGAGATTGACATCATATTTTACGCACTGGGTGCTTTTTTGCAATCGACCCATTTATCATATAAGGACCTTCGACAACTATAGTGAACAACCTCAATGCAGTCAAGTCATCCTTCGATTCACTTTATCGAAGGTTGACTCATTGAGAAGCTCGATTGCACCGAAATGTTCGCCAGGGAAAGATGCGACTTTTTTGCCCCAATTTCTTCACACCCTGTTCTACCAGACACTCTCAAAGGCCTTAGAATGACGATTGCCCACAGCCCCCCTTTTTTTCTTTACACTGGGGCTGTTGATGGAAGTGCTCGATCGTGTTAACCTTTTAAGAGGGGCCTATGAAAAGAGACGTTTATAACGTTCCTTAAAGTTGCATGTTCGTCTTCTTTATGCGATTGCGTCGCTACAAAGAGACCACACGCGAGATTAAGATGACCAAATGACGTCATTTGTCTGCTAATTTCGTGGGAAGGTCAGGCAATTCCGCACATGTGCGGACGCTTTGTGAGGACTAGAAGAAAATTACTTCCGAAGCTCGTTCCGACACCACTGGAGCAGAGTCCAGGATCTGGAGAAAAAAAAGTACAGTGGACCACGCTTCATAGAGACACGCTTATTGGAGACTTTGGCTCAATAGAGACGAAACACAGAGTTACTATATAAATCACTACCCTTATTAGAGACACAACATGAATGTTAGAGACAGAAACTGCCCACAAAATAAGTAGATCTTTACTTCTTTTTATACCCAAACTCACCCTG
>JAAUXU010167693.1_pt1 | contig 13831 bp, 16 predicted proteins | sample 7278151 | NCBI WGS metagenome assembly JAAUXU01 (sample SAMN14350113, study PRJNA611818) | marine sediment metagenome | isolation source: surface marine sediment (1.8m) | place: French Polynesia: Moorea | collected 2018-08 | reverse complement strand
GAAGGTGTCCGTTTAACCCCCCCCCCCCCCTGCAAAAGTCACTGACGCTGCATGTTGCTGACGTTTGCGGCCCTGTATATGATGCAATGGGAACTGAAACAAAACACAGTGACCATGAAACGGCACTGCTGGCACTGCAAGACACTGCTGGCCACATGCAACTGTCATTTGAAGGAGAACTGCCAACACGATGCCGCTGAGGAAAGAGCTGTCCACCGACATCAAGGACGCCATCATCAGACAGCATGGGCTCGGCAAATCCATTTGCCAGATATCCCACTCCTTCAATGTGCCTCGCTCCACTGTGCACGATGTCATCACCAGGTGGAGAGCACCCCCCTCTGAACCCCCTCTGGGGGTGCCCCCCTCTTCACGGTAGGAAAAATTTGAAATTTCACTTCAAAAAGGAAGCAAAATTAGCCCGTTTTTCATCCCTCAGACGAGTGTCCGATGACTTTTGCACAGAGCTGTATCATGTTATGTCATGAATGGTTTTCTTCTTAAATAAAGACTGACTGTTTGACTGCTATTGTTTTGTCTTATTCGTCCACGTAATCTATGTTGCGTAGGATCAAAAGAACAATGCATTAACGCTGTACCCGAGCACATCAGCACACGAGGGACATACGTACGTGCGCGTGGGAGAGCGCAAAAGCTCAAGCTCAGGCTCTGAAACACGAGCGCACACATACCTACGAACATCCATGTCCCCTACAACTCATGCATACACTGTAGGTATAGTACTGAACATGAGTGGATGCTGCTGGAGTCAGAGTTTAAAGGAAAGAGCTGATATAGCATTTTTTTCCTTCCAGAAGACAGTTAAAATTTGGCCCTGGAGTTAAGACCCATCTGTCGTCAAACCCAGGACAAAACCAGAGGTGGCAAACCAAAGGGGCAGGACGATAATCCAATGGAGCTTAATTACGTCCGTCACTCTCACATTGCAGCTTATTGCTGAATGATACGTAAAGCAGTGGCAACCATTGTGCCAAAAAATAAAGCTATCCCATGATTTTAGCCATGGATGAAGCAAAGGCCTTGGGCTCCGATGCTTCCGGGTCAGTTTCAGTTAGGGGCAGCTTCCCATTTCAAGAAATTCTTCAAGCTTATGGACATCGACAAGGACAGAGTTAACAACAGAGGCAGATCTTAGGGCTTCGCTTAGCAGGGTTGTGGAGTCAAATAAATGGGCTTATTTTTTCAATATTGCACACTACCTTTTTCTTGCTCTGTGCAATTTACCAGTACTAGTACATGTGGTCGATGTACATGTCCTAGTATGGCGACTGATGACAGAAGATGAACTGGATGTTGCCCGAGCTGAACTTGGAAGCCCTTGCAATGTGGAAACATGATCAAATGCTTTGTTCCGAGATGGTTGGTGAGGTCAATGATGCCAACGAAAACTTTAAATATTACGATGAAGAAAGCAAGTGCCTGCATTCCAGTGCTCCTTGCTATAGAGTACATGTTGTACAGTCATTTCAAAAAGTATCCGCAATGTCTATGAGTTATGTAATGTAACTCACACCTCCAATGCCGATAATAATAATAGTAACAATAATAATAATAGTAATACCAATTAACATGACGTGAAGTAGGCACGTGCGGTACGCAGGCACATACATAGATGAGGCGCATTGTTACCCAAATGAGATGAATGCTGTTTGCGTACTTGTATAGCACGTTAAAACATTTATCGGTACGTAAATAGAAACTGCAGAGTGTGATTGCAAACGATGGCTATAATAGCATAACTTCAATTTGCCACCTTTCGAGCAAGTATATTCGGCATTTAAGCATTTCATCGGCTGAATTCTTCAACTGACACCTGTTTGAGAATGCAGTCGAATTGGTCCACAAAACAACGAAGATGAAAGGCAAAAAGTCAAAGGGTGCCTGACATGCTTGGCATCCAAGTAAAGCCAACGAAGTCATGGAAAGGTCTCATTGACTCTGTGAAAAAGCTCAAAAAAGGAGGGCAACTATACCTGACTTCGTGTGGGAGCCAGGTAGCGGCGGGCACAACTGCAAGATCGATGATGACTTCCCCAAGGCTAACCCAGAGAATTCGAAGCAGAAGATGGCTAAGGAACTTAACGCAAGAGAAATCACCAATATATGCAATGCGGTCAAGAAGTTGGGAGCTTTTTCCTATTGATAGAGAAAGATTCAGCTACTGACAAAGAAAACAAGGAAGACCAAACTGACCAAGGGCAAAGCACTTTGTAGCAAACTGAAGAAGGAGAAGGCTACTGTTCACATCTTCTCTGGCGTGAAGATGTGAACTGTACCGACCCAGCACACGATCACCACAACGGTCGCTACCTTTCCTACCACTTGAGGGTGCCACCGCTACCGCATCAGTCATGATGCTTGCAATAATAGCCAGTGATGGCAAGAGGATACTGCTGACTTGACTGGACACAGGCGTGAAGGTCAATGGTGGCAGCTACCGCAACTCCAGGCTTGGGTGGAGGCCATTATTCTTGTCAATTACAATCTTCAACTACAATTATTTCAATTACACCCAGCAAGACTCATCTTCGGTGCGTAGAGAACACTAGACATGGTCTAGTGTTCTCTGCAAGGATCTAAGAATCGATCTAAGATCTCTCTACATCCAAGAAGCGTCTGGCGGGATTTTGACCTTGGAGGATCTGGTCACCTTCCCGCTCTGACCTTGATGCCTTGGATTCTGCCATCTGGGGCGTTATCAAAAGCAGGGTCTGCTACATCAGCCCCGCAAGAGCTCTCTCGAGGCTGCAGTTGAGCAGGAGTGGACTGCCATATCAGAGGACTATCGCAATGTGTATTGGCCTTCTTGTATCGCCTGGAGGCCAAGAACGCAGCAACTGGCGGGGCACTTTGAGTAGAGCTTGCCAGTGAGCTGTAGAACGAAAACAAAGTCTCTGCCCCTTCTACTTCTTGCTCGCAGTGTACCTGTTCCTTGACCATCGTTTTGCTCTTGTCCCCTGTATTTTGGCTACTTGTCATCTCCTGTCTTGAACTGCAGTAGTACGATGAGATAAGTGATAATGGCGCTCAATATAGACAACAGCATAGATCCGTTCAGCCTGAACATCTTCCGTGGCTCGAGCCCGCGAAAATCTTCAAAGTTCTCTTTCATAGCCTGAAGTTGAGCCAGCTGTTTGGACCCCAGAACTTCGGCGTATTCTGCAATCTTGGACCTGAGCATTTGGATAGTCCCAGCAATTTCATCCTCAATGTCTTGTCCATGAGCCGCAGTGTACACCAACCTGTATCCATATGCTACAGTGGTAAAGAAGTTGGCGAAGAAAAATGAAATGATAAAGCGCAGATGGGCTTTGCCTACAATGAATGCCACCGATAGAGTGAGATATCCACCAAAGATTCCAATGACTAGCGAAACGGCACATTCGTCAAAAGCTAATTTGCCTTGTGCCCCTTCCATTCCCTCCAGGAGAGAGACAATGTGTTCTCCTTCTAGAAGGAGCTGCGTTATGGCTCTTCTCAAGGGTTCAGGGACCTGAGGAACCCTGTTGACGACGTTATTGTCTGTCCTTTCGCCGCCGCCGGACTTCTGGGCAGTCGAGTGAAGGCACGCGCACGAGAAGTCATCGCAGTACCTGGCGAGGATGACCTTGACGACCGAGAGACCGTGCGTTAAAAGTAGAATTGATGTAAAGGACGTCAGCGGAAAGAACAGCACGAATGCATAGAGGGCAAAAAGCACGGCGATGAGAATCCTGTAACAATGAAATTATGATACCTGATCATGTACAATAACGCTGGCGTACGGTGTAAGGGACCCAAATCGACTACACTTCTGGTTGCACATAGTTGGGAATCCTGGAATTGGAACCCTCATGGAATCTTGGAATCCGACCCATTGATTTCCTCACCATTTTTTGGAACTACAGCAAAAAGACATCACTTGACTTTTCTAGATGCTGGATGCAGCCAGATGGAAATCACGGAGGAAAAGTACTTCCGGACCTTCCCGAGGCATCGTGATGTGATCCCGATCTGAAAGAGAGGGGGAAGTGCAACTCCCTCACCTCTACCGAGTCATTCACGAGTTTCCGATAGCTGAAATCTTCTTTTTTTAGTTGCAATCTTACCTTGGGCAGAAAGGTAAGCACCATGAATATTTCATATAATGAGAGGTATGGTTCAGTTCCCCAACCTTTTTATCGTAATTGTAAACAGAATCAACAAGGTCATTGATCTCGCGTGTTGAGCGATCATGGTGAGCGCGAAGCTCATGGTGAGCGCGAAGCTCACGGTGAGCGCGAAGCTCACGGTGAGTGCGAAGCTCATGGTCAGCGCGAAGCAAGTGGCGAGAGACACAGACAGCCGGACTGAGACACACAAAGCGCTTTACATTTTTGCCACTTTTCCTACCCAGTCAATTGGGTAGCACGTAAACTACAGTTAAGCCTAATTCCAAACAAGGAGGTAAAAATCCAATTTAACGTAAAGATGCTGACAACTCAAGGACAGTGATGTACCAAGGGGATGAGATCCAGGCTGCCATAGCAACGAAGCTCAACCTGGCACAAAGCATCATAAGTGACGTCGTCAATCCCGTGAAGCTGTGGGGGACAACGACGCCATGCCAGGGAGCAAGGACTCCGAGAGCACAGACAGCAGGTACTGTCGATGCAGTGAGAGCGAGACTGAGAAGGAAATTCTGAGAGGCAGTCACAAAATTTGTCTTAGAATTCAAGATGTCTCAGCGAACATTGCCATGGCTTCATAGAAATGACCTAGGCTTGAAATCCTGGGCCATCACACATGCTCCACCTCTTTGCTTTCATTATTTTCAAACCCACTTGATGCCACTTAAACCCAGGCTCTAGGTGTTAAGTACTGACTCGACAAACGAACATTGACCTGCATTAAACAGGATTACCCTGGCAGTGGACGATTATCAGGGATGAATTAACGTTCACTCTCACGCATCCCTAGAATCAGCAAAATGACCGGTACATTCAAAGAACACCATCCCAGGGCTGACGGAAAAGACAATAGAGCATCCAGGTGGAGTGCAAATATTGGCCTTTGTTGCTTCAGGTGGAAAGAGATCAAACCCGATTTTTATGGAGAACACGAACAGCTTGAATGCTGGTCCATAGCAGAAGCTTCTCCGAATGAACCTTTTGCCATGGCTAGCGATAGAGATAGCAATTGTCTGCTGCAACGAGATGATAGCCTTACTGCATCTTCAACGTAGGAATTTCTCTTGACCAAGTTGGGTGCGGATAAATTTGGGACAAGGAGATGTGGCCAAGCAACTCTCTAAGATGTGGAGCTCGACCATTCATCTTGAAAAAGGTCAAGAAGAGTAATCAATTTGAGTCCCTACACAGAACATGCAGACTGAGAAGTATGATCGACATAATATGCAAGCACTGCCACACCTAATTCCCAAGGGCCAATCACTGTACTCCTCGCACAAGAAGTTTAAAGTCAGGAGTCCAGTGAAGATTGCTGGTAGGATGAAGTATGCAGCCAGTCCAAGGGCTCTTTTCATTGCAGTCCTGGCCAGCCTTTCCTTTTCTGCCTCCTCCAAGGGTTTCGGACGTAAAATGGACAGTACATTGTTGGTGAACTGGTTGAGGTGCTCGGCCATGTTCGACTGGGACATGGGGACCCCGTACAAGAACGCGAAGAGCAATGCCTGTAGCATTCCGTGAGCCAGTATATCTGTCCTAGACGCTCCGTTCTTGGTAAAATGGTATCTAAAAGGCAAGATGGGTAACACATGCAGGTGACCTTTGCTCGTCAACTCACTCTAGCTGCTTCATGTCAAATCCTCGCCAGTAGGTGAGCGACCAGCAGGTGATCAGGGGAATCATGACAGTGACCGTGTTGGCAACAAAGCTCCAAATAAGTAGAAAGGTGGATTTCCTGAAGACGAGTCTTCCATCTGGACTAGGCAAGATGTCGACGGAAAGCCCTCCAAATAGGCGCAGAATTCGGTAGAGCTTCCTCATAGACCGGGGCACCAAGAGGCGCTTCTCCACCACCATCGTCATGTCGGCGCTTCCGCTTCTGAACAAAAATAAGGACTTATTGCTCGTTGTGTAGACTCATTGACACACTCACTTTAAACGTAATAATCCACAATAATTGCGAGAAGGCCAATTGCACGGCAGGTGTGACGCATGCCGACGGCCTCGGTAATTATCAAGATAGCGCACTGTGAACCCACTCGTCGAGGCATTGGGGACCTACGTCTAACTCTTGTAGTCATGTTCCTAACATGACTTAAGCCTCACAAATACCGTTGTCCACGCAGCTGGTGAGACGAACGGGTAAATAGTAACCTACTGGCACCTGTTATTAGACTAACATTAGTGGCGAGGGCAGTGCGCCATTGCTCAGTGCGAGTGGTTACCTGTAGTCATACCCGGTTACTGGGGATACTCGCGCTTCCGCAACCATTGTCTTAGAATGTGAGTCAATGTTTGCCTACGAGGAGTTGTCGTCCACATATGACGTCTCGTTCCATTGTCTTGAAGTGGGAAACGCACGAGCCATCATTTCCAGAGTATCGATGACTTCATCAGGATCTGCACAAGAGTTCGTCTTATTTACATGTCCTTCACACGTGACCAGCGAGTGCTTACATAAACCGATCCTCCAAAGCATTTCCTACCCTATATCATACAAACGGTGACAGGTTTTCGGAGAGCACCCAAAGTGTTAGTTAGGTACAGTCTATTACTGTCACATGTACAGCAATCGCGTGACTTGGGTACAGTGCCATATGACAATAATACCGAATGTGGCACAAGCTGCAATACAGGGTCGCTCAGATAAATCCAGAATTTTCGCTTGAGAAGGCGCCAATCCCCCCCCCCCCCTTTGGTCTCCCCTGCGCGTGTAAACCCTCCTCTTGGCCATCCACTCGAACCGAGTACAGTACAGGACGGGAAAGAATTAAGTTTGTCGCATTTAAAGGATACATATGAACTAAAGCTGAGCTTGAGAAGCACCGGCGGAGCTGAGAGGGATATCCATTCACGGGGGATCGTGCTGCTTTGTACAAAAATACTTTTCAGTGAATCGAGCATTTTCGGCTCGAGTCATGGTTCCAGACAGAAAATACCAAAGTTTGAAAGAGGAGAAACACTTTTGTAAGTTGCAGTTGGCTAGGGGCGACCTTTAAAGCGACTACCAACTTGATCAAGATAACATTGGCAGCTGTTTAGAGAGTAGAGATCTTTCTGCACAACTCTCTGTCTGCGTCCAATTCCTCGCCCGTAGTTTCTGCAGAGACTTGATAGTAAAGCTTCATTACTTCCTGCATTTTGTGCCTAAGTGTTATCTGCACTTGCTCCTCATACTAATCCGGATGAAGTTGCCAAAATTTCCAATTTAACTCTGCGACCCTGTCAAGGCCCAGGTGGATTGTACCTCTTTGGGGCTTACCACTAATTGACGCCATGATTACTGTGTCGTCAATGCGTACCTGGAAGGCGGCTTGTACTGATAAACATAACGTATTTGACAGAAGCATGGAGTCCGGGCCCAGGTACAGCACCTCGTAGCGACGCACCGACACCCTGCATCACTACAGTGAGTGCATCCTCGGCGTCAGAGAACGTTTCTCGGACACGTGGATACGTGTGTAGTCCACCAGGGCGAAGAGGAGACTGTCCGTTGCAGGTCGTGGTATGGCATATATACACTTCGTACCATGCCTACACCAGCTAGGAGTAGGATATTGACCCGCTGTATGCGTACAGACGTAGCTCGGGCCTAGCAATTGTATGCAAACATGCACTCCACAAATGAATGCTACTTTCATTTCTAAGTGGAACGCCTTTGCTCGAGACGGGAGAAGTACGTAAATAAAAAAAGTTTGTTCGTCCAATTTGCTATAAATTATCGAATGACCAATTATTCTTCATCCCGCTTCAGCAGATGGTCTCATCAACGCCATCTGCTGAGGTTTTTGACAAATGGAAGTCTCGGGAAATGACAAAAAAAAACCTACCACAGTCAAGCTCCATAACAAGAGTTGCGATGATGATCCAAAATGCGCTAACCAGGGGACAATCGCCCCCCGTCACTTTCGTGCAAATCATGAGCATTCTGCAAGTGTTGGGCGGATTTCCTCTAAGATTTTCTGTCAGTGATTGTGATTGCGAAATACAATTTCACAAGTCGTGGCAGATGGTTTCGTGGTGCATCATAGCCAACTTGTTCAGCATCGTCGCCCCTACGGCGACTCTCATGTTGCTCATACGAAAGGCCGGGGTGACGACCGAGGATGTGACGTGAGTCTTCTGTCTGAATCCTGCACACGTCAGTACTACGTGAGCATTTTCTTGAAGCTTTAACTGTCGCACTTATCGACAGAGATTTCTTAAGACTCGTCGGACTTGAGACTACAGACATAGTCGCCATGATCCTCTTCCTCATCGTCGTCTTGATGTCGAAAGGAAGGCAGATCTGGGCTCTGTCGAGAATGTCAGAGTCCAGCAACACCATCGCCGCAGCCCCCGCCGGCACCAAGCTCGTGACGGCTGCCGAGTGGGACTCCCTAACAAGAGATGCTGTAACAAGAAAAGTAAAGCTTATTGGCTGCATCCTTCCCATCTCCGTCTGCATGAGCGGGGTCATGGCGACCTTTTTGAGCACAGGTTTGTGAGCGATCATGACACCGCCAGCTAATCCGACTTTACATGACTATTGACAAAGCACCGCGCTACTTTCAGGTAGGCAATCTACATCAGTGCGGCTGTACTGTACTGGGTGTTTCTCTTCCCTTCCCCAGCGTTCACAGCCAGTTTTCTGGTCACCGAAGGACTTTTAATGTGTTGCCAAATTCTCAGCAAATGTGATGCCTCTTTGCATTCGCTCAGGAGCGCCGGGAACAACCAAGCGTTTTGGTGCGGGCCAGAGAACTGTACTCCCATGCCTTAAATGGCGCTCTGGATCAAGGAAACAAGAACCTGTGCTTGCTCCGGGAGGCAAACACCGGCTACGGATGCTTGATCTTCGATGAATTCGCACTTCTTCTCACTGCGTGCACCTTAAGCTCATACGTGGCACTGTCAGTCGTGACTGATATTGCACAGAGCTCTCAAACATTGGGAGGGATCTTCCTCTTGTCTTCCGAGACTCTGATTGCAAGCTCTCTTCTCTACTTTGCACTCATATGTGGTGAGGCTGTAAAAGAGAAGACAGCAAACGTTGTCAAGGCACTCAGATCGCTTTCTCTCCATGCGTCACGTACGTTATCTGATGTGGCCATGATAGATTTGACAAAGTATCAGTTCAAGGCATTTGAGGGCATAAAGCCATTGAAGTTGGTTGATCTCGATGTCACTGTGACAATGTCTGCGTTGTCAGCAGTCTTAACGAATCTTATTGTTCTGCTGCAATTTAAGGCGGGAGAGTCTCCATTGTGAAATAAAACGGCACAATGTTGTTGACCTCCACGTAGTACGTGGAAGTCAAACTTCACCATGTCAATGCAGTAAAACTTTGTCCAGAATCATAGTAGCTTTTCTCGCAGAGATGTTTGAAATCCTTTTTTTTCACATGCGTTTGAAATATGTAGATATTAAACGTCCAAAAATTTACGCTACGTTGAGGATCTTTTTCTTGGAGAACTTGAACAATGTGACAAAGAACCCAAGGTAGCAGCATTTTATGCCCGAGATGAAGGTCTATGATGACTGTTTTTATCTTCAGGACGATGGAGAAACGCTTTTTTAACGAAAACTGCCAAGAGTTTCCAGCGCCGCATTTTTTATCACTCAACCTCTTAAAAGGAAACAAATTGTTCAGCCTCAGACACTCTTGACATGATTTTCCTCCTCCGCGTATAATTGCATGGAACTTGATAGAAATTATTCAACTAAATTTCAATCTGTACGAAATTATTGAACTGAATTTCAACCTAGATGATATTATTCAACTATATTTAACGGAGCAGCTGAGTTTTGCACGCACTCCATGAGGTAACTCTGACTAACGTAACAGGTTTTGTACCCCTAGATATTTTTTCATGCCCGCCCCCTTTCCCGCAATTCACCCTGTCTATTTTGATGTAACTATTACGGCGAAAAATATTTCGCCCACCACTAATCATTACAACTACTTGGCCATTCTCACTAAATGACAAGAGACTATCCTAAATAAGAGTCATTGCTTAAGCAGGCATAAAAATCATTTGCAAAACCATGCCTGCCATGTTAAGTGCCCAAGATGCGTCCTTCCCCCACCACTCAGATCTGTAGTGAAAAACTTATTGAAAATGACAACTTTTGAAGTCAAGAGAAGAAATCAGCTCAGGCATCGACATGACAAACGTTGACCTTTGTTGATGTGAAGAAATGTAACTGAGAGGAGTGTTGAGCTTGTAGATAGGAAGGAGCCCTTTTGTTGCTATCCCAATATCTGTATAGCATGACTCGCCGTAGGAATATCAGACGAGGGAAACAGCTTCGAAATAAGAATGCAAAATTTTTGCCCTTGGCATAAAGAAAGTGAGCTTTTCGTCAAAAGTATGAAATTTAAGGAGAAGTTTGAGACTGCAGTTGACACAGGATTAGTTTACTTTACCAAGCGAGCCTGTGGGTGATCCTGCCTTTTTCAGAGACTAAATAAATTCCTTCTCAGACGCTGCTGGTCCAACTCCTAGACCAGTGGTCCACATTGGCGCGGGGGAAGCATAACAACTTTATCGCGCAACTTCTCATTTTAAATGGTTTGTACGTGATCACCACGGGGAAAAAGAGCTGTCGTCATGACTGAACTTAAACGCCAGGTTAAACTATGTATGTACGACCGAATGTATACATAAATGTATGAACATGTATGAGCACCAAAGTGACTCAATCAATCGTCCTTTCTCAGGTTGAGAGTGTGCAGTACACCTTCAGCCGCGTAGATGCAGGAGTTGATTATACAGAGGGAGCCCAAGGCGTTCATTTTGGTCCTGATGTCCAGCAGCAGCGATTCCGGGCTGTCAGAGTCGTGTATCGCCACGATGCCCACGGCCATGAAGAATATGAAGCCAAGTAGACCAACCACAGAATTCTAGAACAGATGAGGCAGTGTAGCACCCCTTGGTGGTATGCACCGAGTGAAGAGAGATGGTCATCCACCCGAGCGAACGAGTGGCAGAAAGACGCAAAATTTGCACACTTATTGTGCACGTGTGACTGCTGTGTTGTGATGTGCGTGTAAATCTCACCTGCACTGGTAGCTTATCTCCCAAGATGATGCCCAATATTTGAAACAAGAGGATGTAAAAATATCCATAGACGACCATTATCCCGAAAATGTCGGCGTCAGGGGAAATGCCAAATAGCAGGGCGGCCCCATTCTTCCCGCCAGCCCGATGCAGTATCATGATGACGAGGCCGAGCACCTAAGACAAATGCATTAATAGTGTAAATGAGATTAGGTTTGCACTGTGGAAGTAGCCTCAGGCACTAACTGGGAGAGCCTGACAGGATGTTAAATGACGCAACGGGAACTGAGCAGGGTTCTCTGCATGGGAGAGTGAGGAATAAAGCATAATCTCAGCTGCGATTCGATGGCCAGGACTCACCAGTTCGGCCAACTTGAGCACCGTGGGCAGCTTGAAAACGTTTTGTGGCGAGAAGGAAACCATTTTTTTGCTGCGGAAATGAAGGTCCTCTCTGAGAGCTGAGAAGAGAATCCTTTCCCCTTTTTATAGATCTCGCCTTCCGTTCGAAGTCTGCGTCCCAGAAGATCTCAAGACGCAGTGTAGAAGGTGCAAATTTGACAAATATCGGCCAAGCTAACGTTGAAAGGTCAGCAGAGCAAGATGGCGCCAATAGTAGAACGAATCTTCTTATCTCTGGGCTTGATAAGCCTTATCGCAAGCCGTTGATGAGCCAAGCAGGTATGCCGAGAAATATTCCGTTCGTCGGAGGCTTGAAACAAAAACACGTCTGCTGTGAATAAATTCTTGAGGAGCTGGTGTCGTCGCCAGAAGTCCGTAGATACGAGTGCATCCAGATTTGCACTCCTTGAAGGTTTTGCGCTTTCACCCATTGACGAACGACGCGGAATGTGACGCGCGCCCGGAGAAACCATGTCACCGAGATAAGCCGAGATTGCACCGGTGACGACAGGGCGTAATGTCCTGTGAATCGCCGTATATGTATAAAAACATCAGCTATTTAGCAAGTGAGTAATGCTGTACGCATGAGTCAGTGCTGACATTCATGCATGGGCAAGCATCAGGCAGTTGAAAGGCTCATAGCTATGCTTCACATAGCTTAAGACAACGGTGCCTGTCCTGATGACGGAAGCCTGGCATGCCTCGTACTTCCTACCTGCCTGTGCCCACATACAGAAATATTGATGACGATGCACTGTGCGTAGATCCGCGGAATTCCCAGTAGCTGTAGGTCGAGTATTATTATACACTGGAGAATTTGGGGTAATAACTATGCCTCTTCGACGTATGCGCCTCTTTCTCCTCTTTCCGATTTCCCCCAGCCAGTGAGAAAAGATGCCCTCTGAGAGGTGCTTCCATGGCGTGCGCACGCATGCACACAATTTGTGTATCTACGTGTGCACTGAAAGAGAGAGAGAGAGAGAGAACGAAAGAACTCCAACCACGCGACTCATTCGGCCGAGTCCCTCCCTCCCTCCCACGGGGCGCCAAAGGCCGAGTGGAATGAGGCCAGTCGAGGATGGAGGATGGCAAGTGGGAGCCTTCAGCTCGCAAGACGATGCCACTGCAGTAGACCTCATACCCGATGCTGTATGCGAGTGTTTAAGCCGTCGCTCGCTACGACACGCTGAGAGGACGCGTCACCTTAGCTTAGTGCGATCTCGTAACACGGGTAACCATTGGCTGAAATTGAGTGTGTGCGTTATATGGAGGACATGACGAGGCCTGTGCGTCGACGGGGAAAAAGAGGCGCCCGTAAAAAAATATATCGAATTAGGAAGAAAGAAGAGAAAATGCAGGAGGGAACTGAGCAAATGTGACAAGTGTTTTAACTCAGACAGCAGTGTGATATTGCAAGTGAAGCTGCCTCGTATAGAGGTGTGCTGAAGATGCTAAAGAGTGGTGCAAACCGCACTCTCGCTTCTTGCTTGCGTATAAGAGGAAAGAGCCTTCGCCCAAGATAAGACGGAGATTTTGTGGGCATTAAGAAAAGCGATCCATTGTATCTCCACGCTGCTATGCATTGGGTGGACGCAGCTATGGTGTGTATGTGCTGTAGCTGTAGGAGATGCAAAGTAATGTCAAGAGTCTCCACGGTGAGGATGTCAGTGGGCTGCATCATGGCTGTACCATCGCTGGCCTCTTAATAAATGAGAGTGCTGCTTCGTTGGTAACTTAACTGTGTGATCATCAAGCATGAATTGCGTTGCGTCCTAGATTGTTTACACTATGCAGGTATCCTTATCGCTCCCAAAATAACACCCTTCACATAGGTCGATCACCTTCTCATCGACATTATAAATCCTGAAAATTACCATTTTGACCTAACGTGATAAATCTTCCGAGTAATCCTTAGACAAAAAAATGCCATGGTACGAAAATGCTTCCATGCGTTGTCGTAGAAAGGCTTCTTCTCTACACAGAAGCACGTCTACTATGCATGCTTTTCTTATATAATCTTATGCTTTGTTGCACATCCTTAAGCGTAGCGACAGAATGAACAAGAGGAGATTCATGTCGTTGGCCAGCACGTCATTGTCACACTAATCGTACGTTCTTAACAGAAGGGTTATCTTCTGGGAGCTTTTCAGATCTTACTTTTACACACTCTAGACATGACTGTTACACCGGCGGGTAGTTACAAGCGTGAACATATTATCTACT
>JAAUXU010126174.1_pt1 | contig 13832 bp, 24 predicted proteins | sample 7278151 | NCBI WGS metagenome assembly JAAUXU01 (sample SAMN14350113, study PRJNA611818) | marine sediment metagenome | isolation source: surface marine sediment (1.8m) | place: French Polynesia: Moorea | collected 2018-08 | reverse complement strand
GGAGAAATTAATGACATTAAAATGAGCTTACAGGGCAAGCATATTAGCCTGCCAGCCCCTGAGATGCCGAGAGAACTTGATGGCTATGTGGATGCTAAATATGATTATGCAAAACAGGAAGCGGCGGTTGATGGTGAGGTTGTAGATGTTGATGTGTGGCCCTCTGATTTCAGAATCAGGGCTGGGGCTGGTGGGCTTTATGATTATTGTCAGGATAACAGAATTACCTGGAAATCACTTTGCTTGAGGGCTACAGAGATATGTGGCAAGGCGAAAGAGGTAAAGAGACAAGATGATTTGACAAATAGTGAATGGCTTGAGGTAGCGAAGGAGCTAATGAGGAGGGATTAATAGATGATTAGAATTAGCCAATCACTAATCAAGGCATTTAATTGCCCTATGCGTGGTAAATATCTGGTAGACCGGGATAAAAGATATCAAGCTTATGGCCCAGGCTTAACTGGTCAGGCACTCCATAGGTTTGCGGAAAAATATCTTTTTCATTTACATGAAGGGGGCTTAGAAACAGACCCTTCGTTTTACGAGCAGGTTTTACCCATAGGCGCTGAGTTCCCCACTTACTTGGACTTCTCGGACTATAGTTACTTGTGCAGCCAGTTTTTAAAATATTTTGCCGTGGAATCTGACAAAGATATTAATAGATATGCGGTCGAGGAGATACTATCAATCACAAGTAGCCTACCTGGAGTCTTAATGGAGGGTCGCCCTGATTACTGGGTTAATTATGGGCCTGAAGATGTGATGGTTGATATATGGGACTGGAAAACCAACAGGAGGCTCTGGACCCAATCTGAATGCGAGGACAATATACAGCTAAAATACTACACAATGCTCGTGCATAAAGCCCTTAGAGAGCGGCCCAAATTTTACAACTTGGCTTATTATTTTCCTCGCCACCAATCTATCCGTGAATTTACTATGACGGCAGATGATATTGCTTATTTTGAGGAATATATCACAGAGCGCATTAGGCATATTATGGAACTAACGGAGTGGCCCGCTGTTCCCAATATTGATAATTGCACTTATTGTGAGTGTTGGCACGAGTGCCCAGATAAAGAGATAAAAGAAGACAATATTCTTATTATGGCCCATAACATAATTATCTACAAGAAGAAGATAAAAGAGTATAATTCCCAACTGAAAGGCTTGGTGGAAACACACGGGCCTATAGAATTAAATGGAAATATGCTGGATTTTTATCTTTCTGAATCGGTAGATTTGTTTGACATGCCCGGTATTATTAAAATGATGGAGGAAGCTGGTTGCGAAGAAACCGAGATATCTGGAGCTAAACTATCTAAGGAGTCGATTAAAAAGGCCTGTAAGAGATATAAGGGTTTGTGGGAGGAAATAGTAAAAAAGCATGGGAAGGTAAGCAAGTCAACCAGGTTTAGTTGGAGGAAGTGTGAATAAGGCAAAATGTTTAGTGTGTGGGAAGGTTGTTGAGTCAACGTATAGGCATGACTACCAAACGTGCGGATGCGACAATATGGTTTCTGTTGATGGTGGTAATGTCTATTGTCGGTATGGCTTTAAGGACGCATCCAAAATGGATGTATGGGAAAACGGTGAGTGGGTTAACCTCGGAAAGAAGCTGGCAAAGCAAAGGAAAGAACATGATAAAAAAGATTAACGGAAAATGGTATTTGTATAGTAAGGACGGCAAGAAAAAGCTGGGCGGCCCGTACAAGTCAAAGGCTGGTGCGGTTAAGCGTGAGCAACAGGTCCAATATTTTAAAAACAATGGATAGGCAACCAGTATTATACCAGCTTAAACACTCTGGGTTTGATGAGGAGGATGTGAAAGCTGCTATGGATATACTTGCCGAGAGGGGTTGGGCCATCATAGATGTGCGCAACGACACCGGCCTATTTACGTGCAGACTGATGAAGAAGATTAACCGCGGCAAAAGGTGTACATTCAAGCCATATCCGCGCAACCCATCACAAAGCTTGAGGTTACGGGCTGTGTTAGAAAAGCCTGCTGCTTATGCAGAGGAGGCAGACAAATGACAACAAACTACAAAATTCTAAGAGATGCCATACAGGAAGGAGTTATGTGTAATGTGCAATTGTTAAAGGTTATAGAGCGCATGGAAGGGTTGTGTGACGTTGATTGGGCTGAGATGATACCATGTTATGAGAGGTCTATACAGAAGGCTAAGGATTATGTGGAGGAATATCAGAGATGAGTGAAATTATTATTGGCCCAAAGCATATGTGTGAAAAGATGAAAGACTTGGGGGTTGGGTATGATGACCCTCCACACTATGTGTGGTGTGAGTATGAATGGTATTTAGTGTGGGATGACGACTCTATCCCGGCTGTAGAGTGGTGTCCATTCTGTGGTTCTAAGCTGCCTGACAGGTGGGAACATGAAAGATAAGAACATCCTGGCTATAGACCCTGGGACGAATTTTGGGTGGGCATTAAAAAGAGGTAAGGCAAGGACTAAGATCACATCAGGCACAAAAAGGTTGAGGGATGACAACCTCGGCTCTCGCGCAAACGACATAAGGCAGTTTATATCCAGCCTGGATTGGGACTTAAGAGATGAAGGATATATAAATGTTGTTATATATGAGCAGTCTAATAGGCAACCGTCTATGAGGGCAGATCATGTATATGGCGCGATAGCCGGGGCAATTGAGGCTGAGTGTGAATATCATGACATAGAGGTTCATACCGCCCACGTAAAGAAGGTAAAGAAATGGGCAACAGGGTCTGGCAATGCGGACAAGCAGATGATGGTAGACGCTGCGAAGGAGCGTGGGTGGAAAATTAAAAGTCACGATGAAGCGGATGCCCTATGGATACTAGACTACGCTATAAACAAATTATTGAAATAGCTTGACATTTAACTCAACTTGGTATATAATGGAGGGGTAATGAGTAAGGAATTAACTATAATTATACCACACAAAGACCGTGTGGATGCGTTGACGGACTGTTTAACTTCTCTTAGTCAATGCGATGAAATAGATAACTTCAAGACTGTTATAGTGGATTATTCGGATGACACCAATTTGTTTTCAAAAAACTTAGATGCGATAATTGTTCGGAAGAGAGGTCCATTCCATATCAACCTTGCCCGCAATGCCGGTCGCCCAGAAGTAGACACCGAGTATATGGCTGTACTAGACTGTGACATCATAATAATGCCGACATTATTAACACGCGCACTCGATCAAATCAAGTCACCAAACATATGTGTTATTGGTGCTGTGCGTATCAGGATGGCTATATCTGATGGGCAAACCAGGTTGGCTTTACTAGACCATGTTTCTTTAAACAATCTAATAGGATCATTCATGCTGTTTCGCACAGAAGATTATGATGCTATTGGTGGTTTTAATCCGTTGATGCGCGGGTGGGGATATGATGATCTGGACTTTGTTAACCGCATAGAAAAGCATACTGGCAAGAACCGTGGTATTATGCTGGACTGTTACTACCATATTGAGCATCCAATACGGCCAGCAGAAGACCGCGGCAAAGAAGAACAGAATAACCGTACCATAGCTATGAAGACTCATTATGATAAGGAAAAGGAGGAGTGGGTGTGGAATATTTAAACGTCCAGATACAAACCCAGTCTGACTGCAATGGTGGCTGTGCGGTATGCCCGCACTGGAAAAGTGACTATCATAAGAATCCAGTGGAGATGGAAACAATAACCGCAGCCAAGGTTATCAGACAGTTGGCCATGAGTTATCCAAATCAAATTAAACGCGGGAAAATATGTGTGTACCTTATGAATGAACCGCTTATGGATAAGGGGATTGTTGCGCTCATAGAAACTGCTTATGCTTGGTTTGAAGACGATGTTCATATCGAACTCAGCACCAACGCCATCCTCTTAGACTACGACATGGCATCCAAGCTTATAGAAGTGTTTGCCAGGAGAAGGCATTCTATATGGATATCTCATCCTTATGAGTGTGGTATTATGAGGGGGGATAGAAGAAATAACTGCGAAAATATAGCAAGTTTTGTTAGAAGATCAAGGGACATTCTTAACGTCACCATACGAAGCGGGTTTCATAAAGGCACTCCCATAAGCGGGGGTAGCTTGGGTGGCTTAGAGTTCTCCCCCTTCTACTTTCACAACCGTGCCGAATCAAAAACATCATGCCAATCCTTGCCAGTTAAATGCGACCGAGTAACCAACTGGCTACACATAGATGCTCATGGCGATTATAAGATATGTTGTATGGATTACCACAACAAAGTAAAACTACCCAACATCAAGGATATGAGCATACCAGAATATATGGAAAGTAAAGAGCGCAAGCAGTTAATTGCGTGGATGTCTGGTACAGAGTCAGCACCAGATGATTTTATTTGCAGATATTGTACGAGCCCAGGAGGGTGAATGACTGAAAAATTGTTAGACCACAAAGCAACAAAGGGGACCAAGTGCATCAACCTATATGTACTATGTGATTGGCACGTAGGAGCACCAACGTTTGAGCCCAACAGAAGGGGCGTAAATAAGCTAATAAAGAGGATACAGAATGACAAGGACGGTCTATGGATTGCCTTGGGAGATATGACAGAAAATGCTCTTAAGTGCAGTGTAGGAGACGTATACGAAGTAAGACTGTCTCCCCACCAACAGTGTGACGAGGTGGCCAGGTTACTCGATCCCATAGCCGATAAGTGCCTGGGTATGGTGTCTGGCAATCATGGTAAGCGCTCATATATCAAGGCAGGTATAGAAATAGACCGCATGATAGCAGAGAAACTTGGTGTAGATTATTACGGCCATAAAATATGTGGAAGAATTAACATAACCAAAAACGCCACAGTTACCTCAGACTATCATATAGTGGCTATGCACGGACTGGGTGGAGGAAGAACTAAAGGGGCCAAGGTCAATATGGCTGACCGCATACTGGATGTATATAGTTGTGTAGACCTCGGCTTTATAGCCCATACCCATCACTTAAATTGGAGTATAGATAAAAGATATATTATTACCAGCAACAAGACTGTGTATAAAAGGCAGAAGGTAACTCATATATTTAATTGTGGGTCTGCCCTGGACTATGTTAATTCCTATGCCGAGATGGGGATGCTAAAGCCTGCCGTTGAGGGTCACTGGATGGTGAAAATACCACAGATGACCCACTCAAAAGGAGATAAATCGCACCCTAAATTTATAGGAAAGAACATTCAAGCGGAGGTTATATACTTTTGAAAGAGCGCACCTTTAGAAGGATAGGCCGTGGTATAAAAGGTTCACAACTGCCAACAAGTGTAGACATTCCTAACCTCGATGGTTGGAAGACTTACATGGTGACAGTAAGACCATTTGGGGTTATATGGTGGTTAGAAAAAGATGAAGATTAAAAAAGCAGCACATAAAAGACGAATGATCGGAATGGCCCAGGGTAAACCTTACATTATTCCAGGCACAACCAGACAGCTTATTACCGAAACGATGGAAGAATTGGAAGATGCGGAAAACTATTCCACGGACGCAATTAAGAAAAGCTCGGCACTTATCCAGAAATGTCGACTGATTATCGCAAGAGAACTATTAAGGATGGCACACGTAGTGTTGCCGAGGGGGATAAATGGGTAAATCATTAAACAAAGTAATACTAATAGGCACCGTAGTACGTGACCCTGATCTTAGGTTTACATCTTCAGGAACTGCTGTGTGTGACATGACCGTGGTAACAAATGACAATTATAAAGATAAAAATGGAGAGTGGCAAGAAGCATCAGAGTTTCACAAGGTTGTTATATGGGCCAGAACCGCCGAAGTAGCTGGGGAATACGTCAATAAGGGCGACAAGATAGCTATAGAGGGTTCGCTTCAAACAGATAAGTGGACAGACAAAGAGGGCAACGATCGCTATACAACTAAAATCAAATGCTTCAATATGATACTGCTAGGTGGCAAATCCAAGGATGCCAAGCCGATAGACGATAAACAAGAATATAAAAAACCAGATCAAGAGGATATACCATTTTAATAGATGCAAAGACATCACAAAAGAAAGAAACGGCTTATAGACGAGGCGAGATGTTGGGAGTCCAAGCCAGGAGATTACAATGAATATGGGATACCAAAAAAACGCAAAAAAAGGAATTGTGCAAAGTGCGATAAGACTGTTTACCTCAAAGAGTGCTATATGTGTTGCGTTGATTGTCGCTGGGAAAATTCTGGTATCTACGAGTTTTCAGAGTTCTATAGGAGATATGAATGATTTATGGGAGGAGACGTGAATGAAATCATCTGAAAATTTTAGCAATGACGAAATTAAATGTAAGTGTGGATGTGGATTAGGTGAATACACCAAGATACACTTCGAGAATATGGAGACACTAAGGGAAGAGCTAGGCAAGCCCATAACCATCATATCAGGGTGCAGGTGCAAAACATACAACAGGAAGGCAGGGGGAGCCGCAAGGTCCAGGCATCTACCAAGAAGAGGTAAATGCGATGCTTCTGATATAAGCGTAAGTGGCATGAAACCGGAAGATGTGGCTGCCTTAGCCTTAAGTCTGGGTATATTCGGAGGCATAGGGGTCGGAGAAACCCGCATACACGTAGATAGCAGGCCTTTCAAAACAAACCCCACCATGTGGTATTACAGCAATAAATCCAGGAAAGCTTTTGAAAAAGCCCAAGAAAGGCTACAGAAAGAGCTAGAAGAACCAGAACTTATACTCTGTCGAACATGTTATTATGCTCGTGACAGCTCAAACCTGCCAGCTATAGGAGCAGATATTCAATGTCACAGGTTCCCAGCTAAAAATAAAGATAGACAAGTAGAGCAACCGTGGTGGTGTGGCGAATGGAAATCAAGAAAAGATTCTGGCAACTAATGTGCTGGTGGGGTTTACATGACTACGAGGAAAGATACCAGTTGAAAAATGGAGTATATGCAGCACAAGTTTGCCGGAGGTGCGGGAGGATAAGATAATGGCTATCTTTGACTACGAATGTCCTGATTGTGGTATGTGGTACTACGATGTATTCACAAGGAATGGAGACTTAGGAAGGGATATAGACTATATCTGTGAAGAGTGCGAAGCTGTATTAACAAGACAATTCCCTACGAACACAGATTTCAGACTTCGTGGACTGGGATGGGCCAAAGACGGATACACCGAGAGATGACTGAAGGAGAAGAAGGATTAACTATTTAATAGAGCTTAATGATATGTATGGAAAGCCTGTACCACTTATGGGCAATATACCTAAAACAGAAGGAGGTGATAACGTGACCAATCCAATTACCGCGGGATTTGCAGCACTGGTAGCTTACCTGGAAAGGGTAAAAAGCCGGGCTGACGAATACGAAGAACCACTAACAGAAATGCTGGAAATGTACGCCATGATCGTATATATCATGGAAGGCAGGACAGTAGAACTAAGCGACCTGGACGGCCAGGGAGGAGGAGAGTAAAGGATTTAAAATAGGACTACCCCTTGTGATTAAAAAGAAGAAGCCCCCAGGTTGCAAATCCGGGGGCTTTCCTCTTTAAAAAGGAGAACAAAAACGAAACAGATAATAATATATTAACACAAAATTAATGCGTTGTCAAGTTATAATCTACAACAGTGGTATAATCAAGGTCACTAAACAAGTCTTCCTCGTCAAGAGTTTCCACATCCACTACGTAATCCCAACCTAAAAACTCAACCAGCTTAGCCTTAGCCTTGGTTTCAGAGTTACTAACCACGATAGCCTTGTACTGATTATCAGTGGTCGTTATAAGGAATTTGTATATTTTCACTCTATTTCGCTCTCAAAATCCAGTTCGTCAAGAGGACAATCAGGGTGTATGCTAAGCAAATCATTTATCTGTATAGACTTAAAATGAACATCTGGATGAAAACAATAAATAATTACATCAGGAACACAATATACACACTGAGCACAGCCATCTACATCATATTCTTCATGTACCACTAGCTTCCGGGCCATTCCTCTATATCTCCCCTCAACTCCCGCTGTTCCTTAGTCATTGCTTTGGGCCAACCATATTTGTTGTAATGCTTCTTGCACTCCTTATAGCCCTGATCCATCATAACCTGGTCACTTAAATGACCCACAAGGTTCTTGCTGTTCACATATATATTAACACCAGCCTTACGAGCCTGGCCGCAAAAGTAAATATCCTCGCTCGTATCCCTACCTATACCCTTGTCATAATAGTTATGTTGATACAAAAACCACGGCCCCTTGTCACTCACCCTCCTGAGGGCATCCCCAGTCATTACACAAGCCCCCATACCTATAACCTCAACCTTAAATATACCACGCTTCTTGACGTTCATTTTAAACCAGTGAGTACAATCGTCCTCCAAGGTCTCAAACATCCCAGCCACAGGGAAATAGGGACTAAGACGCTGACAATATAAACCGCTCATTACATCAGCGTCAGGCACACTCAACAAGTCCTTTAAAAGCTTACTAAACAAGTCGGAATTAAATACCTGGTCCGCATCCACCCAGAACACATAATCAGAGCCTACATCAAGAGCCTTACGGACCAGATTATTCCTGCAAACATCTACAGGAAACCCATGATCAAAAAACAAATGCACCCCCACGGTGCTTGGATCACCCACCTGAATAGCCATATCATACATGGGATTGGGCATCAAGGCCCGCGAAAAAGCCTTAACAAAAGGCATCTGTACGGACTGTAACGCCAAGGGGACACATATAGAAATGGTCTTCATCTACCACCCCTGGATAACGTGCATTATAATCAATAAAGACATGCCCACAGCAGACACTATAATCAACGGCTCAAACAACTCAACTAGTTCCATAAAAGCTCCTGTTGGGGTGATTGGGACAGGCCTATCGGCCCATCCCCAACCCATTTGCTTTAATGTCCGAAAAGCAACAAACGGACCTTAATATTCCACAACAACCATCCTACCACAAAAAACCCAAAATGTCAAGAAAAAAGTGGAATTGTAAGCCACCTCACAACTCCACTTCACCAAGACACACGCATTCGCGTTATAACAAACTTCCCACTTCGGTGCATGTGGTCGAACCCCCGTAGTCCCAAACGGAGGGGAAGACCACTTAACGCACCGTCAAAAATGCACTCGAGAGCATCACGCGCACTCGAGAGTGCTTGTTCTTACCCGTCAGGGTTTTTCTTATTATATCATAAAAAAATGGTGTTGTCAAGCATTATTTTAATTAATTTCACTTCCCCCATTAAAACACTACTTTATACCACAATATTTGACAACTGTCAAAATAAGCAAATAGCAAGGTAGTGGGAATTATACTGGTTTTCTCAATAATGAGAAGTCGGAAAAAGGGGTATAGATACTAAATGATAAGATGTTGGATGAAACGTGCAAATATACCGCTCCCGACATGCCCTCCTCTAAGGATACGGGGCAGTCGGAACGCTGGGCAGACTGCAATCTCGTACTCCACTACGCTCCTCGCAAGCTCGTCACTACGTTAACTCGATTGCTCACCGTCTGCGGAGATACCCAAAAACCTAAGGTGATAAAAGAAAAAAAATAAAAACAAGTAAAAAGGTAATCCAACCTAGAAAACATTACTTTTTTACATAATCCAAGTCGTTGACAAGCAAAAAAGCAGTTAAACCAGTACTCAATACAGATAATACCAACTCCTCATTGTCAACCAATACACCGTTCATGTCCAAAATCATGTGCATAACCTCATGAATTAATACACCAAACTCAACATCAGCAGATAAACCAGACCTTAAAGTTATACTACTAGATAACTGACAAGCCAAACCCATACCACCAGAATCTAAATCACCAGGATCTGAGTAAATAATGTCGTAGTCTATGCCACAAATACGGACAACCTTCATGAAAATAGTATAACATATAAAAAGAAAGAGGTCAAGAAAAAATTTGGTGCGCGAGATTAGGTGGGTAGTAATTTTATATGGGGGACAATGGGGTCTTGTACCCCCCCCTATGTGCGCTTTTTGCCTATTCCCTGTAATATCAGGCAGTTACAATATGGTAGTGTCTGTGTTAAACACGCTTTTATATAGGATGCCTTAATTTATCTAATGAAATTGGGGGGTATCTCATTTGGGAGCTTCTGGGACATTCGAGTGAGTGAGACCCTGGGCGTTAGAGTCGCACCCTCACCACTATTCATTGTACTATTCAGGTATTTAAATACTTAAATATAGAAATACCACAATACCTTTATTAACTCAGCTACCTACTATTTTTTTATTTTTCTCCCTTTTTTACATTTCCTTTTTTAGTCAGCAAGTTTTTTTAAATTTTCTTTACTTTTATTTTTGGTTACTTACAAACTATTTGTCTCGTTAGTCTTGACAAGATGCTTTTTTTCTTTTAAGATAGTGGCATGATCGAAACAGATAAAAACAACAAACACAAGATAGGGAGGCAAAAATGAAAACGAACAAAAGAGTTCAGGTTAAAGCACACGGCAAATTGCCATATAGAGTTAAAACGGCATCAGGTAAAACGGTTTGCTATGCTGATTACAAGGAAGCTGTTAAGGCTTGCACGTATCAGGGGAGGTAAAGTTATGTGTAATTCATGTGAAGTATTAAATATCAATGGTATAAATTGTCATGAAATAGGCTGCCCAGATGCCTGGAAGGATTACGAGCGGGAGTGTAAATGGTGCGGATCAGAGTTTTGTCCTGAAACAAAATGGCAAGATTTTTGTTGTGATGAGTGTTTCCAGGATTACCATTATTAAACGACAAACAAAAGGAGAAAAATTATGGAACATTCAATAGAAAATTCAGACCTACAACAATATAAAGATTATGCACCAACCGCGTTTGATACTAAAGGGCTTGGATTAGCAAGCCGTCAAGATTGGTATGTTTGCCCTGTTATACAGACACGAGATTCAGGGTGTTTTGAGCAGTCTAATTACAGCAGTCTTTTAAAAACGATTGAGGATATTGACCCTAATGGTAATGATTATGAGGAGCATTGTTTTAATCATTGGGGGCCAGGTTGGATTGAGATAATACTTGTCCGTCCCAATTCGGCAGCCCATAAAAAGGCTATCGAGGCAGAGTTTGCTTTATCTGATTATCCTGTTTTAGATGACGAGGATTTGAGTAATCGAGAGTATGAGGATTTTTTGGAGAGCTGGGAGTCTTGGGCGAGCGGGGATTTTGTAGAAGAAATAATAGGCTATCGTAGGGATAGTTTGACAGAAGATGAAATTGATTGGTTAGAGGGTGCGGACCCAGACCAAATTCTTAGAGTTTATGAGGAAGTGGCTACAGATTGGTTGTATGAACACTCTTTTACCGAAATCCACATTAATTATGCAAGCGCGAAAAAGGTAACAGTGGAGCAAATAAAAAAGGCTATGCGCTACTGCTAACTTGTACTTCCCAGGGTAAGTAAGGAGACAGAAAAATGAAAACGATAACAGTTGGGGAGAACAATGAAAATGTTTAAATATTTATTACCGACACAAAAACAATTGATGATTCATTTATTAACGACTGATATAATTAAATGGAATAAAGCCAATCTCAGTGGGGCCGATCTCAGGGGAGCCAATCTCAGTGGAGCCAATCTCAGTGGAGCCGATCTCATTGGAGCCGATCTCATTGAAGCCTATCTCAGGAGAGCCAATCTCTGGGGAGCCAATCTCAGTGGAGCCTATCTCAGGAGAGCCAATCTCTGGGGAGCCAATCTCAGTGGAGCCTATCTCAGTGGAGCCAATCTCTGGAGAGCCAATCTCGGTGGAGCCGATCTCATTGGAGCCAATCTCAGTGGAGCCAATCTCAGTGGAGCCGATCTCATTGAAGCCAATCTCCGGGGAGCCAATCTCAGTAATCTAGCACGATATATCATTGATTACGGTCAGGAAAGTCGTGGTTATCGAAGAGTAGTTTTTTACAATGGCAAAGAATTTAGGATTATGGCCGGATGCAGGTATTTTACAATAGATGAAGCTATTAATCACTGGGGGTCAAAAAACTATCCTGCCAAAGAAAGAGGAAAAGAATATCTGAAATTGATTGAAAGAATCAAAGAAGATGTAAAAGAAAGGGGATGGGAGTAATGCAACGGCCAGATATGGTTATTTTCGAATGGCTTAGGGTCTGGGGTCTTTTAACAACAGTACTTAAAAAGGGAGGACAGGAAGATGGAACGATCAATAACAATTGAGGACACATTACAGGAAAGAGTTAGGGCCGCAATTGAGGAAGTTGAGGAATTACTAAAACAGTTTATAAAAGATAACCCAGACCATGACGAAACGCCTTGTTTATCAAACGACCTGGATTATAATGGTATGGTTCATGAGATTATTGATAGTTGTGTTCCTATATATACATCAGAAATAAGGGATACTTGGTACTTGTACGGTAGTGAGTTAGAGGAAGCTTACGAAAATGCTGGGGTTGGTGGTAATTCGCTTGATAATGACGGCATGTCTGCTATATATTTTTATATTAGTGATCGGGTTTACGATTGGTATTATAAAAACGCAGATGATATTTTTATGGATGAGAGCAATGATAACGATAACAGTTAAAGAATTAGAGAAGCATGCTGCTTGTGAAGAGCAGGTGGAATTGTTTAAGGAAGTCTTTGGCGACAGTGTGGAAGTTACGCCGGAAAATATTAAAAAGGCAATGGATGAAGAATTGGATGTCGTGTGGTATGCGCGGAATGTCATCAAAGGTCGCTGGCCAGAAGCAGAGGCGGTTATTAGTCAGAATTCGAAGTGGGCGTATATGTATGCGCGTGATATCATCTGCGACCGCTGGCCAGAAGCGGAGACGGTGATAAGGCAGGATGCGATGTGGGCGTATTGGTATGCGCGAAATGTCATCTGCGACCGCTGGCCAGAAGCGGAGCCGGTGATAAGTAAGAATTCGGAGCGGGCATATATGTATGCGCTTTATGTCATCCAAGGTCGCTGGCCAGAAGCAGAGACGGTGATAAGTCAGGATGCGGAGTGGGCGTATTGGTATGCCCGGCATGTCATCCAAGGTCGCTGGCCAGAAGCAGAGGCGGTTATTAGTCAGAATTCGAAGTGGGCGTATTTGTATGCAGAGCATGTCATCCGCGACCGCTGGCCAGAAGCGGAGCCGGTGATAAGGCAGGATGCGGAGGAGGCGTATCTGTATGCCCGGTATGTCATCCAAGGTTGCTGGCCAGAAGCAGAGTCGGTGATAAGTCAGGATGCGATGTGGGCGTATTGGTATGCGCGAAATGTCATCCAAGGTCGCTGGCCAGAAGCGGAGACGGTGATAAGGCAGGATGCGGAGGAGGCGTATTGGTATGCGCGTGATGTCAGCGATAAGATTTATGAGGGTAACAATGAAAACAATCACGATTGACGAACTGAAAGAACACGAAGCCTGTGCGGATCAGGTAGAATTGTTTGAAAAGGTTTTCGGAAACAGCGTAGAAGTTACGCCGGAAAATATTAAAAAGGCAATGGATGAAGAACTGGATGTCGTATGGTATACAGAGCATGTCATCCAAGGTCGCTGGCCAGAAGCAGAGACGGTGATTAGCCAGGATTCGAAGTGGGCATATATGTATGCGCGGAATGTCATCGGTGAGCGCTGGCCAGAAGCGGAGCCGGTGATAAGTCAGGATTCGATGTGGGCGCATTGGTATGCGCTTTATGTCATCAAAGGTCGCTGGCCAGAAGCGGAGCCGGTGATTAGGAAGGATTCGGAGGCGGCTTATTTGTATGCGCGGAATGTCATCTGTGGTCGCTGGCCAGAAGCGGAGACGGTGATAAGTCAGGATGCGGAGGTGGCGTATTTGTATGCGCGGATTGTCATCG
>JAAUXU010027730.1_pt1 | contig 13833 bp, 8 predicted proteins | sample 7278151 | NCBI WGS metagenome assembly JAAUXU01 (sample SAMN14350113, study PRJNA611818) | marine sediment metagenome | isolation source: surface marine sediment (1.8m) | place: French Polynesia: Moorea | collected 2018-08 | reverse complement strand
TGGCCACGCGCTGGAAGTCGTCGTGGCAGGCGTTGCAGAAGTGTGTGGTGCCGAAGCAGAAGAAGACGGCCACGGAGCAGCAGTAGCGGCACTTGTACTCCTGCAAAAAAAACGGGTTAAAAAATTTAATGTGATTACACCATGGTGTACAAAAAGTAACGTCAAAGAAGTGCTCTCTAGAAGTTTTTCAAGCTAAATTAGCAGCAGGAGAGTAACAGGGTTTTTCTGTTCGTCGCAGAGAAGTACGACTACTTTCATTGCCAGTAGTCCCTCAATTAATTAGGAGAAAGTATACCGATGTTCAAATGGGATTCAAAGAAACTTGTGAACTGCAGGCATCGTACTATACTACCCACAAAATAAAATAATTGATATTTGCAACAACAATATTATACTATTTTATCTCACCAGGTAGTCTGTCCCGTGCTTGGGGCACATCTGGGCCCTGCTGACGTCGCTGCACCCTCCGCAGACGAGCTCGGCCGGGTCGTAGTCGTCTGGATCCGCCCTGGCGCCGTCGCCCGCGTCCGCCTCGCACTGCGCCTCCCCGCCGTAGTAGGCCTTGCCGCAGCGGGCGCACACGTAGTAGGCGTACCTCTCCAGCGCGAAGGCGGCCGGGTCGTTGTGGAACCTTGCCCCGGGCGCCGAGACTGCCTCGCACCGGCTGAGGCCCTCGTACTCGAGGCGCATCAGGGCCTTCTTGCGCACGTCCTCGTGCAGGGCGTCGATCGGGTCGAGCAGGTGACGGAGGGCCTCGTGGCGGATCTCCGTCTTGCAGATGGGGCAGTTGCGGAAGCCGAAGGTGATGCGGGGCCCGATCCAGCGCTTCTCCAGGACGGTGGCGCAGCAGGAGTAGTGGAAGATGTGGCCGCAGGAGAGGAGGACGGAGGGGATGGGAGAGAGCGCCTCGGTGAAGCAAATCATGCACATGTCGTCGGCGTCCTGCTTCAGGCTGGCGCCGGAGCAGCCGTGCAGGCAGGGCATGCAGGAGGACTCGCCGCGGATGCCGCCGCAGAAGTGGCCGCAAGGCAGCACTTTTTCGCAGGCGATCTTGGCGTGCTCGGCGCACTCGCTGTCGTTGCACAGGCTGTCCATGACGGGGACGTCGGAAGAGCTCTGGCGTCCGCAGAACCTGCAGGTGGTAGGGCTACTGCTGGCCTGCTTCAGCACCCTTCCCGGTCCTCCCCCAGCCCCCGCCATCCCCGCCGCGGATCCCCGCCCGCCCCCGCCTCCCTCCCTGAACTCCACCATGGCCTTGAGCGTGAGCGAGTCCGCCAGGGCCATCACCCAGTAGAGCTTGGTCCTGCCGCATCCCTCGTGGAGGTCCACCTTGATGGCGTCCTCCTCCTCCTTGAAGACCTGCCTCTGGTGCTCCTTGGTGCGTCGGTGGAGGTGAAGGAAGCGGTCGCAGTCGCCGCACAGGTTGCCGCAGACGTCGCACATGATGATTGCGGCCGTCTCGCCGTCGTCGTGGTTCTCGCACGTGGGCCTTGGAGTTGGCCCTCCTCCTCCCTCTCCGCCGGCAGCCGCCGCCGCTCCCCCGTTCCACTCTCCCGAGGACAGCCCCTCCACGTGGTCCTTGTCGAGGACGCAGAGCGAGGCCAGGGCCAGCCACATGACGGGGTGCTTCATGCACTCGGCCGAGTCCCGGCGACTCTCGTCCAGCCTCGTCAGGTTGATGATGTTCTCGGCGATGGCGCTCTTGGCCACATGCGACCAGTCCTCGCTCAGCTTGCCGGCGGTCATATCCTTGAGGAGGGCCACGATCTCCTCGGCCATCTTCTTGCCGATGGAGCCCCGCAGCCACCAGCAGTCTCCCACGCTCTCGCCTCTCGGGTGGATGCTAGAGGCGAGCGAGACCGTGGAGACGCTCTTGGACGAGCCTCCTTTGCCTCCCTTCGACTTGACCTGGAGCGTGAGGGCCTTGGCGATGCAACTGAGGAATACGTCGAGGATTCCTGGCCGCAGAACGTCCAAGTTTGGCTGCGAATCTTCTGACTTTTCTTGCTCTGAGGTGGTGAGACTGGACGAACGGCTGGCCGCGGCAAGGATGCCAAAGTCTTTCGGCGGCAGAGCAGACACTCCAAGGATGCTGCCCAGAGTCTGAGGGGGAACTTTGGGCAACACTCTTCGAAGGAGCGAGATGACCTGTCGCTGGATCCTTCCCGAGCCGGTGTGAAGGAGAGAGAGGAGGTCCCGGACGAGGCCGAACTGCTGGGCCAGGTAGGTTCTCCCGACGGTGCTTCCGCTGAGGGCCAGGACTAGAGACAGCATCTCGAAGCAGTACGTATCCGGGGTGGAAGGGATTTCAACCCCCGCCGCCACGGCCGCACCCTGTGTCCCCGAGCAGAGGGAGACTTCCCAGTCGTCTCTGAACTTGGCGGTCTCCTTCTTGATGGCTTGGACGATGTGGGAGCAGACTTGCTTCTGCAGGTGGGTGAGCTTTGAGCGGCTGAAGAGGATGCCAACCATGTGCTCCTTCAGGTAGTTCTCCTGTGCCCACTCCTCTCCGGCGCCGCCCCCGGCAGCAGCCGCAGCAGCTGCCGCAGCCATCACCTCCTCGTTTTCGTGGTGGCTCTCCTCCAGTAGCCTGCCGAAGACTTGCCCGGTGATGAGTCTGAACACGCGGAGGGTCTCAGTCTCGCAGTTGGCCTGCTGGATGGAGCAGTCCTCTGCCTGGTAGGGCAGCGCTGGAGCGTGAGGCTCCCTGGGACCGGCCAGGACCTTGACCTGCCTCACCCTCAGTGTGTTGTCCGGCCCCTTCAGCTCCATCTTGACCACGTGGTGGTCGGGCGAGTTCATGAAGCAGCTGACCCAGCCCGCGAACCTGCTCTCCACGTCCACCTGCTTCACGGTCACGCACTCTTCCACGTTCCTTCCAGACTTGAAGGTGACGGAGGAGACCTTGTTGCCCAGGTCTCTGCCGTTGTCGACGTGGACGCAGACGCTCCTGAAGACGTGCTGTGAGTTTGCACCTCCGGGGAGGGTGGCGGACACCCACTTGGTCTTGTTGCGGTCCTCATCGCTCGATTCCCAGAAGGTCTCTGTGGAGTTGTCCGTGAGAGAGGCTATCATGGCCTGGCGGCTGGAAACCTTGATGTCTGAGCCTTGGGTGACGTCCGTCGTCCTCTCCACCGAGATGCCGGACTCGCAGAAATCGAGAGCAGCAGGAGCGCTGGCCTGGGTGGGAGCGGCAGCGCCGGCAGCCACGTCGGTATTGTCAAGCTCTTCCGAGCGGGAGAGGATCCTGCTGATGGTGGAGAAGACGTGAGACTGGTGGAGGAACTGGTGGTCCGCCGGCTTGAACTTGATCCCCCAACAGCGGATGGCGATCTGCTGCAGGGACGACCCCACCGGGAGGAGGAGCATAAGGTCGGAGATGGTTTGCAAGAGGCCGTGGAATGTGTCGGGGAGCGGGTTGATGGCCTCGCCTGCGATGAAGATGTCGGAAGTTGGATGCTCGCACAGCTCCTGCTTCTCTTTTGACGGAGCTGCGGCGGCCCTCTCGTTCCCAGGCAAGGCACCGTCCTTTTCTCCTGCCCCCTGCTGATTGGCGGCTGCTTCGGCGTTCTTCTTGTTCTTCTTGTCCTTGCTTCCGCCTCCCTCTGCTCCCGAGCCGAAGCTGAAGCCGGAGCCGCCGCCCTCGGAAGTGGCGGGCTCGTTTTTTGCCTCCAGGGCCGCCACGAAGAACCACAGGAGGTCGTGGAGGCAGGCTGGCTGGCTCACGCTCCTCAGGAGCCACGTCAGGGCCTGCATGGCAAACGTCCTGCAGGCGGCCTTCCTCAGGGCGGCCGTCATGGCCACCTGCAAGCTCTCCAGGTCGTTCCACTGGAGGACGAAGCTCATGACCGGCCGCTGGAGGATGTCCGCCATCATCATGTGGGAGGAAGGGCTGAACAGCTTCTGCAGGGCAGGGGAGGGCTTGGACAGGAAGTCCTGACTGGAAGCGCCCCCGCCGCCGCCGCCGCCCTCGTTCTGAAGAATTTTGGAGTTGCTGTCGACATAGCTCGAGTTTCTCTTCCTGTTCCTCGCTTCTTTGGCGCCCTCCCTGTCTCCCGCGGCGTCGGAAAATTCTCCCTCAGGATGAGAATTCCACGCCGAAGAGGGGTTTCTAGCACCGGGGCCACTTCCCACGGAGATGGAGCGGCCGAAGGGTCTTTTGGACGGGGAGCCTTCTTCCGAAGCTTTCTTCTGGGGCGAGGAGGAGGCGCTGCCCGTTTCTGATCCGTCGAATTTCTCTTCCTCGACAGGCGGAGCTGCTTTCAAAGAGGAAGCCTCGGCTGCCAAATCCCTGGTCTGAAACTGTTCCGGAGGTGAGATCTTATTGTTGTCCTGATCATCCTGGTGAGCGTGGATCTCCGCCACCACTCTCTCTTTAACCCCTCCTCCTCCTTCCTCTTCACCACCTCGGATTCCTTGCTGCTTGAGCGCCTCCTCCAGGACGAGCTCGTCATTGATCATCTTGAGGTGGCTCGACCTCACCCCCAGCGACCTGAAGCACTGGAAGGGGACGAGCGGGAAGGGATTGGGGTCAAAGTGGGAGAGTTCCGACACCGCTGACAAATGACTGGACTGCTGACGGGAGATCCCCCCTCCTCTCGCCGCTGAGGCGGAGGAGGACGGGAAAGCGGACGATGCCGCGGCGGGCGCGCTTCTCTGCCTGACGAACGGGGGGACTAGGTTGGAGTTGGAGGCGCTGGCGAGGTCGAGGAGGAACATGGCGTTGTTATGCATAATTAGGTGGCTGCTGAGTTGTCCGGTGGGGGAAGCTAGGCGGGAAGAGGGGATCATCATGGAAGCGCCGCTGCTGCCTCCACCGCCGCGTCGTCGCAGAGACTTGGACTGGAAAGCGGAGGCCATGGCGGCGTTGATCTTGCCGCTGACATACTTGCTGACTGCGTCCATGTCGGCGGAGGGAGACTTCCCTCCCCCAGACTTTTTGCCGCCAGACGACTTGAGCATGGAGGCGGGAGGGGGAGGAGCCGCCACAGCGTTCTTCAGGTGCTCCTCCCGGCACTTCTCGCAGATGAGATACCAGCTCGATCCGCCCACGCCGCCGTCGCCGCAGTTGCCCGCCCAGCCGCCGCAGTAGTTGCCGCCGCTGTTGTAGCCCTTTCCGCCGGCGGGCTTGCCACATCCTGGGTGCGCCAGCCTCATGTGGTAGGTGACGGGGTGCTGGAAAAAGTGGCCGCACATGTCGCAAAGCTGGTAGAAGGCGTCCTTCTGCCCTGGCAAGGCCATAACGGCGGCGGCGGCAGCTCTGGGATCGTCTCCGGGCTTGAGGGGGATGGCCGGCCAGGCGGGGGCCGTCATCACATCTCCTCTCCTTCCAAACCCGCTGGAGTGGTGAGAGCTGGACTTCCGCTTAACCTTTTTTCCCTTCCTGTCTCTCTCGGACCTCTTGTGGTCTCCGCGGCGCAACGACCCCACCTGAAGGGGGCACGCCAGTATCACCTGTTCCAGGATGGCCTGCCTGCAGTAGCTCCTGATCTCTTCCCACAGCATCACAAGCAGGCGCATGGTGTAGGGGAGGCTGGAGTCGCGTATCTGCATGAGGTGCCTCTGCATGAACAGGTTCTGCGCCATGGCGGAGGAGCGGAGGGTGGGGCTCGAGACCGGAATTCCCTCCTTCACCGCTTGCTGCATGGCGGCCAGGTTCCTGTTGGCATTGGCGTTTGTCCCCATGTTCGAAGCAGCGACGGCAGCAGCAGCGGTGCCGCCCTGGCCGTAGGCCGTGAGCTGGGGGTCCACCGCCTGCATCTTCTCCTTCAGGTAGGGAGTGGAGGTGACTTCCAGGGAGTGCCGCTGCTGCCTCAGCTCCTCCCTTTTCTTGACAGGGGAGGCCGAGGCGTCTCCCGCCGCACCATTGCTCATGATGCCCTTTTCGTCTATCTTCCCATCTTTGGGAGTTGTGGTGGCAGAAGCAGATGCAGCCGCGGCTGCCGCTGCAAGACTTCCCTCCTTGGACAGCGAAGGGTGGAACTTGAGATAAGAGGCGACGGCCATCGCGTCGTGCACGATCCCCTCGTGCCAGACGAAGGCGGCGAAGACGGACCGAACGCTCTCCGCCACCGATGGGCTCATGGCCTCTTTCACCGGGCCCTTGGGAAACATGAGTTCGGGCATTGGGATGGAGCCCGGAGATGGGTTGGGGTCCTGAGGGAAGGCCATAGGATCGCCTCCAGGTCTTATTATCACGGTGGAGCCGGTGTCCGTGACCGTCTTTGATGTCGTCTTCCCAGAAGAGGAGGTGCTCTTTTTCCTCGGGGAGGCCCCGCTAGAAGACGTGATTTGGGACCTCTGCTGGTGAAGAGGGCTGCTGACTACGTCCGCCGCGTTGTGCATTTCCAATCCGTCGTTGTTGAATGCCAGGGAAACCTTGTCAGCCTCGGCGTTGGGAGCGGCGGACGCTCCGCCGTCGCAGCTCTCCAGCAGCGGCTGGCTCATCTTCCTGACAGCTTTCGGGCTGGAAGAAGACGAATGCCGTTGGTGCTGCAGGTGCTGGTGGACCTGCGGGTGAGGAGGGGGCTGCTGTTGTTGGAACTGCGGGGGAAGGGCGGCGGCCTCAGAGAGGAGGGAAAGCGAGGGGCTGGCGGAGGAGGCCTCGTCCGGGTGAGTTGCGTGGCCTCCTCCGCAGCTGCCGGCGCCGGGGCTCTGGGAGAGGTCTCGGGCGATGCTGGAGACAAGGGCGCTGGTGTCGCTCTGGGAGGAGTCCTGGCGATTCAGGGCGTCGTCGTTGCTGGCAGACAGCGGGCTCTTGGAGAGGGGTGACCTGAAGGAGGAAACGAGAAAACGTGAATTACAATTTGTCAAACGCTTTAGATACCAAAGTTTGAGCAAATAAGAATTATACAGGTAGGTGTCTCGTTCTCAAGTACGTATCCACCCTTCATTTTTTCACATTTTGACAATTTACAGAGGCTTCAATTTTCTACCTGACCACCGCTGCAGAAGCCATGGCTATTGGCTGAGACGACGAGACTCCCATTCCCGTGCTCCTGACCGAAGCCGGGCTCGACCCGCGACTGGCCCCTGAGCTGCAGGCGGAGGATCCCGACCTGGCCCTCCTCTGGCTGGGCGGCGTCCCGGGCGGCGTCACGCCGTTGCCGTTGGCCCTGCTCTCGCCAATCACCTTGACCAGCTCTTTGACGGAGACGCCCTGCAGCTCCGGGGGAATGTCCTTGTTCACGTGGTGCTGCGCGGGATTGGGCCTCCTGGCGGTGGGCGGGCTGGAGGAGCTCCCGCGGCTGCGAGAGCCTAGCAGCTTGGAGAAGAACGAGGGCTTCCGGCTGTCTCCGACCGATCCTCCAATTCCGGGAGATTGGGATCGTCTCGAAGAGGAAGGGGACGACTCGCGCTGTAGGCTCTTGCGCGGGGGAGGAGTTGGCTTGCCAGGTGGGACGGAACCTCCTTGTTGAGATTGGCCTGGAAATGCATAAAGAGGTCCATAATTTTCGATAATAAAAAACCTCCTGGTTTATTTTAAATACAGTACCTGTGAAATCAAAGTGAACTGGCGAATGCCTTGTGCCGCCCAGATCTGATTTTCTCCTCGGAATGACTCCTCCACCAGGTGCTGCCGGATTCCCTGGTTCCCCAGCCGCCAATGCAGCGCCAGCAGGAGAAGATGGATGTCCGGGCTCCGAGTGCCTCGTGCGCACTTTCTGCATAGGCGGAGGAGCGTAGTTGGCCTTGGAGGCAAGGACGAGGTTCTCGTACTGCTGCTGCTGGCTCGCCAGGCTGAAAATCCTCTCCGACGGTCCCGCCGCCGCCGCCACGCCGTCGGCGCCAAGGGGAATCTGCTGCTGCTGCTGAAGCATGACCATCTTGTTCTCCTCCGCCTCCGCCTCGCTCTGCAGGTACTGCACGTCGGTGGCGCTGACGGCAAGCGACCAGGCGTCGCCGCCGTCGAAGCTGAAGCAGTGCTTCTCCACCGACTCCTGGTCCAGCTGCACCCACACCTCCCCGTTGCCGCCGCCCGTGGGCACCTCCTTCACCTCCACCACCGTGACCACGTTGCCCAGGTTCAGCATGCCGATGGGCGCGGCAAGCATGTTGGGGTTGCTGCGGATGTTGTGACCGGAGGCGCCGCACTTTACCACCGTATACATTCCGGGGCCTCTGGTCACAGAAGCGGAGCGTGCCCTCCCTGACCTCCCGGGCTGCCTGAGGATCGGCTCTGGCGGTGGGAAAATTCCCAGCGGGGCCGCCGAAGCACCGCCGGCCGTGCCATTGGGCAGGGAGGACGACAGGCTCCTCTGAGGGATCGCAGTCGTGATTCTTTGGGCGGTGTCTCCGTGGTTCCCCTCGGCCACCGGCAAGGGCTTCGGGTCCTCCACGGGGACGAGCAGCGTCTTCTCCAGGTGCTGGTTGTACTGCAGGCACCAGCCCTCGGCGTGCTGTATTGTCATGGCTGCCAGCGTCTCCGGCGCCAGCCTGACCCACACCCCGTCCGCGTTCTGCATCTCGTCCACGATGGCTACCACGCCGTCCACCGGGAGGACGCCGATCTGCTCAGACTGGAGGGTAGGGTGGATGCGGACGCGGAGGCCGGCGCTAGGCCGGGCGATGAACTTGCGGAGACGGTGGAAGTTGTCCGCGCCGGCGCCGGCGCCCTTTTTCGGTCCGTTCTGCCTTGGCGGGACAACACCTTGCGGAGGGTCTTTGACTTCGACCTAAAAGACAAGACAATTAAAATTGGGTACAAGTGTTAATTATTTTAAATTAAAAATATTCAAAACTAGCTTTTGCCAGCCTGTTTCTCGAGGTATGAAATGCAACTTCTTCACTTTTTTTTGCTTCCTGTGGGGCTCTCCAGAACCACAGTCCTATTGCCCCAAATTCGCCTTCTACAGGGAAGCCCTTGTCATTCTTTGACTTTAGGCGGGGCATGTGGATGGATGGGCTCCAAACTGGCCGAAAGTTGGTGGGGTGGCACAGGGATTTGAGAGACAGGAGTCTCTCATGCAGGAGATCCATTACGCTACGGGGGCCGCCCCCGAAACTTCTTTACATTTTGATTTTCCATGGCTATTATCTTTGAATACTAATTTCAAAATCATGAGTTTTTAAAATTCCAATTAATAAAATGTTTGTCTTGCCACACATAAACTTTCCGCTAAAAATTACTATTGCCAATTGCCACACTTGAAATACATTTTTTAAAAGAATTCATCCTGTAAAAACTTATTAATTCCCTCAATTCTCAATAGTTGAGTTTGAGTTTAAGTTTAATACGGGCTCATGTAAGAACGAATGTTTAAACGCACAAGTACACATGTACATCATTTGCTCACCATGACAGTCGTCGTAACTTGACTCCAGACTTGCCGCATCCTTGCGACTTTAGTGCCCGTTGTTGCGAGATGAAGTGAGATGGTGGCACAAGTGCTGCCTTCTTGCCTTTGACGCTTTTTCTGGCATCTTTGGGTAACCAGAGGTCTTGGGCCACCAGCAATCCACTTGTAGAAAGGATCCCCCCATTCAGCTAATATTCAGAAACATCTTTTCTTGAGCACTTTCATTTCGCAACTCTCGTATATAACTCAAACAAAAATAATATTCAAAAATAAAAATTCCAATACTGTTTTTTCATGTTTCAAATCAAATTCAGTGTACTTTGTTTGTAATCTTAGTTCATCAAGACACGATACTTTCAGTCTTCCAAAAAATTAAATTTGAAGCACGAGAAACACCGAATTTGGGTCACATTCCACGCAAGAGGACAGGCCGATCCAACGATATGTCGGAAAAAGAAACCAGATCGATGACCCGCTGGTCGCAATACGCAAATTACCCCGCTGGCGTGAGGAAGAAGAATCCCGTAATATCGGAAGCCGGCCTCAGGACGTCGAGGAGGGCGACGAAGTCCGAGAACACCGGTGAAAGTTACTCGGACGGCTCTCGCACGACAACGGAACAGGACGGTCTTGCCTCCGCGGATGAAGTTGCCGACGAACAGTCGAACGCCAGCAGGTCGAAAGTCCCCAAGGCGCTCAAGTTTTGGAAGCGGCGCCCAAAGAGGTCCAGCTTCCACGACTCGGCAATAGAGGACGAGTGGGGCACGTTCAACGTGGGCGGCCAGCACGCCAGGAAGAGGTACGACACCGGGACGAGCAGGCACATCAAGAGGTCCCGCAGCAGGGACAAGAAACGACACGGCAGAAAGAAAAGATCGCTGAGCAGACACAGAAGTGAACACGGGAGAGGAGAAAGGATGAGGGAAAGGTCCCGGGGCAGGATGGGAAGCCGCGACAGAAAGCGCAGGAGCAGAAGTCGGGGTAAAAGGCGTCGCAGCAGAAGTCGCGAAAAAAGACGCCGTAGCAGAAGTCGAGATAAAAGACAGCGTAGCAGAAGTCGGAAAAGACGTGGCAGAAGTCGGAGCAAGAGCAGGAAGCAGAGAAGAACCTGGAGGAGCACGCGTCGCAGAAAAAGCAAATCAAGGGACGTGCGCCGCAGGTGGCGCAAGGACACTCCCCGCGTTCGCCAGGCCTTTACGCCCTCTGACTCCCAAGAAAGCGAATCTCCCAAGAGAAAGAAGAAGGAAAAGCGCAAGGAGAAAAAGAAAACGAAACTAATACGTGAAAGCAGCGGCGTGTACGATGACGACTCGGATCAAGTGAAGAAATTGAAGCGGCGACGCCGGACCTCGGAAGAGAAAGAAGTACGCACCACCGGGCCAGAGGCCATGGTGTTCTCTTCGGCGATGGGGAAGAAGGAGCTTTTCGTCATGTGCCCAAAGTGCAACAAGCCCACACATACGATGGTCTACAAGCATCCCACTACTTTGGCTTGGATTTTAGGCGCTACCGTATGCGTGCTCACCCTGGGCCTGTGTGGCTGGTTGGTCTTCCGATACGACAAGTCTTATTACTATACTCATTTCTGTGGCAATTGCAAGTCCTTCATAGGGGGATTTACGAAACAATGTGAAATCGACGTAAAGAAATAAATGTGACCTTATCGCGGTATACTACTACAATGTACTTCATTGCACTTTTTGCTCATTAAAATGCCTTTACGCAAACGTCACCAAATACAATTGGGATACGAGGAATGTTCTTTGCAGCCTCGCAATCACTCCTGAGTAAAGTATGTGCGTGCGAATCGAGAAGTCTTTTTTGCCCGAGAGTTGGCAACGACGGAATCCGCATTCCTCACGCAAATCTTCCTCTAGCTATCCGGTACCCTTGAAGAAAGAAAGTCTGCCCAGTAGATTCTGGACAAGAATGCAGTTTACTTCTGTACTTTGGGGAACGGAAGGGATAGCTTCATAGTACTATGCTGAAGGGGGAAAATTCCTCATAGATTGTTGGAGGGATACCGTTTTCCGTATTTTGAGTCTTTAGTCTTTTACCATTACTTTTCTTTCTTTTTTGCAGCACAACTGTCGATGGATGCACATTTCCAACCGAGTGGTGGCTCTAGAGTCCACCCACCTCCTCCTGCTGCACGAGTTCGAGAGGGTGGCACTGCAGAAGATCGCCCTGCAGAAGCTTAACAAGTCTGATCTCGGGACAACAGTACGCATTCCAAAAGGTAACTTTCTTTTCTCCTTGTGAAGCTCTCAGAACTAAAATTCTTGTCGAAATCCTCCTACGAGTGAGTGACCTTTTCCCAGCTCCAATCTCTGATCCATCAACGTAGGCGAATTGGAGGGATGAATGTGTGTTGAAATTATCTTTTTCTTCTTTAGCACCTTACCGTTCCTCTCCCGTTTATCTTTCCAGATTCCAGTGAAAGGGGGGATTCCAAGTCTAGACGCAGAGGATACTTGCTGAAGAAGAAAGTGCTGCGTAAAGACAAGGGTGAGCACAATACTACCCTCGTCTCTCGGAACGATACATGTATTTACCTCGTACTCTTGATGTAGAATCTGGCGGCCAGAAGCGTGACTCCACTGCTGGGGGGCCAGCCAGCGGGACCGCCTCGGTGTCGTCCTCATCCTCGCACCAGGCCGTGTTCGGCATCCCCCTGGCCCAGTGCGTGGAGCAGCCCTCGCGCAAGCGGTCCACCGTGAGCGAGGCGCCAAACCCGGAGGAGCTGCACAGTCCCAGCGGCTCGAGCACGCTCGGCGTCACCACACCGCTCTCGGCTACGGGCGGCGGAGTAGGCGGCAGCGGAGGAAGGGGCGGCGGGAGCAGGACCAGCGTGGGGTCCATAGCCGACGTCGTCAGGGGAGAGAAAGGGGGCGGGACGGACAGGGTGGGGCATCGGAACACCTTTAGCTCCTTGTATCCCCAATTATTATTTCTTTTCCCTTCCCCAGATATCCTCCCCCATCCAATCCGTGGGCTCTTGCGAGAGCCTGAACAACCTGGAGTATCAGCGACGCTCGTCCGTGGGCCACCACTCCCAGGCGTCTGTGGCCCTCGACGCCGTCTCCTTCGCCAGCTGCCTGGAGGACGCCGTCTCCAAGATGGCCGCGGCGGCCGCCTCCGGCTCGGTCGACCCCGCCGCCGCCGTCCTCTCGCCCTCGCCCGTCCTCCCCAACGTGCCGCCCATCGTCCTCACCTGCATCCGGCACCTGGAGCAGCACGGGCTCAGGACCGTGGGGATATTTAGGGTCTCCTCCTCCAAAAAGAGGGTCAGGCAGGTGAGCATAATAGGAGAGGAAGTCATCGCGCGCCCCATCATGTCCTTCCCCTCTTAACTCTCTCTTTCATCCCCCGCCTCCCCCCTCTCCTTCCCGCTATCTCCCCCTCCCTTGCTGGAAAGTCGCCAGAGTGGGGCCGCCGCCTCCGCTGCGATCGCCACCGACCGACCGACCGTTCGCCCAAGCCTCCGACGACCGAATACTACTACATATCCCGTTCCCGTCCCTTGCGGAAGGTCGACAATTTCGACAACTGCTCCTCTTCCTCTCCGTTACGTGAACCCCCGTCTGCCCGCCGTAGCCCCACGACCTCCTTCAAGCCCTGTAGAGTGCAGCCTTCCTTCCTTCCTTGCCTGGGCCTCCCGTTCATTCTTTTCATTCTACCGCTTTGGCGGCGGCGGCCTACAGCGGGGAGGAGGAGAGAGAGATTTTGGGCAGGGCACTCATTATGAGTTATGGGGGGCATTTGCAGAGTGCCGTGGAAATGAAGCTCATCTCTTGGGCGGGGGACGAATGGACGGCCCCCGGGGGAGGGATGCGTGCGAGGCACGAAGAGAGAGACAGCGCCTCCGTGACTTCTTGTATCTTTCGCTCCCCCTCAACGTTATCTATTTTTTCCTTTCTTAGCTCCGCGAAGACTTTGACAACGGCGCCGAGATCGCCTTCAGCGAGGACGTGGCCATCCACGACGTCGCCACACTCCTCAAGGAGTTCTTCCGCGACCTCCCGGAGCCGCTCATTCCAAAAGACCTTATCTCAGCGCTCTTGGCCATCCACAGTGAGTCTCGAGTGCTGGACAGACTCGCAGCCCCACAGACTGGGTTCTTGAGGCCCAACCGGACCGGCGAGAGGACGAGTTGCAGTGCAGTGTACTAACAGTTAAAAAAGGCGAGTTAACAATTCCGTGATAGACTAGAGAGAGATATTCCTCCTAACATCGAGTTCCTTTTGGCGTTGTACTGTACAGTGAGACTTTTTTTGGCTGTTTGACGGATCACCCTCGGCGTGTTCCCAAGACAATCAATCTATCGCCCTCAAAAAAACTTTTTCTCTCCCCCTTTTCCGCAGAACTGTCGAGTTCGCAAGACCAGACCCTTGCGCTGCAGAGACTGATCGAGCTGCTCCCTACCGTCAACCGCGACACCCTCTTCGTCCTGCTCCACTTCCTAGGGCTGGTGGCGGAGAACGCGGAGGACAGGAAGCTGCCAGACGGTGAGTAGTGAGTACAAGGGAACAGG
>JAAUXU010028794.1_pt1 | contig 13834 bp, 5 predicted proteins | sample 7278151 | NCBI WGS metagenome assembly JAAUXU01 (sample SAMN14350113, study PRJNA611818) | marine sediment metagenome | isolation source: surface marine sediment (1.8m) | place: French Polynesia: Moorea | collected 2018-08 | reverse complement strand
TCCAAGAATACAAATCAGCATCAGAGGGGGAAAGTGGCGCCATCTCACATACCGAGTGGCAAAAAAGTAGGTTCGGGGAGAACAAAGTGGGCCTTCCTCGAAGGCAATGCCGCAGAGAGCTTAAATGTGCTCCTGTGTGTAGCGCACCGGCAATACGATCGATGGTGGCTAGCTCCGGCAAAAGAGAGTGGGGTGAAGGCATAAGGATTCAAATACGGATCGGCCGTGGTCCAAAGAGAGACCCTTCCCCGGAAAAAAAAATAAAAAAACTCAAAATTTTGGGAACTTCCCCCTATTGGGGAGGGAAATGATGTTGCACAGGTCCAGCGAAGCGGGCCATTACTGCAAGTATATATATATAATGTGGATTGATTTCGCCGAGCCCCCCGTGAATGATAAAAACTAAATGCTGAACTGCCTCAGGACTTACCATGCTTAAGCCGTCCGCTTCCAGGCCCTTAGTAATAAAATGCAACCCTAAAAATATTCCAAAATGCAGATATTGAATCTTTCACTCCTGAATCTCTTGCAGTATCCTTTTAGTCGGGAGTGGCCAACTTTTTTAACCGTACTTCAAAGGCAAGTCTACAAGGAAATAAAATATTGCTTCTGATCTCATGTACATCATTAAGGTGTCTCCTTGCCCATGCACTAGAAAATATACAAGGAGATGAAACACAAATTCAGGCGGTTATGTTTTTTTTGCCTGGGGAAAGCAGGTTTAAAAACTGTGAGAATTATCCTTCTTGTTGTGTTGAAGGGGGGCACTTTGTCAGTACAGTTCCCTTCTACCATATTCAGCTCTACAAACTTTCTTTGGGGTGGGATTAAAACCTCACGTAACAATTTAGTTTACTTTCCTCTGCCACTCCCTTCAACTCTATAAACTCAATGCAAAGTTAGATCCAACAATGGTTTTATTTTCATTTTCCATATTTACTTAGGATTTTTTTTTGACTATTTCTCAGCTCTTTGAACAATGTCCGTTTTTGTTTCGATGACTTTGGTGCATATGCAACTCTTTTTTTGCAAAAGTGCAAAAAGATAATGTAATATCCTCATACCTTTGAAATATTTGTCATCAGATTTTTTTTTTAATTTTTTTGCAGCCTAAAAATCTAAACTTTCATTTTTTTCCAAAAAATCATGTTTATTTTTTATTTCTTGTTGTCAGTTTTCATGAAATACATCATTGTAAAAAAATCAAAAGTGATGGATACTAGGAAAAAAAGTTGTTCCGCCCTTTAATTCCTCTATTTTCTTTAAAGTTCAGTTTTTAACAGGCTGGAAGGTTGGGCCACAATGGTACAAACACTACCAGAAGTATAATGTTTGGCCTCTTGCCAAGTTGTTGACCCTGTCTTTCAGCTCCAGAATTGCAGTAATCTGTTTGGCATTCACAGACTTCCACTTTTTCCAATAAATCCTATTAAAAAAAGCCAAACATAGAACTTTATTTATTGCTGATTGTGGTCTTCTAACTACAGCTAGGTCATTATGAAGGTTCATAGAGATTTAACATAACACTTTAGTAAAGGAAAATGAGATAGTGAGCAGCTTTTCACTCACTCAAATTCTAGCAAACTAGCAATGTAGACAAAAACAAGTAACCAAAAATCATATTTGGATTTCAATTTAAATCAAATTTAAATTCAATTCAATTTATTTAAATTTTAGTTTAATTTCATAGTTTGATACGAATCCAAATTTAAATTTAAAATCAAATTTAAATTCAAATATTTTTTGGGCTTTGTTTTTGTGCCGCTCATTTGCCCTCCCTTTTGCCTAATCGTTTTTGGGCCGGCTGTTTTGCCCTTCTTTTTCTCTTTTTTTCTTTGATCCATTTTTATTCTCACCCTCTTTTTTTTTGTCTTGTCTACTTTTTTTGGGCTTAGTTTTGGGTACCCAAAATGGCCATCTGGGGGGTTGGCTGAAAAGAGGCAGTTAGAACTGATCCATGAATAAACGAAATGGTGGCTAAATTTGGACAATATCTCAAAGAGTAAGAAACGGACAAAAAAACTGTCAAAGTAAGCAAAAAAATCCAGCTGGGGCAGTTCAAAAAACACATAACCTAAAAAAAGAAATGATTAACCCTTAAGCAAGAATTTGTGCTGCTTGATATTTTTATTTTTATTATTTCTTTCAATGCACCACCATTACCTTGCATCCTTCTCCACCTTTTATTTCTGTAAGGGCCCTACCTTCACCCTGCAAACAAAGATAGTCTTTTTTGTCAATGAATTTAAAACCTAATGATATACTGGATTTTATAGTTGTCTTTTTGTTCATAGAGGATTTTGATGGACTTGGAGGTATTCTTGTGGTACCTTTCATGACACTTTCATGCAATGCTATAAAAAGCAAGACATATTCCAAAGGTGTCAGAAAAGGTATGATCCTTTTAGTATGTAGAAATTGAGTACTGTCAATATGTCAAAACATGAATTTGACAAATTTCCAGTTACCACTGCCAATTTTCCAAATCCATAGAAAGAAGAATACACTGACAAGGTACTTGGGGAGGGCCAAGGACATTTTATTATTATTATGTATTGGAAGCATACATAGCAAACACGGGATCCCTTCAGTTTTTCAAATCTCACTACTGGCAATGTGTCGAATCGGCAATTTGGCAATTTTTTTCTACCCTTGTCAATTTGTTGGAAACCATAGAAAAGAAGATTTCCTGTGTCTGCCATTTCACACCAGAAAAAAATCTTTCACATTCTTGAATCCCACCCTACACACAAGAATTAACTAAATTTTAGCAGGAGAGAAAAAGAATCATACATGGTTGGGAGACTATAAAGAATGTATACAATTAAAGAGGGCGACTTCTTTCATAGTTCAGGGAAGGGGTAGAGAGGGGGCAAAGCAAAGAGTTTTCCTATGTGACACTCAGTTTAGAAAGGAATCCCTCCAAAATATGAAAAATTTAGGAAAACATGTAATTTGTCTTATGGTTGATGGAACAGGGAGGAGGCTCTGCCTTTTATTCTATCTCCTCCCCGTCGCCCCCTCTCCCCTTGCTAATGAGTGCTTCCTATTTTAAAGACCAAAAGTCCAAAAGACCCACTCCACCTCACACAAAAAAAAACTCCCTGAAAAATCTATGGTTACTTCAGCTGGTTTTTTGAGAAACTGCCAGTACCTCAAATTCTACAGATTGCCAGGAGTATGATGTTTCCCAGACTCTTGACAAATTGAATGCGACTTGCAACCACAGTCTACCAAGCCTCTTCATGTTCATACGAATCGGAAAAATATGAACCCTCCATCTTCCCCTGTTCTAGTAAACCTAAGGCTAAAAGGATTGGATTGTTGTGTGGGGCTGTCACACAGTTCAAGCAAAACTACTGATTTTAATTTACAAGGAAAGGATGTAACAATTTTTCCTGCTATTTTGCAGATTGACTTCCAACTTTTTCATTTTTTAAGATAAAAAAGCAGAAACCAATTTTCTATTTGAAGTTTTCCTTCTTTTGTGCCTTGCATAAAGGCTTGAAAGTTTGATCCTACATCCAAACACCCCACCAACAAAGGAGGGCAAAAAAAAGGCTACCGTCAGCCAAACGCTAGAACGGTCAATAATATTAAGTATTTTAATTTTTTGACGGACCCGTCAAAAAGTGGCATTAAAACGGTACCGTTTTAAGACCCGTTTTTATGGCACAAAAATACCAGTCCAGACACCTTAAACAAACGCCTCGACGGGTAGTATTTTTTTCAATAATTCTTTGGGAAAAATGGGTCAAAATGAGCCTTTTTGGGTTCCAAAAATGGGTGTTGTGACGGGCAATTTTTGGTCTCTGTCAGGGGGGGTAGTTGAGACGTATTTTCTTCGACGGGCAGATTTCTTGGTAGGGCACATGCGCCAAGATCAAAACAACCAAGTTCTGGCAATATTTTGTCCAATATCAAACGCCCATAAAGTACCAATAAAAAAACTATGATATTTTCAGCTGTTTTTCATAAAACTGACAGTGCTTCAAATTCGACAGATTCCCAGTAGTGCAATATTTTTTAGATTTTCAAAAAATGAATATGACCCAAAAAGGACCAATGAGACTATGAGTCTTCAACTTTAGCTTGTTCAACTTCATGAACATTGTCTATTACAGGTCACTCATGCAAACTATAGATCTAGTTTTAATCAACTTTTTTGTGATCCTTCACAGGTTCTACATGTAGTTCTCTGCATTTTGCGGTCTTGAAAAGCAGCAAGGTTTAATAGGGAAAAAGCTTGATTTTTTCACTAATGCCTGCATCATCATTTTCAGACTTTTGAGGTTGATATGCCTCAACATGATGAAGAATGGCATAAATCTCAGATCAAATGCCAAATTAAAGTTCCTAGATCCTGTGTTGGAAGAGGCAACCTTGCTCGGAGAAATCCATACTTGAAGTTTGAGGTTAGGCCAACCAAGGTGGATGCAGTGGCTCTACAGGGGTGTCAAAAGATTATTCAGATTGAGAAGCTCATTCCCAGTATGAAAAATTTGCCGACTCATTTTTTGGGATCAGAGTCTAATCACAAATGACAACACCCCATCTGCTGTAGTTTGACCCGTTGATTAAAAAATGCCAATATTGGGGACCAGCTTCAGGAGCCAAGACCAGGGCATTGGCCATTTGAAGTTTATGTAGTTCAAATGTGTCCAATAACGTACAGTGTGATCCAGAATTAGTGCAATTCATTTGAGGACTCTCCCTGAGTGCTATATTTGCCTCATTCACTTGATTTTTCACCTAACCTTAGACCAGTGTGTAACTGGGAAAAAAGTTTTGTAAGATATCTTTCATAAAAAGGTTTTGTCATTTTTGGCACCATCTTTTTTTGGCCCAGCACCGCAACTTTAAAACCCCTGCTGCAGGTGCCAGAGCAGGTGCAGGCAATCAGGATTAAAATTACCTTAGAGACAATTCAATTTGCAACAAAATAAGGTAAAACTCATCTCATGGCATCAAAAATAAAAAAGCTACAGCCAAAAACCTGATGGAGGTAAATGATTTTTTTTTATTTTTTTGTAGTAAAATTTATTATATGGTGGCTCAGACCCCTTTGAAGCACCCACAGTCTCTTTTATGCAGCTCAGTTAGTTTTTGAGACATATTAGAATCCCCCCCACTGTTGTAAAACTTCAGTGCAACCATATCTTAAAAAAATGAACGATAAGACAGACACACACAGTATTTAGTAGGCGGAGTCCTCAAATGATTTACACTGATTCTTGATCACCCTGTAGATAACTCACCAACAATTTCAAAAAGTCCCTTGAAGGATGAAACCTAAAGAAAACACCCCATTGAGTGCATAGGCCATATCTTCAGGGACTTTCTCAAAGGCAAATTTTGACACTGTCAACCCGGTTAAAAGCCCTGGTCATCTAAAGTCAACTAAAAATGAGCAAAGTTTTTGCACAATAACTATACAGTGAAATGTTAAAGTTTGGCCTACAAGAGAAAGGTGATCAAAAGCTCAAAAAGATCTGAAATATATTTAAAAATAATTTTTGAGGCATAAGGAACGCCCTGACAAAGAAAATCATTACAACAATAAGATCTGGCACCCCAAAAGTATGCTGGACGGATCAGGTCAAATTTGAATTTAGATGTCATTTTGGAGATCAAAAAGGCCAAAAACATGCATAAAAACACATTTGTTTCCTTTTTGAATTAGGCCAATCCTCCATTTATCTATTATTATTATTATTACTGCTTTTTTTCATACTCTTGATTTATCTGTATCCATGCATTTCAGTAGCTTCTCCTTGTCCTTTTTGTCCAGCTCATTCAAGCTCCAGAATTCATGGAACCTATTCTCATCCGCTGCACAATATACAGCAGCAGCCCACTCAGGACAGCCCAACACCACCCTGCCTTTTGCCCCACCTGTTTCGGACAAGTCGTTTAATGTTTGTGACAAAAGCAAAATATGTCAGGATTTGTACTGTGTGCGCCACCTAATTTTTAACACTTTTTAATTTGCCGCCATTTCTTTGATTTGAATTATGTCGCCAAACCATAACAAGAAAAAATGTGCACAAGACAAAGACAAAAAATGGGGATAACCCAAAAAGGGTTTTAAATTATTTTTAGAAATTTATTTAGCCCCACAATGAGGCCTCTCCAAATGATCCGCGCGCTTACGTACTGGCTGAAGTCGGTGTGGTTATAAGGAAGAAAAGAGAGGGAGAGACAAAAAGAGATATAAAGACACAGAGACAATTTGTGATAGCCCAAAAAGGCGCGCAAATTATGGGCCGAGCTCACACATGGGCGACAGGGGGGGGGGGGATGGGGAGGAATGCCCCTCCCCTGGTGTCCCAAAACCTATCCCCTCCCCTAGAGCTAAAAATCAGGGACCATCAAAAAATTTGGGCTAGAACAGAGGGTAATTTTTTAAAAAAACATTATTTTCTTCAATTTTTGTGGTTTTCCAAGTGAAGAGATGACCTTTATGTTGCTTAAAAACCTTGCTTTTCTTTTTCATGTTTTCACAAATATTCCTATTTTCTTAATTAAGCAAAAATTTGGTTTGTCCCCCCCTTCCCCCCTCTACCCATTCCACAGGAGGACAAAAAGTATCCTCTCCCCTAGAGCCATTTTTTGGGGTATAACAATATTTTGAGGCATTCTTCCCCCCTCTGGAAAAAAGTCGGCACCCATGTGTGGCCAAGCCTGCCCGTGTCTATCCCTACATCTGGGAGTTTTTGCACCCGTCTGGTTAGCACATAATTGGCTCAAATATGGCACAAAAAAGAAGAGCCCATATTTCTCTTTTTTGCACTTTTTGGTGGACCAAGGGGACTACAGGCTCAACAACAACAACAACAACAAACGCTCCAGGTTGCGAAGATGCATCAAGCTAACCTTTCACAGTGTATTTGTATATATTTTTTTTCCTGTACTGAGTGCGCCGCCACCAATTTTTACTCATTTTTGAATTAGCCGCCATTTTTTTGACTTGAATTTCATGCAAAAACCATAAAAGGAAAAAATACGCACAAGACCAAGACAAAACAGAAAAAACAAAAAACCGAGTTTTTATCCTTTTTTGGGCAACTTTTTCAAGCCCAAAATCAGGCCTCTCCAAAAGATCCGTGCGCTTATGTACTGGCCGAAGTCGGTGCCGTTATAAGCAAAAAAGAGAGGGAGAGACAAAAAGAGAGATAGACACACAGAAAGAGCTCGTGGTGGCCAAAAAAGGCACACAAATAATGGGCCGAGCTCGCCCATGTCTATCCCTACACCAGGTGAGTCTTTGGCGGAAATCTGGGTGGTGCAATGGCACATTTAAAAAGGTTTTGCAGCTTGTTCCTTTGACAGCTTTATTGGCATTGTTTGGTGGCGCAGATCTGTCAAATCAAGCTCAAAGTAGGGCAACATCCAGAGAAACATATTTTTATTTCTTGGCGCATTTTCAAAAATGCACCATTTTGGCGCATTTTTGAAAATGTGCCAAGTGAGTAAAAATTGGTGGCGCAGTCAGTACATTTCCCCTGCTGAGAGTTTGTAATAGAAACAAAAAAAAAAAAAAACTACCAGACCTGGCGGCTATCGCCACAGAAAAAAAAGATGGTTTTTGCTATTTTTCTATCCTTGCCCTCTTGTGATTGAAAAAAGTTTCAACATCAAATGTTAAAATAACTGTTTGATATTTTTTGCTATTTTTCTATCCTTGCCCTCTTGTGATTGAAAAAAGTTTCAAAATCAAATGTAAAATCACTGTTTGCTTTGATTTCCTTTATTAGCATTATTTATCCCCTATGCTCTAATCCCAAGTTAAAATATTCTACGTTTTTGGTTTGTTTATGTCCTCTTTATTATCTCTCAGAGAGATCCAACTTTTTTCCACACTTTCATAGGTCTCTCAACTAGTTTTATTCATTCCTTACGGTACCTAAACTAAAAAAAAATTATAAAAATGTCTATATTGTTCTTGCATTTCTGAAAATTGAATATTGATAATAAGAAGTATAATAACATTTCAACGGGCCTTTGGAGCAGATTTTGTTAAAGAAAAAGATGGAAGTATGGTTTTGTTTGTTTGTTTATATGGACAGGTTCAAGTCAAAGATAACAACTTTTGTAAAAATTGGTGGGATGAAAATGTCTTGTTCAGAGTTTGTATCTCCTGATGCCATTCTTCCAGTCCACAGCTTGAGGCAACATCATGAATTGGTACACCTGTTTTAGTTGGGAGATGAGCTTTTTGGTGACGAGTATAGGAACTGGACCTTTCTTTGCAGCTTGGACATTTTTCATGTCTTTCTCTCATCACCACAGGTCTTTGGCCACCAGGAATTCGTCCCGAGCCTGCAGTTTTGCTATTTTTTTTCACAAAACCTTCATTCCTCCTATTTTTTTCTAACTCTGCAAGTAAGGTGCTTTTAAAAAATCAATATTTTTGCCTGAAAAATAAAACTTACTTTCTGAGTTCTGTTAATATGAAGCTAGTTGAGATATCAAAGCATGTATGTACAGTATTACAAGAAAGATTAAGAGACAAATTAATCCAAAGCATTGAAGAATAGCAAAGAAATGGACGAACTGGTGCAGAAATGTGTCCTTCCCACTGACTCTATACTTTTGTACCCTTAAAGCTTTTCCCAGAATGTCACATGAAAAAAATTTTTAACTTTGCTTTTAAAACCTCAAAATACGCACCTATTTTTATTTTCCTAGCTGTAAGACAATTCCCTTCGTGTGAGTATGTGGCCTTGCAAGTTTGTGGCTTCTCATTCTCCCACAGCCAGAGGCGCTTAATCATGGTTTTTGGGCAGTCACCAATGATGTAGTCCTCTGCCATATCACCCTGTGTGTGGTTTTTTTCACAAACCTTGCAAACTGACACATTTGTTAACTTCAAATGGGTAAAATTTATTACAGGTGAAAAAAAATATTGGGCTTTTTTCCCTGTTAAGCTTGATCTTCCAACACTTGGGCTCTTAATGGAGGTAAACACACTTTAGTCTTTGAACCGGACCCAGGATCAAGTGTAAGCAAGTAAGTTCGCAAATCAACTTGCTATTATTGAAATGTCTAACTAAAGACCTTTTAAATGTATATCTTGCCAGCAGACTCACGGGGGGAATCCAGCCGAGGTAACAGCTCATGGCCCTACCTATGTCATATGCACACAGTGTATGTCATTCAGGAAATTTTGTTGCTATCAAAAACCTTGGGTAATCAATGCCAGGACACTCCAAATGACAAGGTCTGTCATCCTGTCACCCTCGGGTGGGACAGAGGAAACACATGCCGAATCTTTTGAGGATGATTGAAAGAATAATTGATATTCTTTGTGACATATTATCACTTTGATCTTGTAGAGTGGTGATGTCTTTTCTTATTCCTACACAGTCTGTATACACAAAGCAGCATAATCTAGAGTCCCATGATAACTGCAAACAAACAACAAACCAACACTTATTCAATAAATGCAGATATTGAATCTTCCACTCCTGAATCTTGTTGTTTACGCTCACCGTCGCCCTGTCGTCGGGAGTGATTTTTTTTCACCTAACTTCAAAGGGAGTCTACACAACGAATAAAAAGATTGCTTCTGATCCCACGTACATTAAATTATCTCGCACATGCACTAGAAATTATTCAAGGAGAGGATAAACAAAATCAGGCAGCTCATGTTCAAAGTGTAATGAAGAAGTCGCCCAGGACAGTACGATGCTCTGCTTTGCTTTGCGCACATAAAATTTAAAAAAACCTCTTGTACGAACACTGTACGTATACAGTAGTATAAGAAAGTGGGGAGGAAACCCAGCCCAAACCTTTAAAAACCACCAAACCCGAAGAATTAAAAGTGGGTGGTTCTCCTCCTCTTATCTCCTCCTCCTTTTGGGGGGGAGAGAGAGAAAAAATGTCTCCCAGTTAATGCCCGGGCATTTTTCTCCCCCGATCTCTTTCGATTTACCACAAGGATGGGGGATTTTCACCTCCTCCTCCCTCCCAAACAATGGGCCCATTTTTCTTAATTAAAAACGATCTCCTTCTCCTTCTTTCGCCACGGACGAAATCGGCATGGGGGTCGCGTACGTAAGCATAGACGAAGAAGAAAAACTAAAATGCAACATGGTGCAATTGCCCTTATAAACAAAACAAACAGAAAACGAAGGAAACAATTATTATTTTGATCACGTAATTCTTTTTGCCCATTTTTATTTTTTCTTTTGAGTATCACATATGGGGGAATGGGGGAAAAGGGGGACGGCCCAAATATAGGAAACTAACTGCAACCATTTGTTCGCGATATCTCAGCAGGGGAGGGGGAAGGGGAGAAGTAGGATTTAGGAGGTCTTAAAGAGGATACCGAAACCAGATAGGAGGAAACCAGGAGGGAAAAATGAAAGTACAGTTTTTTTTTGCATTAAAAAAAACCGTTTAGGGATATAACCGTTTTCCCCCCTTTCTTGCAGGTAAGCCTTCAGATCATTTTTTTAATCGAATTCTGAAGAGAGAGAAGGAATGTGAGGTTCAGCTTTTCTCCGCTAGATCTCGCTAGCTGAAACAGCCCTGTCTTACACCGCACTGATGTAGGGCGGCCCCTGGCGGAGAAAAACGCAAGCTATCGTAAGTTAGTTCAGAGAAAGACTTTATTTACTGGCAAATACTTGCGGCAAAACCGTGTACGTGTTCTCTCACAAATAGTGTACATTTGTAGTAGTCTTTAAAATACATGAAATATCTTTCGTTGACTTGTGGACAATCCTTGCTGTGGTGCTGTAGCCCGGGGAAACTCTCACAGAATTCTCCTCCCGTACCTGAAAACAGTAGATGCAAGAGAGAAAGAGTCAATTATGGTGCTAAGAAGGAAAGTTTGTAAAATTATACTTATGTTACTATTTATTACCCCCATTGCACTAAAAAAGAAGGTTTTTTTCCAGAAGAGGAATGAAAAGTACGCAGCTCTATAAATGCCTGCCTGCCTTTTCAGAAAAAGACTGCAAAACCTCCAATTTTTTAAAAAACACTCAATTTCCCAGACACTTTTCGCTCCTGACCTCCTCTCCATCCACTTGTCGCACTGGCTGACCCTGTCCGCGCAGATGTTCCTCTCCCCCTCAAAGCCGCAGTCGACGAACTGGCGGCGGGGGGAGGAAGAAGAAGAGGAGGAGGAGTCTTCTTCTGTCTCTCCGCCTGCTGTCTCCGCGAAGCAAGAGCCGTTGCATTTCTGGGGGGGGAAATTAAGGGGAACGGTGAGAGAACTCAGAGACTCAACGAGGAGTCAAGCCTGCAGTCAAGCTGTCAGCCATGGAGAAAGTTCGATGTGCAGTGTATTGTACTTTTAAACGTTCTTGCTCAGATGGGCCTGTAATAAAACTAAAACCAACGGTGAGAGAAGACCCAAAGCCACAACATCCTTCACATTTCCCAAATTTCGCTTCACAAAATGTAATTACAATACTTTATTAAGTTTTGCTGTCCAATGCGAATGTGATGTGCTCATTTTTTCCCCTCTCTCGATCTCCGACTATGTTTAGTGCCCACCATTTCGATAGTGCCCATCTGGGAAACAACAGCAGTCGAACATTTTTTATCGCTTGCATACCTGGTCTAGGCAGATGGGCCTTGTGGAATTCCCCTGTTTGCACATCCTCTGCCCCACGGTGCAGCCGGAGCAGAAGGAGCGGTCCTCGTCCTCGCGGTTGGCGCAGTCGGCGCGGCCGTCGCACACCTGGGTTTGGCACATAAAATAATTAAAAAAGATTATTTTTGGGGGGAAAGGTAACTTGGTGTTTTCGGTTTCCTATTTCGCGGTTTCCAAGTTTAAGCTGGAGACATCGTTGATGCGGAGGAAATAAATTCGAACATCTTATCAGATTCATTTATTTGGCAAAGTGAAAGCGTGCACAGCCGCATTGCAGCCCATTGTCACACAAGAGTCGATCAGATTAAAATTTGGAGAGACTGACTCTCTTGCGCCGCCGTTGACAGCAGCAAGCGCAGCATCTTTGGATCTTGACACCGAGGACCACCCCAAAGGATCTAGGATTGATTTAGAACCCTTGGTTGGGCTGAGAAGCGGAATCAACATAATTCACCCTCTGTGCTTGCTGATGCCATTAGTGAAGCCCAAAAAGTTGTCACACGTCAGTTTTGCCCAACCACGAAAAAAGGGAAGAGAGAAATGGGTACAAGCTCCCCCCGCCCGTGTTCTTCAGAGGCGTAATTTATGGCCGAATTTGGCCCAACACAGGATAGTGGTCGGGTCAGAAATTTTGAAACTTAAAAACGAAATCAACCAATATCACTTATGTTTCTTCTAACTATAAACACAATTCCCGAAGAAGATAGACTTGCTTGATTTTGCTTTCCTATTTTTTTTAAACCGTATGCAAGAAGCCGCTTCTCAGCTACTTTCTTTTTATGGGAAATCCCAGCGTGCGATCAAAAGCGCAAGACTCCCCCCCCCCTCCTCCTCCTCCCTCTTTAGCCAGACAGTGATAGATCGAGCTTTTTATCGGAGGAGACAAGGGGGGAGGAGAAAAGAAATACAAATTACTGCCGTTATTCCCTCATTCTGACCTTCCCTACCTTGCCAATTTTCATGCACTTCAGACACACAAATATGAGAAAAGTGACAATTTTTCTTCAAGTCTTGCATATAATTTTTTACGTGCAATGTCTCAAAAGCTACAACAAGAACACCTCACCTGCCGTGGACTGAGGCACTTGTTCCCGCACCTGAACCTCCCCTCCAGGCACTTGTTGCGGCAAGGGACAGACTCGGGGACGCACCTATGCAGGAATTTTTTAAAACACAAAAATGAAATTTTATGGAAATGCCTTTTTTGCCAATTATCTTCGAGCTGAGCTATTTATTTGCAGCTATGGCATTTTCAAGTTAAGAAGTTGAACGAAAAAAAAGAAAACATAGTTTTCATGTCATGGAAAAATCTGCAAAATATTTCCCCTTACCTGTTGTCCGGCTTGCACAAATAGAACCTCTCCTTTGCCCCATCTGGACCAGCCAGGCTGGGGCACTCCCCGCCGCAAGGCTCGTCAGTGCAAATCAGGTCGCCTGTAGAAACAAATAAATTCGACATTTTCATGGGAAACTTATGTGTGTCGTTCACCGTTGCAGAACCACGCGTCGTAGAAGTGACACCGTCCCAGGCAGAGGTCTGGGAAGTCCTCACGGTTGCACTGGGGGGATCGCAAGGGCCCCACGGGGTAGTAGCGAGGGGGGAGCTACGATAAAATTGGAATTTAATCAATGAATTGTTTGAGAAATCGGGGAAACTACAGTATGAAGGAAAGACAAAACACGGGAAGAATTTCTCCTAAATAGCTACATCTTTTTAGGATTGTTTGTCAGGAGTTGGGAAATGAAAGTCGGCAAGGAAAAAAGTATTCCCAAAATTAGACGGATGTCGGGCTCTCTTCCAAATATATTAAATCCATTTGCTGGCGGCTCAGGACCCCTGGCGACGAATATCTACCAGGATAAGTGTTGCTGGCTTTTGGATCTGCACGTCTTTCATCTCCCAGCTAAGAGGCGCTCCAAGTCGCAAAGATGTGTCAAGCCGGGACAGTGGATCACTGCATCGCAGTGCATCAGGAGAATGAACACTGAACAAGTCTTTCATATCCAGCATTTCGTGTAAAAAGTGTGATGCCTGACAATAGCCCCTCAACAAACCAAACCAAACCAAACCAAGGATTGTTTGTCTTTGACTCTTCAAGTGATTTGGAGTAAATAAATAGTTGACTATAGAATCCGTTTAGTTCACCTCCCCCGGTCCGAAGTGCACGTCCTTCCTCCAGCACGCCTTCCCGCACCTCAGCCAGACCTTGACCACTCCGGAGG
>JAAUXU010095468.1_pt1 | contig 13838 bp, 22 predicted proteins | sample 7278151 | NCBI WGS metagenome assembly JAAUXU01 (sample SAMN14350113, study PRJNA611818) | marine sediment metagenome | isolation source: surface marine sediment (1.8m) | place: French Polynesia: Moorea | collected 2018-08 | reverse complement strand
TTAGTAGGACAATTTGTGTTTGTCCCCTCCAGTAGAACACTAAAGTATATCTGTCATTAAGACCTCTGTGTTGGTCTCAGATCAGGGAGTTCCTTTTGGACTTGCTCAGTCACACCTACTTCAGTGTTAACTGGGTTATGTCTCTGAGGCTAAGTCACCATGGTTACATTCTGTTACAACCATCAATTATGCATTACCACTGAGCATTGCAAAAACATACCTGGCAGCGATGAGACTCGCGAAAAACAAGCTACTATAGTAGAAATGCTCTCTGCCACAGCGTATCATAGTCCCCATCCATCAGATTGCAGTGCAAGACCCGATTTTTGAGCTGGCAACCTTGTTCTACAGTCATGTCCAGTTCAATGTCATTGCAAAAAACATTTGTGAAAACAAAAAATGATACTTTATCCGCTTAAGAACGAGTTGTCCCTTCATTCTTTGGAACGACGCTGGTCAACAAGCTTCTGGAGCAGAGAACATTTGCACGGTCCTTTGCCGTTTTCTCTCCTCACACCGAAACGGTCAGGGCTGAGTTGAGCCAAGCTTGACCACTGCACTGAGCAGAAGTGTTCTGTTTCAATATGTACTTGGCCTCTCAGCTCGGCTTGTCTTGACCGGCATCAAACGTCAAACATACATCACGAATCTAGTACGTTTGGAAAAGTATAGCTTGACTTCACATCTCCCAGTCTCATCAAGATCGTTTGGCCAATGTCGGGGTGAGAAGTCTTCACATTTGCCCAAGGCTTCAACCGCTGATGCGAACTTGTTGCTTCACCTTAGATAATGTGAGGACAGAGGACACAATCAGGGACTGCATTGCCGATATTTTCTACATTTCCGACAGAAACCGCGTAATATATAAATCATATATACCGTGGAACACGCTTATTGGAGACTGGCTTATTACGGACAAACATCAGGTACAAAAAATTGCTACAGAAATTACTACTCTTATTAGAGACACAACGCAGATAATAGACAGAAACTGCCCACGATCCATCACAAAATAAGTAGATCTTTCTTCTTTTTATACACAGCTCACCTAGTGAGGGAGCCTAAAGAGGGTTTGAGGACTTCTCCTGGTTGCGCACCCTCGAACAAAAGTTGCAGCAAAGTCTGAGTCACAACGTCACACAAATGTACTCTAGACCACGATTTCTCTGTCATTGCTGATGAATACAGATGTCTTTGGCCACTTTCCAGCCTTTTCTGTCTTTTTGACTATGTTTTTTTTATTAACACGGTTATTAGAGACACATGCTTATTCGAGACAAACTCGCAGTCCCAAAGTGTCTCTATTAAGCGTGTTCCACTGTACTACCATAGCCTATTGTGGGACTCCATCTGTATCCCGAGTCTGAGCAGCAATGTAATCTGGCAATGCAATTTTAGTTAAAACCGAGAAATACAGTGAGAGCGAGCATGCGAGTAAGAGCATCAACCTCGGGCAGCTTGACAGCGACACCCTAAGACCAGGCAATGCATAGGACATGGATGCAGTATAATGTACCCAGACATCCTTACCTTAAATGTTCTCTCTCCTTGAGGACTCCTTTTCGCTGTTTACACAGTTGGGCAGCGATGTAGACCAGGTCTGGAATGGCCTTGCCCACGTTGACCTCGGCCATGGCGGCTGCGAGGATAAGCGCCAGCGCAGTCCGACCAGACCCAGCGAGACAGTGCACCTGGACAGTTTGTGCGACGTCATGAACCGCGCAGAAAAGGCAGAACTGTCAAGTATACCTGTAGTCCTAGTTACTCACCAGAAGCGGGTGTGCTAGTGCCCTCTGCTGCGTGTGGTATTCGCTTGCCTTGGCGACGACCTGCGTCAGGGTCTCCACAGAGTAGTCGTTGAGCTGCAATATGATGGTGACTCTGCTCAAGCCGTTCTGTCTGACGGTCAGCGTGCGTTCCGTCCATCCCTCGCGCGGGTTCACACCCTGCAATGTCACCTCCAAGGGACCACAACGAAGAGGACTCTTGCGGTCTTCTGGCCAGTAAACGAAGTCCTGCGGGGCAATCGTCGACCAGCCGATAAAAAGCAGGCGGTCACTTATTACAGCAACCGTGACGACTTTACCATGTCCTTCTCCGATAGTAGGCAGAGCAGGGTTTCCACTTGCTCCTGTGCCACCATGGTCCAAAAGTCGTTCAATGTTTTCGCCGTCGGAGCCTGAGTCGCGATGAACCTCGGCGAGTGCTCGCTCAAGTCTCGCACGTGACTAGCGTTTATGTAGTCGTCCTTGGTTGTGGGCAGGGACACTCTGGAAAAATCGTTCTAACGATTTTGGAAAGCTTCACACACTACACTGATCGGACTGACAACCAAAATCCTGACACATGCACCTCTAAGTATGCACGAGTGCCCGTAGAGGCATACCTGGTCTTGTCAAATGGGCACACGTCCGGCTGCCTGTTCTTGACCATGTAACACCTCGCCACAGAGATGGTGCTCCCATACTGGGGGTCCTCACGAGTCAACTCGTTCATCTCCTTCCACAGACCGTCAAGACTGCATAAGTAGATCAGTGATTTACTGATGGCGTTATGAAAGTCATCATTTTACCTCGTCTTGTCCTTGCTGAAATCAGTCAGTTTACTCTCCAGAATGCAGAACTCTTGCAATAGCTTTTGCCTCGTTTCTTCTGACTCGTAGGGGTCCCTGACAGAGGCCTGGACGATGTCCTCCGACGCTTTTGCTTCCTTCTTCTGCTCCTCGAGGTCATGAGCCGTCAGCACCTGTAATGAAAGACAGTCTAGAGTTACATTTGCAAACTTTGTGCGATATGCTGTGTTTTATGTTGGGGGGATACCTTTGGGTGGAGGACCTCCGGCTGCTTGGCTGCAGACTGATCAGGCTCTAGCAGAATGTCGACACTGGACCGGCGACGCTCAGGGGAGGGCTCTGGTACCGTTAAGTTTCCATTGCTTTTTACTTCTTCTTTTTGCTGCCTCTGAACTTGCGGCTGCGGGGACATTTGCTGTTGATATTGGTGAGGCTGATATAGATGTTGCTGTTGCTGCTGTTGCTGCGGTTGCTGCATGGCACCTGTTTGATACTGCGGCTGCATTTGCTGAGGTTGTTGCTCCTGTGAGCTCTGTCGTTGAGTTTGAATGGTGGTCTGGGGGAAAGCGTTGGGGACCACCTGCGGAGTAAATTGGCCAACATTGGGAGCAAGTGGCTGTTGCGGTTGTGGAACACGGTGTTGCGGCTGTGGAACTAGAGGATACTGCGGCACCTGCGGCACCTGTTGATGCGGCCTGGCTTGAGACGGTGACATTGGGGGAAATTGGACTCCTCCCTGAGCCAACGGCATCCCAGGTTGATATTGTTGTTGCCGCGCCATCATTGCCAATTGGGACGCGTTGGTGTACTGAGGTCCAACGTCTCTTGTTGCATATTGGGCCACTGAAGAGGCCGACTGATAAGGTTGTCTCATCTGCGTCTGCGGAACTGGTGACGCATGATACATTTGGGGTAGCTGAGATGTCAGTGGAGGCATGCGCAACGACTGTGCAATGTGCTGCTCAGACTGACTCTGCTGTGGAACCTGATGCTGAGGCTGACCCTGCGGTGGAATCTGGTGCTTCGATTGCCTCTGCTGTGGAATCTGGTGCTGAGGCTGACCCTGCTGTGGAATCTGGTGCTGAGGCTGACTCTGCTGTGGAATCTGGTGCTGCCGTGATTCCATATTTTGTTGTTGCAAGTTTTGTCGTAAAGTTTGTTGCATTGGTTGTGACATGCCTAATTGTTGTGGTCCAGGTGCTTGCATCTGCGGTGCAACTTGCACTCCATATGGCTGTTGCGGGTATACCAGTCTTGCTGGCTGTTGTGGCTGGTTTGATTGTGACAATCGTGTCATCTGTTGCTGAAAGTTAGGCTGTTGCATACCGCTATTTACTGGCGCCAAATTAAATCCACTTGAGTTTACCCGAGGAGTCGTCATCATTGTCTGTGGCGGCTGCTGTAACGGCACTCCACCCTGGATCTGTGGTTGGTGTGACGGAGAAGCTGGATGAGTTGGTGGTCTTGCTTGCTGGGCACCGATGGCATGTTGGCCGGCTGGAAACTGCGGAGGCGCTTGAGAAGTATTTGGAACTCCTTGTGAGGCGGCAGGTAGATATTGGGGTCGGACGTGCTGTCGCACCAGTTCAGGGAAGTGCTGAGACTGGACAGGCAGGGGATGATTATGAAGAGGGGCACCAGACCTTGGGCGGGATTGATTCAGTCCATAAAGTTGCGAAGCCATTGGGTGTTGTTGCTGGGTCGAAGGCACTCCCTGGGGGACATTGGGAATCTGATGATGCGCGCTTGTCATTGCTACAGGTTGCTGGTACTGAGCAGGAGGTATTTGACGCAGTGTTGCGTACTGCGCTCCGGGTTGCTGATGGGAATGTTGCAGTGGTAGCGGCTGCTGTGAGGCCGAAGGCATTGCCTGAGAAACAGCCTGGTACTGGGGTCGCACTTCCTGAGAATTCTGTCCGTACTGAGGACCTGTCGACACTGGCTGACCGCTGAAAGTAGACGTCACTGGTGCAGGAGGTCGCTGCCCTCCTCCATCTGGTCCTGCCATGTCCTCCTTGGAGTTCGGTGGCTGTTGACGCATAAATGGTTGCGAGGCTATTCCTTGAGGAACTTGATTCAGCTCTTCCGTTGGATATTGGAGTCCGGCTGGAGACATCGGAATGCCTCCTGCAGGACCAATGTGCTGTTGCTGCTTCTGATGCGTGTGAGAAGTCAATGTTTGATACTGAGGTACAGACGGCACCATCGACTGCGAGGCATTAGGATACTGTGCTCCTCCCACGCCTTGACTAACACTTCCTGTGCCATAGGGAGCTGTTCCACCAAGATGGTTACCAGAAGCTGGATGACCCGCTGGGGCTGGAGCACTTGCAGGAGGCGGTGTTTGTTGCTCTTGTTGTCTCCTTTGAAGTTCCTTCTTCTGATCCAGCACTTGCTTGAGTGTCAGTCTCTGCTGGGGCTGTTGCTGTTGGGGGCTCCCTTTGTCCAACAGCACCGGTGGCGCCATGGGCGTATTGGCGGGATCAGGAACAGCCTGCGCCATGCTCGACAGCGAAAAGTATGGACCCGGGTTTGCACCAGGCGCCAATGGAGGAATGGAGGGATGATCGCTGGACCTGAACGTCGGCATCACAGTTTGGTCAGGTACTCTGGAAAGAAACGAGTTGGTTGCTTCGAGTAGGATCTACTTACGAACTAGTCCGAATTAAGTGTGTGCACGTGCAAATGGTACTTAATCCTGAACTGAGAGTACACTTTCAACTTCAGGATGTCCCATAGAGACTGCGTCGAGTGCATCCCGAACACGGTGAGTTCAGTACACAACAGCTGACGCCATCAGGTGACTTCGGGACCCCACGCAAATTGCTACAATGTGAGCGCGTTTGCGTCCGTCTGCTACTACTACTACTACGAGTTCTTCCTTCACGCTGAGCTTCCTTACCTCGCAGCCAACCTGGCGTCTCTCTCTTCTTGCTGCACCTCAACCACTCCCTTTGTCCTGTCCAAAAGCTTTCCTACGTTTTCGTCCAGCTTTGAGTAAAACTCCAAGCCTTTCGCAGCCTTGACCAGCAAGTCGTCGTAGGAGTGGTAGGATGCGATCAACTGATCCACCTGAACTTCTCTGGCGGTTAACAATTCGGCCACGACCTGCCTGTGACAGCAAACAAGTCAGTATGAATGGACCAAAACCGCTGTCAGATACTTTGCTCTCGCTTGCCTCGTCTCTGCAAAGTTGGCGTTAGCCTCCGTCAGAGCCCTAAGGATGTTGTCCTGAGCCAACAGGTTCTGCCTGATGAGCTTCAGCTTAGGTTCGAACTTTTTAAGCTCTTCGTCAAAGATTTCCTGTACGAAAAAAAGAGTGACACGATGCGGATCACCTGTACAACGTACACTGGATACAACATGTAAGAAGAAATGAAGTCTTCACCTGAAAATCCTCTTTCTCTTGGTGAGCGATGAGCTTCTTGGTTATGTCATCTGCGTGGACTTCCATTCTGAGTTGATCGGACAGCTGAGCCCTCTGTGCGCGCATCTCCTCCACTTTGTCCAGAAGCCGACGAACCTGGAAGCAACGTGTTCGTACAGTAGAAGTCGCTTATCAGAACACAATATGTTCTAGGCCAAAACGTCTTAATACCTTGTTCAGAAGAACCAACAACATCAGAAACATAGCAGTGTAATCGTATACTTAGAGCTTTAAGACGAGGCTCATGAAGTCATCATGTCTGGACAGTGTAAGAAGATGATGTTTTTTTCTTTCATTCTTCTGCACTCACGTTTGGATGTGGAAGTTTCCAAAATTACAAGGGTTTTCTGACGCAATTTTGGATGAAAATCGTTCTCATAAATCGGCTTTGAGGGTTCTTATATGTGGTGAAATTCACCGCATAAAGTGCATTTTGATTCCATTCCGAAGAAATCTGTTCTTACATGAAGATTGTTCTCATATCCGGTGTTCAAAAGGGTGACTTCACCTGTACCACAAGATGTAACCACGGATGCATTTGATGCACCAACCTACCTCGGCTATGTTCTGCTCAGACTTGTCGTCCAAGTCCGCCATGGAGGGCACCTCTCTCTGGAGGTCTTCCAGGGGGCGAGAAAGGAGCTTCAGATTGTCCATGTGGACCTGTCAAGACAAACCTCGCTCAAAAAATAGCTCGCAGAGCCTTCCAGTTCAGTCAAGGGTTCTTACGGATATAGCCTTGTGAAGGGCAATGTTAGACTCCGAAGCCATGAGATGAGCTTCTTCCAGCTTCTTCATCTCCGCCTCGAGCTCGGAATTCAAAGGGTTAGGACGCTTGCCCACCAGAGGCTCGCAGGCAGCCTCTTCTTGGGCCTCGTTCTAGAACAGAGAGTGCATTGTGCCACTCATGAAGGGAAGCATATAACGGACCCTATGTACAAGGCTCACCTCCAACAATTCTTTGATCTCCTTGAGAGCTGCCTCAACGTCTGCACTGACTGAAGCGATTCTGGCCATTGCATCCGCCAGCCTTTCTACGGCGGAACCTCCTTCAAGGCCTTGGCCTTCTCCCTTGACGCTTAGCCCAGCCGCGCACTCAATCAAGTCCTGCGGCAGGGACAGATGCGCTGAGGGAGCGGGGATCTCGTCCAACTCGAGGGCGGAGAGAAACTCGACCAGTTGGTCGTCCTTTAGCTCAATTTCACCACCTGCAGATACAGAGGGGAGGAAGAAGTGAGACCTACAGCAAAGTCATTTTGTACAGGAAGCTGCTATTACCAATGCCCCGGATCAGCTTCGCCTGTTCCTCACTGTAAAGTGACGCAGCTTCGTGCGCACCCATCGGCACCAATTTGGCAAAGAGATCCGTACCCGACACCTCCGGGTTGGCCACGTCGAACCCAATACCCTTGACAAGAGACGCGCCCTTCGGCTCCTCAAGAGACGACAGCTCGGGGACTTTCTCGTGGAAGACGAACTCGTTCTCTTTGATCGCATTGTCCAGTTTGGCGGAGATCACGTCTGAAAAGGGATTCCGTAACCACTGATTCAATGAACTTTGAGGAGCAAGGAAACTCCTTACCTGATGTGAACTCCAAGGTGGCTGCGACTTCTCTGACGCTGATCCCGTCGCCGAGGTTCTTGGACAGCTTCACGGCGTGTGCCAAGTTATCCTTGGCGGCCTATTGATCACGTAGGCAGACGTGCATGAGTGCACTAAGCGTTACTAGTTCTTTTTGGAGGTCCTTACCTGGAAGTACGTGACGCGCTCGCCCATCCGCTGCGACTCGTCCGCTTGCACGCCCAAGTACAAGTAGGCCACGGCAAAGTAGTAAATTTTCTTGAATTCGATGTATCTAAGCACAGTTGGAAACGTAAGCGGAAACATTTGAAAGATCCTTGAAAAGAAGACTTACTTCTCATACAACTTGCTCCTCTTGTCCCCGCTTTCCATAAACATGTCTGTGTCTTGCCTGGCTTTGGACGCCTCCAGAGCGACCCTAGCCGCCCTATAGTACTCCGCAACCTGTACGCAGACCTTGGCTATGATTGTAGACTTGCGGTGGTCCAAAATGCTCTTCTCCAAGATGCACTCCTGGCCTTGGGCAAGACAGACCTGAATGAAGAGAGTAGAAACTGCTGAATTGCAAGCAGGTCTTGGGATCAATGAGGTTCCCACCTGTGAGAGAAATGCTAGGAACTCTGTGGACACGTCCAGTTGGTTGGGATGCCTGTCGGGCAGCTCATGGAACGCCCACGCCGCGCATTGGAAGTGCGTGCAGGCGATCTTCATCTCTTCTGAAGAGCTCCTGCCGAGGAAGCATCATGAGACCTTTTTTGACCAAGAAAACTGACGAGACACACTAGTGGCTGCCCACCTTATTTCCTTGGTTCCTAAGTTGGAGTGCAAGGCGCCCAAGTTGTAGAGCACAGCCGCCATCTCGAAGCCAAGATCCGTGTAGTTGGACACAATGACGCGATCCTCATACCTGACGACAGTGCATGTTACTCGCGTGTCACGATTCCTGACAAAAGCAGCAATCCTTTACCACTGAAAATTGAACATGCCATCTTTGACGTCGAATCGATTCTTGATGAAATGGAGCTGGCAGTAGTACTTCTTGACCAGATCCGTGCCCGCCGTGTCCATGGTTGGGCGAATGCAAGAGCTGGCGCGGAGACTCTCCAGCTCCGAGATCTCACCCTTAAAGTTGTTCGGATCCTCTCGATAGCGATCCTGTGGAATGCACAATGTTTAGAGTGCTTGTTTGCGTAGGTCTTAATTGCCCTGGCCATGATTGTGTGCAGGCAGCAGGGGCCGACATCGCTGAAGAAGCATTAGTCATCATCAAGAGGAGAGTATTACTTAATTGAAGAAGCCATTGAAGTTGCTGTTGGCGCGATGGAGCGACGCGTCCCTCTACATGCTGCACTGCCAGCTGTCATCTTTGGCGGAAACGTTTTAGGCCGACTGCTTCCTTACTTCGTCCCTGATGCAAATGTCAGACATTCTGATCTCCCGACTGGCGCACTCACCCTGATGAGCTGTCTGATGGAGTCGGCGAAGCCAGCGTTGCTTGGGCTGACCCTGTGGTCGAAGGCGAGCATGGGTAGCTTGGGACAGGCCTCCATGATGGATTCGCTCTACCCGCTCCCGACGACAAAAGGCAATAGAGAGGGGAGCGGAGATAAAAATTTCAGCGTTGATAAGGACATGGAGGGCGAGTCGGACCCTCCGACCAAGGCCTCTAAGAAGCACTAAAGGGACACGAGGCGTGAGTGATCTATCCGACGGTCACGATGGCAAATTTCCCGCGATCGGTGTCACTTTCGACTGACGATGACTAAGCCGAGAAGGCCAAGGACTTTGAAAGAACGAGAGTCTCCAGGACCAGGAAGGCGTTGATTTGTTTCATGCCCTTTCGCTCGCTCGCTGCTGTTGCTGCCCAACTCGGCCCAGGCGCAGGTCGTGAAAGAGAGCTAGGCGAGCGCCAGCGCGACAGCAGCAGCCGCCAGCAGCGGCGGCGGCGGCGATGATGACAATCATCTGAGCGGAGAGTGAGTGAGTGCATCTGCCTGAAGTCTTTGTGACCAGATGAAACAGGCGAAAATAGCCAACTGGTCACTACTGCGCCTTAAATATGTCATCTTACGACCGGCGCCTCGGGAGCGCTCGGGAGGATCCGGACCGGGCCATTTCGAGCAGGGCCTGCTCGAGCTTGCGTGCCCGGGCATAAGGACAAGACTCATGTGTATCTACTCCATTTTTTATTAGCATTGAATATTTCTATTGAGTATCATTTCAAGATGCTTCTTCCATCAACTTCAGGAGCTGACATTTTTCCAGGATGATCTGATGATCAAGAGCAGTGACTACAAAGCAAGACTCCTCTTGTGGGCGCACACGATCATGCATGTGTGCATACGAAGCGCAGGCGTCAACATAGGTAAGTGACACATTTCTATCAGTGTTAATGATCCCTAAGCACTGTTCTTCACCGTCCAGAGCCGAGTTATGTTGGTGAAGGTGCCAGAAGCGTTGTCACAGCAGAGCAAAGCAGAGGGTGAGCAAGATCCAGGTAGAAAGGACGCACCCACCTGAGGCTTGAGTAGCATACCTGTGTCTGCTGCTGCCAGAGCAAAGTCCCAACAAACAAACCCGCCCAGTTTCAAGAACTCATGTTTTCAAAAGGTTTTGTCAGTGCTCAGAAAACATGAAAGATTGGGTCCTCAGCCTCGGATGTTTACTCATTGTGCTGAGAGAAGGTGGTCCAATTGCTGTAAGCTGCTGCAATGACTGAAGTAACAGAAGAACTCTTTTTTTCAGCTCTTACTCTGGAGTGCTACGTGTGCCACGACCAGGATGGCAACACGGCAAAGTGCCTCAAGACCATCAGGACGTGTGAGCAGGAGGAGGACAGATGCTTGTCCGAGATCAGATGGAGCACAGAGCCATACTGGAGTCAGGTGACTTTCTCATATGGGTGACGTTAACTTTTGGGATCCAACGTTGGTCAGACGGGCGAAAAAACATCAGCACTGTAGAAGTTAACAATTGAAGTCTCCACATGCCCCCAATGAAGGCCCGAACTTAGCGTCAATGATGGCTTAAATTTGGTCTCAATCATGGCCTCCATGCGGCCTCTCAGGGCTGTCCGCAACCCTTTGAGTGTGTCTCAGCACGGGGATGTGGTCGTCCCTGTACTCCTCTACCAAATGAACCACTTCCTGCAACTGCTGTACTTCATCCAGGGTGCCCAGAAGCAGTATTACGTGTCGAAGAACTGCGCCACGAAGGAGGTCTGCGATCGCGCGATCCAGAACAACATGCCACTCTGCCACTACATCTGGTACGAGGATTGGAAGTGCGCCGAGTGCTGCCAGGGGGACAGATGCAACTACTACGTAACGGTGAGGCTGCTGCGTGTACATAAGAGGGGCCCCATCTATCAAGTACAGGCTACGTCTAAGACTAAAAAGTGTATTTATTCCATAGCAGACTTATGCTGTTCTCTACGCTATGGTAAAGTCAGTGCTTATTCCTGAAGAAAGTCAATTTACTTTCATGGTATCACGCACATGTGTAAAACTTGTGTTGCAAAAGTTGCGTCAAAGTAACTTAAACTTGCTGTCCACGAGACTTGACGGACACCGAACATTCGAGGAAATCATGGCAAAATCGTTCGTGTAGGTCAAGCTCAGAATGGTCACCAACAACTGGACAATGGTGACGGCCATCGCCGTCAAAAAATTGGGTCAGTGTAGAGGTTACTGGAGATTAAGACTTGCCTCGACTGAAAGGAAAATGACAAACACACGATCCATGAGTCAACAGCTGCAAAGCTTATCAAAATAGTCTCAAATTTAGTGATATTCTACAAAAAAAAACCCTGCTTACTTCAGTAGTCAGTGATGATAGCAACAACAACAGCAGATTACTTCAGCATGACTCTTCAAGTGTCCTCTCCACTGTGTCACTCATCTCTGGCTTCTCTTTCAGTTGGCCGGCAACTCGAAGTCCCCGCACTGTCTGACGGTGTTGCTCTTGTCTGCAATGAACCTGATCTCAAAGTTCTTCCTGTAGCTGTGGCTAAAATACAGCAAATTTACACACACGCGCATGACTTTTTAACTTATTCGTACAATCTTGCGTAGCGTTTTACTAGGCCAAGTGTACAATAGGATGAGTTAACGTTGAGGGGCAATTTTGGTAGACCTACAGCATTGATGTGAGCATTACTCGACGTGTATCTGCAACTGTAAGTGAATTTGCCTCCAACACAATGCGTGGTTCAGCGTCCAGAATCATACGAAGAGAAATGCTTGTGCTGAACTCATAGGACCGTAACTTTGTGTTTCAATTTAGATGATGTTTAAAAGCAAGACCTGATTAACTGCTTCTGCTATAAAGGTTTGGCGTTAGTAAAATGCACTTAAATTTACCATATAAGCAGCATGAAGTGAAGGTACACTTCAATACTTTCCTGGGAAAGTCATTTCAGCAAGAACTATTTTGAAAAAACCTTTCAAGCTATGAATGCAACTGCTTGACTGAGGGGAGGGTTGACCTCTCATTTGAGAGCTGCACAAGCCTGGGAGGTGATCAGGACGAAGGCCTTGAGCAGCGCAACTGACGCAACGTCTCAGCTTGCAACCTCGTTGCAATAATGCTTACTCAAATGTTGGTTTTTGTTCTTGTTTGCCTTTTCTGCTCAGAACTGTGTCATAGATGTCGCACCTTACACTAGAGCCAAATAACTCTGGAGTCGAATATTGCTCAGCCCGTGGGCTTCAAGTGAAGGCTGGACCAGAAGCCAAAGCTCGACAAGGTCAGGGCTTCCTTTGCAAGGCCGGGTTCCGTCTCACATCTGGACTACACACAGGTCTGACGGAATCGGCCTCAAGTAGGCGCTGGGCATGTTGTGCAAGGCCTACTTGGGGAGGAGAAGCAGCTTGCAGTGCCCTGGCTTGAGCTGCCCGGACTCAGCTCGAGCCGCCCCCAGATTGTGGAGCATCCGTCACACATGTTCATAAGTGCGTACGTACATAACAGAGAATTATTATCACTGTGTGGTTGGTGTCCACGCTCTAGGAGAGTGTCATTCACAAGGACAAACAGTTCATACTACGCGTACGTGTTGAGTCAACTGAGTTCACGTATTACAGTCAAGGCTGTCCTTATTGATATCCCCTCAAATTATGGCCTTGGGGCAAACATTCTGTTATGGGTGAATGCGTCAATAATAGTTAAATGCACAAGTTTAAGAAACCAAATGTTGAGAGTTATTTTGGCCGACACATCAAAGATTACGAAACATGAGTTTTGCAACGTTGCAGAAGCGTTCGATTGCTCAATCATGGATGTAGAGACGACGTTAGTGGGAAGAAGTGAGCCATGTGGGGCACTCTCATGTAGTGATTCGAAGTCATAATGTTGTTAGTACAGCCTGAGTGTGTTCAAGTTCGCAGTCGACAAGACGATGCAGTGGAATCTCTTTGTAAGGGATTTCGTCGACAGCGACAGAATTCTGTGACAGCCACGAGAACTTCCGTCATATCGAGATTCGGCTGTACTGAAAACAAAGTCACCCCAACGATTTGACAAACGTCGAGTCGAGGTCGTCGTCGTTGTACTGGAGGAGTGTCAACATTCTGGACTTGACTGGGCATGCGCAGATGTTCAAGATGCTCGGTGTCAGTGGCAGACTCACTTTCTTCTAACTGTAGTACAAATGATCAATGCTCAGCAGATTAGGTTGATTGCACTTTAATTCGACCAAGGCTGCGCAATGCATCAACATCAGCTTGACTGCATGGGGATCCTTGCAGCAAGTTCACCAGCCAGCAATGGTTGTCCTGTCTCCTTCGATTGCATCGGAGTTGCATCACGTCGGCTCGAGTAGAACTGGGGCCAGTTCCCTGTGGGCCCGATTCCATGATTACCCGTGTCGATAGTTCAGTGTTGCCAGGTAGCCAGAGGCCATATGGCCAACTTCAAATCAAAAGAGGCCAAATTACTAACCCATCCCCATTTTTAGATTTTTAGATTTTGGAGAACTGCCTAAAAGAGAGCAGCCCCCTCACTTCTAGTGCTCTCTTTTCTCCCATTTTGAGAGCTTGTCGACCAAGGCCTCGGTGAGGAACGTGGTCAGTGAGATGACGATGGCTGCAGTGTACACGATGAAGATGGTTGACACCTGATTCAGACGCAGATGCTCAACTGCTGACCTGTGCTGCTTGTCCAGCTCGGTGGCCCACTTCTGCTCAATGAGGTCCAGGGCACCCGATTGGTGGAGCTTCAGGATCCCTGAGAGGGGATATGTGCAATCATGTGCTGCT
>JAAUXU010024664.1_pt1 | contig 13841 bp, 16 predicted proteins | sample 7278151 | NCBI WGS metagenome assembly JAAUXU01 (sample SAMN14350113, study PRJNA611818) | marine sediment metagenome | isolation source: surface marine sediment (1.8m) | place: French Polynesia: Moorea | collected 2018-08 | reverse complement strand
GTTTGAAGTTTATTGAGCATCACTTTGTTGATAGTCAATATGTTTGCTTTGCTGTCTTTACTGTACCCAAAAAAACGAGCGCAGAAACAAACTGTCGGCACAAAAAATACGATGAAACAACATATGATACCATCGGATGTAAAAAGAAACTCGAGATCTAGAAAAATATTTATGCTGCAACATTTTATTTCAAACCACGCGGTACAAAAAAAAACTAAAAATCAAGAAAATTGCGCATGAAAATTTTGATCTGTGCCATTTGGTCGTCGTTTAGTCATCCAGCAGAGACAAACACCTATATGCGTACGTAATTGAATAAATTTTTGTGGGAATTCGGTTTTTTTTTCGAACATGTTTTCTTACCCCTTTTATCTCCCTGCTGCTGCGCAGTCTGGCTTTCCCTTGTAGCACCCGGCGGACCCGGAGGCGGACCCGGTGCATTGCTTGCCGCCGTTGGCCGGAGCGGGGTTGGTGCAGGTCCTGCATATGGGAAAGCAAAAGCACATATCAAATATGTTCATCAATGTTTTTTTTTTCAAATTAAAAATGCCACCTTGTCCTGGTCTTCTTTCCGTATCCCGGGCATGCGCTGGCGTCGCAGGCGGTCCAGGCCGTCCAGGCGGTCCACTTGCCGTTCACGGGGGCGTCTGATTTGGCAAGGGAAAAAAATGCATTACAACATTCCCATTACTACTTGTTGCAATTATTTCTCTTTTTTCTTCTTCTCACTTGCTGGCGGGCATTTGTTGGGCGTGGCATAGCAGGGCGCGGTTATGGAGGCGTCGCCAGAGCAGGTGCCAGAGCAGGTCCTGGAATGGTATACGGGCAAAGTAGTTTGCGCGACGTCCTGTATTTAAAATAATAGAAAAGCAAACCTCGTCCCCGTCTTGGTCCCCTTCCCGCAGGTGACGCTGCAGGCGCCCCACGTGGTCGGGCCCCAACCTCCCTCAACTGGAAAGAGCAAGAAATGCTACCATTGCGCAAAGTTTCGCTCATAGAAGAAGCAAGATTGATTTGACACATTTTTCTCTCTGCACAAAAGAAATATTAATCAATACAGTATTTCTATGTGCGGAATCTCATTGAATGACCAAGAAAACTCCAAGCAATGACACAAAAATGGCGATTTTCTTTGTTTCTCAGAAATTTTTTTTCAGTACCTGCCAGGGCGCTCAGGCCCACGAGAGCAAGAATGATGTAGGCGCGCATTGTAGAGTTTGGAGGTCGAATCAGTTCTCAAACCGTTCTCTTTATGTATATTTGTTGAGCATGCATATACGGAAGATTCGTCTTATATACCCAAAATAACAAAGGAGCAATTACAATTGTGACACCTGACGCATGTTTGCCGATGCAAAAATGCTCACTCTCGACGCAGATTCAACAATCGTCCTAAACTTACACATTCGTAGCGTCGTAGAACATGGCAAAGCAGGAAAATAAATATGGTATGCGTTTTTTTGTTGCTTTCGTGGGAACATTGTGGCGAAACTTGGAAATAATGAGAAAAAAAATCACGTCAAAAAAGAGGCCATGACGGCCAAAAAACAAGCGCAAGCAAACAAAAAAAGCCAAAATGCCTTTCCCCCCTCCCCTGGAAGAACGGAGCATTTTTTCTGGATCAATCGAGGTCGAACGACGGGGGCGGGACCTTTTTTTGCTGCTTTCTAGGAGTCTTTTTGTGAGAGTGCAAACACGAAACAAGGCCAGCAAAAAGAGGGGGGGGGGCAAAAACCGCATATTTTGTCTCATGCTCTAGCACGTGTCTTTATCGAGGACGACACAATGCTGCATCTGAGCCTTGTGCGCACAGTGTGAACGAACACTACTAAATGGATGACGCAGTTTGATTTCTTCGGAGCTCTTTGAGACGAAGCAGAATGCATAATAGCATGCTGCATGTAAGAAAGTCTCCTTGCTCTTTGCACTTCAACATACTGGTATGCTTTTTTTGTTCCATGATATTTCCCATTCTGCTTCAATATCATTGAAACCAGTAATATACCGCATATTCCCTACAAAAGGGTTGAACATGAGCACATTTTTTATTGAAGCAATGATAGGAACTGAATAAGTCCAATCCAATGGTCTCCTTTTTATATTTCAAGATCTTTTTCATAAAATTATATCATCCAATGCCTAAATTTTGGGATGGTCAGATTTAAATTTAGGAAGCAAATATGTGTACGCAAGCTGCTGGTGATGAAACAATTGGCAGCATCCTTGCCTAAAAATATTTTTTTGGGCAATTAGTGGTCTATAAGTAAAGGCTGCATGTTGCTGAAGTCATTGCATACCTTGAGTTCATCAGCCACTGCATTCGGGGGCTCCTCTGTAGCACCCAGCCTCCAAGGTAGCACTGCCGGAACAATCGCTACCACCGTTGGCAGGAGCCGGGTTTGTGCAAGTCCTGACAAATGTCAAAAATGTTTTTATTTCAAAGATTAACCTTGGGGAAAAATTGGAGAGGGAGGGGATCAACAAGCCCTTGTTGTTTGTTTTTTTCTGGGGAGCCTTGTTTCCAAGAACGGCCGATCCGTTTCCGACTCCTTATGCCTTCACCCTTTATCCATACATAACGTCATGTAACTGGACCATGTCACAGGTGAATGCTCTGCTGGCCAGATATTTTGGTTCTCTCGGATCCTCACAGAGCCAATGCCCTGCTGAGAGATGAGTCCCTCGAAGCCTCTTCTATTGTTCTTTAACTCCGGAGAGTAAGCGAGAAGGCATTTGTTCCCCTATATGACATTTTTGTCACAGAGGGCGCCACTAGGCAGTGCCCCGACACAGTGCTACTGTGTTTCCCAAAAGCAGCTATCAGTTCAAGGGGGTCCAATCTCAGGTGCTGCGCAAACTGTGTTTTTCGATCAACAGCAGCGAGCACCCAAACCCCTGGCTGGAGGGGGGAGTTTGTAACAGTTTTTCTTCTGCCCCATCATCCGCGAGAGGAGAGTCTTTCCTCTATCATGCCAAAACCTAGATATTTCTCTTCCGGGACTCGATCCAGGTTCCGACTTGCCCAGTTTTTGGAAGCGTGGACGCAACCGACTGAGCTACTGTAGCTCAGCTAAGGTGTCAGGGTCAACATGCCCTTGAAAAATATACATCAAAATTTCTACTTCCTAAAGAAGTGTTTAAGAATACTTGAACAAAAATGATGGCAATGAGATGTTTGCTATACCTGGTTTTGGACTTTTTTCCATATCCAGGGCAATCACCAGTACAGGTGCTCCAGGCATCCCATGCAGTCCACTTTCCATCAACCTTAGCAACTAGTAAAAAACAGCATACTCTTATCTGTTTTAATTAAATTGAATTGGAAGCTGTACGTGTTGTGGTGGTAGTAGTAGTAGTGGTTGTGGTGGTAGTTGTAGTAGTAGTTGTAGTAGTGGTGGTGGTAGTGGTTGTTGTTGTTGTAGTTGTGGTTGTGGTGGTAGTAGTTGTTGTAGTAGTGGTTGTAGTAGTGGTTGTAGTGGTTGTGGGGCATTCGGGGGCTCCCCTGTAGCACCCGGCCTCCAGGGTAGCACTGCCGGAACAATCACTACCACCGTTGGCAGGGGCTGGATTCGTGCAAGTCCTGAAAAATGTAAAAAATGTTTTTTCTAAGATTATCATTGTTTGGAAAGAAATGGGGGACTAACATGCCTTTGATATATACACACCAAAATTTCTACTTGTTAAGGAAATGTTCAAGAATATTTGAACAAGAATGGACGCAATGAGATGCTTTCAATACCTGGTTTTGGACTTTTTTCCATATCCAGGGCAATCACCAGTGCAGGTGCTCCAGGCATCCCATGCAGTCCACTTTCCATCAACCTTAGCAACTAGCAAATAACAGCATTATCTTATCTGTTTTAATTTAATTGAATTTGATGCTGTACGTGTTGTGGTAGTAGTAGTAGTAGTGGTGGTGGTGGTGGTGGTAGTAGTAGTGGTTGTTGTTGTTGTAGTGGTGGTAGTGGTTGTTGTCGTTGTAGTGGTGGTAGTGGTGGTAGTTGTAGTAGTAGTGGTGGTGGTTGCTGTGCAAGACATACCGTTATGTACTTGATGCTGTGCTCTCTTGCCTTTTCCAAAGGTTTTGAACAAATACACAATCACCATGCACCAGTTCTTTTTTGCATATAACAAGAATAACAGACTTTGTTCAAAACCTTTGGAAAAGGCAAGAGAGCACAGTAAATACTACACAAATTGGAAAAATGTAGCTGAGAGTCCCACCCTCCAGAATGTTTATACCAACTAGGTAGAGTCAAAGTAAAATAAGTTTAATATGAACAGGGGATCCCACCCCAAAGAGAATTTTTTTTGGTAGATGGGAACTGCGAGGAGGAAACAGCCAATCTTGCTGTTGTACAAAAGCAACCTGTTAAGTTAATATCATATAATGTTTTTGTTGGTTCTGTCCTGTTTGTATGGATCGAAATAGAAGGGTTAGCCCCAACGCAGTATGGAATTAGAAGACTTCATTGTGTGGAAATAGAAGTGTTCACAATTTTTGTACAGAAACTGCCCAAAGGTCCCTAAGTATGGGAATCAAAAGGATACCAAAAATGAACTCTTTACCTTGTCCTCAAGCTAGGCGTCTGCGCCTCACACAACTTAAACTCTCACCGTCCTTAGACCTGCCTTCCACAGGCCAAAATATGGATTTTCATTATGCCTCAACTACTACATTGATTTTGAAAAAAATCTTGCAGGCTAGCTTTCTCACAGCTTTAGGTATGATTTTTGGTAATTTTGAATCTCCCTTTTTCCTCACTGGGTGGTGGTGGTGGCGGGCAGCGGCTGGGAGAGGCAAAGCAGTTGGCGGTCCTGGTGGAATCACCAGTGCATTTGGCAGAATTGCACGTCCTTGATGTGTCATGGGATTGAAGGAAAGAAATACTAATATATCCTGCTTAGAGAAACATCATGTGAGTATGATATGCAAACCTGGTTGCCGTCTTGGTTCCCTTCCCGCAAGTGACGTTGCAGGTGGTCCAGGTCCATGGGCCCCAACCTCCCTCAACTGCAACAGGCAATTTTAAAGGTGGACATTCTTTTCAAGCATCACAGAAGAAGTGACACACAAGGTGAAATTCATCATTGCCTCCATTCGGGCAAATGATTTCTTCTACATACAGTACAAAATTGTGACATGCCAGCCACTTAGACAATCGTACTTCAAAGTACTGTACTTGGGAAAGGGGACAATTTGAGTTTGCATGCTAAGAATTACGTACCTGCAAGGGCGCAGAGGCCCACCAGGAGAGCAACACCAAAAAGAGAGCGCATTGTTGTGCCGTCAAAAACTCAGTTCAATCCGACAATGACCGGACTGCATGAATTAGAACGGGAACGCGAGATGGGCCGTTTTTATACCCAGATTTTTGGACAGACCCTTGTGACAGCACTTGTCAAATGTTTGCTATTTTATGCCTTGCTCACACGTCACGCTTCCACCATCGAAGGACAGAAAACTACATTGAATTGTGGCTATATTGAATAAGTGACATTATAACTTTAGCCATGTTTTCAATATTCTGAAAGGAAACAAGAACAGACTTTGTTCAAAGACCGGCGGCATTGACAAGATCTTTAAATATAAATAAATTCCCTTTGATTAGGAAGCAAGGGATCGCACCCTGAATAGATTTTTTTAGGAAGAGGGGTGACAACACATTTGTTCAATTATGTGCGATCAGGAATTATATGGGAAGCGATGGATACCACCTCGAAGAGAAATCTGATTAGAGAGCAACGGATCCCAGCCTGAAGAGAAATCTCATCAGGGAGCAACAGATCCCACCCCAAAGAAAATTTAGGGTGAGAGATGAAGGGAGGAAAGTAAACCAAAGTTGGTTGACCTTGACCTTGATCTTGACCTTAGGTCTATCTTTCAGGTCGTGACCTCAAAGTAGTCACCCCCCACCCACAACAACAACAACAACAACAGCTCTCACAGTTCTATGACCTGTCACTTTATCTCCTAAGGAGAAAGGAAGAAAAATAAACACATGCAGTGATCTATCCTACATACGCACGCACTGGTGATGGAAGAAGCCTCCTCGCTTCCACAACTTAATTTAGAGTCAACTTAAAAGTTTTCCAGCCTCAAAAAAGTACTTTTTTGGCCGCTTGGCAGCAGATTGCATGAGGAGTTTTTTTTAAAAAAAATTGCAACAAAAAGTCTTTATTTAAATAAGAGAAGAACTTTCTTTTTCTAACTCTATGACCTGTCGGCTTTGCCATAGGTAAAAAGAAAAGATGGAAAGATGCTGGCTGACCATGAATGCAATATTTTATACAAGGACGCAGACCCGCAGAGGCCAAATTAAGTGGAGGCCGCGAAGGCTGAGATGACGCATGGCAGCCCCTGTCGCACATATTTGCAAAGTGTCAACGCGATGGAGATGGGACAGGAGTCAACAGCATCAGTTTGAAAAAGAACGGAAAAAACTGGAATCAAACAAGGAAAAAGGGGAGGAAATTTCTATTTCCCTTGAGATATATAGGCAGGGCTTGTGAACAATGAAGATTCGGATTCCCGCTACGGCCGCCCGGGATGAAGATTTTCCTTTTTCTTTTTTTTCTCGTGTTCCGCAATGAGGACCTTTGGAACCCCTAAATACGGAACTGTTTTTCCGGGCGGGCACCCCTCGGTTTGGCCCAAAAATGTACCCACCAAGTCATCAACTCAACACCCATCATCAGGTCCAATTCTCGCCCCCCTTCTGTCTGAACGTGCAGGAGAGATTCTCCCAGTCTCAGCGCTGTCGTCAGCATGAAAAAAAGCAGTCATAACCCCTCCCAAATAAAAAAATTCCCCAAAAAGAACGATTGTCATCAATGTGCCTTTGCAGGACATGGTCTTTTTTGGGGCGGTGAACTCCTCTTTTGGAGTCACATGTGTTTTTGTGCCTTTTGTCCTTTCCATTTTGTCTGCAAACAAGATGTCAAAATATACCTGCAAGAAAGCAAACGTCAGCCTCCTTTTCCAGGAATTCAAATTTTAAGGCACTCACAATATGTCACATTTTCCAACTGAGTTTCAGGGACCTGCACAAATATACAGCTTTTTAAAACCAGACTTGCACGTGCATACAGTTTGCTATTGCTGTTTGCTTGAACGCGCGGGGGGGGGTACATCAGGTACTCCTTATACGTTGTATTTGCTGCTGCCCCTATGTGCTCCGCCATAAGAATTTGTTGCAGAGCTCTAAAAAGCAAACAAAAGTGTCCTCTTTTCAACACTTTCCCAGAAAATCCTTAACGGCTTAAAGAACAAAACTCTGCAGAGCACCGAAACAAACTCTTTTTCACAGCAGTATCCTTTATTTAAAAGAAGGGTTCAACTGACTGCAATGTTCCCACCGCTATCAAAAGCAGCTAATTCTAGTTAAAAGAGCTCTTACACCTTTTCCCGCTTGTGTAAATTACTGAACTCACTCTGCTCATCCCATAACTATTTTACATACCCTAGAGAGAAAGAGAAAATGCAGTTTTTAATCCCTTAGAATTTTTTTAGTTTCAACCTTAAAATTTTTGAAAACCAACCAATCTGGAAATTATAAAAAAGCAAGCATTTTGTGAAATCAGACCGTTACAAAAGCCAAGCTTATTGTGACTGACATTGTAAACTTTTCAATGTGTCAAAAAGTGTTTTCTGTCTCTTTTTCTCATTATCAATTTTTGTTCCACAGCCAAATTTGTTGACGGAAGCAAGGAAAAAACTTACGTGTGTGAATGCAAAGCTCTCGATTCTGTATTTCAACTTTTTAATACAATTCTCCCATTTCAAGCCGGTATTTTTGGTCTGATTTTAATTTTTGAACGCAAATGTATACATAGAGAGCTGTTGGTGATGAATCATTGGCGGAAACCTTGCCTATGAAGTACACAGTTTTAAACAAGAAATTGTCAAAGAAAAAGCGGCATGTTGCTGAAGTGTACCTTGCGTTCATCTGCCAGCGGCGGTGCATTCGGGTGCTCCCCTGTAGCAGCCGGCCTCCAAGGTAGCACTGCCGGAACAATCACTGCCACCATTGGCAGGGGCAGGGTTTGTGCAAGTCCTGAAAGCATATGTGAATTTTTGAAACATGATGTCTGTTTTGCAGGAAAAGGATGTTTCTTTCCCCGTACATATGTTGTCGTGAAATATAATTGGGATGCCTTCACATGCACTAGTACCATACATAAAAAATGCTCTATTTTTAAGAAAATGTACTATACAAGAAAACTTTTGCTTTGGCAAAGAAAAATATCATGGGAAGTTCTAAATACCTGGTTTTGGTCTTCTTTCCATACCCAGGGCAATCACCACTGCAGGTGGTCCAGGGATCCCAGGAAGTCCAACTTCCATCAACAGGAGCAGCTAGAAAATAAGCCATGGGTTGGTAATTTATGTGGAGCCTTTTACTTATAGTTACCCAATAACTATTAAATTAAACTTAATGCTATACGTGTGGTTGTTGTTGGTGCCGCCGTTGTTGTCGGAGCCGCCGTTGTCGGAGCCGCCGTTGTTGCTGCAACTGCTGCTCGAGGCATACAGTACTTGTTTAGTTACTAGTGTTTTACTGTACCGGTATATATGTATAATACAGATATAATACAGATATAAGATTCTTGACAAAATTAAAAATGCTCACACTCACCATAGATGGTTCTTTGGAACATAAAAATATATGATCCTTCTTTTCAAATATACTATTACTCATTTTTATAATGCAAAAAGGTTTTTATAATAGTTGAATATCTGTGTTTCTTACTGGTTGCGGGGCAGGATTGGGGATTGGCATAGCAGTTGGCGGTCCTGGTGGAATCACCAGTGCATCTGGCAGAATTGCATGTCCTTGATGTGTCATGGGATTGAACGAAAGAAATACTAATATATCCTGCTTAGAGAAACATCATGTGAGTATGATAAGCAAACCTTGTTGCCGTCTTGGTTCCCTTCCCGCAAGTGACGTTACAGTCAGTCCAGGTCCATGGGCCCCACCTTCCCTCAACTGCAACATGCAATAAAAACAGTTTTTATATTGTAGGCAATATCTTGGAGGAGACGGCACACAAGGTGGCAATTCTTTATTGTGTTAAAAGGCCGGTAAAACAAATTTATATATAAGTATTTTACATGTCACATGGTAGCCATTTAGTTATCTTTCCTCAAAGTAATTTGGACACAATTTTGATGGATTAATGTTAGTGGCTCAGTACTACATACCTGCGAGAGCGCAGAGGCCAACCATGAGAGCAACCGCAATGGAGGCACGCATTGTGCTGTCAAGTTTCAAAAGTCAATTCAGTTTACCTGTGCCTGAATTGTGTGGAGCATTGAAGGGTGGAATATGGTCTTTTATATGCAAATTTCTATTGACATAGTTTAAACACCTTTGACATGTTTGCAAATTTCCCCGACGTCACACACTGAATATGTGATGGAAAATGCTGTTAACTATTAACATGCATTGTACGGTACTTTACTGTCTCTTCCAAGGAATAAACATTTTAATTTTTGCAACTAATCAATATTTTTGGTTCTAACCAGCGGCCGAGTTTTCGGCCTGCTGATCACCAGTGCTATTTTTCATGTAAGGGCTCTAGGCACATTAGGATTGTGGTGATGAAGTGACTCATAGCAGCAGCACCCGTCTCATATGTTTGCAAACTGTCAATGCGAATCTGATTGGATCGACAAGATTCAACATTATCATATCTTCCTTGAAACATTGCAGAATCCTCTCACTCACATTCATTTTTGCTAAAGACCAAGCTTTTTTTGCCTGTAGGAAGATGCTTGGCAATGTTCCTTAGGTTGCGCAAAAAGTTTTCCTATATTTTGGAGTTTGGACACTTTTTTCTGTTATTTCTTGAGGGGTAAGTTTACCCAACCGCTGGAAACTCATTACCTGAGGCGGAAAAAAGTGATTTTTCAAAGTGCAGGGTTACAGATTTGCGCCTAGTTTGGCGCAATTAGAGCAATTGCGCAAAAAATATATTTGCGCCAAATCAACGTATGCGTCGACGCACGCGTTGAAATTACGAATTTCAAAAACGTTTTTTCTAAACGTTTTTCTGCAAATTAGACGCATGCGTCAACGCATCCGTCAAATTTGCGCACATATTTTTTTTGCTCAATTTGTGCGCTTACGCCTAATTTGCGCCCAGAGGGGATGTTTCAAAAAAAGGTGGTAAGGAAACTCGACCTTAAAAATGGCTCTGGCGGAGGGAATATTTTTCGCCCTTCAGATTAGGGGGGATCACCGGTATGCAAGAGACTACTTCCGTTTTTTCATTTATAACTCTTTTTTGGGAAAAAATAGGCGTAACTTATATTTTGCAAAAAGGGGGGGATGGGAGTGGCTGTTTTTATTTGATGGTGGGAAAGGGTTTGGTCTTTCCCCTACCAAATAGCCAAACAAAGTTTCTCCTCAATATGCCAATGTCAGCCATGGTTACAAAAGACTACCAACAAGAACATTGTCGTAATTTACCCCGTCTTGAGATCTCTAGCCTTGTGTGCCTTCCGTCATTCTGCACGCGCAAGCAAGACGTCAAAAAAAAATATCAAGAGCAAACACCGATTTCTCTCTACAGGGATCCAAACATCTTTCGAGGACACACGGAGTTATATTTTGCGACGGAGATGTATGGGCGTACAAATATGGAGATTTTCCCTGTTTTCAGTTAAAACATGGACGTGCATAAGGTAAATTTTGCTGTTGACTATTTTTGACCATCTTCCCACTGAGGGTCCCAGTTGCCTTTTTGCGGGGAGTTTGAAAAACCTCCCAATTGCGTACTTTGTCTTGCTGCTGTCTTGGCGCCGCGGTCCGCTTAATGTGTACGGGCTCTTTGTATCCTAGTCTTTGATTTGGGTTTCATGATGTATCCATACATTGCTGACATGGTAACTAATCCCTACACGATATTTCCTATCATACACGCACTTTTTCATATTATTGAGCAGTAAAAAACATGTAAACAAATGCAAAGCTCTCGTTTCTGTATTTGGTTATCATGATCATGCCATTTTTTTATACAAAGCTGGAATATTTTTTTGGGTTGGCCGAATTTGAATTTAGGAGACAGATGAATGCGTAGAGCTCTTGGCGATTGATAATTGGCAGAAACCTGTTGGGAAAGAAAATGAAACATTTTTAATTTTGGTACGAAATTGATGGCGAATCATTCAGCAGGAACCAACGCATATTATACCTGTAAATATGGATTCCAAAAAAGTCCCAGGAAATGTTTTTTGCGGGAATTTCTTACTCTTTGCTTCGTATGTTTGTTACCTCACGTTCCTATCTCCCGGCGGCGGCAGTGCTAGGGCAGGACTGGGGATTGGCGTAGCAGTTCACGGTCTTGGTGGACTCACCGGAGCATGTGCCACCTCGGCAAGTCCTTGATGTGTGTAAAGGGATAAAAAAGAAGCGATATACCTCCCACATAGGGAAATGTCATGTATGTACAGCAAGCAAACCTTGTCCCTGTCTTGGTTCCCTTTCCGCAGGTTACGTTACAGGCGGTGTAGGTCCAGCTGGTCCAACCTCTTCCGGTTGACGTTGCTGCTTGAGACAGACTTGCTGAATTACTGGTGATATTTATTTATTTAAAAGACATGAAAGGTTGAAGACAAGCAATGAAAAGACACCCACTCAACATGGATTAACATTAAAAAGATGCTGTCTCATAAAACATGTACTGTTTTTTTTTACAAAAAAACCTTGCTAATGCTTATTGTCTCACAATTTAGGGCTTTTTTATTGTTTTTTTACTTTTCTCACTGGTTGAGGGGCAGGTTTGGGGATTGCCATAGCAGTTGGCGGTCCTGGTGGAATCACCAGTGCATTTGGCAGAATTGCATGTCCTTGATGTGTCATGGGATGGAAGAAAAGGAATAATAATATCTCATGCAAGGAAACATCATGTGTGTATGATAAGCAAACCTTGTTGCCGTCTTGGTTCCCTTCCCGCAGGTGACGCTGCAGGTGGTCCATGTCCATGGGCCCCAACCTCCCTCAACTGCAACATGCAATTCAATACAGTGTTGAAAAATGGTTGATTGTTTTTCATAAATCCTTTCAAAAATCACATAGGTTTTTTTAAAGTTTGGAGGATACAGAGTGGTTCATTAAAAATTTGCAGAAAGAAAGTGAAGATAGTCTTACTTTTGATTTAAACTCCTCCCAAACCAGATAGAATTGAGAGGGAATAATATTTTTGATACGTAGAGTCATGTATTGGGCTCCATGGTCAAATATATTTTTTAAAAAAATTCTGCCTGGTTTGAGAGGAGTTTGATTTAAAGAAAAGGTCATTTTTGACCAAAAAAATCAAAAATCTCAAAAATATTTTGAAAAATAAAAAAATGGGTTTCTGCCATGTTTATGAGGCTTTTCAATCTTTATGTGAGCATTTGGCTCCCCTTGTGTGCTCTACAATGTACCTGAAAGGGCGCATAGGCCCACGAGAGCAACAATGATGTAAGCACGCATGGTGTTGTAAAAACTCAATTCTTGACTGTGTGTCTGAATTGCGTAGGGCAAGAAAAGGCCAGAAGCGGCTTTTATATACCCATTTTTCAATGATTAGTGACGACGACGGCACGTGCGGCATGTTTGTTTCATGCCCACATCACACAGCATAAGGTGGCAAACAACCACATTGTATACAGGGTGATGTCAGCAGTGGCATTTCAAGTCTCAGAGTCGTCCTCAGAATCAGCAAACTAGAAAAGGGCTTTGGACTGGCAATCAATCCCCTACAAAGTAGCCAAAGAAGACATCTATTTTTTGATATGGCTGTGCCAAAATGAAGGCTGATAAGAAGAGACAAAAGTGCAAAGTGCAACAACACCAATTGCCGTTTTTTCATGGTGAATTCACCTCCCTCTCCCGAGGTCATGAGTATTTTTTCAGCCTTTCTCACAGCCTTTCTTTTTTTGTGCGTGATGTCAATCCCTCCCCGAGAATCCAAACATCTTCAACGGACACAATGCTCCATTTTAGGGCGGCGGTGATTCATGCATACAGTCATACATGGGCACGAGGGGGTAAGGGGGAAGTTACCCCCCTCCTTAAGACCAAAGTCCGAGTCCTTCTCCCTGCAAGGCTTTTATTTAGTACCCCCCCTGTTCTGGAGAAATTTTTGTAGGATTTTCCTAAAAACCCACCTAAAATCGCACAAAATTGCCTAAAAATTTGCAAAATTTTCTTGGCCCAAAAAAGTTATATTTTTGAGCCCATTTTGATGACTTTTCGAGCTCTATCCCCCCTTCCTCCCTCCTGAAGCTCAAAGTTCTTCCCCCCCCCTGAAGCCAAAATCTATGTCCCGCCCCCCCCTGCCGGACCGATTTCTACCCCTCTCCTGCCGCCAACTACCGTGCCCAAGTATGCATACAGTACATACAGTAGGGAAAAACACGACCTTTTTCTAGTCACACAGGTTTGCTGTTTATTCAACTTGACGTGACAAATTCCACGGCGAGGAAAGGTCGCCACAAATCGAGAAAAAAAAGCAAACATGAGTGTCCTTCTTTCATACCACACCATCTTTCATTGTCTCGACACGATGGAAAAAGGGGGTACGTACCTGTTTATTTCTTTTCAACACTCCCTCTCCAATATATGGAATCGAAGGCTTTCTGAAACAGTTTTTGAAAGCGTTTTTCTGTGATCAACACTCGACACAAAAGCTTTTTTCGAAAGCTTTTGAAAGCGCGGCACTGTTTGACTTTTTTATCACGTCTCTTTTTGTTCGACTGGCACTTGTGCTGTAGCGTACAAGTGAGTCGTGTTGATCTTTCTTTGAACGGATATATTCGAATCCAGTTGTAAAAAACATGTACTAAG
>JAAUXU010165202.1_pt1 | contig 13842 bp, 13 predicted proteins | sample 7278151 | NCBI WGS metagenome assembly JAAUXU01 (sample SAMN14350113, study PRJNA611818) | marine sediment metagenome | isolation source: surface marine sediment (1.8m) | place: French Polynesia: Moorea | collected 2018-08 | reverse complement strand
GTCGTGCACAGTGGAGCGAGGCACATTGAAGGAGTGGGATATGTGGCGAATGGATTTGCCAAGCCCATGCTGCCTGATGATGGTGTCCTTGATGTCGGTGGACAGCTCTTTCCTCGGCGGCATTGTCTTGGCAGTTCTCCTTCAAATGACAGTTGCATGTGGCCAGCAGTGTCTTGCAGTGCCAGCAGTGCCGTTTCATGGTCACAGTGTTTTGATTCAGTTCCCGTTGCATCATATACAGGGCCGCAAACGCCAGCAACATGCAGTGACCGGTGACTTTTGCACGGGGGGGGGGGGATTGGCGGCGAAGCCGCCTGGGGGTGAGGTGTGGAGAGGGGGGCCCCCCCCCCTTCACGGTAGGAAAAATTTTAAATTTCGCTTCAAAAAGGCCACCAAATCAGCCCATTTTTCGTCCCTCAGACGAGTGTCCGATGACTTTTGCACAGCACTGTACGTTTACGAAACATTACGAACAAAGAAAACACAGCTGTACAAATCTGGCCTGGCCAATAATTACATTGCACCGTTCCTCATGCTTTCGCCAGTGCCCAGGCGCACTTCCCCATCTGCTTCCCCGTGCTTGCCCTTATTCCACTATACTGATTTAGCAAGGTAGCACCGACGAGACTTTTACCCTCTGTCCAGTCATCTATTTAAAGCCACCCCTAAAAGTCAAGCTAATCGACGATGTGACGTAGAAATATCATTTCACTATCGATGTCGTCTGACAGACCTTATTTGTCATGAATGAGTCGCTTCACTACCGGTAGATGGCGCCACTGTTGACAGGTTCGAAATAAGCGCAGCTTTCTGAATTTAATGTTTACAGGCAAGTCCAGATGGATTGAGACCTATACTGCACTTCAAATTTGTGGAATTCTCTGGATGACTTTCCCAGCAATTTTCAAGGTTGCTTCTCCATCTCTGTTTCGACAGCCCCTGAGCCCTGATGAGGGCACGATCAAGTGAGATTCTACTCACCCACCGCACCCATCCTCTCCTTGAGCGGCTCCATGGCTGCTGCAGCACTTGCACGAGACACAGCAGCTTTCATGAGCCAGCTTCCAACCCCCCCCGCAAGAATTTGAAGCACCCTCAATTGCATTCAAAGCATGCCGAAGGCGGAGATATAAAGGTCCGTGAAGAGTCAGCGCTAGTGTGGAAATGGCGACTCAAATGGAATAACTACAGGGAAGTCTGGGGATGAGGGAGCGCAATTCCTGGTGCCAGAAGACCAAGGAAGAATCCAATGAAATGTCTTTCACCACGCCTTCCTCCAACCCATTCATCTCGAACTTTTTTCACCAGGTTCAAACAATGCTTTTGGGGAAGCCAAAAAAAGTCAAGATCTCCGCTGTTGAGCGCTCAGCACTTGAACCATTGAGGATAGTGATACAAGTTCACTTTGGAGCCCTTCCCTCTATCGTGCGTAGTAGACAAATTTCGTGTAGAAATAAACTTGTGCAGCATTTTCACTATGATCAATGGGGTCACACAATGTGCTGCAGCAAAACGAACACATGACAAAATGCTTCTTTATTCTTAATCTTCGTGGGTTGTACCTAGAAGAGCAGTTATGCAGCTGTTGCAACTGAACGGCATTGGCAAGAGCCATATTCAGCTGGCTTTGTGTCTTTTGCATGCAGACCCAAAACGGCCGAGAGTGGCTAATTTGGTCGATGCCGGAGTCACCTCCTGTGAGGTCTGCTGGTCATCACTTTCACCAGACCATGATTATGGCTGAAGGTGGCTTTTTATCTCTCTGTCTTTATAAAGTGACAGGTGCGTATGTGGTAGGGTTCCCAAAAATAGGTGTTGACACTTGAAATACTTGGATTAAGTCCAAACTTCCGCAATACCAAATTATTGTCTTCAATATCTAACTACTTCATCACTGACGGTATAATTTCAACAAAATGAATCCACATTTTGGTAATGTGAAAAATGCATGGCAATTGGCAACACTTTATTGAATTGCCTGTTGAGGAGCACATCGATGCTATCAACTGTGGATTGGTTTGTCAGAAACAGGCTCCTCTCCTCTGCAGGAATGATCCTAAGTGAAAAACGGTGCAGACTAACAGATCTGAGTGCGAGCTGGTACGAGTGTGTGATGATAAAATGTAAGTCTAAGTAATGCCCTAAAATGCCTTTGCTGCCTGTCAATTTTGTTTTCCACTACTTTCATGGGGAGATACATTTAATTGAGACACATGATTATTGGTTTAGAAATAACTATGCTTACTGAAGAATAAAGGTCAAAATACTTGCACTTATCCCAGTATATCTTTTTCTGAAGTCCTCAATCCTCGTGCGTGTGTTGGGGACGGGTCCGCGGCCGATTTCCAACTTGACCAGCTTTTTCCCCACAGAATTCCATGTTTACCGCCCGACACATAGTCCTTTAAAAGGATTTCGGTCATTCTTTCTACTCGAGGAAGTAGGGAGTGCAAAAACGCTGATCTATATAATAAGGCGAAGATCATCCATCTGTCCGCAGACATGAACACAGATATCTTGAGAAGCACATCACCCACATGAACAATTTCTGCTTGCTGGGGAAGGCCATTGCGGACTACGAGCTAAGTTAAAGTGACCTCCGAGGTCACTAAGGCCTTAAATAATCTCAATTTGTGGTCTCTCATGCATTGCAGAAGGGTGATGATCCTGCGAGAATCAGGTCAAGAACAACTTAAAGAGAGCCAGGACGGCCGGGGTGACAAGGACGACCAGACCAATGACACGTAGCCAGAGATAGTGAATACACAGTAATTTCCTTCATTTCCGCCCCTGGGGGCGAGCAAGACAGCTAGTTTTTATATAAAGCGTTAGGGCCCTAAGTCTGTCTGTCTGTTCGTTTGTCTGCCCAGCAGCCGTGTGAGAGGTGTACGTCAAGGATTGTTGTGGCGAGCACGCAGTAACATGTTGTTTGCTGTGAGGCAATCATGGCGACGACTTCTCAGGCGTAGAAGTGGGTAGCGCGTTTTGGGACAACCAATTCACAGGTGGGAGACACAGACACACACATGATGCTGTATAGTTCTGATACTCTTCATACCCAGCAAAGTAGGTGGCGCATGAGCGCTAGGAATAGTGAAACAACTCAGATGTGACTACAAGTGAAAGCATTGTGTGACCTCACGGAGCTTCACGCGGAGCGCACTAAGTTGGGCTCAATTCGCTGGAAGTTGGTGATGAGTCGGGCTACCCTGTCCACTCTGGAGCTGCCGAGAGTCGAGCCGAGTCGGGCCGTCCCTAACTCGACACTTTTTTTGCGTAGCTCGACGGAATACAAAGGCACGAAAAGGCCGCATATCATAAACTTTTACGCATAAGACCATCTCCTGTGTAGTAAAGTAAAGTTTTCCGCCGAAACATGTGTGGGCGCTGTGCTGGCTAATCCTGTACACACCGCTAGTAATTAGGAGTAGCTGTAGCTACGATAGTAAGACTGTATAATTTCTGTAGCACTACGGTTACTATAGCACTACGGTCACTATAGCACTACGGTTACTATAGCACTGCGGTGAACATAGCACTATGGTTACAGCATGTAGCACTATGATTGCTACAGCACTACAATTACTGTAGCATAATGATTAATGCAGCTTACTTCACATAGATGCACAGCATTTTTCAGGGCACATGCTTTTTTTGAAAAAAATACTTTTTCCATATAGCCTCCGGCCACTCTGCATGCATTGGTAACATAAAAGTGTCTATCATAACACATGTCTGAAGAACAACGAGAATATCAACAGTGTCAGCATCAATGTCCCAGGTACGCAGCACTGTCTGACCAATACGGGAAGGTCAGGGTTTGTTTTTTTTGGTCAACGATTTTTTTCCTTAATGATTCCTACATCTTGACAAAGAGCTGAGTGATGGTGGCTACCTCCATGATGTCGTTTATTCCGGTGAGGAACTTCTTGTAGAGCTGCTCTCCGTCCGGGGCCTCGAGGAGTCTTCGCCTAATTAGGGTCAGGTATTTTTTCCTGAGCGGCGCCAACCGGCCCCAACCGTCATGGAGCTCGAACATTGTACCCAGCGAGATCAGCTTGTACATGTCCTCGTTGGATAAAACCTCCTTCAAGTTGTTCGCCAGGCACATATACCTATTGCGGCATAAACTATATGTAGTGTTTGACGCCATATTTTTGCTTGACTGTCGAGTTTTTCTGACTGGATCTGGGTTACAAAGAATTGCTTTACAACAATGTTGCTGGGAAATATACAGTGCTTCCTAGGATATATCGCATATTTTCAGGATATTGCAGTATATTTCAAGTCGATGCTGGTAGGGGCCTCAGAAAAAATTGCAGAATGTGATCAAAAATAATGATCACTCCGTTTCAAAATAAGTGAGCCATGACCCCCACTTCAATTTTTCCAAAATAAGCGAGCCATTTGAGATTTGTGCATCTGTTTTGCTTATTGAAGTACAAGAATGGAGCAGGACATCTTTAGGAATTTAGTTGGACAAATGTAGGTGGAAATCACTCCCAAGTTAGGACCACGACTGACTAGGATGATTTGCTCTGAAGTGCTCATGGTCATAGAACTGTATTGATTGTGACCATCTTGGCCTCTCTGCAGCAGAACATGCAATGTCTCAAAACACTTTTTGTCTGATATGTTTGGCTTTGTCATATTCCTGAACCAGAATCCCTCCATATTAATGCAAAAACTGAGGCCCTGCAGTCACAGCAGGTGTGACTTTGATCTCACCTCTAAATCAACTACCTTGTTGGCTTCCAACTCCATGACCTCAAACATGTCTGATGCTGTGCAACCACCAGATCATAAAGTCATAATCAGAAGTCATTTCAGCCAAGCAGCTTGTAAAAATATCAGAATTAGCTGGTAATCCAAGCTTTAGTTCCAAATGGCTCACTCATTTTGAAACTGAGGGAGAAAGGGGAATGTGTAGTTACAAAAATGGCCAACCATCAAGTGAAGGACAATGAGATCCTCCAGGAGGTGGCTCCTCCAAAGAGGGGCAGAGTGTACCAAAAGGCCTGATCGGACTTCCTGGCAATCGTACCCCAACAAAATTGACAAAAAGCAAAAATCTGGCACCAAATTACAAATTGCATTGCTGTACGTGGGCTTTATTTTCCTGGCGTTGATCCTCATCATTTGATGTGTCCTTGGCCTTACTTTGTCCTCGAGGCCCCCACCCTCGTGCCCCCGGTCAATATAAGGCCTTGGACGCATCAAATTGACTTGAATCAAACTCGGAAAATAAAGCTCTACTGCGCATCCATGCAATTTATCGTTTATTATGCATAGAAAAAGAGGATATTGATGGTGTCACACTTCGTTCCAGCCCGAGATGAGACCAGCCAATAACAAGACCAGCATCAGTAAAGACACCGATGGCTACTCTGAAATTTTTCGTGATGATTCATTTAGAGCTCTACAGTAAGCCTCACTAAAACTGGAGTGTTTTTAACCACCCCATTTGTTTAGTGTTTCGATCACCTTTAATATAGCTGGCCTTATCACTCGTCTGGCCTTATCTCGAGCTGGGCCGACAAGGAGTGGTGGTGGGGGGGGGGCGCCACTGCTTAATCGAGGTCGACTAATGGGTAGATTTTTGTTTTTCTTTTTTCGCGTACCGACCCACGTGCTCCTGAGTGAGGCCCGGGATCGCACCGACCATGTTCATGGTGGTCATCGACATCTTCTTGGGCATCCCTCCGCTCGTTGCCTTCAGCTGCGGCAAGAAGTTGTGACTGAAGTGGTTGAGGTCGAGATCGCCGAAGCCGAATTGCAGCTGCTCAAGGCCGGTGTCGTACCCCTCGCACTTGCAGAAGCATATGGTAACGTGGGTCAGGGCGTTGCTCGTCCAAACCTGACGTTAGACATTAACTTTAAGCGCACACTTCGGTAAACACGGCAGGGAATTTTTTCCTGACCGAGTCCTACTCGCCTGATCTTGTACGTACTTATTGTATGCACTAATACGTTCTTGCACTTTTGTTTTTGCACGTACCTCTCTCTGCATTGCAGCGCTGAGTCCAGTGTTAAAGTCTTCGTGTCCGCAGAGAAGTCGTCGAAATCGCTCTTTGAAGGCTGAAACAGAACGCTTCATGTAGCTCTTGGAGAGCGGGACTCCGTAGCTGAACATGATGAACTCCTCTATGTTGTCATATCCCAAGGAGACCTCCTTGAACGTGCGGCTGAAGAGCTCGAGCCTGCAGGAGAGCCAATTCTCCTCCTCCTGCATGAAAAATAAATGAAGGCGGATCACTTGACCCACTCACGACTTGGTAAAACAAACAACAAAGAAATAATCAAAGTCACATGACAATCTGAATAACTTACTTGAGTGTAGCACATGCTGATTTGGGACGTCAGTTGGCTGACACAGTCTATAGCGTTCCAAGACACGTGCTCGTTGAAGAACAACTCCAAGGGCTGCAGAGAGTTCAGCAAGGACTTGAGGTCGGCCCTGCCGGGGTAATGAAATACCTCGCACGCCCAGTCCGCGAAGTCAAAGACCTGAAGTTTGTGATTCATATATCATTCATCACATTTGCGAGCTAAAATGAGATGTCCCATTTAGCTGACCTTTTTCAAACTCTCTCGGACTTTTTCAGGTTCATGGAGCATCGTGGTGCTGTCGCTGCAGAAGAGACACGAGAGTGCCAGGACACTCGTCTGGTCGGAGCCCAGATTCGGCTTCATGTGAGCATTCACATTATACACCAATTCCTTGTACTCGGTGATCGCCGAGTCGGAGTCGAAGAGCGAGAGCGCCCTGCAGAAGTCGCTCAAGTGCACTGGACGCAGCTCAGAGTCGTCGACCAAGTCTTCGTCACTGTCGGATGCAAATGCGGTGAGCCAGCTGAACTGTTCCTTGGCGGTCTCGGCGCCGAAGGACCTGGCAATGGGACGAAAGTTATGTTCGCAATAAAACAATGACACAAAGTTACTCACGATCACCCAGTGAGTGCCAGGTAGGGTTGAGATGATTGATTCTGCCAATTTTTTAGTTCATACAGTACAGAGAATTATACAAAACAGCAAGAAATGTGAAAATGAATTAATGATAGATTGTATGTCGCATAGCATAAACAGCCAGTGAAAGAGGGAGGGCAGGGTAGGACAATGCAGTATAATTTGGTCCTGCCATGTAGAGGGAATGCGGGCAGTAAAGCCTTCAGCAGGAGGTCTTCTATCTAACTAATAGTTACTTTGACAAACAATAGTGGAATGTTTACCCCCCCCCCCACCAGAGACCCCAATAGAGTTATGGCTGGTTACCTGACTAGTAGGTATTGGATAAAGATGGGTACGTTGCGCACCAGCAGTTTCGACTGATCTTCTTCGTTAAGCCCCCAGAACTCAGGTTGCAACTGGGCAAAGTCACCCAGAAGCCGCGCTAGCGAGAGGAACAGCAGTTTCACGGAGTCCTTGGAGAGGACGGCAAAGCCGCCGCTACCGCCACGGAGGTGGAGCGCCTTCATCCCGGCCACAAATGTCGCCGAAACGTTCATCCGCCGTCGAGCGGCCACCCATGTGCGGCCAAGCCGCTCAAAGATGTGAATCATTGTGCGGCGGACGCCGCTCGCCACCAGTGGAGGCGGTGAAGCCAGACTGGACAGCGACGGCAACTTTTCTGACACCTTCTGGGTGGTGAAAAATATCTCGGGTTTGCAAGCTGACCGGAAGCGGACTGACAACCGTCCGTTGCTGGTCTTCCGCTCAAAGTCACTCCAGACGTCGTCTGCTCCACGGTTATCTTCCAATATGTTTGAGCAAGCTTCATTGACAGCCTCATTGGCAGCTTCTTCGTGATCTTCTTTCCCTTTCCATGTCTCCCCAGAAAGTACCACCCAGGAATCAGTTCTCACCTCTTGCTCAAGCTTTGTGAATGTCACATTCGGCTGGCCACCTTCGTCCACGTTGATGTCGTTCTTCGGCCGACACCGTTTGTTGCCAGACTTAGGACCCTGTGTGAACTTCATCTCTTCTCTCTTTCGCTTCTTGAGGAATCTCTTGAATCTCTCCTTCTTCTGTTCCTCATCCAGGACGCACTCGGACTTCATCCCGATCATGAGACAGCGGTCGAAACGGCACTTGCGACACTTTCGGTTGTCGGCCGTGACCGGACACCTGAAAGCCGCAGCATCATTACCTGAGCTTAGGATATTGGTTGGAACAGCAACCAGGAACAATTCAACTTACCTTCCAGCTCCCCTTAACCCTCTGCATTTGATCTCCCTGACCCCAACTTTCTTGGCCTGCACGGCCCTTCGGAAGAAAGCGCGGCACGAGAGGCAGGTGCGGGCGCCGTAGTTGAGGTAGCAGTGGTCGGACACGAAACCGCACACGCAGCACATCTTGATCCGGTCGAGGTTCTCGGGAGGTTCCAACATCGACGTGTCCTCTTCCTCAGAAGAGAGGAACCCCATGTCCCTCGTCTTTATCGAGACAGGCCACGCCTGTGCCGGCGTCGACCGCTGCTCGACCGGCGGCAGTCGGAGCGGAAGCGGCGCCTCTGGGACGAGGAAAGTGAGGCGAGTGGGGCGTCTCAAGGTCTGAGCGGGACGAGAATACGGCCTCACCGGGGGATGCTCACGAAAGGTGAACCCCTCACCAAAGCTTGCGTCAGCTGTGACTGCAGCAAGAGGTCGATCCATGAAAAGTTTACGGCTGGAAACTGCGGCTCCGTAAATTACAAACTGCACTATCTACGGCCTTGATGAGGAGTACTTTTTTATTATACGCGTGTTACATCAGCCTTCCATGGTTTTCTCAGCACTGCCACCGCTACTCGCACGGGTGGAAACAGTTTTACTCCTCCTCTCTTCACGTTGCCGCTACCGCGCACAAGAAGTCAACGCAGAAGAACTAGTTGTAAATTCGCCATTTCAAGCTTTAAGAATTAGATCTTTAAGAATGTCCAGTGAAAAGAAAATGAAAACACAGAATACAAATTTGATGCCTTACAACCCTGAAGGTATTTATGTATGCCTCATACCTCGTGTATTGACGTCCAAAACTACCATTGACTACTGCATGGGTCGTCTTACATTACCCAGAGAGTGAGCTGGGCGAGCTGGGCCTCCCTCAGCCTCTCAGTCGCGCCAGCGACTTAGCTGGGTCTCCGTCCCTTCGTTGCCTTTGCCTCCGTCGTCGGCAAGCATCGCTGCTGCGGGAATCGTAACGACGCCATCGTCTATAGCTCGACTAAGGGATCGTCGAAAGAGGGCGAGGCAGAGAAGAGCAGCTAACGCCTACGCAATACTAGGAATGGCACGGCGACCCCGTCTCACTACCAGCATTCCTCAGTCCAGGACGATGGCTGCAACGACAACTTCCTCACGGCCGCATCCGCTCACTTACCTTAACTGGTGTGGCATCTCACACCTCTGTTCAATCATTCATTACTCTCGGATGAACAGATTTGATCATCTCAGTCAGATCAAAGACCAGCGTCCGTGACTATTACACTCCGTTTCAAAGGCACTTGATACGCAGAGCACAAGAACATTATTGAGGCACTCACAGTACACAGTATTACCACAGACAAAGTATACTGTCCTTGCCATTAGTAATTTCCATGCTAAAATGGGCTACATACAGTGTCCCACGGATACCGACCATTTTACAATGGCTATATCTCGGCTCCTACTGGACCGATGTTGAAGATTCTTTCTGAAAGTTGTCGAGTAATAAATGTGGTCTGTGTGGTTATTAGACATTGTCTTTCTGACAGCTCATTCTACGCTTTTTTGAATGTTTGAAGAGGTGTTGCAAATGGCCGCCATCTGCATTCAGGCACAATTTTGCACACTTTCAAATGTTGCGAACAGATGACCTTATAATTTTGCATGGGACTGACTCCACTTCAGTCTCAACAAGTATCATTACATCTTCAATCTCCGAGGTACACTCTCATCAACATGTGATCCAATGTGGCTCCAGAACCAATAATCAAGGGGATTAATGTCAGTTTACCTGGGATAAGTGTGAGTGAAATGATGCAATTGCCAAGTGTGGATATCGAAAGTGCCAGGTTTGGTGGTGTGGCAAATGGCTTCGTCCTGCTGCCACCAAACCTTCCTAGACAGACCTGCAGGGGTTTAGTACCAGGCTTGAATCAGGTGTCGGAAACCGACGAGTCAAACTGATATTTCAAAGCTGAAAATCAATGTAGCTTTAACGCTATTTATTGCTCTACAACTTGCAAAAAGAATTTTCAAAATCAGTCCAGTAGGAGCTGAGATATGGCCATCAAAATGGTCGGTATCCATGGGATACCGTGTATTAAATGGCGGTGGCAGCGGCTGTGATGTAGATGTGGCAGTACAGGCTGTGATGTGAGCTTTTTGAGAAGGTGAAGTTGGTGAAATTGGCTGAATTTTAACGGAGGAGTCAAACCCACCTCCCTAGTGCCAAACACCCCCGTTTGCACGGGGGAGCAAAGGAGGAGAGGAAGATTTAAAATTTTGGAGCATGGAAAAGGACCAATGGGGGCAGATTTGGCATCCCAGTTTTGTTCTTTTCTCCACACTGCATCGACATCCACTGTTATTCATAAAACGTTTTGCAGCCTCTCCCCGTGAACAGGTACACGTGTATGTTTGACGAGCTTGTGTGTCGGGGTGGGTGGGTCAATTTGGCCTGCGAAGGAGTGGAACACTCACATTAGAGCAAAATGAAAGTCGGTCCTGCAGATATTGCCCAAAAGATCTTATGAGTGTGGGTTAGAGGGATTACACATTTCAGTGGAAAACGCATGCAGCGATCACTGATGTAACGATCAAACGCTTGTACTCATCAAAACTCCAAGAACCAATCAAACCGTCATTTAACTACATGAAATCTGACAGATGTAACCACCACTCAAAGCAGCTCTTATGGATGTAGCGGTCAAAAATCGGCTGCTTTGGCTACACAAATGGGTAAACAATGCTGTTTTTCACCATCAAATGAAGTAAAAAACATCCAAGAGGAGAACACGAGGAAGAGGAAGGGAGCACCTCCGTCCATTAAAGAGGCCAGAGCGGCAATGAATACGCTGTGGAACGCACTTCTGCACTGCCAATTTTCTCGCCATTCTCTCTTGACTGAATATCACACTGCTGTTAAGGCTACGCTCAGCCACATTTGACTCATTTGAGATGAATAAAGAGATTACCATTCCTGCCTTTGCTTAGCCAATCGGGGGCTTTTTAGGTACCTGACGTGTCCATACGAAACCTATCCACGTGAGCAACCAGGACAATTAACTCAAAGTCTAGAGTAGAGTACACTCACGCCCGTCATTGCGGTTACGTACCACTGGGCTCGATTGGGTGACTAGAATTAATCGCGGGCAAATTCTTAACCTAAGCGTTCGATTCAGAGTGAGTACACTAGATCTTAAAGTATTAATGGAAGTATAATTTACAGAATCTGGAAATGGAGAGAGTGTGAGCGAATCTTGCACTCAACCTAAAGATACACGGATAGCAACCGATCAATGACTGACGAACAACGGAATTTGAGCTCAGATTGCATTACTCGCACCAAATTTACAATGCCTGCCCCGTCACCTTACTCTCCATTGAGTTCGTCGGATTCACGTCATAGAATGGCTTCATGGTCCCAGACTTTGTCCAGACACCTTGTGCAGTCCCCTGAAGGTCGTCGATGCGTGTCCCTCAGCTGTCGGAAGGTCTCCGTCCCTCCCAGCGTGTCCCCAAGGTTCGTCTAAGCAGGTATAGCTACCGGCGAAGTTGTTGAAGTTGCTACCGCTTCAAGAGTCGGCGCATGAGTGATGGGTGGGGTGCATGGCGAAGACCAAGGAACAACGCCACTCGTTCCAAAGTACCGGCAGAAAAGTACATGAGCTCAATATCCAGTTCACCAGTCTTGACCAGCTCTTATCACTACAGTTATCGCTCCGAGCCAGAGCTCAGTACGATGCAATACAGTACAGAGAACTTTCCTGAAAGTACAGCAACACCCGAACTTAGAAATAACGCACGGCGTAACGAATACAATACAATCCGCGTCGTCAAGTTGGCTTTGTTTGGAATTTTCTAGTCACGCAGAGGTTGCACGTGGAATGACCGGGAGTATCTCAACAAATCAGTCGATAGCATCAGTGAGCTGTTAGTAAGACTCTTACTAACAGCTCACTGAACAGTATGGACTGAACCATTGCCGATCGATCTGTTGCTCTACTGTACTCTACCTCAGGAAAGTTTAGATACTCTAGACGTTCTGCGGAGCGCAACCTCCCGTGATACCTGGTTATAGAATAACAGCAGCTTCTGGGGACGTGGATACAGTTATCACACAACACATGTTAACGCAAACACTTAAGTCTAATCCCATAGTTCTGCGCTTGCGCGCACACATGACGGATGTTATGAACCGACGGATGCAACCATAAACGATTCCTAGAACCAACGTGATCGTTACATGCATGTTCAAGTCAAGCGGAAAAAAAGACTGTACAAATCAAAAAAGTTATTTCTTACTTTTTGGTTCAGAATACCTCTAAATATTAATGAACTTTTTGGGTTAGCTCAATTGTGGCCAAAACGTACAGCTGCAGGAAGTTCTCTGACCAGCAGGGCTCTATGACAGACAACAGGCACTTTTTGGTGAAAAACTTTTGCATTCGAGCGAGTTAGTAAGACAAGCTTCACCCACTTTGGCTGCCCTGGGTCGGTTTTCAGTGGCAAGGAAAAAAGAGGCCTCTTCTCTTGTTCCTCCCTGCAGAAATGACAGCTCTGATCTTGGGTTTTATCTAACTTATAGCTTTGACAGCTTAAGTACTTGTGTCCAGAGTGTTCATCAGAATTTTCGAGCCTGTTACGCTGTTGTTTTCGTTACCTGTCTGCCCACTTTTCTTCGAAAATATATGCAGTGTTCAGCAGTCACATTGTTCTTCGTTCGGTTACATTTCTTGCAGAGCTCCTCTCTAATGGCTCGTTTCCATGGGTGTGTGTCCTTATGTAGCTCTCACTCTGGCTAGGCCATCCACCATCCATCCCGTTGAATCTTGCCTGACCGATGCTCGCACCCGTCACATTGCTGTGAGTGCCTGCCTCTTCGAGGTTTGTAATGCAGTTCTATATGAGTTTGGTGGGGAATACTTTGTTTTTGATTGCCCTGGACACTGCTGGGCTATTGACAAAGAATTTGATTTCCCATTTTCTTTTTGCAGTCACTGTTTCTGCTGCTTGCATGACTGCGTATACCTCAGCCTGGTAGACTGAGGATCTCAAGTGGGCCCTGGTCCAACATCCAACACCCGATTCAACAAGGTACAGTAGTCACCACTTCATGTGCCCTGCTCGGGCCGGTGCAAAAGTGACGTATTATACGGGGTGACACATTAAGCAAGGACAGAAATTTGGGCCTTTTTAACCACGACTTAAGGAAATACTACCTAACCAGTTCGCAGCTCAATCCAGAATGACGTAGGAACGAGAAGTGTCAAATAAACAGTACGTATAATTCATCAACTTCACTTGTCCCTCACTAGCAATCATCCACAGCCTCACCATGGCCTTCGTCACCCCCAGACTCTCCCTCAATCTGTTCACATCATTCTTATTCGTATTAGTCTCTTTCATGTTCATTTTGACAAGGGAGTATATATATATGGTCATATATATATGTTATTTGACTAGCACTTGTTTTTATATCAATAGGCATCAAATAGGCCATGTCATGGAGGGCCATGTCATGGAGGTCATATATATATATTATATATATTAGGCTATAACAAAAATTTTAAACCCTCCATGACATGGCCTATTTGATGCCTATTGATATAAAAACAAGTGCTAGTCAAATAATTTTGCTCAAAAAAGCGATTTAGCTTTC
>JAAUXU010088331.1_pt1 | contig 13844 bp, 19 predicted proteins | sample 7278151 | NCBI WGS metagenome assembly JAAUXU01 (sample SAMN14350113, study PRJNA611818) | marine sediment metagenome | isolation source: surface marine sediment (1.8m) | place: French Polynesia: Moorea | collected 2018-08 | reverse complement strand
CTTTGTACATAAGGTCGAATAAAGTGGAATCGAGCAGTGTCTGAAGAAGAATTATGGTGGGTTTACCCGAAAGTCGTAAAAACTATTCTCCCAAACTTAAATAGCAAGTTACCCTCCCCTCCCCCCCCCCCCCCTGTAAGTCACGTTTGACACAGATCCTAACCGCACGCAGCAAAAAGGGTGAACACCCCAGACAGCCCTTATTCTGCGTGCCTCGACAATAGCCTTTTTTGTGCGCGCCAAAATTGAATGAACAATCAAATTCGGTTGTGCTTCGTCGCCGTCTGGGTTTTCAATCAAATGTTTTTGCTGGCTTCGTCGTTCGCTCGTGTTACTTCTGATCAGAGACTCAAGTGCGCAGACGACTCGTTCCTTTTTTATCCCATCTAACCCCCCTCGTCCAACCCGTTCCCACTTGCATTTAATGGACCATTGGAAATTGTTACCATAGCTTCACGTCTCCTATTTCGCCCAATTAGGATGGATTCCGAGCGCTAATCGAGGCGTTTTAAACCACAACATAATACAGCACTCATATGGACAAGGCAAGAAAGTCTGGATCTGTGCTGGAGACGAGGGGGGCAATTGCTGCTCTGCACCCATTGCAGTCCTCTGAATCCAATGTTCCTCGACTGTAGCCAAGCCTTAATCATCCTCGGGGCTGTCATGCAGAGGTGGAGACCTGCCTGGTAAGGGCGACAAGATTAATGTTGGAGAAATCCGGGAAAAATATTGTTCGCTCGTTTAGCATTCTAATGGCGAAATGAGGGAGTGGGAGGAAGGTGCTTGAATGGACCCCCATAAGGCAAGAGGACGTTTGTCTATGTTAAGGAGGCATGGACTCTAGGAAAGGGCCTGCTCAGTTCGCAAAAAACAGACTGTAGACACATCTATAACTTGAACAGCTCGTTCACCACACGGGTACCCGAGTGTTATACAGTCACATATGTGTTAAGTAGTTGCGTTCCAGTGCGCGTCAACAGCTACTGTCTGTACGATACAGCGGCCGTCTTTGGCAAACCATACCTTCTCGTGCATGTTTTGATAGATGTGTTTCCGTGCAGCATAACTATCGGTATATGTAGTATTTTTGTTCCTATAAGACCCTTCCTTATCTCTCTCTCTCTCTCTCTCTCTCTCTCTCTCTCTGTCTCTGCGTGCGTGCGTGTGCTGTGCGTGCCTGTGTCCGTGTGTGCGAGTGTGTGTGTGTGAACTGCGAGCGCCATCAAATGGGTCGAGAGAATGCTATAGCTATTTATCAGTCGATCTTTCTTTCTCTCTTCGCCACAACGAACACTGTTTTTTCCCTCGACCAATAATGTTGCTCTATCATCGTCCTAGCAATTATTGGAGAGAGCGGGAGCAGGCACCGATGTTCTTCACGGCTCTATACCTATGTACGTACGGTTTAGAACAACCGCATACGCGTATGTACAGGTAGTAGAAGTACGTAGTACCCTAGAATCTCTCCAGAGCAGCGCGCGGAGGTGCTCCCCTCATAATAATTTATTGAGCATGCACGCATATAGACGCTCTTCCTCTCTTTCTTGCAGCCAAAATGGTGAGCTTGAGTCACGAGGGAGGTTGGCGAAAACACAGTAATAACTGTGACATGAATCAAATCTCCGGCACGAAAAATACCACACACTTTGATACTGTGCACGTTGAGGATGTGTCTCGTGTAATGTAGGTACATACTGTACAGGTAGGCTAAGGAGACTTAGTAGGAGTGAAAAAAATCTCTTCATGCTCTAAATGATCGTGTGTATAAAAACATCTTGCAGCGGTGCTGTAATCTACAGGACGATCAGTAAGTAAATCAAAATGTATTTTACGCACGTAGTCGCATCCGCAGCAAACAACAGTTTGTGTGTGAACCTGCATACGAGTAGGGGTGGGGTAAACATTAACGAGATTGTTTTCCTTTTGTTCCCCTGGCACTTCACAGCGTTGTGCGTATAAGAGACAGCAGCAAGCATGACCAAACCCGTAGACAAAAGATCCTATGCGAAGGAAAATGATGTGTTCGGCAGGTAGGTGAGACTCAACAGCTCGTTTGCTCAAGAAAGGTGAGTGCGCTCACCCCATATGCTCCAATAGCGTGCCGTATGCACACACAGGTGGGTATGTTTACTGGAGGTCGAAAGTTTGCGTCCAGTCAGAAGAAAGGCCACATCCTTTGCAGTAGTAGTCGAAGGCCAACCTTGAAGGCTGGTATTTGGGGAGCCTGACCGACAGCCTGACCGACTATGATCTGACCGACTATGATCTGACCGACTGCTGGCATCAAAAGTGCTGACAGACGTTTCGCCTAACAGGATACAAGGTGTAAATGACGTGATGCAAAAGAGCTTCTCCTGGAGCTCATTTGTTCATCCGTTCAAAGTACGATACAAAGTACAATACAAAGTACTTTGATCTCCAGCCTCATTTGGTTAAGAAAAACACAGTTTCTAAGAAGAATATGCTGATTCCTTAGGCCAGTCTCTTATGGTGTCAACGCTGTCTTCGCCACATAGGCGTATGCAAACTGTCAACTTGAACTGAATGTAGGTGCTATAAAAAGTGTATTCGTAGCGGAGACTTTTATGCACGTTACCTCTCTTATGAATGTGCGAAACGTTGGCAATCTGCTTAAAAATCTCTTCCTTTTTCCACTCGTCTCTCATTGAATGGCGACGTTATAAGACACGAATAGATGTGGGAACAGGAAGAAAAATTCTCTTATTTCCCTAGGAGATGAGCAGCACTATGTTCCTTGTCGGGTGGATCCATCCAGATTTTTCTCGCCCTCGTAATTGTGCTGCTCCAAGCGCCTCATCTAAAACTGAATGCTCTTATCTCTCTCTGTCGAGAAGAGCATGCAAGTGTGCGTACATTTACCCAGGAAATATTTGCATGAGCCAGAAGGAAAACTTGTCTGTCTCAAAGACCTGCTCTCACTACTGTGCGTTGTACACGCAGACCACGTACGCGCAGCGTAAGCATGTCCACGTTAATGGAGGCAGGGAGGACTGATGTCGAACCCATCACCTTTGAACGACGAAAAACTTAGCGTTTAAAAGCCCTTAATTTTCCCCCTCGTTTTTACAGTGCAGTTGCTGCCCTGCCTTGCATTCTCATACGAGAAGAAAGACCTGCGATCTGTTCCACTCATCATCTAGCTGGGAGAGACCTCAAGCTGCGCGAGCACTTTGTTTGCAGCAGCAGCGACTGCGGCGGCCTCATCTTCTTCCACAATGAGTGTGAGGAGCCATTATCATCATCGTCGTCACGAGCATTCTCCTACAAAGCTCGAAAGTAAGTAGCAGAGGAAAGAGAGTTAAAAGCATGCTGTGAAAGAAACAGAGCCGCTCTGATGCCACCACATCTCCCAGGAGTTTTCTTTGAAAAAGGTAGATCGAAGTAGTGAACGCACATGTCGGGGGAGCTTCTTTATCTCGTCCAGAACAGACCTTGAATAAGTGTACTTGCGTTTATGCATAGTCTCTCCTCCTTTCAGAGCTTAAAAGTGGCAATATATCAGGAGAGTTGGGGTGAGTGCACGGTACAGTACAGAAAAGAGAGAAAATCTCCCACAAACAACAACCGACGTAGATAGGGAACGACGGGGAGAAAAGAGTGTTTGTCTTTCCTCACCTTCGTATTTGTCCAGCCTTCACCACTTTCCTGCGCTACGCATTCATATTAGAGGCACGCTGCAGTGTCCCAAGCAGAGTGGCAACTGTTCCAGTTTTGTTAGCACACTAACATTTCGCTCTGTTGTCATCGTCACATTAGCTACTGCTGCGCGTACCCAATATGAGTCTGCTGTCTGCTTAACCCATCAATACGCCGGGGTTAAAAGACGCGGACGTGAAATTCTGCATTCCTCACGCGATGGCAGCTCTGTAGAATCTGCTCTAAGCTTACACATCTGAATGGCGGATTCCGCGGTTACCCCAGGGAAGAAAAAAAAAGTTTTTGTGATGGATGGACGTTTACTTAGGGATTTAAGATGGCGCGAAGTGCTTTGATAGCGCAGGTCCCAATGCCACTCGTGTTCAGTGAAAGTGGGAGAAATGAAAAGTGTGCGAGATTTCTCTCTTTTTGCAGCCTAGCACTAATCTGTGTACTTGGCAAATAAACACCACCAAAAGAGTGGGCAAGCGAGTGACGAGGAGATGGTCGCCCCCTGCTCAGGCTGCAGCCATCATCTGGCAGGGTGGGGTTTTTTTGCACACCCTGTGTGTACAGCTTCATTATTGAAAATGAATCAGTCTTTCCGTCAAACGCATACTAATTCCCTATGAGTTGCTAAACCCTAGGACACTTCACTTCTTTGAGGCAGAACGTTCGTACTTATAAGGGGAGGAAAATTGCTTTCACAAGAGGAGAGGCCTGTAAAAACTGAAGAGGCAAAAAAAGCAGAGTGAAAACAAACAAACGGAATCTTTCACGTTAGTACACACAAAGAAATTATTGCTGCCTTTTCTCGTGTGAGTAGCAACTGGCACTGCGCTTTCCATGGTACGTGTATAGTACGTACGGTACGTGGAAGATGGGTCCATTCTGTATGTAAACACTTGTAGTGGAAGTACGCATATGCTCGTAGATAAGTGGGAGTGGAGATAGAAGAGCAGCAAATACCGTGAGAGAGGTCGGGAAGAACCCGAGCAGGAGCAAAAGCTTATATTTCCATGTACTGTGCATTACATTCTTACCAACAGCTAGTATTTCCATGGTCTGTACATTACCGACAACTGACAGTTCCATGCAACTGTGCAGTGTATTCTCGCCAACAGCTTTCATATTCTGTGCATTACGTTTTACATCATTTCCTCCCTTGGTGCAGTGCGACTGCAAGAACTGCTCAGGGACGTCGAGACACCTGATTATAGATCAACAATGTATATCAAGAAGCATCCAGTGAACGCTGGGCTACCGTGAGCAGTTGGTCTAAGCAGAATCACCCCCCACCCCCCGGTTGGTGGTTCCGGTAAAAGTTGGTTGGTCATGTGGGATCCGTCATGCTGGTGTGAGTGCGTGTCCACTGCATCTCTGGCACTGAAGTCACTACTGAAGTCAGTACATACACACAACATTGCCTGTTAACAGATCCTCTTTCTTCTCTCTCATTTCGAGCAAAAAGGGGTTCTATTTATTCTTCCCTCCTCTCATTCGTGGCGTGTGTAGAGCAGAGGCACAAAATTGTGGGGCTTCTTTTCTTTGGCCCTCTGCTTTTTTGTCTCTCTCATCAGGGGCATTTATTTCATTTCACTTTTTGGCATGCAGGCTCAAATGCGACGAAGAATGGAAGAGAAATCTCCGAAGCTGTTTTGGCTGGAATGTTGTGCGGGCATCTAGCGTTAATTTTAAGGAATACAACGAACGCTCTCCCACTTTAGCACGTCTCACTCATCTTCTCTCGTTCGTGAACGTGGGAACCTTTACAGTTTGTAGTGACCTCGCATTTGATCTTTTACCCTAAAATTGTAGACCTCTGGAGGCTCCAATCCTCACTCGGATAAGAAAGAGGAGCGGTAAAAAATAAACCTCTCATCCGCGTACGCGCATGAATGGGCCACAGCCCTGGAGGACGCCAAGGAGGTTCCATTTGCACGTGGTGTTGGCTTGGGGCCGCTTCTTAACGACCTCCTCGTTGCTCATGAGCGGCATCTTTGGCATATTTTGTTTGGACTTTAATTGTCTCCTATATTATACGTAAGCTGGTGCCGCTGTTGCCGCTGTTGCCGCCGCTGTCGTCAGTTTGGTGGGCATTTGCCCAAAAACGATTTCTGAACAATGCAATTAGGGCCAATAACGTTGCTTCAGGAGAGATTCTTCTCGGACTTTAGAGCTGCATTGTTCGTCTTGCCCATCATGAAAGACACTTACGAGCCAACACACAAAGTTGTGCACTCTCCCCCCCCCCGTTCTTTATGAAGACACTGTTGCATAGGTGCCAAAAGAGCATTGTGCAAAGGGCCTTGCAGCATTGTTTCAAAAAAAGTGGGGAACCAATTGCACAATGAAAAGCATCTCCATGACATTGAGTATTTTGCTTGACTCCGTCTCCATTCGTCTCCTACCCGCTGTTGCGAACAAAGGTGACGTTTCACGCCCATTTTCACGTTCTTTAAACCGGTGACGGGAAACAACAAAGCGGGGCCAAGAAGCAGGCACGCGCTGCAGTTTAGCACTGAGGAGTGAAGAAAGGAGGAAACACCAGTTGCCCATTTCTTCATATGGCGGTGCACGTGTGAGATGGGTTTTTCTTGGGTCACCCATTTCCATCGCAGAGATATTGAGCGCTCTTCTGCGTCCACAAGTACGTTGAGGACTTGTGGCGTACAAGACAAGCCTCTATCGTGTACGCATGCAGTTGTTTTGCTCGTGGCGTCGCCGGAATTAAGCTCTTGAGTTCAAGTGATCCTCACGTGTTCCTCATTTCAGTGGGAAGAGGCAACAACTCTCTCATCGCTTCATTGCGGCGCTTGGAGGAAAAGGGAGCGACGTCGTCGGATAAATCAATAAATTGCTCCATCGTGCAGACCCCATTTTAAACGACTTGGCCATAAATGTTATACCAGGACTGTGTATTCAATGTTGAGGGAGGCGCAGCGTTACAGTGAAAAACAGCCTTGTGCAAAGTGCAATTCCTTTGTTGGAGTCGAAATGTGCACTGTAAGTGGAGGTATCGATAGGGAAGGTGACGCAGCAACTACACGTCCGGAAGCGATAATACAAAAACTCTTTATGACAGGTATTTTGTTTAGTGCTGTCTGCAGTAATTAGTCTTTCTTGAGATCAACGTACGTGCAAAGACCAGACAAAAAGTCCGTGTCCTCAAGCCCGCAGACCTTCAGCAGACACACTGTTGTGTTATTGTACCTGCTGGTGTCCCAGTTGCACTCCAAAACCCACAACATTCTGCGCGAGGCCTCCACATTTTTTATGCAGAGAAAATAACTGCCCTGAGCCTCCGTACGGTGCCCCTGGGGGCAGAAGCGGTCGGGAGAGACTACTTACGTCCTCCCAGGGCGGTCGCCAACACAACAGAAACTGCCAATCAAAGTGCTGACGCTGTCAAGGGCTAAAATATGCGCGAGAGAAAAAAACATCTGACATAAACGGCAAGACGGAGAAGAATACTTAATTGCGCTCCCACGGAAAACGGCGGATAAAACCCCACACATTAACGTATGGCACAGCACAGTGATGCGCCAAGTCAGTCCTGGGTGGCGTTCGCGCAGGACTGCGCAGTACCAGTACTTGGGACTGCCCACTAGTTTCGCCACAGGGTGATGCACATTTTGATGGGTATAAAGAACCTTCCAATTCGTACACGACATCCTCATTTTTTAAGAACAAGGGCCAGCTAAATTGGGTGATAGAGGAGATCTGATTTAAGCAGTCACCCTATATCCTTGCGTTAACCCCTGCATACCATGCCATAGCTGCGGGCACGGTGAATCTCCCCCTATCTCTCAGCGGGATGCAAACTCATTGGAGGAAGAAATTCGCTTTCACCCTAGCCAGATGATGGAGGAGGATTGGACTACAAAGGCCTTAAACGCCCTATCAGATATCCAGACCACGCCTAACATGATGTGATTCTTTGTTGCAAAGACTGAAAAGTATTAAGCATCACAGCTTTTATTGTGTCACTGGTCGCTCGCACTGGTCGCATAATAAGCTCTTGGGGGAGGAACGATGCGTTAGCTTAATAAGCTGCTAGCTGTATTAAGAGTGAGCACCTCGAAAATACTATGATACGTCTCGACAACGTCAGGGCTGTCTGCATCATTAAGGTTCGATCAATTTATCAGTCCAGAGAGGATAAAATACCCGTGGGAGGGATTGAAAGAGGGATGAGGTCAGAAAGAAGCATCGATAGACCACACTGACGCCCGCCCAGCTTGAAACGCACTCACTCACAGCTAATATTGCTCAGTCCAGCCCCGCGCGCTCATGAGTGTGTGTGCATGTGAGTCTGGCGAGTCCTGTGTACCAAAAAAGCCAGCCCCCTCTGTATACAGCATGAGGTACAGCGAAGAAACAGGTCCGTTCTTGGAGCTGCGTACGTCGTCGTGGTCGATGATTCCTGGGCTGCACACGCTTAGTCGAACAAATGATGCCAAATCAGAGGGGTGCTCACGAAAGCCCAAATCTACCGAGGGATCTTGATCATCAAGAGGGTCTTGATTTCGTAAAGCGCGCTTTTTTCGGCCCCTGCAACACGCTGCTCACAAAGGACATTGCGTGTGATTATTACTTGGCCAGTAAGATTTTTTTTTACAATTAGGCCTCCCTCTCTCAATGATCAATGGATAAAAAATTGGGCGTCTCTAGTTCCTCTGTCAAGATAAGAGCATTGGAATTCCCATGCTTGAAAGCTCTGCAAGAAGCAATTGGCGTCCATTTTTCCTCTTCTTACCCTCAGGGGTTGACCAAAATATGTCGCTTTCAGGCCCCCTCGACTTGGCCTTGACAAACAGAAATGCAGCGCTGATGGTGGCAAAAAGGGCGTCCGATATCCCCACTTCCGTAATCGTTGGGCGAGAGAAAGAGAGGGTATTTCTTAACGAGCCTGACACACGCCATTAAGTGGCCGGAAAACGTCATTACATCACGCAGCTGGAAGACTCGACCCACTGTACTGTGGACTCGGTGCTGTACCTATGCGACAAAAGGCAGAGTAATTGGCAGAGAGGAGGAAGGAGAGAGAGTCTTGGGGTGACAGCCAATGTGTCATTTCCGCGACAAGACCTTTATATGGTTCGCTGGAACCCGCGCAATAAAGAAGAAAAAAGAACCCCTAAGGGAGCTTCTACTTATGACACGTAGAGCCGACAGTTTTCCACGTAATGTGAAGAGTGATATCAACGCAGGCCTGCACTTAGTGCGCACTCTTTTGCATGGAACAGATGAAACACGGACAAAAGGAAGCTTGCACCAGTACTACGAGGGAGAGCTAAAGAAGTGCTCCAGACCTGATGGAAACCTTTGATGGCATCACATATTTCTTGTAGAGCAAACAATGTGAATTGGCGGTATGAATCCACTTGTTTCTAAGGCTGAAGAACCAGTCGGAACCAACCTTTAGGCACACACTGGACGCATGTAAGTGCTGAATAACGCCAGACTCTCAGAGCAGACTGGCGTTTGCGTATGGGCAAAAAAAGGGAGAAGTGGAGCTTGATCACAAAAAGTCCACTTTTATCAGGCTGCTTGCATATGCTCAGCCCACGAATAGAGAGGTGTCACCTCGGACTGAGAACATCTATCAATAGCTTCGTCGTCGCTGCCATTCTGCTCTTCGTTATCCACTGCTTCTCCGGAGCACAAAGAGCCACTGATTGACTCTGCAAAAGCCGCCAGGCGACTGACTGATGCTCATGTTCAGACTCTTTTGGAAGAAAGATCGAGGGGGGAAAAGAAAGATTTCAGCGCTAGTCAGAGAAAATTTACAGTACCTTTTGCTTGAACGACTTAGTTCGCATTGGCAGCGCACCACGTGTGCATGGTGGTGCGCTACCAATACACATAATATATGGACACATATATATGGAGAGTAAGAACTGTGCGGGAGGATTTCTAATCCAACACCAAAGTTAAGAATAGTGGTAATGTGACTAGAGCCGAACCAGCACATGGACGAGTGGGCAGCCTCGTGGCTTAAAAAAAAAAAAAAAAGAATACCTTCGTACTGTACAGCACGTACGCGTATGCAGTGCGATTCATGAACAATGTCCGATGGAGTGAATATACCCAAAGGTATGAAAGGAGGTAGGAGGTCAAATTGTGAAAGGGTGCAATGGGAGGTCATCAGAGGCACAATGGTTGGCAATAGGAATAACCCGGGGCAGCCACTGGAAGGGTCGGAAGAAAAGTGGAAGAGGTGGAGGAGTCGCAACAAGCAGTGGAGGGACATTCTCTGACTCACATGGTGTGCACTCAGCACAGCAATGTCCAGTAATGTATTCGCTCACGTCCGTCCCTATACGTACATGTATGTATAGCATGGCTTCTGCTACCGCACAGCAACTTCTGCAGCTGATCTTATCAACGGTGACCACCGAAAGGGACTTGTACCTACCAATCAAGCATTGCGTCAGACAGTTACTGCATGATTTTTCTAATCAGCATGTGGAAGACGCCCGCTCGGACAAGCAGGCGCAGCTTTCTCTTGGCTGAAGATTCGAAATCGGATAAGATCCGGACGGACATTGTGCTGGAGTGAAGCCAGAAGTAATGAAAGCCGTCCGGGTGGGTGAGGAACGATCGCTCTTAGCCCAGAATTTTGGCATCTTTGTCTCGGACAGATCAGGGGGAAACAGCGCGCAGTTGACAGGTGAAAAAGGCAGCCTCTACAGCATTCATACTCGCACACGTATAGATTTGGAGGTTTTTTTGTCAAACGCATTTATGGAATTTGACGGCGGAGCTGCTTGTTAGCGGTTGTCGAGGAGAAAAGCGAGTCTGACTCTCTCGATTCCGTCGTCCTAACTGATCGGATCGTAGACAAAAGAGAGCGAGAAATGTGTGCTTGCTGCTCTGCACATACGTCGATCCGGAGCCCCGTCCGGACGCAGCTATGAAAATCCTCAGGTCAGACGCAAACAAGACATTTCTATTTCGGCTGCTAGGAGAACCCCGGGACGCAGCGCAGCATTAATTGAAGGAAGGAGATCTCATTCGTGACTGGCATATTAAGATGGTAACGTAGGAGGCACCGTTATTTCAGGCCAAATGGCATTTCCAGGTCAGTCAGAGGAGACTTTTTCTTTTTGCAGCCACGTCCGTACGTACGGTATAAGTAAACGTGACGTAGATTGACATTGCTCTGCTGCTACTACGTGGGCTAGTTGTAGGACTACTAAACTACCAAATACGAATACGACATGGCTGGGATTGGCAAGGCATGCGCTACAGAAAAGGGATCAAGAAGCATTTTTTGTTCAAGCCTGGAGCTGGTCTTTCCAGCATCAGTGGCTTGACATGACCGGAGAGAAAAGGCTGATGGGTTGGTGGGTGGGACTACTTTTCAACTGATATTTTAGGATCTGGAATGTGCAGCGGTTTGTTAATCCATATTTGAGGCATGCGGAGCTCTTTATGCCCTAGGGTGCACAATTTCATCAAAACCGCTGGCTTTCTGCTTGACGGCATTTTTCGAAGCCGTCCAGGGAGCAAGCACATCTGCTCTTTGAAATTTGTAATCCCTCCTCGTTCCTCTGTGTGAGTGTGCACAAGCGCATACACAAACGCAGTCAAAGCGAAAAAAAAAGAGATTTCGGCCTGAGATTTGGCACCCTGCTGATTTGGTGAGTAAGTTATCGTCGACGTCTAACAACAAAAGTGTTATTCACCCAAAATGCATGCATAATTTTTTATTCGCGTCCCGATTGAACGTCCGCTGCAAGCAGTGTACTGTACGTCATAACCGACGCACATACTGCGAATACTATTTGTAGACACGGAAAGACAATATGTTATTTTTATAAACAATGAAATCTTATAACAATCAATTTCACGTTTATTGCAACCTCACGATGAGAAATGTGCAATTCGGAGATGGGAAACGAAAGGGGATGAGAGCCAACAAAGCACGAAATATTTTATGTCTGCCTGGCCCACGTACATTACCTGACCATTAATTCGCTGATAGCGATGGTTCTTGTTCTTGCGGTCAAGTCTCGGGTGAGGACGGCCCGAGGAATAATCGAAAAAATGGACATTCCGCGCCAAATGGATACAGTGTGAGCCAGAAAGAGAGAGAGAGAGAGAACCTGTTTCAAATGACTCTCACTATGCACATGCATGCGACAATCGTCAATGAGAGAGCAGCCATCTTGGCTGCCCTCCTCTGCTTCAAAAGTGCTGGAGTATAATAGTGCATGGAGGATCCGCCGGACGTTCTGTATGGACCTGGCGCTGGCGAGTTGGGCACGAGCGAACAATCAAGATGAAAACGTTTCAGGAATGCGAGGGAGAAGAAACTCCACTTCATCGGCGATTTATGATTCGACCGTGGGCTGCTGCAATTCACTCTCCTCTCTTTTGCTCTTCGGCGATGCTAATCGCAGGGGGATTTTTTGTGTGAAAAGCCCGCCTTTTTTCGCTGATCTCGACTTAGGTACAGCGAGCCAATTATCCCATTTATAGTGCACTCGCACATGACAGAGGGCCCAAGACCTTGAGGGGAAATGTTAGGGGGGGGATGCAGCTGTATACTGTACTGCGGACGCGTGTCATGGTGGACATCGAGTACGTATGAGCTGGCAACTCCTGGCGATCATGCAGTGCAGGGTCATCAAGACCCTGGAAATGACGGTCGCCTCTCCCCTAGATGCATATTTCGCTATTTGCTCTTGTCTCTCCTCTTACGTTGTGAGCAGCATTCTTCCGACGACAAGAATCGTTAATCTGAGGGGAGGAACAGCCTTCTTATCTCGAGCCTCTCGGACTAGAGATCAAGGTTCGCATATCTCACTAGCTGGCTTTGAAATGGGCCCTGATTGCAGGGTGTGAGTAGAGGAGAGATGATGCTGAGGTGATGCACGTTCTCTCTTCCCCTACATGCCCAGCATAAGTGGCAGAAGATGTCTGGTATCGTCCCTTTGGCGGAGAAATCAGTTAATACACCCCACGCCCCCGGGGAGGGGGCAGATCGGCAGCCATTATCGGAATGCCTCTTCCTTGCTGGCAGCATTGACGGCATTATTATCATCATCATCTGGGGTCGATAGCCCTGCCCCTGCTGCAGCTGCTGCTGCTCCTAACATGTGCCCGATAACTCACGTAAACCTGCAGGTCAGGGCGAGCAGGTGTGTATGGGTGCGTGGTAGTGTGTGTGTTCCTGCTGGCCTGCTCACGAAGAATTAACAAACTTTATCGGCACCCATCATCAATGAGTAATGTGGCAGTGAATTTACATCGGAATGGATTCCTGTACCACGCAGTATAAATTTATTATTGGAGATGTTGGAAGAGGAGGGGAACTTGGAGGGCTTGATAAATTTGGCCCTTGATGGGGCCCTTGGATGTTGCTGCTGCTACAATCCCTTAAGTGGGCACAGTCTTTCTATCTTGCCGAACAGAGTAGTACACCTGCAAACATGCAGGTCTTTCTCTTCATGTCTGCCCACAACGTGGAGGACCAAGTGGAGGACGAGGTCAGTCCCTAGGTGACTTGGAGGAGCTGCTCTGTGAACATGCACACACTTCATTCACGATTTCACCACAACACCAATAAGTTCCTATCCATGTGCCTTAGCCGTAATAGAAGATGCATCATATGTACTGCCCACACACGCACACACACAGCTACGTCCATCTGTACACACAAACGAAGCAACAGAGAAAGAAGGGTCATCGGTCGTTTGTTTCTCCACCTCTCTCCACGTCTCTTGCTAATGCGATCATTTATTCCACGAGGGCTTTTTTTCTCCCAACGTAGATTAAAGCAGTCCTAGATGGATAATTTTTTGCCATCATCTTCTCTCCAATTTTCTGTTGTACATGGCGGCCATTAAGCTGAGGACTTGGAGTGGGAAAAGATCGCTATGGGATTTTAAACGCTTGCTTTGGGCAGGTGAGCGAACGTGCTGATCTCGAAAAGCGCTCGGAGGCAGAATTACCCACTCAAATGCAGATTCACTGAGCTTTCATGCGGACAAGTGAGATCAACACGCACGCACACACCAGCAACACCGTACACTCCATGTCCGAGGTTGTCTGGAGCCCTTGGTGGGCTCTTTCCTTGAACTTTCGTGATCACCGATGTTAAGCGCATGCATAAATCTCAATAGCTTGACCACATCTCTAAGAAAGATCTATCGACCGGTGCTGCGGCAGAT
>JAAUXU010147162.1_pt1 | contig 13845 bp, 18 predicted proteins | sample 7278151 | NCBI WGS metagenome assembly JAAUXU01 (sample SAMN14350113, study PRJNA611818) | marine sediment metagenome | isolation source: surface marine sediment (1.8m) | place: French Polynesia: Moorea | collected 2018-08 | reverse complement strand
CCCTAAAAAATGAGCATTTTGTACCCCCCTGTGCTCATGTGCGATTGGAGTACACATGTGCTACATAGTGTATACGTGCGTATACATCGGTGGTGTATGCATGCTCATACATAGGTGCATACAGGCATATACATAGGTGTATGCATGTACTATATAGTGTGTTCATGCATACATGTACATGCTTACTCATACGTATGCAACATATCTATCATGTTCATACATGGTCGAACGCCTATTGGGTGTCGCTGCATACCATTCAGCACGTCGACTGCATAACGTATATGCATGCCTACACACCTAATAGCAGTTGGAAACGTGTTCTTATTCTACGTCTACCAGCATGAAGTTGACTCCATGGCGGAGTTGTCGGCCTCGTTGCGCCAGGTCAAACGCGTCCGAGGAGGCCTTCATCGAGGCCGCACCGACGTTCAAGTCGCAGACGTCCCCTGCCTTGGGTCCCTCACTGGAGAAGATACGACTTTCTCCAGACAATGATGCAACCATGAGTAGAGATGGCAAAAAATTGCACACGCCAGATAGAAGAGCAAAGATCGCAAGTACGGGAAATCGGCCACTTTTGCGTTCACGAAGTCGAGTTCAGCCTCCAAGTTGGACTTGAACGTTGGCTCAATCTTGCAGTTGGACTTGAGTCCAGCATTGGCTATCTTAAGAAAAGGGTCTCTTCTCAATTTCTGTCGGTGGCTTCAACTTTTGTGAATGAAAACCAAAGCACGTGAAGAAAAGCCACGCGTCATTCAGAGTTGAACCGTTTGCCCTGCCAAATATATCGTGTGCATCCGAATTTGGAGAGACTTTTCTGCTATCTATCAGATCGAAGCACTCGTTGCCTTCTGATCACTCGTACTTGCTGGTCACTGGAGCGTCTCTGGCCTCGTCCAATGATGATCATGTCTCGCCAGAACCACGAGGAGCACAGAACTCTGTGATCTCCACGAGTGCAAAGGAATAAAGAAAGCTGCAGCAGGCAGGGGATGACACTGGAAATACCAGTTCTATGCAAAACTTGGACCCCCAAATGCCAACTTGTACAAAAGCTCACCGAGTTTTGCGCAATTCAGCCACGATCATGCAGAGAGCGATGCAAAACGTGTTCTTCCCCATTGTCTCCGGCCGCAGGGCCAGTAAGTAAGTACGTAAGTTAAGTGTACTATCAGACATATGAAAAAGCTGAGTTCCAACGCAATGCATACGAGTCAGCTGAGGGGGGAGGGATCAAACAATGTGAAATAAAAGCCAGGGTGAGTCCAGAAAGTCTTATCTGAGTAATCTCGTGTGATCCTGCAACTGTATTTAGGGACATGATGGTTGCTCAACTGGGCATCCTCTTCCTTGGGCTGCATGAGCTGCACATGCAGGATCACGAGAAATGGATGCTTGAGTTATGTAATAATTCCCTTATTGCTGATTGACACATGATTTGTTTGTCATGTATACATACTGTACAGCACACAAACAAACACACGTGGCATCACTGCTTGCAGGGGGTGAGCCGCTACATCATGGGCTCCTCAGTGAAGGACCCTGACCGTAAGTCGGTCAAGTTCGAGGACCTCCTCACCTTGACAGGGGACTCAGGGAAATGGCAAATTGTTGTCTTTCTCTTTACTTGGTAAGTTTATAACCTTTGTAGCAACTTTCTTTCATTTTTGAAACTAGTCTCAGACGATTATTACTAGTATTATCATTGTAAGTCCATCTCTTTTTGAATCTTTTTAGGATCGAGGGTGTGTTGATCGGTTGCCACCATCTCTCGTCTACCTTCCTTGGGGCCTCCCTGGACCATTGGTGCAATACCAGCTACATGCACCAGATCGCCGACTTAGGGTGGACTGAGGAACAGATGAAGGAATTTGCCATTCCAATGTGAGTTGCGTTCATACAAAGAAAAGACTCCTTGAATTCACCGTGCAAAAGGTTCGTGAATCATGCTTGATCATGGTTTTGGGCAAACTCTTGATCTCAACTCTACATCCGTGTGTGTTCTAGTGATGTCTTGTGGTGTCTCTGAAAAGTGCCCGTTTTCTTGTCTCCTTTCACCAGAGACGAGACTAAAGGCGATTACGACTCATGCCGCATGTACGACCTCAACGACTACCCTGGCCGCATCTCCCGCAACTTCGAGAGGGCGCTGGAGGCCCGGAAAGGCTACAACCTCGGCATCGTGTCCTGCGAGCAGCCGGAGATCCCGGAACAAGAGAGTTGGCAGTACGATCAGAGTGAGGGAATCAAGTCTATAGTGAACGACGTGAGTGGGGCTGCTTGAATGGTAACTTGAACATGACTTGAAGAGTTGCTCGATCAATACTTTGATCGGCCACTTGATCACAAGGAACTTGAGCAATGCGAAAAATAACTTGGCCAGCAACTTGGCCAGCAACTTGGCCAGCAACTTGGCCAGCAACTTGGCCAGCAACTAGTGTTGACTCGACCAGTAACTGGTGTTGTCTCGACAGTGGTATCTGGTGTGCGAGCGCCTTCCGCTGCTCTCCACCGTGCAGGGAAGCTACATGGGTGGCGTGTTCGTAGGCTGCATCGTCTTCGGCTGGGCATCTGACAGGTGCGACCCAAACCTGACCAAGTTGTAGCAGAAGAAGCCGGACAAGCGTTCGCCCTACGTTTCAGATTCGGCCGTCGCCCCACTATGTTGGTGGCCGCGACCATCCAGATGACCGCCAGCGTGCTCGCCGCCTTCTCAGTCAACTACATCATGTTCATCTTTTTCCGCTTCCTCATCGCTTTCTCGGTCTCCGGAGTCTTTGAATGCGGCTTTGTCCTAGGTAACCTACGGTACCGGAGAGTTGAGGGTTGCGCAGTACAAAGACGTCTCTCCTAGTGACTGAAATATGTGGGCCCAAATTCCGTACGTACTTTGGCATCCTGACCCAGTTCCCGTTCGGCATCGGCGCCGCAGCCCTTCCAATCATCGCATACTTCATCAGGGACTGGTCCTCACTGCAGCTGGCAATTTCAGTGCCGTGCGTGCTACTCGCATCCTACTATTGGTGAGCACCTTCCAAGTGCAGCGCTGATGCGCACCTTACTCACTGCTGCGCTCCTCAGGTTCGTGCCTGAGAGTCCCCGCTGGCTGATGGCCGAGGGTCGCTTAGGAGAGGCTCTGGCCATCCTCAAGAAGGGTGCCAAGATGAATAACCAGACCCTGCCCAGCGACCAAGAGCTTATGGAAATGATGGAGCGATTCAAAGAACAAGTAAGCGCTGACGCTCTTCATAATCCACATAGTCATAGCTGTCACTCATCCTGTGAATGGAGGCTATACACTACTTGCCAGAGCATCCATCAAAGGACATTGACTGACTGTCTAGTGAAAAGAAACAATTTTCCACCTAGCTCAAATAAGCATAGATAATACACAGATTTCACGGGGCTGCTTCTTCTTGATTGACCTGCTTGCAATACTCCGAGTGGGGAGTGAAGGATCACTTTATTGCACACTTTTGAAAAATTTCCATTTTGGCCAAATTCAGGAAATGGCGCCGCTGTTTTCAAAATCACGTAGTCATGGTCTAGTTCATGGCGACGTCGTCGAGGGTGACGTTGGACATCGAGCGCGCCTTTTCCCGAGTATTGGAAAGGGATCAGTGAAGAAAAAGCAGCCACGTCGAACTAGGCATGAGGGGCCTTAATTGCCCCTTGATGAGCTTGATGGCCCTGGGCCAGTTTGACTTCAGATTTGATGTCAATGCCAACCTCGGGTCAATATAGTGCTTCATGACTTCGAGGGAATATATAGTTAACATGGACACTTCATATACCGTCAATGCCTTCCCCATCTGCAGGAGGAGCAAGATGTGAGGGAAACTACTGAGATGACGAAGAAGGAACGTCTTCGCGAGATCTTTAAGGAACTGGTGACGCTGGTGGAGACGCCGGAGATGAGGAAGCGGACGCTCAACATCTTCTACTCGTGGTTCGTCGTCGCCATGGTCTACTACGGGCTCTCGTTCAACAGCAAGCACCTGGGAGGCAACAGATACGTCAACACCTTCGTGTCGGGCTTCGTGGAGGTGCTCTCCACCCGCTTGGTCCTGCAGCCACTGACACGTCTCTAACCTCATCTTGATGTTTAGGTTCCTGCTGTGGTCGTCATCATCCCTCTACTGGGCACACTGGGCAGGGTAAAGTGCTATTGCGGCACTTTTATTCTGGGTGGCGTCTGCTGCGGGATCGTTGCCATCATTTCTTTAGCAATGGAACAAGGAGGTAACCAAATAATGGAGGTCACAGTGGAGCCAAAAAACTGAGGACTCCAATTGAGCTTCGAGTGAGAAATTGGACCTGGTCCAGTTGAAAGAGGCTCGACCTCGTCGACAGCAACAATACGACGATCAACTTCTTTTACAATGGTACTCTCGAACACGGATACAAGCTGGGGCAGCGAAGTTTCCCCATCAGTAAAGGACGAATTTCCCCCCATTTTTTTGCGAGTGTGGCAGGTTTTGTGAGCAGATTCGGAATCCTTAGAGCGTCAGCTTTCACTGGATACCACATTGGCCATCTCGTGTAAACATCATGGTCATGGAGAAGGAGAAAAGAAAGTCGGTGGTCATTTTGCACCATGCGCACGTGCCAAAAGACTTGGCTGGAAAAAAATCTAAATTTCTGGCCGAAGTCAATGTGGCCTCCCCAGAGCCCCGACCTCGATCCTTTTGACTACTCCGTTTGGAGCGTCGTGCAGGGGAAGGCCCAGGGGAAGGCCCAGGGGAAGGCCCACCGCAACAAGGAGGAGCTCAAGGCCTCCGTCATCAAGGTCTGGGACGAGACGGACCTGAGCTACGTTGTCAAGAGCTGCAAGGGGTCACCTGGAGGCCGTGATGGTTGCCAACAAAGGTCACATTGAGTAAAGTCAGATCACAACAATATTTGCAACATTTTTTTGTCTCAACTGTGGCCAATAGAATCGTATCCCCTGTGCGCCACATCACATTCTTGATGACGTTTTGCAATGGGGAAATTTAGCTGCCCTAGCCTGTACTTTGTGCGCTCTTGAGCAACAGTCCGCATAATATCGGCTTTTAAACGCTTGTCCACTGGATGTGTGCACAGTACAGTGCATGTAATTGTAAGGTATCCATTACGTGACCTACATACGTATGGCAATTGTTGTGTAGTCTGGATGGTGTGAGTACTTACGTTATAGACGATATTACGTTATACTTACTATGTGTACAGTACCGTACGTGGTACATATCTGGGCATCTGGAGAGCCAGAGTTTGAGAGCCACCACCAATATTCAGATCTGGGCTGCTCTTGAGCAGCTCTGGTCAGATTAGCACAATCTTAAAAAAAAAAAAGATAAAGTTTACCTGGGTTGAAAACTCGATGGGATTATTAATGTGGCCACCACCAATGCGAGACCGATTTTGCTGCGATGAAATCCCTGTGATCAATAGAAGCGGTGTGGCTGCCTGTCACTGTGGCCATGATCGGCAAGTTCCTCATCTCCATGACCTTCGCCATCGCCTACCTGTACACGGCCGAGCTGTTCCCCACTAAGGTAAGTGAGCCGCTCGTTGCTCTTGATCAACTTTAACACGCCGTCCACAGACCAGGAACGTAGCTGTGGGCACTGCCTCTACCTTTGCACGCATCGGTTCCATCTCCGCGCCCTACATCGTCGACATCTTGGTGAGCAAGTAGCCGTTGCCGTCGTTGTATCAGCCCCTCACGCCACTGCTGTTGCATTTTATAGGGAGCGACGCATGCTTCGATCCCAGTGATCATCTTCGGGTGCTTTTCTGCCAGCGCTGGTCTCTTATCATTGGTGTTACCAGAAACACTCAACAAGAAGTTGCCCGAGACCGTGGCTGAGGTGGAGAGAGCAGGAAAGAAGAAGTCGAAAAAGTGAGCTATTCAGATAAAGCATCAATACGGGTTTGGTTCCCGTAGCGGCAGAGCCGGTGGAGACGGTGAGCGGACAACTGTGGGCGGGTCAGACTGGGTCAGGTTCGGGTTAGCAGCCTTTCGAGTGTCCCAGTGGTCAGGAAGCCGATGGACACAGGCTTGTCCGTCCTTGTGTTGTTCCTATTGACGGTGGTCATTTCAGCACAGTGAATGGGCGATCATGGACAGTGATCCAAAGTGGACTTGAAAGTACTGTGCAGCACTTTTGTTTGCATGTCCTTGCCCAAGAGGGTTACCAGAGGAGACCCCTTGTGGGAAATTGCTCATGTTGCTCGCAAATATGACGAGCTGAGGCCCCAAATTGCGGCTCTTCGACGAGTTTCGTACAGTGTCCGTGTGCTGCCAAGTACTGAAGTGGAGCAAGTGCTGACTTCCTTGTCTTTGCAGGCACGAATCTACCGAAATGAATGCCATTGGTGAAACTTCAAATCGCACAGAGGAAACTTGATGAAAAGAAGACCTGCCTGCCAATTTGATCTGCTGATCCATTGCATTGCTACCTCAGCCGGGGAGTAGGCAATGGGTTTGTAATGTAGCTCTGTACGTAGCGCTTAAATTATCCTTCCACACTTGTACACTCAAGGAGACACTTGACTGACGATGTACTGAAAACCATTTTTGCTGACCTTTTTTTGGCATTGCATCTTTTAGCACATTGCATCATGGCTACATCAAGAAGAAATGTGTGGAAAGAGGAGAAAAAAAAGCTGACTTTTGAACTGACAGTAAGGTGTGCATGGCCTTGTGCAATAGAGGCAAGGCCTACTTGGGAGCAAAAGACTCTACATACAAGACTGCACAAAGTCTGTACAAGGAGGATGCTTTCTGTGCGCATGGCTGCAACAACTCAGTAATACTCTTTCGGGAAAACGGACAAAAAATTGCATCTCCTACAACTTTTTTGTACATAGTGCTTTCAGTAAAGTTTGAAGTGTCCAGAGAAGAGAAGGTAACTGAGAAGAAGAGTGGACATAATGAACGAGTGAACCGACGACATCAGTACTAGGCTTATCCACAGAACCTTCCTCTTTTGGAGACGCACCAGTTGGTCGTCACGGTGACGATGGTCATCACGGTCATGCCTGAGCCTGGAGTCCTGGACGAGGACTCCCAGCTCACGTGCCTCGCCAAAAGAGGGAAGAAATCATGTGCGTGTTTTACTTTTACCCTGTCACGTAATGATTATAGTACATTAAGTTCCAACGTAAGAAGCTCCACGCTTTCCTTGTAGCATGCAGAGGAGGGGAACTTCACTGTAACAATTGAATGACGTATGTGTACATATATCTATATGAAATATGTTGTGTCGCATGCAAACTTTCCACGCAGTTTGTGTGGCGAATTTCTGGTTCTAGCTGTATCTGTTTTCCCGTGTGAGCACCGATATTTTTTCAAAGTATTGCCAGAATCGCGCTCTTTTGAGTGCCGTGGACTACACACGGCAGTCAAATCGCGTGGACGCACACCAGTCTGGACACCTTTTATGTTGCTACTTTTCAAAATAAACTTTCATTTTAAGTTAACCGCGTGTACGAGAAGTAACTTAAGAGACACACTTTTATTTCGGCCGTCTCACGCGTACGCACTACAATGGAGGTCCAAAGTTTTGCTGACACCTGAGGAAAAGCCTAAATTCATACGCACTCTATGGTATGACGCTCACTCACTTATGGCAAACCTATTCCGTGGCATAAGGGGACAGTGGTAAGTAACGTTGAATAAAGTTTTTTGTTTCCTTCGCACTGTGTGCAAACTTTTGACCTCATCTGTGCACATCATCTATGTACAGTGACGTCGAACTTTGCACACAGCTGAGGAAGAAAGAATTATCTTCTACTCTGCTATAATGCTCAGCTATGCCAGCAATCAATGCCACAGCATAAGAGGTTAAACAACATTGAATGAAGTTTTCTCTTCTTCTAATAACAGCATACAAACTTTTGGCCACAGCTGTACAGTACAGAACTCATGCTTGGGTACGTATGCAGGACATGCATCGACGTATATATATATATATACACGTACCGGTATGTCATTCTGAATAAGGAATGGATTTGAAAGAAAATACTTCGTCTGTTTGTCTGTCACAGGACGGGTAGGCAGCGATCCAAGGGGAAAAAAAAAAGAGTTTGCTGGTCCTCGAGGTCCTCAGTGTGCTTGGTTTCCGTTGTTCCAGCCGTAGACCATGAGCTGCTTCAGCTCGGGACATCGAAGTAGAAGCTTCTTCCCGGAGAACAACGTCAGCGGCGACTGCTTGGACCAAAACACACGGTCTCATCATCAAGTACTGTACGTGCATACAGGATGAGGACATAAAAAAAAGGCTGACTGACCTTTCCTGTCACCGAAAGCTTTTGCAGCCTTTTAAAGGCTCCTTTCTCGAGCAACGTGGTGACGTTGTCGTCCTTCAGCCAGGAGCAGCTTTCTCCTGACAATGCCAGAGACCGCAGGCAGGGGAAATTAACCATCAACATCTGAAAGGACGCATCCCGTTTTGATCACGCATCACACGGACGTTCTTACGAGACGCACGTACTTTAAAGAACTCGGCGAAGGTGTCTTCTTCGTCCACGTCCATGTTGTTGCTGTTGTCCTCCTCTGCCGACCTCGTGTTCGTGACGCAGCCGAGACAAACGTCGGTCAAGTCGTACAGCGGCGACAAGGAGAAGTTGCGACGGCGAGACTTCTCCTCGAGGGAAAAGTCATCCATCCGGGAGTCCAGAACCATGGAGTAGAACTGCGTGTACAGTGATTGAAGTGTTAACACTCCGCCCTCTCATGCATGCATGTTCTCTTCGTAAATTGGTATTCTAAATACTCTGGGGCGAAGAATGGCAAACCTATATAATATCCCCAGGGATATCAGGCGGGTCAGTACGATTGGCATCCGTATCACTGAGGATGTCACGTGGACATGACCGGGGGATTAAGGACAAGTGGGACTTATGATGTACTTAATAACTCACTAAGTTGAAGCTATACAGAGTGATTTCTGTAAACAGCATACGTTTGGTGGGCCAAGTCAAGAGGAACACGTGCGATGCAGCACTTTCCCAAGTGCCTGAAACCCCTGCAGGGGACACTGACCCCTGATAACTGGGAGGCCTACATTTTCACCAGAAGCCGCCGCCCCCCCCCCCTCCGGACCTCCGAAGTGAAGGCCCCCTTCCTCTCCAGAATGGCCTGGTCCGAGGTGTTGAGGTCTGGAGAGGCTGGGTGCCACATCTCCTTCGACATGAAGCAAGTAATGGGTCCCGGAGTATCTGAATCCCCCCACATATCTCCGGGGATATGAGAGTCGGTGGCTAAATCCCCGTGGATATCAAGTCGATACAGGTGCAGTTCTTGCCTGGAATGTCCGAAGTTGCTGGCAGAATTGAAATATACAGGCCAAGTCGAGCAACGCTGCAGAATGGACCCTGAGACAGAGTTTTCTCAGTTGTTGACCCTTGATGAGGAGGAACTCGCGAAAATTGGAGTCGAGGTGTCCCACGGGCTGATCGAGGATCAACGTATGGATGCTGAAAGAAAGCTTTTTTTTGCAGAGCTGAGGTGTCAAAACGTTTCACTCCCCCCTGGGGAAAAGCGATGCTGAGTTGTGGCCCAGCCGTAAGAAGACAACATGCAACATAAGGGTTAGGTAAGAGAGTTATGCTCGTGCTTTCTTTTCGTGACTGTGAGCAAAGGCGCGCTACAAGCATTGCGATGACTAGAAGAGACTCTTCCTACCTGCTGAAGTTGCCCAGCTGTCCAAGGGTTGACGTGTCGTCGAAGAGGTGCGACAGGGTCAACTTCACCGTGGTCACTCGTGGAAAAATCTCGCTGACTTTCAGCAAGAACTATGTACAGGGGAAGAAAACAGTCTACTAAGTGAGCTGACTTAGTACTACGACGTAGTACTGGCTGTGCCGGCCTTGAGCAGGCCTACAACGTGTAGGTAGGCCTTGTTCTTACCTGATCCTCGCTTCTGAGGTGAAAGTTTATCTTTTCTCTGGCTCTCTCCAGGTGAGTGACTACGTGCTCAAAGTTTGTTAGGTGAAACTGCTGGCCAGATTCGAACAGAGCCGAGCTCTCAAACACCTGGAAAGAGGCGAGAAACAATTTCGTTGAAGGACAGGACCAAAAAAAAAAGAGCTGCTACTTGGTCAACATATACAATGCGCACTATGTATAATTGATACATGCGACGAAGAATACCTGAGGCAGCTTTTCAGATGCGAGATAGGTGAGTTTAGGCAGAATGAGCAGAACGCTGACAATCTGTGAGGTACTGACATTTGGGCAGTGATAGATGTCTAGTCTGATGGGGGAAAGAAATACAGTGGAGTCTGGATTTAGCCAACGCTTTCATGGTAACTGGGATGCTTACGCACCTGTTACGCACTACAGGGTGTTTCAACTAAGTCTGGATTTAACGCGATGTGGTTAAATCGAGACTTGGCTGCACGTGCAGTCGTCGTGACAGCAGCGCGGTTGAAGTACCTTTTGAGCCTTCGACACCCAGGGGTGAACCGCATCTTCCCTATCCTGAGCGCGCCGGTGATTGCCGTCAGAGCCACGTCCGTGATCCCCTTGCTCTGGTTGGCCGCAAGGTGGCGGAGGTGAGGGCAGTGGAGGGAAAGCTGGATCATCATGTCGTCGTTGCAGAAGCCGCTGAAGTCCACCTTCTCCAGGAAGGTGAGGTTGCTGAAGCAGGAGATCAGGTCACTCACTCACTCACGTGGGTACACGTACCTCGGCAAGTACTTGTCCGACGAGGCAGAAACTGACACAGCCACCTGGGCTTACCAAATGGAATTCTGTAGGATCTTCCTCGCTTGCGCTGAGCTCCTGACGAATTCGTGCCTCAGCCCCAGCACCGTCAGCCTCGGGTGCAGCAGCCTCGGCAGCAGCCTCGCCACCAGCAGCTCGAACGAGGAGCTTTTCTTCCTGGCCTGGAGAAAGCGCATGCTTTGCACGAACGCGTCCGTGAAGAGACCGAGACTTTGAAGAATGCACAGGGCATCCTATTGACGGAAGAAGAGTACGTAGATCTGACTGTGCAGATAAGCTTTTTATCTGCATCTGTGTGGGTAGAGCCATTGACACCTCACAACGTCTCTCCCCTTGCCCAATGTTCCTAAGTGCTTGCTTTACTGACTTTTTCGCACAAGTCCCAAGTGTGTAGATGAGGAATGCGATGTGTCATGTTACGTAATGAAATATGCAGCACAGAGAGAGAGAGAGAGAAAGGAAAAAAAACATCTCTTCTTCCCCTTTTTTTGAGGCTGGCGTGAAGTGAGACCGCGCGTAAGGCCTGATCTGACTGGGCCTACTTAGAGGAAAGCGTCGTCAGTCAGCCAAGGTCGACATCGACTTGCTGTCTTTCTTTTCGCCTGCGTTTTAATCTTACATACAGCTGAGGTCAAAGTTTTCATACAGTCAAGGAGGAACAAACAAACAACCTGCGTCCAACGTTGGACTGCGTTGTCCTCTCATAAGCGTGACCCTTATTGGGCGTAGCTGCTGCATGGCATTGACAAGGGGTATGCAAACTTCAGCGTTATTACGGAAGTACAGTCGAATCTGGATATGACGTCCTTTTTCCTGGCTGAGCAACATTATGTTGAGATTATAGCTGGTAATGAGATACGTTCGTTTTGGACGCAGAGAAAAAGAAAATCGCCATTTCTTCCGAAATTCGACTGATGTACTTACTTGACTAATGCTATTGCATGGGTTTCGACACCGCTGAGCGTCACAAAGACTCTGTTGCGTGCAAACGTTGCCAGTCAACGTAGGTACTTGGGCAGGTACATTCGCACTTTGCTCGGCGATGACCTTTGCTGCACAGCTTTTTCTTCGCGTACAAGTCCTTGAGGAAAATCCTCTGTGACACGTAAGAGGACAATCACACGACAACTCTTGTTTATGACGTGCTATAACTCAGGTTTGAATAAGTTTGTTTGTTTGCTTCTCCTCCCAAGCAGCGTGACAAGTGTCAAAGTTACACACTGACTTACGTGCATGAAAGCCTCTTGTCCGGTCTCGGCGCCCAAGAGCACCAACTTGACGCTCTCCTTCAGGGCCAGAAACTCCAGCGAGCTCACCCTCTTGGACTGCGACGGCAACGATGGCAGCATCATCGCGTTATTTTCCTTTCATTTCCCATTCAGGATGTTTTGACAGCAGCTCCTTGGCAGTCTTTGTCTAGCTTGAAAGTCAGACGGAATCCAGCTCTTAGCATCAAGAGTACGGACGTACAAGACTTGAGAGTGGCATTTGTGGATGCTACCTACGCAGTATGAGTTGTGGCAGTTTCAGTTTGTAGGGCAGTGGCTTGAGTCACCGTTGGTCCATGACTTCTCTGTGTGACTCTGCGCTTTCATCTGGCTCCGTCAGCGCAGAGAGTCGCGAACCGACTGAAAGAGCGTTGACTGCTGCCTCCTCCATGCAGTCAGTGTCTCTCTGCGCGAGCTCTCTCGCCCTCTACCTATGTATGCATGCTGTGTGTGTGTGTGTGTGTGCAGTGCACGTGACAGTTGTGGTGTTCTCCACTGCGCACGCACAGCATTGTGCACAACTGCACGTCTTAATACGGACTGGGCTGGAAACAACAGCAGCAGCAGCAGCGATGGCACATGTACAGGGTGGACCAGGAGGAGCTCCAGATACGTCGGACGTCTTTGGAGCGAGCAGATTCCACAGTTTCATGTGCAAAAAACTGGAACAGAATTCGCTGAAAATACCTTCGTCATCATTTTTTCGCTTTCATTTCATGAAAGTCTCTTAACCTGGCTAAATTTTGATGTCATCACCTCTTTCCAAAGCAAAAGAAATGACTTTCATCGTTGAAGGAACATAACTTGTTCGATCTTGGCTCAAGTCTCATTTTTATTTCATGTTATTGAGCCTTTGCACGTCGAGCACAGGCGGAGTAATTAAGCTTTATCAGATCAGGTAACTTTTGATCCGTTCGGAAAGTGTGAGATAAAATGACTTTCAACTTTGGGTGGCCAAAAACCCGCTTGATCCTGGTTCATTTTTCACAGATTTTTTGCGAATAAAAATTTTGAGTGCTCTCTTTGCAAAAAGCCCTGTTACACCAATTTTTGAACGCCAATGCTTAGGACTAAGCGACTCATTGATTTTTCTCATTTGACCATTGCCATTGTTACATCGAAGCTCGACTGTACTGTGTGCACGTGGCTGCAGATAAATTCTTGTTCAGGTCCCACACTGAGGCCGCCACATTGTGGAACATTCTAATCAATAGTCATGCAAAAAATTACATTTGGTGAGTGTAATTACCTCCTTAGTTACATACTTGTATATGATTCATGGTCCGGAAAGGCTCTCGTCGCAGGCACCGTCGATTCTCTGCGCAACCATAACCTTGTATCTTCGGTCAGCAGCAAATATAGCGTTGACATTGTTGTGTTTTGCAACCTGATTTTCGCAGTGTTTAAGTCACCTTAGAGGACAGAACGCTTGAACAAGGCCTGACCCGAACAATCAAGCAAAGGTTACTTTTTCAGCATGTTGTCAAGCTAAAATTTGCCATTGTCTGTTCGAGTCGAGGCCAAAATTTCTTACATTGTTTACTACAGTCATTGGTTTTTTGACTGCTGAGAGCAACAAACAAACATCGTCCTCAAGCACAACTTTCCCTTCAATGCTCTGGATCACGTGGGCGAGCCCGAAGGCGCTGTCGAGGCTTTTGTCTTGGTCAACGTTACCAATCACGTTCTTTTTGTACGCGCGTGTGTGTGTGTGTGTGTGTGTGTGTGTGTGTGTGAGAGAGAGAGAGAGAGAGAGAGAGAGAGAGAGAGAGAGAGAGAGAGAGAGGGAGGGACCGAATTGCCCTGGCTCACGCGAGCGTCTCAAGGACGGCTCGTATGAGGTTACAGGGTGATATCGAT
>JAAUXU010169640.1_pt1 | contig 13847 bp, 16 predicted proteins | sample 7278151 | NCBI WGS metagenome assembly JAAUXU01 (sample SAMN14350113, study PRJNA611818) | marine sediment metagenome | isolation source: surface marine sediment (1.8m) | place: French Polynesia: Moorea | collected 2018-08 | reverse complement strand
CCCTGCTGCCCGCTTACTGCTTGCTGTTGCAGCCGCTGCAGCCATCGTCATCCCCATCAGAATGTGTGTGGGTGAATGTCCTGTGGTCCTGACTGAAAAGTCTGGTGAGACGAAAAGTCGGGACACGTTTCAGTAATAGGACGGGCATTATATGGTCTTCACCCTCCACTTTCGGATCTTATTTCTGCTTCAGGAAGGAATTCGATTCATTCATTCTGTCTAGTTTTTCGCAATGACTTTCCAAAAATTAAGATTCAACTGTTCCGTAAACTCTACAACACTTAAGGCAGTACGATTATTTTAAATTCGGCCGCGGATTCAATTACTCAATTATCGGTTCGATTATCGGTTATTTCCAGGCTGAGCGATGGCAAACGCGGATCTGCTTTTTCTCCAGTTATTGCCTGCTCGAGCCATTTTTGTTGTAAGTTATGTTACACATGTTTTTGTTCCCAGGCGAGGTTTTTTAACACCCTGTCTACTGGGAGACTTGAAATGGTGAGCGCAGAAAAACTGAGTCAGCCAAACGAATTCTCCTGGTGTCGATGCAATGACTGGGGAAACTCCATCGGATAAACTTTGGGGGCTGTTAACTGTGAAAATGCCAGCTGCACTGGTGTGGGAAGAACAACGCGAACACCTTTGCCACTGCCAACGTGATCAAGAATAACATCCTGAACCACGGGTATCGAACTTATGTCAATACGTCTCTGACTTGCAAACACATCTTTTATTCCTCAAAGATTTCAACCTCCGCTGTTATGCGTACCTCCAGACGGAGCCAGTGGCCGGAGCATGCAAACTTGATGTAGTTCCAAGGACTTCCAGTCTGCGTTGACCGTGTTCTCCAGGTTGGCCACACGGCTGGCCGGAGTGAAATGGACCTGCCGTGCAGCATGCGTCCAAACACTGTAGTCCAGTGGATTCAAGTTTGCAAAGTTTGGGGGCCAAACCTCCTTCGCACTGAATTAGCCGGACCCCAATTTGGAGAGGAGGTACTTCTGAACGATGTTTTTGGACATATGGAAGTTCCCACTTCCGTAGAATCTGTCCAGGGTTGCGACGTAGGCAAGAAGAAGCCTCTCGTATTTCATAGTGTCAATAATGCCAGTCACCCCCATTGGGGGCAGCATTGGCAACGTACGTATCTGTCAACGTATCTAACTGTTCCTGCTACTGCATAGTGCAGTTTTTCGTCACGGAAGGTCAGACCTTGGTAGATGAGTTGTTCAGCTGCGCCGTGTGCCTGAGGGAGCTCTTATGATCGAGATTCACCTTTCCCAGGAGCTCCAAAGTCTTGCTCTGCCCTGGCCATCTTTGAGATGCTGGTCCGTGACTTTCTCTTGATGGTTTCCCTCACAGGCTTGATATGACTTTGGGTGCAACACTTGGAGAAGTCACCAGTTTCATAGCAGAGCTTGATACCATCATGGACAGAGTCATGGCCACAACGAAGCGGCTCAAGATGTCCGTGACTTGGTCGTCGGTGTCAAAATGTGTGACACTTTTTTGGTACAGCATTCACTTTGTTGTCAATCACAACCTGTTTAGGCTAGATTGTTCTTCATGGTCGCAAATTAAAACTGAGACTCTCAGTAGTATTAGGTTTAACACGGTCATCAAGACTGCGCTATGATACCGGGTTCTTGGAGAAAATCATCTAAATAAGTATTCATGGTTTTTTTTTGCCACACCGGTCGAACATGCAGACGCCAAATTTCTGATCTATTTGGTAATACTTATGATGAAATCATAGGTATATTGAAGCTATGAAATTGGTTTACGAACTGCTGACCACTTTAAGCCATACAGACCTGCGCCGTCTTAAAATTTCCAATCTTGAGGTGCTCAGTTCATTATGGAAAGTCATCCGCTGCCTATTTGATAACAGTGTTGTAGGCCGAGGAGCAGATGAGTTGAGACTGAATGAACAATTCAGCACATTTAAGTCTGACGAATACTGTGGCTGCTCACCTGCTCAATGAAAAGAGGTCGGGTTTGGGTAGCTCATGATCGACACCAGTTCAAATCATCGTTGTAAGCCAGATTTGAATAAATCTTCTGTTCATAGCTCATAAATTAGGCTTTTATGTGCTTTACCAGCAGGTAGTCCTGGGATTTTTAAATTTTGCAACCTTGAATATTCGTCATGTATACAACAGTCAAGAGGTTTATTCTGACAGAGAACATATCTTGGACGTTCTTAAGACCTATTTCAGGTAGTAGAAAAATGGGCACCCTAAGCTTACATTAAGGGATTATTCGTACTGTATTTTGCGCAGAGCACTCTTAAGATGCGACACTTCGGAAATGTCAATATTGTAAAAAACTGAATGGTCCTTCAGCAAAGAACGAATAAGTTCGGTTACAGAGGAGTTTCAGCTTTCCGTAGAGAGTTGAACCAATTCTGTAGCTCAATTGAGTCAAAAGTTATGGCCTTACAAAGTTGGCCACATTGGGAGAAAAAATTTCTGCTTGCCGTGAGAGCAATTGCACAGTAAATAAGAGTCCAATGGTCTTTACAGAAAAGTTTGGAGTAAAAGTCATAGTGGTCTGGTCTTGGTGAAACCTTTGAGCACTGTTGCCGTAGATGTCGATCACGAACACTGAAGTTCAAGCGAAAGGAGGTCAAAGATATCTAGATCCTGGGCAGGAAGATTCGCTCAAAATATTTGTTGCAATTTATTTAACCATTGTCGTCTCAACTGTATGGTTGGGTAATGGTCATCCTAAAGCAAAAGTGCATCAAATTTTGGTCTTAGGGTAGAGTCCAAGCTTTTCATCTAGTGCCGAGCCATTTCCGTAGGCCACTGCAGTCGAGAGTCATGAATGATTAAGTATATCACCTTGCCGACACAATGACGCCACCCAGGTGGATCGTCTTAGTTGCCCTTCCCTGTGTAGTGTTGTAGCACATACGATAAAACTTTCCTGAAAGAATCATCGGGGCATATCTGATTCTGCACATTCACAAAAAGGAAATTATGAATTTTATGTCTCTTACAGGGAGCTTCAACTAACTGTTTATTGTACAATGAACGGTGACGATCATACAATGAACTTGGATATCACCAAGAGGTGATAACCAAGAGGTTTGTGGAGAGGGGCCTGTTCTAACAGTCCGCGACGCCACCCAAGGGTATTTGCTAAATTTCTCATGAATGAAACATAGTCTAAAGTTTTAAGGCAGAGGAGTCCTGGGCAGGTGTAAATGGTGGACATTTTTTTCTTTTTTTGCTCTTTGGAAACTTTTTCAGAAGGAATAAAAACCTATCAGGATTAGGGGTACGATTTCTGACTTAAGTTGATGCTGTCTAAAAGAGTGGTTTACCGTACGTCAACATGTTTAACTGCCTCAAGATCAATGGAGGCAGCAAAGCTATCCCAGGCAAAGTTGCCCATGCAACAAGCAGTATCATTGGCGTCAAGCTTGTCAGCATCAATGATGTCGACTTCGCTGTTTCTCTAATGTTCTATCACACCACGAAGAAAGTAAGCTCTTGTATATGGTTTATAGACTTCGTAGACCTCTCAGGCCTTGATGATGAAGTGCATGTGGGGCTGCGCTAAGAAGCCACAGAAATTCTATGTCATGGTGTTGAAAAACAATGAGGACAGTCTATTTGGGGGTTTTCTCGACATTTCTACTTCATGCTCTCCATGGGCAGGCTATCTTCATCCCAGACAGTTCAGCTTTGATAATAATGATATCCTCCTCGTGAGTTTGAGTCTCTTATGCAGAGCAAAGCTCTCAGGAGAAGAGATTCCTACCCTCGACGAGTCCGTAGACAAAGTGCTCCAGAAGCACAAAAGGTGATTCTAAGAGAGAATTTGATGAGGTCTCAGTGGGACCCAAAAAATCGTGTCTGCGTAGAAAAGAATCCATCCTAAGATGTCTTGAGAGCACTCTTTTACAGCGTGCAGCAAAAAAGGTCAGACACTTAAAATCTGCTCATAACTTTGACTCAGATGCTTGAAATTTCATGAAGCATCGTGCGTGCTCAGCTTGGACTCATCCACTGCACACTTGCAACAAAAGTCCCCCAATCAGCTGCCACAAAAAAGTCAGTCGTGCAACTTAGCATGAGATTTTGAGAACATCTTTTATCAGGAATTAGAAACCGAACTTTTAAGCATTTGAACTCCAGGATCTTTTTTTTTTTTGCTGCGCACTGTATACGCAGGCGTTGAGGAAAATGCTCATCGTTCATTTATCTGATGCACGTCTGCACACTTCTCTTGTAAATATCCACGCTTTTTCAATTGAACTCGTCCATTCATAACTGGAAAGGGTGGGACGATAGGGTGACAAAAAGAGAGAAGCCTTGTCTTCCCACTCAGAGAAATCATGTATATGAACCCAAGTGCGGGCTGTCACTGTCTATCGCGTTGAGAGAGTCAGAAAAACTTTCTCTCTCTCCGTCTGCATAAGAGTCTCTTCTTTCCGCCAGTGCCAGTTCTTTGGGCCAGGTGAGCGGTTGGGTAGAACTGCGAGCTCTTACTGCACTTAAGGTGGATTGAGCTTAAAAAAGTTTCATTGAAAGGATTGAGAAATGAAATCCTGTGAAATAAAGGAACCAGTGCAGAAGTGCCCGGAGGCAAAATGATCATAAGCGACGGTTGCGCCATCTCATCATTCTGCATATGAGTACAATGAAATGAGAGTCGTTAAGGACAACTCATACAGGGTGAGTCGGAATTGGTTTCTCTCATGTGAGAAATATGTGATCACTGGAGACGGTGAAATTGCCTGATTCGGTCAATGATATGTAGTACAGACAGCTGAGGAAAAAATCACGTAACTTCTTTGTCTCCAGAGATGAACTACTTATCATTTCGGCAAAATGCAGGGACCTGATTTCACGTAGTCCAAAGAACACCCGAAAGAAAGAAAAGAAAAGGCTGGCAGCATCCTCAGACATGATGTGTCATGCTCTATCAATCACAACTGTGTTACGATCTCGTTTCAAGCAAATGAGTGAGCTTAATTGTGAGATGTTCTCCCTGTAGATATTGGTGATGTTTCCTTACGCGCTCCAAGTCATCATTCTGTTTCGTTGGCACTCTGTCAAAGCTGCCATTTTGTACTTGTCATGAAATGTGAAAATGGCAGCTCTCGAACAGCCTTGGCAGCCTTGGCAGCCTTGGCAGCCTTGAAAGTTACATGCAAAACCTTGCCAAAATAAGAAATGTTTCTCTGCATATAGTAGAGCAGAATTGGAAGAGGGTAAAAAATGCGCGCCCGTCCTTACGAAGATGAATGTGGAGCACTAACTCGATTGCTCGAGGAGTTTTCCAGATAGAACGAACCTTCAGGCTCCTGTAATCTGAAGGGTCAAGATAACGAAACTCTTTATTGTCCTTCAGTATCTACGTGATTTCAGCTCGGGCTTGCCGTACTTTATTGTACTTATGCACAGAGTGAGACACAAAGAAGGAAAGCTATAAACGAGGAAGTCTTTGGGGGAGGACGAGGGCAAGGAGGTCACGGACGTGACGGAGAGCAAGAAGAGGGCGCAGAAACAAGTACAGATGGCAAAAAAGAAGCTTTTTTCAGTCATTGCTTCGGGTGGCTACCATCAATCGAGGAGAACCAAGTTTTTCATCCTCCGATCACCATCACAGTAAAGTCGCGACCTAACCGTGTTTTCAGTAATACCGCTAAATAAAGGCTTCACTGTACGTCAATGGCAAAAAAAAGTTCCAATGCATGTGCTTTGCTGGCATTTTTTGAGCTGCTTTTACTCTACAATTGTACATTGTCGACAGTTTTGATTCGCTAGCTGCTCAAGACCCTTTTTTATTCGAACGAGACGAAGTACAGTGGAAGCCGCGTATAAGAGCAGGGAGTTTTGCTTTTACAGTGGAGCTCCAAATACTGGTTGAAGTATACGAAACTGGTTAAAGAGCTTCCAGATGGAACATCCATCCGTGTCCGCATCCCAATTCAGATTCACGGAGGTCGATCGCATCGAAGGATGGCTGTCGACAACTTCAGCATCCCATTGCCGGAGCACCCGACCCTTGAGGAGATCAGGCGCCAGCCACAAAGTCAGGAAGAGGATGAGCATGGGGGCGTTGGTGGGCAGTGAAAATGTGGCGCTATTCATCATGAAAGTCGAGTCCAGGGCGGCGCTCACCACCAATCGTCAAAGGGACAGCGAAAATGATGGCGGCGGGAATAACGCGTGGGATGGGAATGGAGAAAGATTTCCAAAAACCAAACTCTAGTCAAAAATTACCACGTGATCCACAAGTGATATTGACCTTCACAAGGCGTGCTTTCCCAGACAATTTTAAAATTCCCTGTAACCGTAGTCGATAATGAGAAATCATCGTTTTAAAAGAGCTGGTGACTCCCCAAGACAGCGTTTGCACCCGTGTGCCCACCTACTATGTACAGGGCACACACAGGGTGACTCCAAACGCCCTTCGCACGTGCCAGATTTTTGAAAAGCAGCGCTTTATGCCAGATTTCGGATTTTGGATTCTCGGGCCATAACGACCCTGGGGTACCCCCCGGGGCCTTGGGTGGTCAGAACCCCCAATCGAAAATAAAAAAAACAACAACCGTGCAACGTCCTTCTTTGGAGAATGACGTGTGTACTCAAACACGGTTCAACGACGATTCAACACAACCCTTACCGACGGAGTAGGTTATGTACTTATAGAAATATCTTGGGACTATTGAGTCCAGAAATTGGGCTATATTGCAAGAGCGAGCGCAAGAGCGAGCGCAAGAGCGAGCGCAAGAGCGAGCGCAAGAGCGAGCGCAAGAGCGAGCGCAAGAGCGAGATCTGGACTGCAAGCTTTGCTGCTGAGGATGATCTGGACTTCAGTGTTCGCTGCTGCTGAGTGCCATCCGGACAGCAAGGATCAAGCCACATTTGGCATTACTTTTGGATCAATCTACTGGGTGGGTAGGTTTTTCTTGCGTCGGTAAAGGTTGTATCGGCAAGGATTGTGTCAGAACGTCTTGACATGTTGGACGCTCCTTACTTAGTCTCTCTTTTTTGAGAAATTTTAATTGCACAAAGCTTTGAAGTGTGCAGAGTAGTTGTGTATTGTGCCGTTTCAGCCCATTTAGCCTGGCAGGCTAGTGTCTGGGAGTGGTGCAAAGTGCTGCTTTGCAGAAAACTAGACAAGTAAACTCAATAAACTTACATGTAAAGACCAGAGCTTACGCGCTACCCACTTTGTTGGGTAGGAAGGGCGGAAAAAAAGATTAAGTGTAAGACGCACACACATTAAGTGTGTGCGTCTGACAGACGCTCATACGTAGGGCCACCGCGCTTTATAGAATGGAAACACAAATGCAAAAAAAAATTCAGACAGTCATCATTTTCTAGCAACTATAAGTAGAGGTGGGGTCTTGCCGTGAAATGTCGTGTGTCAACTTACGAGGCAGCTCTCATGATTTTCTGCCAGGTTGTGCATATCCTTTGTACTCGCGGCACATGGACTTCTCCACCAGGCCGACGTTTTTAGTTCCAAAGGGGTTGCCCACGCAAAATGTGGAGAACGGGAGCGAGAGCATAAACGACAGCAAGGACTGCTGCCTTGTTGTCACTGATGGAGGTGGGTGACAGCGGAAGAGGATGAAGTCCCTCCTCCTTCGCAGAGACTCCGAGCAAGAACGGCAGCAAAATGCTGACAGCATTCACGTGGTCAGCAACTGTGACAGACTTGGTGCCAGCTAAGTTGGCTATGGCAGTGGTTCCACTTGGCTACAGGCCAAGCTAAGTGAAGAGTGCTAAGCGCTTGAAAAGCAAGCGTCAAAGGTGTCGATTCCAACAATGCGTTTCGGGACCTTAACTTTCACTGTTTTAAAAGTGTGATCCCAATCTTAGCTTTTCAACGTTGAGGCCGCCAGCCTCTCGTGACAAGACAAGCAGTTTTGGCACTCGTCCTCTTCTTGCTCCTTGGAGTCTTTGTCTAGTCGAGACTATGTGATGTGACACCTTATCACCGATGAGACCTGTGGGTTCTCTCAGTGACGAAATGTCAGCAACTGTTACGACACCGCAAAAGACTCCCAAAAGTGTCCCGGGATGCGAACAAGTGACGCCTGTTGCTTGAACGTGTTCAATACATCTTGCGAAATCGCGTCGTGAACTGAAATGGCCGAGATCACTTCTGTCTCGAAGTCAGTGCAAAAGAGGAACATGAAAATTACACCGCCGCATAAGCTGGCAACAAAAAGATTTTATTCTGAAGTCTCGAAGGAATATTCAGCAATGGATTCTCTTTGTAGCATGACATTTAGCGTCCGCATGCTGAATTGCTTATACAGAAGACTCTCGAAATGGTGTGTACGAAATATAATGATGCCTTTCAACATTTGTGTCAACCGACAACATAAGTCAAGTCACTCTTGGTAATGTGAACTACCAACACCGGCAACTCTTCATGTTGAGAACTTTGGCCCTGCTCAGTGCTCATGAAAACCTCCGCAACGATAGAAAAACAAATTCCCCAGAGTGTTCTGAATTCTCTCTCTCGACAAAGTTGATGCCCCTGAGGAAAAGTCTCACACTGAGAGAAAAAGTTGACCTCACTCAACATGAAGTGGCCGTGCATGGAGGACACGGAGCAGTGGAAGCAGCTGTTGTACCAGATGCTCAAGAGGCGCTGATGATCTGCTTTCATTCTTCTCTCATGCACGTCCGCCTCAATGAACTCGGCCGGACTCGTTTAAGTGCGGACAACGCTAAACGAAGGTCAACAATTCTTATTTGAAAGGAAAGAAAAAATGGTATTTTATTACAAATTCGACTGTGACCTCTACTAAACTGACATGAAGAACTTTAGCTTAATGAGCTTCATTTTTTTTTATTCAGTGAGCTAAATAGACGTCTTCTCATGACAAGAAATTGAGTGAGCCTAATTGTGACACACCCTGTAAATACGCCTGGCGAGAATCGCATAAGCATGATCCGCCAAACTTCTGACAATAATTCTGGCATTCTAACATATTGGAGTTCTTGACGGGATCCAAACCCCTTTTCTCGTGTTGCATTTGCTGTCTCGAACATGACGGAAGGGGAGGGGGGGGGGGCAAAGGGGAATGACAACTACGACAGGATTGGGCAGATTCGAGTTGTACAAGCCTATTATGCGTGGACGCCAGCCAACTTCACGTTCGTTTGCTTGAAGCCCTGAAAAGGCAGAACCCGGAGAAGAATAAGTTGAGAGAGTAAGAAAAAGGCAGCTAGAGATTAGTCGGGTCTGTGAGTGGAATGACTTCATGGCACTGTACAAAGACCGAAGCTCTGAGCTGTCTGCTCCATTAGTTTTTATAGTATTTTTGTTCCCATTTATATTCTCTCTGTCCTCTCCTACTCCTCTAGGCATGCTTTCGACCAAAGCACTTGAAGTGGTCGAGTCTCCAGAGTTCCTACTGAACGCCAGTGAACAAATGGCGCCGGCGTCAGCTGATGAGTGTGCCAACCTGTGCAACATTACAACGCCACAGTGGTGCCAGAACTTCCTCATGGGAAAAAGGTGTGATTTCTGTGTTCCCTGTCGTCAGAAACCTCTCCCTCTGTAAGAATCCTGTGCACGAGAATTGTCTGTGTCAGAGTTCCCCGCGCAAGAATACGTACCCTGTATAAATATCCCCACCACAATGAAAGCTCGACTTTTTCCAGCATTATTTTTTTTCTCCTTTAAGAAATATGTACATAATCATACAGTTGCATACTTGGCCAGATCAATCAACAAAAATTTTGGAATTTTGCCGGGTGCATGTAAGTTTCTTAGCTAATGCCAGATGGTGAAGATATAGTGAAGTGATTAAAAAATGTTCCCCCTCTCATGCAATAAAGTTTTTCTACATGAGATCAGTTCATAACAAGGTATTCGGATTCATAAGGCTAAAAGCTAAACTGCAGCTTCTTTTCACTTTCATTCGAGAGAAGCAGTTTAACACTTGGAAAGTAAGCGAGCAGGTCTACTTTTAAATCTTGACCGAACATCCTTATGTACTGACAAATAAGATTTAGAAGGTAGAGGGCGACCCCAGAACAGGTCAGTTCTTCATTTCATTGGACTAGAGCGAATTCAAATGAAGTCTTGAAGCAAACATAAGTTAGGAGAAAAAGATATTGTGGTAAGTGCTAGTCTAAAACGTAAAGCGAGAACTCTGTCTTCGTCTGTCTGTTCGAGCGTACGTGGGTCTGTCGGTCTGTGCGTCTGTCGCCGAGTCTACTCTGTACTGTACAACATACGCGACTACTTCACATGCGGCTAGTGCTTACGCGGCTACTACAGTGTGCGTGGGAAAATCCGGAATATTGTTCATCATGTCCTACGTCACCAAGAACTTGACAAAGTATGGTTTTAAAGCCTTTCAAGGTTGCCAATGTTCCAAGCAATAGATTTGCCCACCAAAAGACTTTGTCAACATTAACCGCACCATCGAGAACAACAATAGGCAAAGGGTATCTGATCTTCTCGATGCGGGCATTGCCCGAAAGGAGATTGTCGTCATTGTGGAGTACGGCCCGCACGGAGGAGTTCAAGGCGGCCCTGCTCAACACGATCAAGGAGGAGTCCATGAGGAAGATCGCCAGGGACACTGGGGTCAGCGACTCTACCTACCATCAGGAAGACCATCAAGGACCTTGGGTTCAAGAGCTTTGTCCGGAGGCGTCGTCAGCTGCTCACAGCCAAGCAGATCAAGGCCAGGAAGGAGAAGGGAGCACGACTGACCAGAACTTCTCTGAAAAGAAGGTCTTCACGGTTGACCAGGCCAAGAATGCGAGGAACGACTGTTTCCTGGCCTTGTCCCCGGGAGAAGTCCCCTCCATCGCCACCAGCAAGCACCCACACAGCATGATGTGCCTGGGAGTCATCGCCTCAGACGGCTTTGCCAAGATGCCACTCCACTGGTTCAAACCGAAGACCAAGGTGGGCCAGAAGGAGTACCAGGATACCACGGAGACAGTGGTACAGCCCTGGCTGGAGGAGCACTGCTCAGAGATGAGGTATGTGCAGCAACAGGACGGGGCGCCAGGCCACACGGCCAAGAAGACGCAGAAGTGGTGCCAGGAGAACCTCCAGGATTTCTGGCCCAAGTCACTCTGGCCCCCGTCCTCGCCTGACCTCAACCCCCTAGACCGTGTAACTTTACCGCCCGCTCCTCTGTATTGTAGAACATTGGTATTGGCATGCTCCCCGTCACAGAAAATACGACAGGCACGTAAACAAGAAAGGGACATTTAATTATGCATGTATAACTTTTATATGTATGTATATATGCATACTGCAGACTGTGAGAGAAAAATGTCTTGTGCCCGTTGCTGACAAGGCCTTGATACCTACCGGTTCTGTTGTGACACCTCTTTCATCTTCCCCACATCATTCCTCTTATCCCAGGCCCCTATCCTCAACCGAGGCTCCTTTTTGTGCCTCACAGTGTGTTAATGCCGACCGCTTAGTACCTCAACTGACATATATTTTCTCACCTAACAATGCTTGTTTAACTGACAGACCTCGACGCATGATTCTAATCAGTAGCTTAAATAGGCACGTCTTTGCTAGAGTTACAGCCAGACGATTGGTGTCTGCGCTACTTACTAGTTGCTGTACAGGGTGAGTCGGAATTAATTTCACTCGTGTGAAAAATCGGGGATCGACATTGCTCCTCATCGAAGACTTAGACAAAATACATGGAAATGATTGACTGCAGGCCACGGAATACTAGATGGTATGAATGGTATGATGACTGAATTAGATGAACAGTATCAACTTCAACTACTGATAGAAATTTGTTGCCAGAAACTTTGTCCTCACCAACTGCGGATCTTTCCTAAACAAACTTGCTGGTTTTCGGTGGCAATAAGGCCAGCTCGACTCAGTCAAGGCTATAGGGTGGTTGAAGGTCCATTCTATGCTGCTTTGAGGTCGAAATTGAGGTCAAATATTTATTTTCTACAAGGGAGGGGCAGCAGCAGCAGCAGCAGCAGAACCAGCAAGCAGTGAAGAGAAGGGGTAATGGAAGGTGATAAGAGTTGCCATGCTCTGGCAACAAAAATATCTCACGCTAGCAACTTCACTACAAAAAATTCTACAGGTAATGTTAAAATGCAATGCAACGTGGCAACCCTCCCGAGGAGAGGGAGTGAGGAGTTAGCCAGTTTCAAAATTAAAAACAAAATGGATCCGATCTGGGTGCAGGTCGCTCGCACGGACGACACAGAGATCAGCTTCGAGGGCGAGATCAGATTCGTGTTGACCGTCAAGCACGTGTTGAGCAGTGCAGAAGTGGGGAGACACCCAACAAAGCAAATCGCGTCCGCTGGTGAGCACAATCGCGGCGGGTCTTATAATAAACCGAGCAACACCGAGTACCTCTGCTAGTCCCGTTCTAAGATATGAACAGTCTGTCGATCAGACATTTCGGATAACCTGGAGTCTGAAGAACTCCACGGTCTGGAGGCGAAATGCCCAAAGATCTGTGCGCACAAAAAGTTGTTCTTCAGCGTCGTCAAGGGCCTATTTGGCGAATGCACCGATAAAAACGTGTGGAAACATCAAAGGAAGAGGCTTTATTAATTAATAATGTGATTTTTCTTCTTGGTCCGAGTCATCTCGGGTCGAAATCCGCTTTTCACATCTTGTCGGTCATTTCCACGAGATAAGTTTCCGAAAGGTGCTGAAATGCCAATGTAGATCTTCAGACCATCTTGACGTCAGTCACAAAATAGTTCTTATCCCAAAGAAAAGGCTACAATCGGAGTCCGCCATGTTGTGTCTTTTGACAACAACAAAATTGGGCGACCCTAAAACTGACGCACCCTGTAACTATCTATCCATAACGAATACAGCATAAACATGAGCACGTCCCCGGTCTGTACTGAGCACGAGCACTGTGCGTGTGCGCGCGTGCATGCATGCGCACGAAGCGAACTTTTTGAGAAGATAAATAACCCTGAATACACGTTCGAGTACGTATGCAATGCTGCGTTCTTCACGGTACTCATACCTTCTACGCTTGAAGGCCGAAAGACATTGAAGACTACACAATTCAACGACGTGCAAATAAATTTGGGAGCCGCTCACCAAACTGCGCTTTGGGTACTCAATTTGCCACTTCAAAGGCGGAGGAGGAGAAAAACCTCCTGTACCCGATAAGTGAAGATGAACTTGAGGGCGAATTTTTGGTTTACCCCTTTGTTAATTTATCAATGCTCCAGGACAGAGTTGTTAGAGCTACTTGGGTAATTACGCTCCAGGACCACACTTGGGTGCGGGCACCCAAGTCTTCGCAATATGTGAACAGGGTGTTATGTACAGTGCTCAAAAATACTTAAAATTTGCAGACAACTTCGGGTGGGACTCCTCATCAAACTTGATATGCTCAAGTGAAATGATCGTACAAGCCAGTGGTTGTGATCTTGGACCAGCTGGGACTCATCCATCATCTCGTGCAGTAAATATTCCTCTGCCAGTTGCGGAAAAAAGGGTAGACACCAACCAAGTTTTTGAATTTTTTAGGGCCAAGAAGGAAGAAAAGATCTATATGCCTCCTCTATTCAGGTGCATGACATCAAATACAGGGTTGGCTACCTAAGATGATGCAACTGGCTGATGTCATTCACCACTCACTTACTTTTGACTGCTTTGGCTTACAGAATCTCGAGTCATGACTGTTTGGTCTGGCTGCTTCTCTACAGGATCGGAACATTTTTTGGCTGGAAATTTGAATACAGTGCTTGGAGTAAATAATGCCGCTTGGTACATATCAATGCGATACTCTTAGTGAGATAATTGTAAGATTGACTTTTGCTGTGGAATGTGTGACTGAGAGTGTGGGACATGAGATCCTGCAGTTTCGTCAAGTT
>JAAUXU010028325.1_pt1 | contig 13851 bp, 10 predicted proteins | sample 7278151 | NCBI WGS metagenome assembly JAAUXU01 (sample SAMN14350113, study PRJNA611818) | marine sediment metagenome | isolation source: surface marine sediment (1.8m) | place: French Polynesia: Moorea | collected 2018-08 | reverse complement strand
TGCCTACGACACTTCTACTGTCTACAATGTGAGCTGTAGAGCGCTCTACGGTGGCCACCGCCGCCGCCGCCGCTGTCGCCCTCATACCACCCCAGGATGCAAGATAGCCAAAGCACTCTCACGCTCTGGCGGGAATTAACGTTGTGTTGCGCTGTTTATTTTTTCGTGTTTCGTCAGGGTGTTCGCTGTCACCCTGATTTCCCTACAGTATTCCCTGCGTCTTGGGAAATGGACTTACAATATTGTGCGGTGGGATTAGTTTAGACTTATAATGATCCGAGCAAGGCAACATACCTCAGCTAGTTCAAAATAAATTAAGTAAAACCGCAGTTTCAATATGAAGTGATTGTTGCCCAAATTGACTGTTGCCCAAATTTTCCGAATTTCTTCGGGTTGGAGGGAATTTTTCAATGTGGACTTCCAGCGTCTCGAGAAAGAAAACAAGTTGTGTATCTTTTGCTAAGCCCCACTTTGAAATGCTTGTTTTTTATCCTCAAAACTGGCGAGGGTGTCTAAAAGTCGGGAACTGAAAGAGGCTTCTTCAGCAAATGGACATAACTTCATGATAAACCTCTTTTAGGTACCGAGAAGAGGTGTTTTGTGCTCGTCAAGCATCCCAGGACGCACTGTAGTACTCCGTCATGTGTTATCCCAATTGTACTCCTGCACAGAGTGCATATTATTTAGCTTGCCGGCGTACGAGAGCGATAACTCAGACGTCCATGCACAAATCAATTGATGAGAAATTGAGTGCTGAATGCAGCTTTTGACTAGGCTTTGGCAACAAATTTGTCAGTTTATTGTAAGTAGCAAAAACGTTGATCAAGGCTGCAGTGCGGACGCCGCTGCATTAGCGAGACTGCAATAAAAAAGTGACGCAGCTGCCCGACACAACGCTTACATTCTGGTCAACTTCCAGGCTTACGCACCTCCTGAATGAGAGGCTGATACCCCCAAGATATCGCTCTCGCCAGGATGTCATTTCAAAATGTCTATAATTCAATACCTTTTGAATCGACTTGCTTTCAGAAAGTTCATGCTGGTGAACTTAGGAGTCTCAACTTTCTATCGTTAATGTCATGCATGGTTATGCATGCAAGCTAAATAACTTAATACGCTCTCTGCACTCTCGTGTGTCACAACCTTGAGTACTTTTACTCCTTCCAGCTCAAGTATTTGTTGCTGGACCTGAAAGGCGTCTCAATGCTTGACCGAAGTGGCTGCAGCGCAATCTCTAAGCTCCGTCACAGCTCCGAGACGCGAACTGTACAACTCGTCATTGTGGGAGCATTGGGTAAACACACATCCAAGTCATGCCCCAAGGGCGTTGGTAGTTACTGCCAATATTCTTACAGGAAAGGTCTGGAATCGTCTGGACTCTTGCAAACCATTCGACCTCACCCACCAGTGCCTTTGCTTTCCGACTCTTCAAGATGCGCTAAACGCCTTGGAGGTGACAGACGAGAAGAACCATTGAGACTGAACAAAGAGTAGCTCGTTGGGTAATATAAACAGAATGATGCCACAATATGCTGTCGTATTTATTGTGCAGTGAGCAGCCGTTATGCACGTCCAATACCAGCCGAAGTCCCGATTGGCGTTTCACGGGGAACCAAAAGAAGCGCTATTTCTGTCTGACCTACGTTTTGTGCTGTCTACGCTCCAAGCACTTCGCGCTGTTCATGCTCTTCGAGCTGTCCATCTTGTCCGCGTCGTCCTCGCGATCCGCGCCCTGATCCGTCTTGTTCAAGTTTTTCTCCTGACAACTTCGGGGACGGTTGGAGCAGCAACTGGAACGCCATCCTCGTGACAGACGGACAGACGGACGTGTAGACGGACATGCGCGTCTTATTTAGAGAGACTGGCATTTTAAATATACCCTTACTGTTTTCATGTTCTAACGTTTTCATGTTAGCTTTAAATGAGCAATCAAAACTCGTCCCAATGTACACTAAACGCTACGAGCCTCCACGACCAACTTCCTTCGCTCATTTAGCACTACAACAGTTCAGTGCATACAATTATGCACACAATTTCTCCCCATTGCAATTACTTACGGCAAGGTCTATATATCCAACAGTTTATTTAGTGCTGATACGATACGTTGAATGCAGAATTCATTGCTTGACGTCAACGCGATACTTTTCATGATGCTTTAAAGATGAACGAAGTTTGTGCTTCACAAATATGGTGTTATTTCCTTGCTTTTGTCGTTCAGCCCCCCAAGGACTAAGATCATCCTCTGCTTCTCTCAGCGTTGCATGCAAAACGGTTTGTATGATTTCGCGATATTCGATGCCGATACGATATATTGCACCACTGGCCAACTGCTCATGTTACACGGACCTACTTGGCGAACGTCCGTAACTTGACGGAAAGCATAACTGCAGCATCACTCAACTCTCTTTCGCCACTTGTACGGGTCATTTATGCGGCCACCCATATGTGCGTAGTTCAATATCTCTACTAAAGTGGAAGGCTGTAATTGATAAAACGGACACAGTGCCTTATCTTGCATGACGCAATACAGCGAATATTCAGCTGGACAAAGGGTGCCAAGTTAGCTTTCACGTCAAGCATGAGGAAAACGATTTTTCGAGGACTGGCTTGTCTGGCTTTCATCAACGTTTCGGCAGGTGTGTGTTTACAGCATTCGTGTTGCTCCGTATGAGCTGCCCTTACTTTCTTCACTTTCATCTGAAGAATCACCTTAGTTTCTTTTTCATACTTGTACTTACAGTTACAAGCCTTGACTGCTACGCATGCGACAACCAGGCGTCCGGGTTGTTTTGTGCCGACAGCCCGGAGACCCTTGAAAATGGGCAAGTCCCTTGCAGATATGACTACTGCTTCATCACCAGAACAGAACAGACCGGAAGGAGTAAGTGAGAAATCATGGATTTGCCCCCGAGTCAGTGGGAAACCTACAAAGCTATTGTGCGAGTCATAGAAAAAGCACTGCGTTAAAAGAAAAAATTCTAAAATTTAGGAAAATCTTAGGACAAAAGAGCGGGAAGACTCCGAAAATTCGTAACTCTGATATCCGGGTACTTAGGATATGGTATAAAAGCACTAGCACATCAGAAACTATTGTGCACAAAGGGCTGTCAAAAGGGCTTTGACACTTTCTGCCACGATGGGAGTTCACTCGCACATCTTGCGCATTCACGAAGGGCGAATAGCGGCGTTAGGGGCCAATTGAAAACAGATTCTCACCCTGATCTCTTCATCTGGCTACTCAAATAGCGCATGTGCTGCATTCTTCTGCTTGTGTCGGGGTCCTTTTTCTTACCAGTCAGCGTTGTCTGTTGTATTTACTTCCATATACGTAGAATCACACAGTCAAAAATGGATACCCCATTTTTATCCTTTTGGACAGCTGCCACTGTGAATCGCGGCTGCTGCCGTGTGGAGAACAACAGTCCGTCGTGTCCGCCAGGCCCGCTGTTCCAGTCCCAGACGGATGAAGACGCCGGGTGGACGATCTATTACACCAGATGTGACACTGATCTATGCAACGATGGGGACGGACTTGGAGACAACGACGATTCTAGCGGGGGAGTCCTTGTTGTAGACGGAGTCCCGGAAGGTACCTACAGTAGAGGCGAAAGGATCTTTCAGGGACTGGGCGTTTCATTATCGTCGTTCATTGCATTGTTCTCGGTCAGAAGGATCTTCCGAGTTGCCACAATGTAAAACGTAGAGATAAAGGAAAAGGAGGCCTTCACTACTATGCGAATAGTAGCGCCAAATCGCGAATGTACTGAAGAGACCATTGATGTTAAGCAAATCAGATTGGTTTGATGGTACGTCCAGATTCAATCTTCAGCCCGGTATTGCAATGTTAGGACATTTGACCACGCATCGAGTACGGATTTAAATATATGTACTTACACATTTGTCAGAGCCCCTGCAGCAACGTGCGCAATAACTGCAACCGTACTGCTACCGGCCAACTGTGTGCATTCCATTACAAATCACAGGGTCTCGCACAACGCCATCGTCTACTAGCGGTATTATTGGAAGTTGCGACCCACAAGACAATGGTTAAAAGTGTTAATAGTACAACGCCACGCGAGTACTGTGCACTTGCTTGCACGCGACCTAAAACCCATCGAAAATCCAAGGTGGTCACGCCACGTCGTCTCTCGCGGTCAAGAACCCATCCATCTGCTCGAGGAAGACGAGGAAGGAGTAAGGGAGGCGTGTGTGTGTGTGAAGGAGGGGGGGGGATGCACGCGTGCGCGCGCGTCCTCACGCGCGTTCGCGTGCGTTCGTACGCGCTGAATTTGCGTCAGCCGCGCTCGCTCACTCGATCTGCCCGCGTCAGCGTCAACGTTGACGCTTTCCGCTCTGCCTCGCCCTTTGCGTCAGTTCAACCCGAGATTTGGCGTCAATCGCTGAAACCGCGTGGTTTTTACTGACGGACTGAGAAGAAGTGCTTATCTTAGCTGCAGCTGAGTGCTTCAAGTATGGTACGGCTCTTTAAGTGTGAGCGACCTGCGAAATATGTGGCTTTGAAGAAAGGGTTGGCGGGCTGTCGATGAGGGTTGCTTCCTCACCAAGCTGAAGTGCAGAAGGATCACATTTTCCTAATCGTGTCTTACGGCAAGAGGCTCTTGTCTCAGTGATGCTACCACATGACTTAACTAGACCTAAAAAGTGCACAGTGAACAATTAAGGCAGCTCAGAGAGGCTCGGCTACTTTTGGTCAGACAGGTGTAAATTGAGTGGAAGAGAAAAAGCATCATGTGGGCGAAAGAAACCCTGTCTTAATGGCTCCTCCAGATGATTGAAACCAAGAAAGCTGAAGCTGCATCTGAAACTCTAATCTGCGAAGCCGCTACCTACATTGCTGTAAAGATGCATTTCTTCTATCTCATTCCATTAAGCTTGCAAGCAGCCTCGTCACGTGGAATTCTTGCGTGTCTCCTGCTGCTGCTCGTGATTCCCGCCAGTGTAGTCGGTGTGGATTGGTTTGGAGATGTCCAGCCCAGGAGACACTGGGACTACCTCCGACGAGAACAAGGTAAGGCCTAAAAGCTGGGGAAACCTGACAGACAACTCTCTCCAGTGTTTTTGTCCGTATTTGCTCGGGACGTCCACACAGATGACTCAAAAAACTTTGTGCCTCAACGCATTGGGAAGGGCGCGTCTAAGGGTAGATAGAACTTTGCGCCCATTAATCTTGATACCGGCTTCGTAAGTATGGATCCTCTGCTCGAACTTGATGGGTGCTCTGATCACATCTGCTTCGCAGAAAAATTATGAGTGTACACAAGCTCTACAGCCTTGTTTTAGCGACGGAAGGGAACAACTTTTACTGAGGAAGAAGAGGCCACTTTAAAGAAGTGCTTTGTGGAACGTACATATGGTTCATCGTGTGAAAAATTTCTTTACCTCACGCAACTGTTCACAGTTATTTACATTAGTCTGGACACACATGGATTTGAAACGGATAAAGCGTGAAATTTAACGGGGCATCTCACATTCCTCAATTCTTCACAGAGAATGACAGTTTTTTGGAGAAGAAAGGCTATCAGTCCTTATCATGGGCTTTACCCTCCATCTCTAAAGAAGGTTCATGGAAAGGAAAAGAAGGGAAAAATGGATTCCGGTCGTCTCTTTCCTACAATTGATCACGGCTACGCCTCGCGCGTGTGTGTGTGTGTACGTGTGTGTGCTTGGGCCGCACAAGTCTCATTGTGGCTTCCTCCATCGTGCCGCAGAAGTGGTGGCCCTGACCGGACTGACAATATGAGACAGTGCGCTCAGATTCCATTGGAGAGGAAATGGAGACATCTGAACCAACTATGACATTTTCATTGCGCTGGCCATTGTCTTCCCTTTTTTGGAAGATTCGTGCGTATTGGCCGATTTTTTTTTTCGTACACGCTCATGTGACAGGACATGGAGCATATGAACGAAAACGAGTTCTCCTCGTTTTCTCAGTTCGTGCTGAAGGTATTCCAGAAGTACGGACGTGCACGCATGTAAGTGCGTACGTACGCACTTGGGCGTATGCACAGCACGTATGTAGACGAAACGTGAATAGTCCTACACCTGTGGTATGTAATAAGGAGGAAAAAATGCTCCCGACACAAAGCAACCACAATTTGGCCCGTTTATTTAGCGCAAAATGGGCGAGAGAGGAGTCAAGTGCCCACTCTTGGGCAATCCTCCCTTCTTTGCCCTAAGCTCCCGTTTAGTCGTCGTCGGCTTCAATGCACTTAAAGAGAGCTTAAAAACCGAAGGCGAAATGCAAAGTAAAATCGCCGCCCTGTCTATCGCCGCTGCTTCCAATCCACTTCATTTTCAAGCGCACCAGCTCGCAATTTCCCCTATACACTGCGTATTTTCTCATGCCAATATATTGAGAGCTCTTGCCAAATACTCGCAGCCGTGCGAATTTTCTCTAGGCAACGGAACGAACAAGCAAACTTGAGATTTTTGTCGTTCCGCAGCCAGAAGCCATGAAAAAGGTAAAAAGGGCTTAGTTAGACAAGAGCCGCTGGAAACTTCAAGGTTACCCTTGTTCAAGCAGAGCAGTGGTTACTTGGAAAAATGAATTTCCCCCTCTGTGTGTATTAATTGGGCCAAGACCTCGCCTCCTTATCCCCCGAGAAACCTATTTAAGGGCCTCCAAATATGGGGCAGGCAGGCAGGCAGGCAGGCAGGCAGGCACGCACGCACGCACGCACGCACGCACGCACGCACGCACGCACGCACTGCACGCGGGCACATAAAGAGGGAGAAAAAGAATCGCTCCAGATTGAAATCAGACTCCGTCAGGCAAGAGTATGCACGTGCACATGTCGTTACTGCGAATGGCCGTTTGCAGTACGAGTACTGCATGTCTGTGTCCATGTGCGTACGTTCAAGTCGGTGCCAGGTTGACGCGAGTGGCGCTGAACTCGAATCACCGTTTGGCCCGACTCGACTCGGGCCTTATTTGGGCCTGACCGGGCTCGACTCGTATTCGTCTTTTTCCTCACTCACTCCAGCACCGGGACGTATGTGCTACTTGCATAGGCGGGAGTAAGAGACAACGGCCTCTTAAGACCAGGGCTATTAACGCTGGATTGCAGACTTTTTTCTTCGCAAATGACATTCTATTACGTGCATTGTCCCGCGTGACAGTGTAACACACTTCGTGTCAAACTGAGATGATAGCCAAACGGCTACTGTCCAAGACAATGCACTGTACAGAACGTTTTTCCTCGCCTGGTTGGTAAAACAATGCTTCTCTTTTGAAAAGACTATGAAGGAAAACAATTGTTTCTCTCAGCCACCAGAGAAAAATGACTAAAAAACCGACTAGACAACCCAAGGTCAGTGATTTCTCTCCACCTGCGATGGCGACTCTCCCAAACTAGCCGGAAAAAGGCAACAGCAGCCTCAGCAACAACAGCATCAGCGACAACGTGTACCTTGGCAACGACGGGAAGGAGAAAAGTGCCTTCCTTTCTCTTGCCCAAGACCCTAAAAATGACTTCACGCGCATTTGTCACTCTTTTCTCTTCGGCCAGGCGTTAATGCGGACCGCCGACCAGGAGGGAGGCAGAGAAGGTTTTAAAAAACCTTAGATACTGTGTATTTAGCGGGCAGGGGCCAATTTTCTCATGTGGGAGAGCAAATAAATGTTAATTTTCGTGATCAGCACCTAGGGAGGAGGAGGATCAAAACTCTCTCTCTCCCACTCATTTATTTCTTGCCTTGCGTGCATAGCTAAGAAGTCTCGGCCTCTCCTCCTCTTTCACAGTCATCATAAAATGAGTCATTCGGTCACCCACCACTTATGAGTATTCAAACAATTGCATCAATCTCCTCTGTTAGTGTCATTAAAGCTGGCACGTAAGTCGTTATGCAGCGCGTTCACGCCGGCCTCTCACTGGACCGATGCAGCCCATATACTTATGCATTCGTACACTACGTGTGGCATATTGTACGTGAAGCTTAGCATCTCAGCTTATATCTTTTAGCTGTGTGTGTGTCTGCATGTGTGTTCACACTCTCACTCGTCGACCATTGTTTGTCGTGCCAACCGGTCGAAATATCTGGCCACCCATAAATGAGCCATGCAAGATTGATAATGGGTGCCCCATCTGGAAGGCGGCGGCCGGCCACACTTTTAAGAGCAAGAAAATAATGCCCGCTCTTTTTTCTTTTTTTTCGCGGGCACAGACACACACACACACACATGCGCATGAGTGAGCCGGACACACAGACACATACGCACGCACACACACACGTGTGTGAGTGGTAGAGAGAGCGAAAAGCTTGAGTAATTCCGTGCCACAATCGCACTTTCTTCTAATGATTATTACATCCCAAGGCAAAAACTCATCACTTGGGGAAACATTGATGGGTCTCTTTCTCTCAGACACCATATGGACAAGGCGAGGAGACTTGGTCGAGTGGAAGAGAGAGAAAGAAGGAATTTTCCAATGATTCCTGTGGCCAGTCCATTGGACTAAGCCACATGCTAATACAGTAATCCATTGTGACGCGTAGAAAGTTTTTCTGGGCCGAGGTTAAAAAAAATCAGAGCAAAGGGTTAGGTTTGCTTATCTATTCTGCTGCAGACGTGGTTAATACGCACCCTTCTGAAGAGGTGGGTCAATGACGACCCGAAATGAGAGGTTTGCGTTTTGGTTGGCGCTGCCAGGGTCGTCGTGACTAGATCGTTACAGGAAAATGTTGGTCAAAAATTGATTTTCATTGTTCCTCCGTCCTCTCAACTTTGCGGAACTGACCAAAAGGACGAGGAAGTGAGTCCGAGCAAATGATTGCCACGTCCAACCTACATTTACGTTACGTTTGTCCATGCACGAGTTGCACTGCACGGGTGAGTGCAGCAACGCGTCCAGAGGAAGTGCACATTACACATTGGCACGTACAGACATTCGTACTTTAGTAGGCAGTAACTTCAGTAGGCTTCTTAAACATGAGGAACGGTGAAGCCACACGAAAAGACGGGCATGCGGGCCTGGCTCGTTCCTCTCAGCATCTCTGTCTTTTTTTGGTGCCACAACCAACATGTCTTTCTTCATAGATGATTGAGAGGGGGAAGGGGATGAGAAAAACTTGGTGGTCAAGCTGTTAATATGGCTGGTGTCTGGTGGCATCTGTGTCTGTACTGGCATTGAGTCTTATCTGGCGGTGCTTTGATTACGATCGGACGGTCAAACCTCTTGACGGCAACTCTTGAGACTGTCATTCACATGCACGCACACACAGGGAAAGTTGTATGTGCGTGCTGAAGGCGGGACGATGTCATATTCCTAGAGAAAGTTGGACGGCTGGAGTTAGTTTAAGGGAGATGGATGATTGAAAGGGTATTTTTCGTGTCATTTTTTCGCATTTGTCCTTGGCCCGAGCGTCTTACGCATGCGTGCCAGCCTCATAACAGCTGTGCGACAATGATACGAATAAACTCATAATCTATATCATGCTTACGTGTATGATAACAGGTACTCGCCTCACTCTCCCTCATCCCTCGTTCTATTCGTTAGTGCAGTACAGTAAGTGTGCAATAATCGAGCACTCGCCAAGTGACCTAGGTCATGGGTCACATTAACTGGAAAATTGCGCTCATCGTTGAGGCAAGCACATTCCTTGAAAGGATCAAAGCGTTGACGCCGACAGAAGCGGCGGCTCCCCTTTTACTATAAATTCTGCGTACGTACAAATAACACCCCCTCTTTCTGGCTGTGTCCTAGCGTCTTCGTCAGAGTTGACATTGATTCTCATATACGCATGGAGACACTTGTATATCACGCTAGTTCGAATACGTACTTTTCTGGGGAGGTTGGTCTTCAGCAAAAGTGTCAGGATTTTATTAACGATTCTCTGCAAAGGGTAAAGTCTCGAAACATGATGAGAATGCAGCGACGAAGAAAAGCAGAGTTGACAAACAGTTATCTAAGTCTGCTCTGGTGAACAAACTTCATTGTCTACGCTCTTTGCCTCGAGACTTTGTCTTTTTCCGATTTTTGTCTCTCGCCCACCCACCCCACCTAAATTCCAATGAAAAGTATCCGTAGTCGAACATGTTTTAAACACAAGAACTAAGACTTGTCCGGCTACAACTAATCCCTAAGGCCTATTTCCCAGCCCGGCAAAACAAAACTGACATTTTCGAACTACCCAATACATAATGTACGTAATCCATCATGTGCATGTGCATGTGCGTGTAGGCGCTCTCACAGGTCCCTGCAGTTACACCCGCACGGACAAGTTCTGTCCTTGAAGAAACTGCTCTCAGTCTCTCCCTCTCAAACATGTGATGGACGACGAAAAGTCAAACCATGTGGACAAGTTAAGAGACTGTAGTAGTCTCTGTGGCTGCCATCCATATCAGATACAAGATAGCATGAGGAATGGCTTGAGTGGCGAACAATGTACCGATAAGAGAAGTTCCAGTACAAAATAATCTTGTGTTCGGTAATGACAACCAAGTCATGCAGGAGGCATCAGCAGCCAATGATTCCTGTACATGACCCCAACAGTAATACGATTGATCAAAGGGTTATTCTTCACGTGGCGAACTTTGGCACACCGAGCACTAGTTCATGTCCTCATTTTCATTCTTCTCCCCTCCCAACTGACACATCAGCCATAGGCAAGAGAAAAGAGGTCGAAATTAACGACTCCAACGGCCTTCGCTCTCTTCCTCCTAACAAGAAGACCAGAAAAAAGGTCTTTTCTCCACGCGTGGGCAGAAAATTAGGCACTTTATGGCCGATTGCCGATGACGTTGAATATCGGGGGAAAGAACCTGTTTCGCATTTGGCTAATGGGCCTGCGAGCCTCAATTTTTGGAGTCTTCGAGGCTCATTTCATCTGCAGAGAATGTACGAGTGCGGACGGACGAAGGTGGGCGGGTGGGAGGCGTGATAAAGTTCACACAAGGCGCCGGGGGCTTCCCCCTTGACATAAAATGAGAGATAAAACGGTCGGCTGAGATTAAAAGGCGGCGGAACCATGACACATGCGTGGAGGAGAACATAAATTTCCGGAGGCCCCAGCCAGATTTTCCTCTTTCTCTTATTTCTCAATCGCATCGCCTGCCAGGGCTTGGCGGCGTCGTTCTGTGGTGGCAGCTCTGGATTCAAGAGTGGCACCACCACAGCATCCTCCCTTTTTTTTACTAGGAAGCTTTGCCACAGGGTCGCATCACACCAGGGGCTGGATCAACCCAGAGCCCATCATATGGTAAGCCACAAGAGGGCTGGAGAAGAAGAATGGATTGCATGGGGAAAGAGAAGTTGAAGAACACCTGAACGAGCAAATCGAAGTCAAGCAGTCAAGGCTTGGGGTCTGCAACATCAAGCCACAAGATACAAGGGAGATTCCAGCATAGACGAACAACTATCTTTCACTGTGTCCAATCGATCTGAAAGCGACCTACGCACCGTGCGAGTCAAGAAATGCCAGAGGACATGACGACTCAGCCATTCAATAGAGTTCCACTGCTATGTGCGTGCACTTCGTAGTATGAACGGTATCGGAGAAGACATCCTTGATTTGAGGCATCCTCGTGCTTGGACTTGACAGAGAATCATCAGTTCTACCGTTGCCTTGTATGCCTGACTCATACGCATTCACTCTTACCTGCGACCTGATTCATTTCGTCGGGCTCGCGCAAGGAAATACAGTGTGGGTCATGAGAAAACCGCCACGTAGTAGAACAATCTTGAAGGGATAACGAGGAGTGCTCGTCATACAACGGGTCCTTTATGTCTTCCAGCTTAAGCGTATCGGAATGGTTAATGTGGAAAATTTAATTTTTTCTCTCTTGTAAAGGCTGTTGCGTGGTATCTTCCGCGTTACCAGGACGAGTTTGATGCCGGCAAAAAGTTCCGCTTTTCCGGAGATCCCGATTGTCCGAAACTGCTCGAGACTAAAACCAGAGCCACGCATTGACAATGTTTGTTGTAGTTAGGGCTTCTGTCAGCCATCGGTATGGGGACACCATGCACAGTTCTACTATGTATGATTAGGTGAGGCAGCCATAAAAATGATCATTTCCAAATTGTACTCTGATTCTCTCGTGAGCCTTGAACACTGCTTTTTCACTTGTTCCTCGGGAAAAAAAGTGTTCAAGGCTCACTCAAGAATCAGTGAAATTTGCTCGTGAGCATAACTTTTCTTTTTTTTGACAAACACCTAATTTTCTTTAGGTGATCACCTTTTTTTTAATCACAGTGACCACGTCTGTGGAAGAGCAAAAACAAATTCACAGCACATTCAGTCAGACGCTAACGTGAATTTTTCCTGGACAAATTGACCGTGTGAAGAAAAATACTGGCAATTTCGGTCTCGAAGCTTGAAAGTGGTAGATTTACATGATTTTGAAGGTTTTAAATGTCAGTGAAAAAAGACTTTTTCTCACTGATTTTCAGTGAAAGAAAGTCGCTTAGTTTTAAAGAAAGTAACGTGTTGCGGGAGAAAAACTCCCGATTCTTCGGAGCAGTTATATTGTTGCATCCCGGATAAGAGATATTTACTTAATGAAAAAAAATCCCGTCGTCGCCAAGGCAACCCCCAAAGATACCCTGAATTCCTGATGCTGCTTAAGCAAAATATATGGTATTTTTGAATCCTACCCCAGCGAAGCCAGAATCTGTCGTCAGCTCGGCCACGCTGCTACAGAATGCAATAAAACTCCTTTTTTGGCGGCATTACCGCACTCGCTGACTCCATTGAAGCTTTGATTTAATCTTCCGTGGGGCCTCCGCTGGGAAGGCATTTCTTTCGCACTCGATCGCCGTTCGCCATGCCGAGGCCCGAATAAAGAAGGTTAAATCTGATTCGGCAAAATGGGCTCAAGCCACTGAAAAAATGCCGGCGTGACGAAAGGATTAAATGCAACAGTGCGTCTCGGGCTGCTCATTCATGGGGAAAACTTTGCACAGTCATTAAATTATAAAGCGAGTGAGAGAGATGCTTCCGGAGAAGCACAACGCAGCGTCGTCTCTTCCTCGTGGCTGCGGACGTGCTGCGATACCGCAGGAGCAGTCAAAGGTGCGCAGGCACCCGGTGTTAGATCCTGTTGCACGTGCGTATGTGTAGCTGAAGCTGTAGTAGTGAACAGAATAAAAGGCAGTGTCTTGGACAAATCTGACAAGCTCTGCTCGTTGGAGTCATCTGGCGATTTGTCCGGGGCAATCGAAAGCACCATTGGATAGTTCTGTGAAGCCCAGGCATGGCCGACGTCGTCGTGTCCGCGGCGAGCGCACATTTTTACTGCCCGCAGTTTCTTTGAGTAAGAAGGCGTTGCGTAATTGTACATGTGTATCACGCTCACGCCCCCGGCTGAGGCGGATGTCCTGTCCGCCACCGTCCAGGAGGACGAGTAGTGAGTGCAATCTCATTTCCACATGTGCCACAAATTTAACAACAGTCAGCACGCTTTTGTACCTTTCCTAGTGCAAACTATTAAGTTACCCTCGCTACAACCTCATAAATTTCCTTCCTCTTAGACGAAAATGTCGGTTTTCTCATTCAGCCTGACGCACTTCCTGACGCACGTTGACGCACAGCTAACGTGAAACCACGCCCAAGAACCTCACCAGCAGGCCTTCTAACCTGACGGCGCTGAAGCCCGTACGCGCTCACTGGTGGTGCTGCTAGAACAAGATTTTTACCTTTACCTACTGTCGTACCTACGTCATTCCATGACCACCAGGTTTAGGTTTGTACCTATATGGGAGTAGCGAAAGAGCGAGCGAGAAGGGCGGGCGCAGGTAAATGATATTGGTACTGCAAGGGCATGACTGATTCTTCTGTTTCGGGGAACGAAAGTGAGACGCCCGAATGTGTTAACAGCACTGAGAAGCACTGCAC
>JAAUXU010094733.1_pt1 | contig 13857 bp, 14 predicted proteins | sample 7278151 | NCBI WGS metagenome assembly JAAUXU01 (sample SAMN14350113, study PRJNA611818) | marine sediment metagenome | isolation source: surface marine sediment (1.8m) | place: French Polynesia: Moorea | collected 2018-08 | reverse complement strand
TTTTTGTTTTTTTTTCTTTTTTTTACATATTTTAATATATATATTTTTTTTATTATTTTTTTTTTTTATTTTTTGCCTTTTTTTTTTAATTTATTTTTTTTTTTTGTGTTTTTTTTTTTTTATTTTTTTTTTTTTATTTTTTTTTTTAACTAATTTTTTTTTTTTTTTTTTTCTTTTTTTTTTTTTTTTTTTTTTTTTTTTTTTTTGTTTTTTTTTTTGTTCCCTGGCTTATTTTTGGGGGTGTTGGTGTGGGGGGGGGGGGGGGGGGGGAGGAGGTCCTTTTTCCAGTAGTGCTGTAAGGTTACCCCTGGGAGAGAGACCCCTAACTGTTTTTGTGAGCAGTTACAAGATCATCACATTTCCATAAAGCCATCTTTACTGACATCTGCGACACTGGAAGGGCGCGGGTGCTTTTTTGCCCAATTCTTGTCCATCATCCTGTTGAGGAGAAAGCATCTGCGCGACTGCTGATGGAAGCGACCCCTCGGTTCGTTGTTTGGTGTGTTCGCCCTGAGCGAAGTACGTCGATGCATCGTCATTGCTTCGAATGCGACCTCGCGGCCTCGCTCAGTCCTCCGCCGGCCTCGAGTTGTCGCCCGGGCTCGAGATGTCGTCGACTCCTCTGTGGCAGTAGGAGAGAGCATATCGAAAAATGTTACGTCGAACACTTCCTTGCGGAAAAAAACAACAGTCGCGTGCGCGCGCGCGCGCGCTTCGCCTTCATGACCCTTGGAGGGCTCTCCTCCACCATCATTCGGACGGAGCTGAATCGTTATTGCAAGCTGTTGGCATTTTTAAGCCTTGATGGTTTTTTACTTGAACCCTCTCCGCTCAAGGGGTTGGACTCGTTATAAAAAAGGAGGAAGAAAAGCATCTCGATAAAGGTGGAGGGAGGATTGGGAACAAAGCTGCCCTGCATACAAAGTTGCTCCTTGACTCCTAGGGATAAAGCGACATAAACACTTGGTTAGGATGTGGAGCTGACATTCATTTGGGGGGAAATGTCAGGCTCATTGTTCTGTTTGCTGCCAACTCTGGGCTGATTTTTGACTGCAATGGCAAATTTTTTGATTAAAAACAGTGCTAGTTTTTGGCATTTGCTCCAGTCCGCAGGCAGCTCCTCTTCCTTAGTTCAACTACGTTTCAGCACTTGCAGCGAATCTCGGTGATTTAGTCCCTCTCGAGCGAGAGCAACGTGTACAACGTGCCTGCCCCCTTTTTTGCAGTGAGTGAGTGTGCATCCCTTAGGACTGCGTTCGTGTTGTTCTGCTACCTCGTACGTCTCTTCCCTCTTCAGGACTGCGTGTTTGCAGACCTGAGGGGCGGAGGGGAGAGGCAAGGAAATGAAAGGCAAGAGCCAAACACGATCGCCAACGACGTTGTCTGCTGCCACTCCAAGTGCGCCGCCAACGCTGAGCTCAGCCGGCGCCAGACGTGCCAGCCTGGACGATGGCCAGTCCATCCACTGCATATTTCATGGCTCCAACTTTGGCCATTTTTTCCATCCTTTTCTTCTTCGGTAGCTGCGTGATGCACTTCGCGTCTGAAATGTTGTTGCACTGTTCAGCTTAACATTTCCTTCTGTCGCTGCTCCCCGGGCGTGGACTCAGTTCGTCGGAAAGTTCATGCGTGCGTGGTAATAACCCGGGGTAATCCGGATGTTCGGGACTTTCTTCATGGAGAGAGAGAGAGCTCTACTCCCCATATTTTATACCCACTCAGTGGCATATGCACACATATGAACGCCGCAGTATCCTGGGGCAGCCATTCGCTGTGAAATTTATGGTCGAAACCGATCCACCACCTACAAAAGCGTTTTCATCTGAGCTTCCTTTTCCTCTCATTCTGCTATCTCCTCGCATGCACTCACAACCGTTCTCTTCTGAGTGATCGAATAAGCGCGTGCATCGGTAATTGCGTGTGTAAGAGAGAGAGAGAGAGAAGAGCAAGTTAGTTAGTCTCCTTGCATATGTGCGTTGCTCCCCTCTTTTCCCTCTTCCACGCTTAAGCTCAGGGGCTGCTTAATCTTGGGATCCCCTTCGTCTTTCCTCGGAGAAAGAATAAGGAAAGATGCGTTTGCCCTTCTACTGACGAACTCCGGCAGCACCGGCGGTTCTTCTCCTTCGTTTTCGTCTCCACCTTCGTCTCCTTCTTCATCTCCGTTGTCTTCTCCGTCTGCATATCCATCTCCTTCGTCTTCTTCATCCTCTCCTTCGTCTGCCGACCCCAAAGAGAGTTGAAACAAAAATCAGGAGGGGGCAGCCATTGCTGCCATCTCTGCCCACCACGCACATTATTTACTATATAACACGGCTGGCTAAGGTTTGGCGTCACCATGGATCCACATGTGTGTGTGAGAACGATCAATGAGGCGTGCAAGTGTCTCTCTAATCTCATCCCCCGAAAGAAGCTTGAAGGATTGGGCTGTGCAGCTCTCTTTTCTCATGCATAATCCCAACATCATATTCGTGCTAATTCTCCCTCCTGCCGGACGGTCAGAAGAGCCCTGGAAAGCGAAAAAGCAAATGTTCCCGTTCCCACATGTTGGCGAGAGAAATGTGAAATGGCAGGGCTATAGAGAGGGAGCGCGGACGAAGAATAAATGTTGTCGATCAGACGAACGGAATGGAATACATGAATTTCCCCCCAAACTCATTCCTTTTTCCCCCTCCCAGACGAACGATAAAATGTGAGGGTGTTCCTGGCAAAGCGGGAGAGATAGAAAAAAAGCCTGACGTGACCCCAGTGCTACGAATTTTCGACGTAATTTATATTTGTAGAGAGCTGTGGGGAAGTCGTGGGAGGGCCGGGGTTAGCTCAAATCATCCTGCCCAGAGCGAAATGTGGTGTTTCTGCTTCCATCCTCACATTAATCTGATTCAGGAACATGTCACTCCAATATGGCATGTTCTCCTTCAGTCTCCGCTGCTTCCCTCACGTACGTACGCAATATGGTATCCTCACAAGACAAGAATACCGATGATGATTACGTTCCCTTTTTTCCCTCTCTTTTCTTCATTGTGAGGATCAAGTACTTGGGTAAAAGGCCGCTTTCTCCTCGATCCTCAGCATGATTGATCCGTCCTTTTCAATATGCCAAATTAAAGACCTCCGCTTGGAAAGTTGACATAAGAAGGGGTTCACTTGTTAATCTCGTGAGTTGTACCAGGAGGGAGGAAACGAAGAAAGTCTCTTTGAAAAGATGTCGCCTTATAAAAAAAAAGTCCCTCCTCCTTGCATTTCCAAAGCAGAAAACTTTCTGGTGATTGCATTAATGCTGCATACTAGTTGTCAAAAGTTTGGCTCAACTCAAACAGTCCCACATTAGTATGTTCCAGCTGTGCTCATCCTGCCGAAGGCTAACGAGGTTCTTGGTGGGCGTTCAGTACACAGTCAGATTGAGACTGACAATTATGCCGTGTAACTTAGCCATAACTATGGGCACAGGGGAAGCTGGGCCAGCAGTGCAGCAGAGAGTGATCTTGGGTAAGCGCAGTTCGTGCTGAGGACACCCAAAGAGCACCAGGACGAGCATGGACTCAGTCTCAGCATGATCCACGGTGCTGGTGTTTCTCTTTGCATTCACCCACGCGTGTGTGCAAACCGCACACACCGTATGAAAGAGGCCGATATGGATTTTGGCTCCTTTTCAAGGCTTAAGCTACCTCGTCCCCTCCTAAAAATTGTCTCTTTCTCAAGTGGGTGCGTAAACGCTCCCTGATGAGTTCCCGCCCGTCCTTGGAGAGGTAACGAATGGAGATTGATCGGGAATTCCCAAAATTGAAAAGAGAGAGCACATGAAGGAAGACAGGATATCCCTCATCCACATTAGCGGCTCTGAGCAAGAGTCTTCCCGGAGAAAAGCCCTTAGCCTCCGGTGATTGACACCCAACCTCTTGACCTGAATGCTGATTAATTATGCATTGGCGCCGCGCTTCAAAGGGGTTGAATATTTACTTACGCACCAAGAACCCCCCCTTCCCTTTCTTTATCGCGAATGCCATCATCCCGGCTCACAAGTGCTGCACCAGGGAAATCGATAGCTCCGGCGTTAACTGGAGGATCGCTCTGTTCGGCAACGTGCACTTACGCCGTAAAATGTGAAACCTGTGCGCTTGATGTCTTCCTCGTTGCTGCGCCTCTAAGGCGTGGAAAAGAACGCTCTGCAAACATGCAAATAGAACAAATCAATTAGTGCCGGCGGGGTGGGCGACGCCAGAGGCGTTTCCGCACACACCGACCACTTTGGCGTAGCAGAGGTGCTCGGTGCCAGCGTTCAAGTGTTTTGTTAGCCGCTGAGACTTGAAGAAGTGGTGACAAGGACACACAATTAAAATTTGCTTTCTAGGAGGGTCTCGCAACCCATGTCTTCATCAACTCTGGTGCCTCAGGGCTTAATTCTAATGTCCTGTTTTGCCTCATAATTACCAGACGAATTTTTTTCAACCTGCGCAGCTCACCTGAGCTAAACGTACGCAAGTAGCGTGACTGCATTCTCTAGGTCAAGGTCTCCTACAACTACTATAACTACGCCCACTACACTTCACTATAGCTTGCAGAAAGTTATAGGTTAGCAATAATACCTATATCCGATATATTGTAGAAGTATGGGAAAGCCCCCTCCTCCCTTACATAGTTCGTTAACCTTCCGGCCGCTCTCACCCCCGCCGCCACCGCCGCCGTCGCCGTCGCCCCCGTCGCCCCCGTCGCCGCCGCCTTCGTCAGGCCTCGCCCTCGGCTTCTTCCTCTCTCCCCCGGGCTTTGCTCGCCATTCACGGAGGAGGAGAAAGGCCTCTTTAGTCAGCTGCGTGGGTGGCGGCAAAGACGCCGCCTCCACCGTTGCCGCCGTCACCGGCGCCGGCGCCGGAGGTGTCGTCGTCCTCGAATCGGCTTATCGTTTTTCGTTATTTCCGTCTCTAAAAAAAACCCCTTTATTTTCGGCTCCGCACGAGATTTTTCCCCGGCGCTGGCCCGACTGCATTCTGCAATGGGCACGCGAGAAACGATTGTGCAACGTATAAAAGCGCCGCGCAGTGTGGCTCATGCGGCCTGACCGTCCACTGCAGTGACCCAGACAGGGTGGCCAAAGCTAAGATCGGGTGTCCAGATCGTCGCCATTGTCAGTACAATCACATAGAGGAAGACAACGAGACCCAGCGGAGTGAGGACACCCTCAGGAAGCTCTGATTTCCTCCTTTTCTTCCTCGTTACTCCCCACGACACTGCTGAACAGCTCTCGTCCTCCTCCACCGTGTCCACCCTCGTCGTGTGGCGGCATCCATTACCATACAAACAAGCTTGGGCTCGGCCAAGTACGTGGCATATGTGCGCGTCACCTTGGCTTACGTCGATGACGAACCGATCGTTCATTAGTTATCTACAGCGACCCAGCTCTGGTAGTAGATGAGACAGAGCCACACGTCCGTGTCCACCGAGACCAGGCCAGGCCCCTTCGCCTTTAACTGCCACTCAAATGAAAGTGATTTCAGACGATCACCTTCTGCCCTTGCCTTCCCCCCTCCCCCGCCCCCGTGTACTCAGTACTGTGTATTCGTAGTAAGTAGGATAGGTACGTATTGGTTTTTCCTGTGTCCCAGAAAAGTGAGTATCGGTTTTGGAAGAACGCAAGCTGCTGCAGTTGTTGCTGCTGTTGCTGCAGGCGTAAATCTGATGCCTTGTCTCTGTGCGTGTGTAATTTCGTACGTGTACGTACTTCCAAGGTTATTCATTCGCATACTAACAGATGTCCTTTTGTTTCTTCCAGTTATGCAGCAGTCGGCGTCTGAAAAGGACCGCGGCAGATCAGGTCAGTTCGCCAAACGTAAATATGAACTCTTTACTTACATCAGTAACACATATATATGCCCAGTTGTTTCCAAGCAAGTTTCACACGAGGACAAGTTTATATGATTTGGCTTCGCCTAGATTTCACATCATTTGCTGAGTGTCTCTTCTGTATGCATACGTATGTGCATGAAACATGTATAAGAAGTTTCGCATGCTTTACGTTGGATTGTAATGTATTTAATATGACCCACAGCATAGTCCTTGCCGTACGAACATGCCTGCTTCATACCCGTCCGTGTATGTACAACCCCGTGTGTCCTACCGACTCTGCCATCACGAACAGTCAGTGTGACAAAAGTTTATTTTCCTCTGGTGTTTGCATTTGAATCCCCGTAGTGAGCCCGCCTGCCCCCACCCCCCTTACCCCTTTCAGCGCTGCCGCTCAAACCGATTCCACAATCGATGAGATAGGCTCGTTGTTAGGACACTGCTGCCCATATGACACATATGTGCGCGCACACACTCACTCGCCCAGACACACATCACTACAATTAGCCACACCAGGGGTGCAGACTACAGATAGTCTCTCTCTCATACACATTGAAGTCAGCAACGACGACCGTCAAGGCGACGCTCCTTGAACCATTGGGGCTGCCACAGGGTATCGTCGGAGTGCATTACAGCAGGGACTGACATCCAGGTCCTCTGGATGCCTCTGACATCTGACCACTGATGCGTGCTGTTCAGTCCTGATTGAAACCTGATCCCCCCTCCCTTCCTGCCCCATTTTGAGGGAAAAAAATCCACTGGGGCCAACAAAAATGGGGGAAAAAGCTGGAAAAAAAGGGAGAAAAGAGACAATGGAACGTGAATATTATGGACGCACGTTCTCTAAAAACATCTGCCATGACTTGGTGGTTGTGATTTTCAATAACTCGATTTGGTAGATGGTTGCTCTCTCTCACTCATACATTCGCGTTCCATAGAACAAAGCTTTTCTCCTTTTCAAGTTCCAGCCGCTATCTCTTTCTCGGTCTCCTTCCTTTTCCGCAACAGCCTCGCAGCCATCAAGATATGAGTGACACCCACCCTCACCCTTCCCTCCCCTCCCCTTCTTAAAATTTTGACAAGGGAAAATTAAACCAAAATTAAAAAGTTCGGAAAATGAGCGAAAAATAAGCTCTCCTCCCTCCCCGCGTCTTAAGAGAGAGAGCCCCAGTACGTGCGGGAGGAGCAATCCAACTTTTTTGGGATTTCAAATGCTTTCTATTCTCTTTTTCCTTCTTTTTCTTCTTCTCCGGAAATGAAATAATGACAAGGGAATTCTCTGGGGCCGTCAAGAAGGCGACATACATACATACATAGTACAAACACACAGGGAGAGAGAGAATCACGCATGCATTTCACGACTACCTGAAACGTGTAGACGGACAAACACCTGCGTACGTGGCAGAGGTGTATCGGGCCAAGACTGGTGGCTCGTGGCTCGTGTTCACAGGCTCTCGACTCGATGACGAAGCTTTCACTGAAGCGATAGTTGAAGATGAACAGTAGCAGTCAAAAATTTCGACTTGACATTGAAAAATTTTGAAGCTCGAGCCGAAATGGACTCGGCTCGGCTCAGGGATTCGACACAACTCTACTACCTAGACTGTTTGCTTTCCATCCTTGAATGAGGAGTCGTAGCGGAAAAAAAACATTCAACGCACGAGCTTCTTTGCCGTCAGAAAGTAAAAGACTGAATTTTGATTTATCTCCAGTCCCCTCTTCGAGAAAAGTAATGTCCGGTGAGGCTCTTTTCTCGTTTTGAGCTTCCGTCAGGTTCTTTAGTATGCAAATGGACTAAAAAGCATCCAAGGATCGCTAAAAAAAGCTGGAACTTTCACTCCGAATCGACCATTGCGTGCGGTGGGTGTCAACTAGGCTACTCCTGCCTTGTTGGTCCATGCTTTTTTTTCTCTAATCTTTTGGAAGGGTTGGATAAAAGCTTCTCCAGGCGAGTCTTTTGTGTCCGGTCACTGGTGTGACCGCCTTTGGAAGAAGTTGAAAGTTGTTCTGTGAAGTTTTCGTCCTAATCGAGAGAACGGCTTAACGTTCCCCATACTCCAGGAATGTGTTATACGTCACCCTCGTAAATAGATGTATTTACCCACCTTTTGTTCCGACACTAGACACGCACTCACAGCGAACTGGACAGTGACAGCATGAGACACGCCCGCCGTACGTGCCAACAACATCCACGCCTCATCCTTTTTGACACATACTTTGTTCGTTCGTTCCTTTTCTGCATCAATTTCGTTCATTTCCACACTGTTTTTTCCATCGTCTGCTTTGGTTCTTTGATCACAGAAACAATCGATGCAGTAAGTTTTTTCACTCAGGCAATCAAACACTTGTTGAAACGATGAAAAGAGCATTTTGCATTGGCCTCAGTAATTGCAAATGTCCCCATTTCGCCCCTCTCTTCCTGCGTTTAGGTGAGTCTCATCACAGTGCGGTGAACGCAAAGAACAGAAGAAAGATTCCGTACAGTCACTGTCCACCCTCGCATTGGTAAGTCAGTCGGTGACCAAGAATGTATCGCGAAAGTGCGAAAAAAGGCGGTGCGACAACTGGTGGGTATGTCATGTCATAGGTGCACGTATGTACTGTACTGGACGTCACTTTTTCCCTTTACTGACAGTTCCTGTGTGTGTACTGGGAGGGGGCGGGCAAGTTTGCGCCACAAATCGGGCTGGTGGCACTCTAAAGCAAGCAGTAGTTGCACATATGCTCTGCAACTCCATCCATCCACTGCAAAAGACAGAATCATGTTGGGTAAACGGAAAACGCGACGTCACACTTCAAACGTCCGTCCGCCTGGGCAAAGTTGATCCTCGGACAGTTGCGACTCGGAGGTGGCAGGAGGACGACCCCCTGGTATCCTGGTCCACGCCCTCCCTCTCTCGGGTCGTGCCAGATCGGGACACTGCTTGCCCAGCCGGACGTGCACCACGAGTGCTGTACTGCTCTGTACCGTGTGAGTGAGTGGGCTGGAGCCGCGAGTGGAGCAACCTTTCTGACTCACCCTGTACACTGCGTACAAACATAACGAGCTTAACTTTCAGGAGACGAGCAACCCAGGCCGAGAAATTATGATTCGCATCACTAAGAACACTGCACTAACTTGTTCAGGGCTTCTCTCTCTCTCTCTCTCTCTCTCTCTCTCTCTCTCCGGAAAAGCTAGGATTACTGCCTGCCCGCAAACAAAACGTTGGTGAAGCTTTTTTCATCCCTCTCATCATGGCGTACCTGAAAATGATGCTGCCGTCGCTGCAGTGGGCGGTCTAACGATGCTGGCGAGCAGGGAAAGTTTTCTCTCCTCTTAGCGAACAAAGGAATCCATAACCGCCAAGAAGAGTACAAAAAATCCAATCTATTTTCTGCTGCCCTCTTCTTTTGTTATGAACGAGATTGTTCTCCCTCCTCATTTCGTGTCAAGTGGCAGTTTCCGTTTCCTCTTTTTCTCACGAGCTCAGCCGCAGTGATAATTGGCTGCGGAAAGCAAGGAAAGTAGTGGAGAGAGCAGAAAATTCGCTTTCTCAATTAATAATGGCGAGTCCTTAAGTACTGGCAAATGCAAGTGGACAGACAGACTTTGACTACTATTCCACGTCCTCCCCAATAACCAGGCTGAATAGTGTGAGCTCGCACCCAGCTTTAAGAGCCCCCTTCTAAAGACTTGGAAGAGAAAAGTACACAGTACTTTGAAGAACACCAGTTCTTGAAGAATATCTCGCAATCATTTATTTCTCTTTTCCCGTTGGATAGACAGGTTGTTATTTACCCCGCACAAAAAGGCGACAATTAGCGAACAAAGGACGCCAATTGTGGTTCGCTCCCTCGCCCCCCCCCCTACGCTGAAGTATGTAATATTTTTGCTTTGGACTTGCCTCGTTAAGCGTTAGTGTGAGCGAAGAAAAAGCGGGTGACGATTTCTCACCCGTGTTTTGTGTCCGGGCTGTCGAACGGGTCGGGCAATAATGAACTCAAACAAGGAATAGAATATGGAAACGCTGCCGCCGCCGCCGCCGCCGCTTACATGATTACAGAGAGCACAACAAATTTGGCATATTTGTGTCGTCGTTTTGGGCCTCCCCTGAGGGAGGGACCGAGAGGAGAAAGAAGTTTTCCTTTTAATCTCGCTTTCTTCCCTCTTATTCCCCTCGGGGAAATAACTGGCAATTTTGTCAATTCGATTATGAAATTCCTTCCTTTCCTAAGGAGATTTTTGGAATTTCTGTCCGTGATGTTGCTACACCAGACAAACTTCGTACCTTGCTGGAGACGTTATGGACTCCTCCTTATTACTGGGGAGGAAATGCTAAAAGCATCTCTCTCTCTCTCTCTCTCTGTCGCTCTCACAGCCTTTTCCCCATCGATGATTCAGTGCAGCAAGCTGCACACTTTTCATTTGGGCAGAAGGACGTGTGTGTGTGTGTGGCGCCACATGTTGGAAGGGGATTTTTTCATTCCCCCCCCCCCCCTGGGTGCGGGTCATGGTACCGCGGTTGAAAAAGAAAATAACCCAGAATCAGCAAACGTTACATTTGCGTAGATATTGCATCCCAATTCAAATATCCCTGCAACGGTGTTTCGCGCCGCCATTCCCCGTTGGCCACTTTCTCCTGTTATTCGTCGTCGTCTCCTCCTTCACCTCCCCCCCCCCCCCTTGTGCTCCCCCTCTCAGCTCAAGGCTTGTTTAACAATTTCCTCCCTTTTTGCGCTCGGATGGGTTCAAGTGGCGAAAAGAGTGGTAGAAGAAGGGGTGTTTTTCGGCGAGCTGAAGGGTAGAAAATGAAAAAAAGGCACTGTCTGCGTGAGGTAAAAAGCCCCTGTAAGTGGTGGGGGATTAGGGGAGCCGCGGAATGCTATCACGTGTCATTGCTTAATTAGGCTGAGCACCACCTTGTGGGGAAAGAGCAATAAATTCAGCCGGATTCAGCATTTCCTCGGCCTATTAAGGTTGGGTAGAAAGGCTGTTTATTAAGTTGCAGAGTTTCTATTTTCCTGGCTGGCAGCTACACCGACAGGCGCCAAATAAAGTCTTGCGGTTTTTTGGGGGGTCTGCAAGACAATTTAACACCCAGGTCCATTTTTCACGCTGTGTGCGTGCTTGCGCTGCCAGGCCTCGCCCTCGATAATTTTGCGCGCGCGAAATAAGCTGTCTGAGAAATCCGGGGGAGCGAACGAACGATCGCAAGGAGGGGAGCAAGAAAGGATGCATGTTTGAAAGCAATAGCCATTATTTATTTTCTTGCCGACAGAGAGCTAAAGAACGACCGACAACCATGTTGTGTGCACCTCCTCCCCTGTATGTAGTGGCACGTACGTAATCCTTTCCCCGGGAGGAGCGTAGACAGTCCAAAAATGTCCCGGAGAACGAACGAATAGAGATCATAATAGTGTCGACAGAAGCAGAGGAAAAAGCTCAAGAGCAGAAGCTTTGTCAGTACGAGAGAAAGCGAACATTGTTTCTGTCGGGAGCCCCCGGTTTTTTTTTGGGTTGGGGTTGGGGGGGGGGGTTGGTTCTTCGCTCGAATTCGGCACTTGCCTCCCCAGGGAATTTCGTGTGCGTGCATGAGTGCAAGCAAGACAGATTTATGATTGACACGGCTTCGCAGGCAGTCAGAAGTAAAGTTGTGTACGACTTGCATATAGCGCACGAACGACGTGAGGAACACACGCAGAGAGGCGGTTTCGGCGGATTGCCAAAGCCTTGGAAAATGTTGAATTTTAAAGCATAGTGATAGCGAGTGACAGAGAAGGATCAGACTGTATTTTGTTCCTGCTCGTACACGCGAGAGCCGAGTTGAAGGTAGAGTTTGGTGACATTAAGAGAGCAAAAACGTCATGAACCGATAAATGAATTGAAATTTTTTGCACGCAACAAAAAAAAGAGAGAGAGAAGAGTAAAACAGCATCCAATCTGATACTCTGCTTGCTCCTATTTCCGCTTTTTGCCTCCCTGTGTCATTTTGCGGCAAAATTAGCGCTCTGGCAAGAATGATCGATGCCATCGCTACTGGGGGATGAGATTGTCAGCGTCTGCAAAATGAATGACCCTTTTTCTCTCCTCCACCCTCTTCTTTCATGCTGTGGTACAACCAACAGCTCGGGGCTTTCTTTTTGTACTCCAGAATGGTGTGCCAAACGGTCGTTTTTTGACCAGTCCATGAATGTCAGAGGCAGAGTCGACAGAGTTTATAGTAAAGAAAAGCCTGGCCATGGTCAGAGCTGACCAGGCATTATTCAGATTCTTCTCCACTCCCCTCCCGTGCACATTTCTCATTTTTGCCCCCTTCTACTGCTTTGCAGCGTGCAAGAGGAAAGACGACTCTCCCGAGCAACACCAGCCGGCCCCCAAGAAACCCCGTTTGGTCTTTACGGATCTCCAGCGGCGTACGCTCCAGGCTATTTTTAAGGTAACTTTTGCGTGTGCTTTGGACGACACTTTGAACTATCATTCACAGGATGCTGTTAGTGTTGCTGTTGCATCATAATTGTTCTCTTTCTCAGCCGCCACGATCACACACATTCTCAGTTATGATTTCATGTTCTGCGCATTATGCTGTTTACACCGTGAAAATGACGCACGACTTCTTCACCACCGAAACAACGTTGGTGCATTTGTTTCTCGAGTGATCTGTTCCAGCACACACCCTGGCAGACAAGCAACATCGATGTTTTGTGGCACTGACAGTTGTGGTCCACACCGACCAAGGATGGGGATGCTGCAAGACGGTCAGAGTGGGTTTGCCTCGCACTTTCTTTCTTACATGTCTCGCACACAGTCTCTTTCTGGCAACTCTGTGCAGCAATTGATGAATTCTTCTGTCTCTGTCTTCAGCCATACACAGAAAATCTTCTGCTCTACTCCGTACGTGTACATGTTTGGACTTTTAAAGTGAAAAAGTAAACTGTTTAATGCTATTTTCCTATGGATGGCAATTGTGCGAACAAGGCTTTCCCGCCCCTTCCAGTCCAATGGTGCATCTATCTACCTACTGTATTATTTCACAGGAGACGAAGCGTCCATCCAAAGAAATGCAAGTGTCAATCGCCCGCCAACTCGGCCTGCAGCCAACGACGGTGGGCAACTTTTTCATGAACGCTCGCCGGCGGCTGCAGGACAAGTACGACAGTGCCGCCGCGGCCGCGGCGGCCGAGGGCGGTGAGGCGGTTTTGCAGCCGCCGTCGCCGCCGTCGCCGCCGTCGCCTCTCAGTCGCCAGCTCATCGCAAACGCCACCGCAGACATGAACCAGAGCAATAACAACAACAGCGACATGCAGTTCCAGCAGCAGCAGGAGTTGCAGTTGGAAGATCTGACCCCTAGTGTGATCGTGGCGGATGTTCAAGAGAACAACGCCACTAGCAACAGCAACGGCCAACAGCAATACTCACTAACCTCACTGTGAATTATCATTTCTCTTCTCTCTCTTCCCGCCATAATTATCCAGGAGACAAAGCGTCCGTCCAAGGAGATGCAGGTGACGATCGCACGGCAGCTCGGCCTCGATCCTTCCACCGTGTCCAACTTTTTCATGAATGCCCGCCGTCGCTCAGTCGACAAGTGGAAAGACGAGAACGACGAGAACAACAGGGCCAACAGCGATTTCAGCCATAACAACAATCACAGCGCCACCACCGCAGTCATCACCACTTCCAACGCCGCTGTGGAAGACGAAGATGACGATGTCGTCGACGAAGATGACATCGTGGAGGCTCAACAGCATACACAGCCTCATCACCACCTGACGTTGGCGCGCTTCGCCGACGGCCAAGTGGTGAAGACGTCGAGTGGCCAGGCCGTGTTGGTCACCACGCAGCAGCTGGATATGGACTTGTGACAGCTGAGGGTGGTCACTCAGCAGCAGCAGCAACCACAGCTTGGAGATGAAGAAGAGGACACGTAGCAGCTCGAAAGCTGCCGTGAAGTCGCCGCTCTCCGTCGCCTTGGATGAAGACGCCTTAATCGACAAACAGAAATGATGCTCACTATAGCTACATTAGTACTATCTCTTCTAGCC
>JAAUXU010156820.1_pt1 | contig 13858 bp, 18 predicted proteins | sample 7278151 | NCBI WGS metagenome assembly JAAUXU01 (sample SAMN14350113, study PRJNA611818) | marine sediment metagenome | isolation source: surface marine sediment (1.8m) | place: French Polynesia: Moorea | collected 2018-08 | reverse complement strand
CATTGCAGTCCAAGCTGTTGCAAAGGGGATAGAATCAGCTGAAAAATCTACCTCTGTGGCCCCACGTGAGTAACCTATGACTGAGGTCATGGACCAATAATCAAAATATAATGGTTTTATACCCTTGCTGCTTGATGAACAGGACCACTGCCTGTGTCGTGTAAGCAACAATGTAAGTAGAGCTTTAGTAAATGTGATCCTAATCGAGAGAGAACACGTAAAATGAGATTGGGGCTTTTGGCTTTGTCCATTATTCGTGTGTTGATGCATTATGTGAGGAGGAGGAATCTCTGGACAATGACGAAGTAACGTTTCAGGTCCTGCCTCCCCCATCATTGAAGATGTGAACCCAATCTCTGGTGGACTGAACATCTCCTGGAAGAGTGATGTCACCTCCAAGCAGGAGAAGTATGTCGTCATCTATGTGAGAAATGACACCGGCATCCCCACCAGCATTGAGACGAGAGAGCCCAGGGTCACACTGGAAGGACTGTATCCAGGGGCTGGATACCAAATAAAGGCTCGACCCAAAACACCAGTGATTTCATCCTTACATGTAATCATCAGCAATCTTTGGTTTTGTAGGTCTTCGCTCTGAGTCACGGTCTGCTGAGTGAGCCCCATATCTCATTCACTGCAGTCTATCCCAACCCCATCGGCAATCTGACCATTGAGCGGGTCATTGACAATCAGGTCACGTTGTCCTGGCTGCCTCCAGTGGGTTCACTCTACACAGGATATGTCATCAGATACCGACCCACCATCACCGCACAGCAGCAGCAAAAACAGCCCCCCGCCCCCTGGACTGAGGTGTCTGTCCCCGCATCCTCCCTTGTCGATGAGATCCATCCAAGGTATACCTTGGAGGGGCTCACACCCGGAGAGCACTTTGAGATCGAGGTGAACTCGGTCAGTCATCCTCATGCGGAGTCAATGGTGGCACTCTCAGTGACACAGACCATCAACCCACCAACTGTGAGAGCTGTGGAAGCCAATCTGGCTGCTGAGAATATCACACTCAGGTGGCCAAGACCAGAGGGAAGAATTGACCAGTACCATGTTAAATGGTGAGAAGACCCATCAGGTGTACTACGTAAGACCACAGCTAGAAGCTGCACTTCTCGCTTTAGGTATCCGTTGAGTAATCCTGAGGACATCCGTGTAAAGATGATTCCCGGAACTGTTGCTACGGAAGGAATTGGACAAGAAATTTCCGTCCTCGTCCCTAATCTTCATCCCGGAGTTGATTACATGTTTGAGATCACCACAGAGGCACACAACTTAAGGTGGGGATGAAATTGAATGTCAAAAGTGGCAACACCTTGGCAATGACTCATTTGACAGGAGTGACACTGTGCGAACAAGTGTGCGTACAATGCCCCTGATCACCTCGGAGCTGATGACGGTCAACAGTCAGGACAACACCAACTCCATCACCATCCGCTACACACCCACTCCACTCACTCGGTCCCTCTTTGACACGTACAGGTAACGACATCTTGAGCAGTCGCTCATTTTTGGGGCCCTGGTTTTCGTGCATCCTGAGACTTTTTGGCGTCATCTCCAGCAACTGAAAGCTCCTTAAGCAAGTGGCTGGGGCGAGACGTACCTAGCGACGCTACAGTGTATCTGTACAACTCTCTTTGTGCCTTTAAATCCCTATTCACAGCAGTGGGAGCAGCAACCCCTCCTTGCCAGTGAAAATGCGTGCAGCATTTCACGCAGTCTTTCTCGTCTGGCGTTATCATATCGATTTTTTCACTCACTTTTTTCCTGTTCGTGATTCATCATCCCGCAGATGCACCTAACACCGATCGAGGGCGAAATTCACGTCTGTACGGACGAGCACGCATGTAGCTACGGTAGCACTACCGCAATGCAACCCACTCTCGGGACACCTAGATACGTAGCAGCTTGTGCAACTGTACGCATGTTCAAGTACAATGTTGCATCTTGTACGTCTGGATTAGTGGGTCACTTTGAACAATAAATAGCCAACCCAAAACCCTGCAGTATGACGCGGGCGGGGGAAGAAAAGGCGGAATTGAAAGCTTTTATAGCATTTCTCTTGTTCATCATGTTGGAGTAAGTTGTGGACTGAATACGACTGTTATATGTATACTTAAACACTTCTCTCTTTACTAGGTTTGCAATATCAGACACGAGCGTGGCCCCCATTGAGCGAGCAGCTCAGGATCCTGAACGCAAGGTAGATGCAGTTGTTCTGTTTTTTCGTTGCTGTGCATTGGTGTTCCTGGTGCATAAGCGATACTCATCTCATTGTATATCTAGGTGACATTTTCTGGATTGACTCCTGGTCGTTTGTATAATGTGACTACGTGGACCGTGTCCGGTGGGGTGACTTCGTCACCAGTCATGCTGGCCTCCCGGTTGCATCCCGAGCCCGTCTCTGGCCTCAACGCTACGGATGTTCGAGACACGCAATTGACTCTCTTCTGGACACCACCAAAGGCAAAACATTATCTCGTGATGAAAGTAATGACTGCGAGTGTAGTTGATTTCAACGCTCTTATCCTGCAGGGCGACTACGACAGCTTTGAGATTGCCTACATGGACCACACTGGTCGCAAGCGTCGCAATTCCACATCGTCCACTTCTATAATCTTGGGTGGTTTGCGACCCTTCAGGAACTACACCTTCACTGTTGTCTCTGTCTCTGGGTCAGCCAGTTCCTCCAGCTCCAGGGACGGTGCAGAAATCTCTGCTGCGTCAGGACCAAAGCGATCACTGCCAGTTTCGGGTACCTTCGAGACCAGGGAAAGTGTGCCGGGCACTCTTACGGTCTTCGAACCATTCGAGGTGATGTCTCGAAATTCCAAGCCTATGCCATAACTATGTAGTTAAAGGTAATTAACCTGAGCATTGGTACTTATAGGTTCAGCCCAGCATGGTGACATTTGTTTGGGAATTGTCCAGCTTGGAGGCTAATGGGATAATCACTGGCTTTATTATCCTGTACGGGCCCCGCTCTGCTGACGACGGCAGCAATACCAGTGGCTTTGTCGCAGAACACAGTAGAAAGTTTGGTCCAGATGACCGCAAGGGAGTCATACAAGGTAAATATGAGTGGTACTGTCGTCATAACTGAAGGAATTACTAGACTTAGCATCTGCTTATCCCCTTCAGGCTTGGTCCCTGGCCAAACCTACGTGTTCCAGATTCAGGCCAAGACACAAGTGGGCTATGGCGCCTGGGTTCGATGGGAACAACAGGTAAGTTCTTCACCGTCCTCTTCTTGCTTTCTGTATTCAAAATGACTCTTATCCAGATGCCGATCTGGGCTCCTCCCAAACCCAACCGTGATGTATTCCCCACTGAAGTGGACCACACCATGCAGTCTGTCACCATCAGGTTCAGGAGGAACTACTTCTCTGATGTCAATGGCAAAGTCATAGCTTATGCAGTGAGTAGACGGCACGTTCATGGAATACGTACTCCACTGCCCGCTACACGTTTCACTGCTCTTTACAGATAATTGTGGCTGAAGACTATCGCAAGCCTACGAATGACAAGCAGAATCTGCCGAAGTGGCAGGATGTGCAACAGTTCCGCACATGGCCACCATACCAAGTGGCTGATGCATACTATCCGTTCAACAACTCTTCTGTGGAGGACTTTACGGTGGGCAATGAGTTGGAGTGCGAGGAAAAGGTGAGCAATGATCTTGAGGACCTTCAACTTCACTAGTGTGTACTACTACATTTTAATTACTTGCATCATTATGTAGATTGGCTACTGCAATGGTCATCTGAAAGCTGGCACAATGTATCGGTTCAAGATCCGAGCTTACACAAGCAGGGAGAAGCATGCTGAGACCAGCTGGTCCCAGCCCATACAGACTGATCCTGACAACACAGCATTCCTTGTGGGAATCATCATTCCCATTGTTCTCATCATTGTCGTCATATTTGCTTTCATTCTCGGCAGAAGGTATTATCAGTTTGGAATCATGTTGTATATGTGCGCAATCATTGAAGTTCATGTAAATGTTTCGTGTGCCCATCAGGATACGTCATGGTGCTAACAGCTGCCTCAAGCGTGCTGTTCCTGGCGACATGCGCCATGGTGACAACGTGTCGCTTCCAGATTCTGTCATTGACACTTCAAGGCCAGTGAAGCTCAAGGACTTCGCTGAACACTACAGAATCATGTCTGCAGACTCGGACTTCAGGTAAAAGCCTCAGACTTAAGTTGGTCCTCGCACGTCTTGGAACCCTTGTCCTTCGTGAACAGATTCTCTGAAGAGTACGAGGAACTGAAGCACGTGGGCCGTGACAAGCCCTGCATGGCAGCTGACATCCCTGTGAACCGTCCGAAGAATCGTTTCACCAACATTCTTCCGTATGACCACTCACGTGTCAAACTGCAGCCCACCGATGATGAAGAAGGTTCTGACTTCATCAATGCCAACTTTGTGCCAGGACACAACTCACCAAGGGAGTTCATCGTTACACAGGTGTGCTACGCCTCATGCACATTCATAAGATGCATATGACAGTTAGGCAGCAGGAAGTTGCATAAGTCGTAAAATATTTTCGATGCAATAGCACTGGATTTCAGAAAGTTGTGTGGAACAGTGACGCATGAAAGGTTGCTTGAGAGTGGGATCGGACATCCCTTTAAAGTTCAGGTGGTACACATTGTACGTAATAACCGGTGCAATCACTCTCTAGGGTCCGCTGCACTCCACACGTGATGATTTCTGGCGTATGTGTTGGGAGACCAACTCCCGTGCTATCATCATGCTCACCAGATGTGTGGAGAAGGGTCGAGAGAAATGTGACCACTACTGGCCATATGACACACAACCTGTCTATTATGGAGACATTCAGGTGAGAGAAGAGAAATGCCAAGTAGAGCAGCTCATGTATGCCTTTTGAGTGGCATACGACCAGCTTCTTACACCTCACAGGTGTACGTACGTTTGATGTCACTCAATATGCATGCCGATACGCCCGTTGTACGATGGTATGGCGAGCCTACTTATGTAGTGTGAAAATACTGTGTCATTCACTCACTTATTTATCGGCAATGTTGAAGGTTTTTTCTGACGAACTCTTCTGCTCATAGCATTCAGAAATGAAGTCTGTTTGTTGTGCGCATGCATCAACCATGACAAAAACTCTTACTTGACGGCGTTCTAAAGTTGTTCTCGTCTGCTTTTAGGTGACAATCAAGAATGAGTCCCACTTTCCTGATTGGAATGTGTCAGAGTTTCGTCTCCTGCGTGGTGATGCTGCTCCACGCACAATAACCCACTTCCACTTCACAACCTGGCCCGATTTTGGGGTTCCGGAGCCACCGCACACCCTCGTCCGGTTCGTCAGGGCCTTCAGGGAGCGAATCAGCCAGGAGATGAGGCCCATCGTGGTCCACTGTTCTGCTGGGGTTGGCAGATCAGGCACCTTCATTGCTCTGGACAGATTGCTCCAGGTAAATATATACGAAATTCCGTGAGCTGAGCACAACGCATGCATTTTTCCCCTTCCCTAGCAAATCCAATACAGCGACGTGGTGGACATATTTGGGATTGTGTACGAGATGCGAAAGGAGCGCGTGTGGATGGTGCAGACTGAGCAACAGTACATCTGCATCCACCAGTGCTTGCTGGCAGTGCTTGAGGGCAAGGAGAATGAGCCTCCACTCAGAGAAATACATGAAAATGAAGGATTTGAGGATGATGAGGGAATCGCTGAGTCAGGAATGTGAAGAGGCAGCATGTGCAGATATGGTGAACAACTACTCAAGATCAAGATGCACACACACATGTGCGCGCGCATGTACACCAGTGTCGAGCAGAATCTCTTCATGCCAGTGTATTATGAGCAATATTCAAAAGAACGCTTCTGTGTGCTGAGAGTGCCTAAGTGGTGCAGAAAACGAAAACTATGCCCAGCAAGGTGGCTTTGGAAGCACAGTTTGGGTGACAAAGATAGTGTGAAGTAGTTAACGTTGACATGATGTCAGCAACTATGACAGATGTCCGCTGCTCTTAGACTAAAAGCTGTTAGAAGATGAGAAAACAAAGAGCTGACAGTGCCAAAATAGGATCGTTACAAAGCAATAAGCTCAAGCTTGAATCTCTTATTGAAAAAACTGCTCAAAGATTATCAGTCTTGGGATCAATGCTCTCTGAGTTCTTGACAAAGCAAGATGCACAAATGTTTTAAGGAAAAATTGTCACAATCTGTGATCTTTTCTACCTTATGTGGTGTTTTTAACAAGTTGTGTACGCGTACCTACTATGATTATTAAGCTTCTACATGCCAGGCAAACTAATGACACATACAATTTTTGTATGCTGAGTATAACATGAGAAAAGTGAATATGCATGTATGGTGTACACAGCAGCTGAGCTTACTAATCAGGCACATAAGTTATTTCTCAAATGCAATAAGACCAATTGTTATTAATCTTGTTCTATACGTTCTTACCGACCAAACATAAGAGTGAGATAACATTTGATGTTGCACTTTGCGGCCGACGAGCGCGTTCATCATGATTTCAGTGTCAAGAGCTGCAACTGGCAGCTGAAGAGTTCTGAGCAATGTGCCTGTTAGGCCTTAGAGAATAAAATACCATGTCTTGAGAACGATGGTTTCGTTGTGTATAATTCCTTCAGCACGTTCCACGTGTAGCTGCAGGATGCGGGACAAATGATAACGATATCAGTGACTACAATGTTATTATCAATAATCATACTAAGTCACGTCATGGTAAATTAAAAACTTGCTTCAATCCAGATACAGAAGTAGGAGTGATCCGGACTGGATAGTAATCTTCTTGAGTGGATCTCAGCAGTCCGTATGTTGACTGATGTGCGTATTCCCAACAGTTCGGTGTTAAAATAGTACAAAATCCGCTGTAAATTAAGCTGAAGTGAAGGATAATCCGTTTAGAGGCGGATGAGACACCGCCAGAAAGATTCTGCAGCCTCTTTCACAGGATATTTCGAAAGTCCGTTATTAGTTTTAAAGGTCAGTTCCTCGCTTGGTACCGTCCGACACCTGATTCGGCGCAATTTAATTCAAGGTGAGGCCCATGTGTGTGTGCGCGCGCGTGTGTGTGTGCGTGCGTGCACAACAAGTGACTGCTGTGCACTGTACAAAAATGCCGCTGAACGGAGCAAATTTTGTGTGCCCTGTTGTGGGCAAGGAAAACAGAATGTTAACAGATTGAACGTAGTTTAAAAACAGTCACGGGTTTCTTACTGTTCTTTTTGTATGCATGTAGTGGACAGCGCAGCACACGTGATTCTGATGCCCTGAATTGACGGATGTGACTATTTTGGGCAGGTGTTGTTCATATCTGACCAAGTCATGAGTAAAATAGTACCAACATCAGCTCTGTTTAGACATTTATCTGTCGTCAATTCATCGGCGTCCACACGGAGAAAAATGTTCGTACACTGCTTATACAAGATCCTTGGCATACGGTGACTCTAGACGCTTGCCACATCGTACGCAAGCAGACTCTTCATCTGAAAGGTCAACTATTGCCCCTGGTCAACAACCAACCAAAAGCCAGAACACACGAGAAGTTCACACTTGCTCCACCGATTTCTGGTCTAGTACGTCTTCCTCATGGGACCTGTTCAGGTGCAAGTTGTCGACTAACACAAGTTGTAAAAACCTTTGCTGTTCAGCTCTTGGATCGGCAGCCATCGACTCCTCACCCTCGGAAATTGACAAATCTTACATTCATGATCGTGAAAGAAAGCTACTTAAAGAAATGTGCGAATTTTGTAGTGAGTCTTGTTGGATTGCCTCTTTTTCTAAGGTGCATCCCCACCATATTCACTTAACTTGAGCTCTGGCCTAGTGCAGCCGAACCTCTGTATAAGAACAACCTCCGTGTAAGCATAAAATTGCTCATTTTTTCCACGGGGTGAGCATTATTTGGCTTGAAAATGACATCAACGCGTGGCTCCATCATAACTGCATGAAATGGAGTGCTACTTCCTGAAAGGAAACTTTGCGGTGCACAAGATCTAAGACAGCGGAAAAGTTGACGGTGGACAACGATAAGCAACGTTTGTCTAACCGCTATGTACCACCAGGAAGCGGAGGAGGTTGCGAGGTGAGAGGGTTAATCAGTTGCGCGGCACCAGACTTTTGTACTGACCACCACCGGCTTATGCAGCTCTTCAATGCGAAGTGGCAACCCCTAAGATGCAGCAGTGTACTCATATTTCAAGATGCTTCTCAATTATACTGTGACTCACTTCAGAAAGTTCAAGCGAGTGAAGAAAAATGTCTACCTTTGTTTCATGTTGTCTTTTTTTATAAATTTAAATGCTTCTACTTGCTCCTTGTCGCCTATGGCCTTCAGGTATTCCTTTTAACAGTGCTCTGCATTGACAGTTGAAGTGGAGCTTCTTCTGAGTTCAGCATGGGGACAGAACTATGTCCTGTGTTGCTATCAGATTCACTTTAAGTCGAAGCCCAGTTCATGTTTTCCTCGGAGAGCCCGTAGAACATGTGCGTGCCCATTGTTGAAGTCGACATGAGTGAAATACAAGGCCTTGTCATCAAAATTCCCGTCCTCATCTTTACAGCAATGCCCAAAGTTGGCGGATCGACAGCGCTTTTGGTGCCCAGCAGAGAAGTCACTGACTGAGTTGTCAGCCTGATCCGGGGCAGCGTCCGTGAGTCTCCGCAGCCCTGGGAAATGCCTGAAGGCTGCTCTTGTGCCGGCTGCATACCTGTTTTCTAGTTTAGTTGCTGCCTCTTTGTCTTCACTCTCTCATCTGCAGCCGTAGGAAATCTTATCTCTGCGAAAACCATCTGGCGACTGAGGGAGGGGGAAAAGGCTTTTACGAACCATATCAAAGGAGCTGCTGACACTTTTACTTTCTGTCCATCGTCTTTTCAAGTCTGCCAAAGTGTTAATCTGTTACTGCTCCGGACGAAGGGGAGGGGGTTGGGGAAAGTTACCCCCCATTCCAGTCTGGTAGAGTGACATTGGCAGACCCAGGTTTGGTACCCCGTCTCTCTGAGTGGAGGAGTCGAGGCTGAGTCAGGGATTTGACGGGAGAAAATTCTTTGGCAGCCGAAGAAAGTTTGATGACTGCCCTTGAAAAATCGGACTAGGATAAAGGTCCCAACGGTCGCCAAGACCAAAATTTGGTCTCTTTTATGACATGAGAGAGAAAAAAACAGGAGCTGAAGAGAGAAAGGTTAATGACCACTGACTGGCTGGGGCGGGCCGGCCCGTCAAGCCTTGAATTAATCAGAAGTGGCCTCCGCCAGCGCCTTCAGCGCCTCCAACTCCTTCCAGAAGGAATGGGCCGTGCTCATGTGTGAACGTGGCCAGGTGAAAAGAGTCAGAGATGCCGCCAACAAAAGGAAATGGGCACACACGCGAGACTGTGAAAAATGAGCAATAAGTGTCCGTCAAGATGCCGCTGCTCCTGCACTCGCACATACGGGTGCCACATGCACGACGACGACGTCGCGTCGCTCGACTCCGCGGCCGCCGACAGATTGGAGCGCGCCTCCACACCCAGGGAAGAGTTAATCTCGGTATGGCACAGCTAAAAGGGATGTGTGCGTGCTCGGCGGCATCCTTTGTTTTCACCCGGAGAAGCCAACATGACCGTAATTGCTTTAAAAGGAGTTAAAAGGAGGCTTCGCCAAGGTCGCCCTCCAGAGGATAATCGTGTCATCATGCGCCAAGGTGAAGCAAAAAACACTCGTCCACACACGGTGGATGTTGTTGACTCTGTGAGATGTTCTCAGGGAGGTCATTTCATCTCCCAACCCAACCCCCCCCTGCTGGGCGAGCCTCCAAATGGCCTCCTTTGTCGGAAGTGGAGGATCCCTGCTGGGAAAAGTGAAATTCGCACGAGAGAGAAAATTAATTACCAGTTGTTGCACTTTGACTACAGCATGGAAAGTGGTTTTTTTTGGCTCTGGCTGCGCGCATTCCAAGGAAATGCTGTATTCCTCAGCCGCGTTTTTGCGGCGCAACGTGAACAACGTGGGCCAGAGAGTTGGAGTGGAACTTCAACTCGTTCAGAGCTGCGTTGTTGGTCAAGAATGCTCGTCCTATTTGTCCTCACTGCGTGGCGATCGAAAGCAACACATGGGAAAGAATTTGGAGGAAAGGCATCGATTTCTCGACACCCTGTACGTAACTACTGCTTGATGATTATGTTCTCAGAGCCATTTCTGAGCGTAAGCCGCCCTCTGCTGGATGAGAAGCTAATGGAGGCTGTGCCCCAGTCGTGTGCCCGCGTGGCCAAGTACTTCATCGACCTTACTTTGCTCGAGGACGCCGGAGGCCGACGTGGACGTGAACACGTTGGTGCGGTGGTCACCACTCTTTCCTCATGACAATTTGCACTCTACATGCACATACGTTGTGGCCCATAGTGTGCTGCCTCTGGCTCCTGCCGTGTCTTCCTAAGTCTAAGTTAGGTAGATGGACCTAAGCTTCGAAATAGATACATAGTAGATCCTTTATTGCCCCTCTATAAACCCATATACCGCTCTAAGAAGCTCTTTTGGAAGCTGTTGAGACCGACGACGTCCTCTCATGCAAGCTTTGTCTCTCTCACTCTCTCGCCCTCCTAATTCCCGGGCGCATTTTTCGTCAATCTAAATGATCTGTCAAAAATGCGCTGCTCGCGTGGACAACAGCAGATGGGGAACAGAGATGGCTGCGCCACGTACACAGCTCAATGCGCTGTAGAGTGGAGAGCTCACGATCGGTGTCCCAGCCGAAACCGAGCGCGACTCGAGTTGCCATCGAAACCCAAAGTCGAGTTTCAGTGGCAACGCTCAGGCGGAAATTCATACGTGTCCAAATGGTGGGCCTTTAAACACTGGCCAGAAGAGAAGCAGTCTCTACGTAGATTGTAAACATGTCGGGACTTTTCTTCGCGCCATCTTTTTTTTTTACAGGACATACGCGTGGCGAAGTGGAAAAAAGTTCGATTCCAAATGGGCATTTTTGCAAACACTACTCAAACTGGTGAAAAGACAGACCAGGGTTGCCAGCTTCTGGCCAAACAATTAACAAACTGTAAAGCCGAGTCAGCAGCTTACTTAGTGATGGCAGTGCTGGACATTAAGCCTAATCTTCCACATCCACGTAGCAAAGTGGCTCAGAACAGCTCCCGGTGCTCCCCTTGGTGACTCCTTTATGTCACAACGACTCGCCTGCCTGATTGAACTCCAGCTTGCTATGGGGAAAAAAAACGAAAAAGATCAATTTGTTAATTTTTCATGTAGAAGCCTAAATTTTCAGCAATTTGGTTGCTTTTTGCAGCTGCTGCTACCAAATAAGCTTGAAAACGTTCCCACGTTAGACAAAGCCAGATCTGGCTTTACTGTTCAGATTGGCAACCCTGAGACAGGCAGACACGATCACTTGATATCGAGGCCGCAGGCAAGACCTTCAAGTTCTGGAGCTTCGTGTCCACGCCAGGGTTGCCACGCTATGGCACGCTGCTTGGAAAGCCCGCTGAGGCCGCCCAGTGAAACTCCCTGTAGAACGACACGTCTGGCGACCGCCCGACCGAGTTCGTCATCCTCTGCACGTCGTACACACACATGCCCATGAGCATTGAATCACGTGCATTGACATCGGGTCGGCCCGGCCGCCGCCGCTAGCTGTCTGAGCTCATTTACGACGCTCTCGGTCGCTTTGAACGCGTGGCATTGTCTCTCATATCCCCAAAGAAGCACCGGCCAAAGAGGTCTTCCGAATTATAGATTTATGTACGGCCCCTAAATACTTGGCGACAGCTTTAGTGCCCTCGCCATCTATCCAACCTTGTTTCCCTTTCGGCCAGCTCTTTCTCATTTTCTTTCTTCTCTCTGGCTCAAACGGTAGCCGACACCGGGAGCATTTTGCTGCTCCCCAGATGCACTGACTTGGTCCGGGAAGACGAGAGAAACTTTCATTCGGGTTCAGCGTCCGGGTGGGCTGGACCCCAGGACACTCGGTTCGACTCTACCAGCTGCTCCTCAGACGGGGAAAGTAGTTTTTTGGCGCTGGGGCTGAGCAACATCGAGCTGGGGCTGAGCAACTTCACGCTTGGGCCTAGATTCCAACTAGGCTTGGGCCTAGAGAAACACAAGTTCATCCTTTGGAGCTGAGGTGGAGTCAGGCTGAGCCCGCCCGGAACTCGGGCCGAGGCTCAAAGCATCTCCGCCGGCAAGACAAAGGAGCAGGAAGAAAAGTACAAGGTCAGAATGCTCGATCGCGCTCAGTATTTGCGGAACTGGGGACACTTTTGTCTTTGCAGATAGTTGTGGCAGCCGCGAGGAGACGCTGATCTGTGCAGCTTGGCCAAAGGTGTCGTCAAACGCACCGAGGAAAAAATTGGACAGAAAACATCACGGACGGAGAGCGAGAGCTACATTTGAAGCAAAGAGACCATGACGGAAACTCGCTTTTTCTGCTGGGACGACAGAAAAATCTTGGCCCACCTGCGTTGGCCGCCGGATTTCATTTCATTGGGGGAAGCAAAGCTTCCTCCTTCGTCTCAGGGGAACAACGAGATTTCCCTCAATCTTGGGCAGCGTCCACAAATGCTCAATTTCACTGACGTCGACTCTGCTGCTGCACTCCAGACTTGATCCCCCCTCCATCCGTGATAAAACGCGCGTCAGCCAGATCAAGAGCGCGATTGCGCGACGAAGCAGATAAAGTAGCCAGCAAAATTCGCACGCGCGCACATTTTTGCACCGGGGAAACGTGTCCCACTTATGACTTTCAGTCCGGACCTTTTTTCTGGAGCCCGGGCCGTCATTTTTCTCCTCCGGGCTGGAAAATGCCGCATTTCTCTCCGCTGTCAACATAGAGCGTCCCAGCGATTCCTCAGGTCGGACACCTCAGTTGAGGCGTGATAACATCGAACAGGCCGACTTCTGGGACGAAGTTGCAAAAAAAGAAGAAAGAAACAAAGACAAAGTACATCATGCATGTGTGTCTTGTGTCAACGTCGAGCTGCTGCACGTGACTACGTAGTGTTCAGCTTGACATGTTGATGCACGCCTGGCAGGGCCTCTCACGACGTGTTCGACTTCATCAAGAACAACCAAGCGGCTGGAAGTTCTGCCAGTCTTGAAAGCATCTGGAAAAGGACTGTCTGAGGCTGAAACATGATTCAGCGATCAAGAGCGCAATCAAATTCAGGTGAAAGTAGTAACTTCAATTTTTTAACACTAGTCACTTGAGACATGTTTCATTTCGATTTCTTCGGGCTTCATCTTTGCAGGAAAATCATTGTCAGTCAGTCATCCCAGCTGCATATCACCGAATTCTGGTGAAAGGTCCTGGATGGAGTGGTCAAGCAGTTGCCCACAGTCATTGCAGCCAATGACCACCATCAAATTGACGTCATGTTCAGTGATTCCAGCCCTGAATGCAAAACCGACTGTGATCACTGTGTTCTGGTCAGTGATGACAACAGGAGAAGTGAAATCAGTACCAAACCTCATATATGTGGACTCCTCAATAAAAAAACCCCTTGATATGCACATTGTAGATGCAGTCACGTTGTACTCAATGAAAGGGCCAAAAAAGAAGCCTCAATTTTTCAATCGAATTTTGGGGAAAAAATGTGACGCTTCAACTTTTGGATAGAGCGGGACGATCTTAGAGCGTCAGTTCGAAGTAAGTAAGCTCCTTGGTAGCATCAGTGGCTCTCGAGTTGTTGACAAGTTTCAGGACTTTCCTACTAAGCTGGCTTGGAGTCTTTATCGAATCGAGTACTACAGTGGGGGCCACAAGTGAGCGTACAGCGGCGGGAAAGACGGAAAAGTTGATTTTTAGGGCCTTCTTTAGTTCTAAAATGTGACCTTTTTTTGTTAAAGGGGGTCGT